>Ga0194061_1001124_pt1 | contig 16052 bp, 17 predicted proteins | sample SepL2221m_MetaG_FD_163423 | JGI IMG/M metagenome (GOLD analysis project Ga0194061, IMG submission 163423) | Anoxic zone freshwater microbial communities from boreal shield lake in IISD Experimental Lakes Area, Ontario, Canada - Sep2016-L224-21m | ecosystem: Environmental > Aquatic > Freshwater >... | reverse complement strand
CCCCCCCAACAAGTAACTCCCAAAGGGGGGAAGGACGCTCTTGGGGGGTGTTGGTGCTTCTGGCCGACCCTCCATCGGTTCATCTCATTTTGGTAAAAGCAACTGCCCGCCATGATAGAGGCGATTGCGGTCAGTTACCAAAATGGATTCACGCATACCCTGTGCAAAACCGTGTTCCCGATTGCTTTTGATGCTGTCGTGTTGATATGGCTAACACTCCAACTTAACCATAAATCAAATTTTTGCGACTATGCGAATCATGATCCCCCGCCCTCCCAGCATAGTCAGGCTTACAGACAATGGCTCAACCAGCCACATAAAGCCGTGTCTGATATCGCCATGCCTGACGCACTGCCTATGCTTCCCATCCGCCCCAATGGGGCTCCCATAAAAACAAATCTGTTCTTGTGATTACTGATAAAAATGAATATATTGAACGCTTGATTTTGTTCTTTTGAGAAATAATGCATTCACGAAAAAAGCGGGTATTTTAGCGGGTATCGTTTCATATTTTAGTCAACACAATACAAATTACTTTAGTAATTACAAAAGGTTATATAAATTATGCTTCTGATGATCGATAATTATGATTCTTTTACCTACAACATTGTCCATTATTTCGAACAATTGGGTGAGAATGTTCAGGTCTATCGAAATGACAAAATATCACTGGAACAGATAGCTGCTTTGGAACCGCACAGATTGGTTATTTCTCCCGGCCCCTGTTCTCCGGAAGAAGCGGGTGTCTCAGTGCCGGCGATCAAGCATTTTGCAGGTAAAATCCCGATTCTGGGAGTCTGCCTCGGGCATCAATCCATAGGAGCCGCTTTTGGAGGAGACATTGTCAGGAGTGTTTCGCTGATGCATGGCAAAGTCTCCCCGATAATCCACAATGGCTCGGGGCTGTTTAATGGCCTGCCAAATCCTTTTAGGGCCACCAGATACCATTCTCTGGTAATTAATCGGCAAACTCTTCCGGATTGTCTTGAAGTTACAGCCTGGGTTGAGAATAGTGAAATAATGGGTGTTCGGCATAGAGAGTTGCCGGTGTGGGGGGTGCAGTTTCACCCGGAATCAATACTGACAGAGCATGGCATGGATTTATTGGACAACTTTCTGTCAGTCAGTCGATGATATCATCTCGTTTAAACAGCCTATCTCCGCTCACGGGTGTATCGGTGTCATTTTTACGTTGACTTTAATCAGCAATAATTGCTACAGTACAAATCTAGCCGAGAACAAATTCAGGAGGAAGAAGCATGCAGTGTCAGACCGTACTTCCGGGCGCAGAGTGTACTTTTTGGGGAAAACAGGGGTGTGTGTTCCCTGATGGTTCGTGCCAGACAATAGATGAAAACTGTGAAGGATGTGACCGGGTTGTATCTGGCAGCATCGGACAGGTGTGCGGTGCATATCCGGCGCCGTCAAAGAAATGGATTGGTGGAATCTGTAACTTTGCAACCCACGTGAAAGTGGAGATCAAAGTTGACGATGCCAAGGTCAACCCGCTCAAGGCCTCGAAAAAGGCGTCTGGTGGCGGAGCCAAAAAGAAGAAATAGACTTTCAGAACTGGTTAGTTACGAGGGGGGATTTTCCCCCCTTTTTTTATACCCGGAGTTCCATACATGCCGACCCGATCTATTATCTGCCCCGAGTGCGGAGCTGTGGTTCACAAGTATCGTAATCCGTTTCCTGCGGTTGATATTATTATAGAAATGGGTGACGGTATTATTTTGATTGATCGCAAAAACGAACCCGCAGGCTGGGCGCTTCCGGGTGGTTTCGTTGATTACGGCGAAAGTCTCGAAGATGCGGCTCGCAGGGAGGCGTTTGAGGAGACGTCTGTAACGGTGAGTGACTTGAAACTGCTGGGATGCTATTCCGACCCGGAGCGTGACAGCAGACGTCATATTATTTCAACGGTTTTTGTTGCTACTGGCCACGGAATACCCCGTGCTGAGGATGATGCAAAAGGTCTTGACGTATTCAAGCTTGATTCGCTTCCGGAAACGCTTTGTTTTGACCATGCCCTGATTCTTAAAGACTATGCAGTCCTAAAGAGTCATATCCGACTATAAAAATCCCCGTTAAAAATCGAGCCGGTTCTGTCGCAACAATTTGAGAAATTCCCCCGATGGAAGCGGATGCCCGAAGAGAAATCCCTGAACCTGACTGCAGTTGTTGTCCTTTAAAAAATCATACTGTGCCTGCGTTTCCACTCCTTCGGCGATGACATTGAGATTGAGGCTGTTTCCCATTGCAATAATTGCGGAAGCTATGGCTGCATCGGTGCTGCTGAAGTCCACATCCTGCACAAACGATTTGTCAATTTTGAGGGTGTTGATTGAAAAACGCTTAAGATGTGCCAGTGATGAGTAGCCGGTGCCGAAATCATCGATTGATATATGAATTCCGAGGCTGCTGATCTCGGTGAGAATTGTTACGGCAAAATCAGGGTTCTGCATGATCACGCTTTCCGTAATCTCGAACTCCAGGTGATCCGCCGCGATGCCGGTATCCTCAAGAATGTTCCTGACGAGCGGCAGAAACTGTTTGTGCTGCAGCTGGTATCCGGAAACGTTGACCGCCACCCGTAGGCCGCATCCTTCCTCATCCTGCCACCGCTTGTTCTGAAGACATGCTTCTCGCAAGACCCATTCGCCTAACTGTACGATTAAACCGTTTTCCTCGGCAAGTTGAATAAATTCCATCGGTGACAATAATCCAAGCTCCGGGTGCTGCCAGCGTACCAGGGCTTCCATGGCAACAATCCGGCCTGAAGTTACATCAACCTTGGGCTGATAATAGAGTCGGAACTCGTTTTGCTCCAGGCCGCGCCGCAGGCTGTTGGAAATCACGAAGCGACGGGTGGAATTCTGATTCATCTGGTTGTTATAAAACTGAAAATTATTCCGACCCTGTGACTTTGCGTGATACATGGCAATGTCAGCCTTTTTCATCATTGACTCGATATCGGTTTCATCGTCCGGGTAGATGCAGCCGCCAAGGCTGGCAGTCACGAAAAGTTCGTGACTAAGCAGATGGAAGGGGAGTTGAAGTGCTTTGAGAATTTTTTCAGCCAGCGAACTTACATCACTTCTGCTACAGCTGTGAGCGAGCAGGAGGATGAATTCGTCTCCACCGATCCGGGCAATGGTATCGGTCTCGCGCAGCGCACTCTTCAGGCGTATTGCAACCAGTCGCAGCAGCTCATCGCCCACAGAATGGCCGAGTGTGTCGTTGATAATTTTAAAACGGTCGAGATCAAGAAAAATTACCGCAAATCCGGTTTTAAAGCGGTTTGAGATCGCTTTGGCCTGCTTGAGACGATCTTCAAGCAATGTCCTGTTGGGAAGGCCTGTCAGGTTGTCATGATGGGCGAGCGAGTGTAACTCCTCCTGAATCCGTTTGCGTTCGGTTATGTCGCGGCAGACACCCCACACAACGGTGGAACCGGATGCGCTGACGCCGGTTTTGAGACTCATCTCGACATCGACGGTCTGCTGGTCAATGGTGGAAAACAACACTTCAATGTTCTCTGGCTGCCCGGTGTCAAAAATTCTTACAAAGGCAGTTCGAAGAAACGGCCGGGTTTCGCTGCTGACGAGATCAAAGATAGTCTGCTGTGAAATAGTACTATCGACGCAGATCAGGTTGGCAAAGGAGTGGTTGGTATACAGAAGCATGCCGGTCTGATCCACACAGAATATCAGGTCGCCGGCCGAAGATATGAAGCTGAGCAGAGCGTCCTCACTCTCCTTTACCCGGCGCTTGTCCTTGCGGATATTGTCCATCAGAAAAGCCGCAATAAAAGCAACGGTGGCATTCATCCCCGCCACCCAGCACCACATGAGCAGCTGGAACAGAGCTGCGGCATATTGGGATGAATTTACAAACGGCATCAGAACCGTCGGTATCAGATGTACACTTTCGGCCGCCAGCAGGGCACCGTAAAGGGCCGCCCCGAGGGTTCCAATCAGCCAGACATCACGCTTGTCATCGAAGAGAAACGCCGATTCGAGGGAGATAAGCAGATAGACCGGCCAGAACCAGCTGACGACACCTCCAGTGAAATGAACAAGCACTGTCACAAAAAAGAGGTCTAATCCGATCTGAAGATGAATCAGGTAGGGAAAACGGGAGAGCGAGGAACAGCGGGCGCTCAGGACAACGTTATAGATGATTACTGAAACGACCGACAGTAGGAGGAAGATGGTTTGCTGTACACTAAAACAGTAACCGACTGCGCTGAAAGAGTAGCTGGTTGCCGCCACCACCGCAAACAGGGCCATCATTGCCAGCATGATCCAGCGGATGCGTGCCACGATAGCCACTCTGACGCAGCAATCATCCAGCTTTTCAAAGCTAGTGTTGCGCAGAGGGGCTCCTGCTTCGCGCACGATGTCTGACAAAGTGTCCACCCAGGCTGGATTATCCTGACGACTTGTTTTCATTCGGTCACCATACATTGTTGGATCAATGTTCTGTAAACTGCAAAGACGGCACGGACGCTATCAATCCTGACATGTGGCATTTTTTATAGAATAACTTCAGTCCGTAAAGTTCGGGGGGGGCCAGTTCATAGGATATATTGTGTCGCCAATAGGACAGTAAGCGTTCCCGTCCCATCCAGTCTGACTCGAGCGAACAGTCTGCTATCCGTCCATAGGAACGGGTGGCGGACTCCCGGGATGCAATCAGCTGGCGACCCAGTGTTTTCAAATCCTCGTTGCAGGCAGCATCACGCCGGCAAAGCCAGAGGGCGAACACGAACGGTAGACCGGTCCAGTCGAACCAGAGTGTGCCGAGGTCATACATATACATGTCAGTTCCTGACAGCGCAGCGCGCAGCGCTGCATCACCAATCAAAAGCAGTGCCGGATTATCCGCATCGAAGCTGACTTCGGTAAACGAATTCCGCGTAACGGTATAGCTGCATGAAGCTCCGTACAACTGGCTCATCAGGATTTTGAGAAGATTAACAGAGGTGGCAGACTCGGAGCTGAGTAGAATGTTACTTCCGTTCAGCTTTTCAATCGGAAATCTGGAGAAGAGCAGGACACTGCCGACTGCGCCGCAGCTGGATATGGAGATATCGGGCAGAATCAGATAGTCGTCGGGGTGCAGGGCGTATTCAATTGACGAAGAGGGGCAGACATCAATGGTGCCAGCTGCAAGTTTCCTGTTCAACTCTGCCGGCACGCCCGCGATAAAATCGTAACCATCACAGGGGAACAGCTCCATCAGCTGGTGATACAAGGGGGTGCAGTTTGCGTATTCTATCCTTCCGATGCGCAGCATCAGCGGGATGCAGCTGAATACAGCTTGTCAGCATCACCCTCCACTACACGGACCCCCTCGCGCTCCAGAAGTTCGCCCGTGACCTGCCAGTAGCGGGTCAGGGCACTGGCATATCCGACCAATGACTTGATCTGGTTGCTTTTGGCAGCTGCCAGATCATTCTCCACATCAAGCACATCTTTGGTAGTTGCCAATCCGACTTCGTTTTTACGAACAAAGGCGCGGTAACGTTCTTCAGCGAAGGAGCGCCCACGGTCAGCAACCTCAATCTGTTTAAAGCCCGTTTCTATACCGCGAATCGATGTTCTTACCTCGTTGATGGCATTTTCTTCGAGGCTGCGGATTTGCAGTGAGGTCTGCTCGGCCTTGAGCCGGCTTTTGCGGTAGTCGTTCTCGGCGGCATTATTGCCCAGCGGATAACTGAAAACCATACCTACGCTCCAGGCCGGGTAGTCAAAGGTGAACACTTTGTCAAGATTGCGCTGGTAGGTGTTGTCGAGGCCGGTCAAAGCAGCGGATGCAGTCAGCGAGAGATCTGGCCTCGTTTTGCTGTTGTAAACTCTGGTCTGCCGCTCGGCGATGTCCAGATTGTGCTTCTGCTCACGGATGTCAGGGCGTTCAAGCGCTTTGCGTATGGCTTCCTGCTCAGCTGCTTCATAACGTTCGCGTGACGGGAGGTCGGCTATCCGCAGTTCACCGGTCTGGGCTGGGAGCTGCAACAGCAGTTTCAGCACATCCATCTGGTCTTTTACGGCGCGCTCGGCGTCGATGAGCTCTTTCTCGCGGGTGACCGCCCCGAACTCGGCATTAAGTATCTCCATTGCCGGAAGAACGCCCGCCTTGACTCTGGCCTGCGTGTCGGAGAGGATTTTGCGGGCGAGTTCCAGTGATACTTTCCTTACCTCCATATCTTCGCGCAGGCTGTACAGTTTGAAGTATTCCGTCCGTACCTGGGCCACCGTGTTGAGCAGCCGTGTGTTGAAGTGTTCCAGGGCGGCAAACTTGGAAAGCCGGGAAACCGTTATGGCTATTTCGGTGGTTTCCCTGCCGGCGTTTCTGAGAAGCGGTTGGATAAGTGTTGCACCGAAGGCAGTCTGCCAGTAGTTCGGTTCAGGGATTTTGGCGTTGCTGCCGGTATAGCTGTTGTTGAAGTTAAGGGCAACAGTGGCACCGGTCCAGAGCAATCGGCTGATCGATGAATTGATCAGAAATGACTGAGACTCGTTGGCGATTCCGGTGGCTGAGCCAACGGGTGAAATAGTTGAATCATCATATTCGGCTTTCAGAGTCACAAGCGGATCATATATCGAACGGTTTCGACGTATGTCGGCTTCGAAAGCGGCTGGATTGTACAGTTCGGCCCGCACATCCAGGTTCTTTTCGACTGCCATGCGGATTGCCTCGCTCAAGGTCAGTGAGAGCGGTTCAGTAGCTGAATATGCGCTGACCGAGCAGGTAAGCATCAAAACCATAATGAGGATACGTGTAGGCACGTTGATTCCTTTCAATGAAACAGGGCGAGATCGTACGTCATCTCGCCCTTATACCACACTTTTTATCAGAAATTAATCCCTGTTTTCAATATAGTCTGCATATTCATCAGCCGACATTGTCCCTTTGAGTTCATCTGGGTCATCCAGCGAAATTTCAGCAAGCCATCCGGCATCGTAGGGGTCGTCGTTCATCAATTCGGGATTTTCCACAAGTTCATGATTTGCATGCAGCACCGTACCGCTGAATGGAGCATATATTTCGGCCACCGTTTTCCGGGCCTCAACTGAACCGATCGAATCGTCCTGTTCCAGCTCATCCCCTTCATCCGGTAGCTCTACGCCGCTGATCGTCCCCAGTTCCTCCTGGGCAAAATCGGTCAGGCCGATTACAGCAACCGAACCGTCATGCTCTACCCTGATCCAGATATGCTCCTTCGAATATCTCAGTTCGTCAGGAAAGTCCATACATCTACTCCAGCACGATCCGCTCAAGAAACGATGTATCGATATCACCCTGGATAAAGTCCTTGTGGGCCATGATGCGTTTGTGGAAAAAAATGGTGGTTTTAATTCCTTCAACTCTGAATTCATCCAGCGCCCGTGCCATCCGCTTGATGGCGTCCTCGCGCGTATCTGCATGGACAATGAGCTTGCCAATCAGCGAATCATAATGCGGAACCACGGAATACTGGTCGTACACAAAAGAGTCAACCCGTACACCAAGTCCCCCCGGCGGATGGTAGGCGGTTATTTTTCCAGGACTGGGAGTAAATTTGAAAGGGTCCTCGGCGTTGATACGGCATTCGATCGCGTGCCCCCTGATCTGGATGTCCTCCTGCTTGTAACGCAACGGGAGCCCGGCCGCTGACCTGATCTGCTCGCGAACGATATCGACGCCCGTTACCATCTCGGTGACCGGGTGCTCAACCTGTACTCGGGTGTTCATTTCCATGAAGTAAAAATTATTGTTCTTGTCGACGAGGAACTCAATGGTGCCGACGCTGTTGTAACCAACAGCTGCTGCGGCCCTGACGGCGGCGTCACCCATCGCTTTCCTGATTTCAGGAGTTACGACAGTCGAAGGCGCTTCCTCGATCAGTTTCTGGTGCCGGCGCTGAATAGAGCAGTCACGCTCGCCAAGATGGATTACATTGCCATGCTTGTCGGCCATGATCTGGATCTCAACGTGGCGTGGCTGTTCACAATATTTTTCGATATACACTTCCGGATTGCCGAAGCCTGCCTGAGCTTCGGCACGTGCAGTAGCAAAGGCATTGGGCAGTGTTGCCTGGGAATGTACAATCTTCATGCCGCGACCGCCTCCGCCGGCGGTTGCCTTGATAATTACCGGGAAACCTATTTCTTTGGCAATTTTGACCGCTTCTTCGACGGAGTGAACTCCCTCTTTCGTGCCGGGGAGTATGGGGACATTCTGTTTGATGACCGCCTGGCGTGCGCTGATCTTGTCGCCCATGATCCGCATACTTTCTGCAGAGGGTCCGATGAAGGTAATGCCGCACTTTTCACAGACATCGGCAAAGGTGGCGTTTTCCGAAAGAAAACCGTAGCCGGGATGAATCGCTTCGGCATCGGTCAGTTCGGCGGCGCTGATGATGGCATTAATGTTAAGGTAGCTCAGTGCGCTGGAGGCCGGCCCGATGCAGACACTTTCATCGGCCAGTTTGACATGCAGCGAATGGATGTCGGGCTGGGAGTAGACGGCCACGGTCTTGATGCCCATCTCTTTGCAGGCCCGTATGACCCTGACGGCGATTTCGCCGCGATTGGCGATCAGTACTTTATGGAACATGAGGTAGACCCCTCTGGTATCGGTAAATTACAGTTTCTGGATTATGAACAGCGGATCTCCGAATTCTACTGCCTGGGCGTTCTCCTTGCAAATTTTGACAATCTTGCACTTGCACTCGGCCTCGATCTCATTCATCAGCTTCATGGCCTCGACGATGCAAAGAACCTGCCCCTTTTCTACTACCTGTCCGATTTCCACGTAGGCTGCCGCCTCAGGTGAGGGGGCGCGGTAGAAAGTGCCGACTATCGGTGAATTCAGGGTGTCACCACCTTCGCCGGCTGCGGTGGCCGGGGCGGGTGATGGTGCCGATGCTGCGGAAGATGGCACTACAGCCGGGGAGGGTGCAAACTGGGGGGCCGCAAATGTCTGCACGGGAGCACCCATCTGGATGTACTCCGGTTTATGTCCGCGTTTGATAACAATCTTTTCGTCGGAGTTGTCCATCTCAAACTCGGTAATATCGGTCTCGGTAATCATCTTTATCAACAGTTTCAGATCTTTAACATCCATCTTCGTTTCTCCTTTAACTAGGGTATGGGAAGTCGGTACCAACGTATCCAACGTACTTACAAAATAAGAAGTCGTTTATCGGCACTCGTTAAAACAAGGCATCCTTCGGCGGTTACCGCCACCGTGTCCTCAATTCTCACGCCGCCAAAACCGGGAATGTAGATACCAGGTTCAACGGTAATGACCATGCCTTCTTCGAGTAGCGCCTCGCTGCGCGGTGACAGGGTCGGTTTTTCGTGAACCGCCAGACCGATGCCGTGCCCCAGACCGTGTCCAAAATGCTCTCCAAAACCTTGCTCTCTGATGTAGCTGCGAGCAATACCGTCAAGTTCCTTGCAGCTGATGCCCGGCCTTACCGCTTCAATCGCCAGGTCATGGGCTGATCGAACGACTTCATGTATCCGGCGCGCCAGCTCTGGCGGTTTCCCGCAGGCGACGGTAACGGTTTCGTCGGAATGATACCCCTCTTTTACAGCTCCGAAATCAATAGTTACCATGTCGCCGGTTGCAATGGGCTTGCTGCTTGCCCGGCCGTGCGGCATCGCGCCACGTTCTCCGGAGGCCACAATGAAATCGAATCCTCTGCCGTCAGCTCCCCTGCGTCGCATTTCAAACTCAAGGTGCAGGGCAATCTCGTCTTCACGTACGCCCGGTTTAATCAGCGGCAGAACCGCAGCCAGTGATTCTGATGAAAGGGCTGCTATCGCCCGGAGTTTCTCAATTTCAGTGCCGTCTTTGCAGGCTCTGATCTCATCAAGTTCAGCGCCGATTTCCACGAGTTCAACTGCCGGCAGTTTGGCGGCCATTTTCTTCCAGGCGGCAACGGTGGTAGCTGCTGCCTCAAAACCTATCCGCCACAGAGCATGCTGCCGGGTGATCTCGCCGATCGTTTCAAGCGGCACAGTGCATTCCAGTACTTCTGCACCCTTTATTTCAGCCTGTGCCTGGCTGGTGTATCTCGAATCACAGAGAAACCAGGCGGTCGTCGGGGTTACGAGCATTGCTCCTTCGGAACCGCTGAAAGCGGAGAGATAGCGAATATTGTTGCTATCCGTTACCAGCAGGGCGTCGAGGGAAAAGTCTTCAAAGAACCGGTCAAGGCGTGAATGCCTGTTTTTTAGCATGAATGAAACCTTGACTACAATCAGTTTTTTTCAGCGGAATAAAAATGGCTAAAATATGGTTGGATTCGCATCATACACGGTTACACATCGTTTTTAATGCTGTTAAAAAGAGCCCGTAAGCCAAGCAGGTAACTGTCACTGCCGAAGCCGCAGATCTGGCCGATTGCCACGGGTGCAATCATACTGGTGTGACGGAATGATTCCCGGCGGTGGATATTGGAGAGATGTACCTCGACGCAGGGGAGCGCAACAGCGGCGATGGCATCACGCAGAGCGATACTGGTGTGCGTGTAGGCAGCAGGATTGATCAGGATTCCATCGAACTCGCCGGATGCCCGCTGAACGGCATCGATGAGCGCGCCTTCACAGTTTGACTGAAAAAAAGCGATGGAACAACCGAGCTCGACTGCCAGTTTTTCAAGGGAGCCGTTGATGTCGGCAAGTGTTCGGGAACCGTACTGCTGAGGTTCCCGCGTGCCGAGCAGGTTGAGATTCGGACCATGCAGGACAAGCAACCTCATCTCAGGAAAGTTCCTCTGCCATCGTGCTCCCCTTGAGTCTCAGCAGGTAGCGCCCCTTGCCGTAGTTACCGTCATGTTTCATGATCAGAGCGGCAAAAAGATCACTGTTCAGCACCCTCACAACGATTCGTGTCCGGGTCGTGGAAATGGAAACTTCCTCCATTTCTCCCGCTTTGAGCACTTCAACAGCCCGTTTGATCTCTTTGAGAATGGTTGTGTATTCAACCGACAACAGCTGCAGATCCATGTCAGCATCCGGCTGAACTACCTCATCAATGGGAATCCCGTCATATGCCATAATCATGGCCGCCATCGCGCCATCCACCGAAGCAACGATGCTACTCAGATTGTCTCTCAGCGACATGCTTTGATCCTCCCGATAGTGGTGAGCCACCCTTCAAATATTGCCAGGACATCGTGGGTTTTGCCTCCGGAGTTCCCGGCAGATTCGGCATGTGTCGCCGGAATCTCCGGAGCTGTATCAATTTGCAAAGAAAGGTTGTCCGGTACTTCAGCTGCCGGCGGAGCTGAAAAATCGTCTACAGCTATTTCCGGTGCAGTTACCTGAGCAACGGGTGTTTCGAGATCCGCCAGCCTGGCTGCCGCGGCCTGATTACCTGGATCGCCAGCCAGGATGGTCCGATAAATGTCCTGTGCCTTTTCGACAAAACCCTGGGAAACGTAGAGCTCTGCCATGGTCGGCGTGACAAGCGGATCCTGTTCGCTGGCCGGAATTTCAGCACCACCGGAAAAATCCTGCTGGAACGGGGTGTCATCGGGCAACCTCTCAATTTCATCATCGTCCTCGATAATCTCCAGCTCTTCATAAATCTCAAGTTCTTCAAGGATTTCTTCATCATCTGATTCGCTTGAAGAAACAGGAGGAATCTGAATTTCCGCAGACGGCGCGGAAATTTTCATGAGATTGAGGAGCTCGGGATCATCGGGAGCAAACTCGCTGGCTATTTTATAGACCCGATCTGCCGCTTCGTAATTGCCGACCTCGATGAGCAGTTTCGCCAGCAGTTTTTGAGTGGGCAGATCTTCGGGGAGAGCCTCGGTTACCTGCCTCAGGGCGGCCAGACATTCGTCATCAAGCCCTTTGGCGTGGCAGGCAAGAGCCAGCGCGCGCTGTCCCCCCAGATATGCCGGGTGCAGTTGCACCCCCTGACGGGCCGTATAAAGGGCGTCTTCGGTCAACCCGACGGCGAGATATTTCTCACTCAGTTGGGCAAAACAGAGCGAATCCGGGCTGCCGGTAAGGCGCTCCTCCAAGGTTTTAATGTCTGTCCAGAACGACGAATTATCCTGCTGCATGGTCACGCTCCAGTCCACTCAGGATGAGCAGCTCTTCGGGTGTATGCTTCGACATTGAATATCTGCCGAGGCCACGGTTGCAAATAAAGGTGATCGTACCGCCGGCAGCCTTCTTGTCACTTGAGACCGCTTCCAGCAGGTGCTTGCGTTCGTACGGGGGTATCTCCACGGAAAGTCCGCACCGGCCGATTAAGGCCGTAATCCTGTCGACGTCCGCCCTACTGCACAACTCTTTAGTCAGCGAAACTTTTGCCGCCAGCGACATGCCGATGGCAACGGCTTCTCCGTGAACCAGACCGGAATATCCGCACAGCGCCTCAAATGCGTGACCCAGGGTGTGTCCGTAATTTAGTACCGCCCGCAGACCGCTCTCTTTTTCATCCTGTTCGACCACACCGGCCTTCAGTCGGCACGACCGATGGACAATCTCGATCAACGGCTCCGTTTCCATTGCAAGAATCCGGTCAATGGTTGTTTCCAGGTATTCGAAAAACTGCAGATCAAGCACGGCACCGTATTTGACGACTTCTGCCAGTCCGGAACAAAACTGGCGCCTGTCAAGTGTCGCTAGTGTGTCCACATCTACGAGAACCAGACGGGGTTGATAAAACGCGCCAATCAGGTTTTTACCTTTGGGGTGATCGATGCCGGTTTTTCCACCGACGCTGCTATCAACCTGAGCCAGCAGCGTGGTCGGTACCTGAACAAAAGGGATGCCACGCAACCAGGTTGCCGCTGCAAAGCCGGCCAGATCGCCGACAACTCCGCCGCCCAGGGCAACGATAAACGAAGTACGGTCTACTCCGGCTTCAAGGAGTCGGTCGTATACCTGATTCAGTGTAGCGGCATTTTTGTACTCTTCGCCGTCGGCCATCTCAATCAAGGCCACGTCGAAACCAGCACCAGCAAGAGATGCCTGCACGACATCACCGTACAACGCCGCCACACGAGGATTGGTGATGACCGCCGCCCTGCCTTTAAGACCGATGGCTGCGCAACGGTTTCCAAGCGAAGAAAGAATACCGCGATCAATGACGATGTCGTAACTGTTTTCAGGCAGGTTGACGGTCAGAACAGTCACGCGGTGCGCCCCTTCAGATGGCTCAAAATCTCGTCCGCGACATCTTCCACGGATTTCCCATTCGTGTCAATTCTAATATCCGCATCGGCGTAAAATTGCTCACGGTCATTCATCAGTCGCTCGGCACGCTCTGCCGCATAATCGCCGGCCATAAGCGGTCTGTCTTCGCAGCCTTGCAGCCGAGTCAGAACCTGTTCAAGCGAAGCCTTCAGATTTACGACCGTGCCGAGGCGTCTCATCAAGGATCGGTTGGAATCCGCAATCACCGCTCCTCCGCCGGTTGCAAGGATGATGTCGTCGCATTCCTCCGAAAGAAGTTTCTCGAGCATTCCAGCTTCTGTTGCGCGGAACGATGCTTCCCCTTCGCGGGCGAAAATTTCGTTTATCGAACATCCCTGAGAAGTGATAATTTCCTCGTCAAGGTCGATAAAACGGTATGCGAGCTGTGTGGCGAGCAGCCTGCCGACGCTGCTTTTGCCGCTGCCCATGAAACCGGTAAGAATAACTGGCCGGTCAGGCATCCTGAATCTGTCTCCGGTAGCCGTCGATATTCCGCTGCAATTCGATCAACGAATCTCCGCCGAATTTCTCCAGCAGTGCGGTGGCAATTTCGATAGCCACTACCGCCTCGGCCACGACCAGTGCAGCCGGGACGGCACAGGTGTCGGATCGTTCCACGGCAGCTTCGAATGGTTCATGGGTACGCATATCCACCGAGCGGAGCGGTGTGTAGAGTGTCGGAATCGGTTTCATGGCCGCCCGCAGCACGATCGGCTCACTGTTTGACATTCCACCTTCGATGCCGCCGGCATTGTTGCTGAAACGGCGATAGCCCTGATTATATGAAATTTCATCATGAACGCGGGAACCAGGGCGGCGGGCCGCCTCAAAGCCGATGCCCACTTCAACCCCTTTGATGGCCTGAATACTCATCAACGCCATAGCGAGACGGGCATCCAGCTTGCGGTCCCATTGTACGTAGCTTCCCAGACCGGGCGGGGTTCCGGTCACCTGGACTTCCACAACGCCCCCAAGAGTGTCTCCCCCCGCGTTTGCGTGATCGATAACCCGCTTCATTTCAGCTTCAGCTGCGGGATCGCAGCAGAACATTTCGGAAGCGGCGGCTATCCGCCACAACTCTTCGAGAGGTGCGTCAGGCGCAACGGCAACAATGCCACCGACTTCGGCCACGTATCCTCCCACCCGGATGCCGCACTCGAACAGAAGCGCTTTCGCAACTCCTCCCACGGCAACCCGCACAGCCGTTTCCCTGGCACTGGAGCGCTCCAGCACATTACGGACATCATCATGGTGGTATTTCAGGGCGCCGGACAAATCGGCGTGGCCGGGGCGCGGGCGGGTTACGGCGATTGTGTCGTCACGGTACTCGGCCAGCGGCGACATTTTTTCCAGCCAGTTTTCCCAGTCCCGGTTTTTTACTACCAGCGTAACAGGGGAACCGAGGGTTTCCCCCCAGCGCACGCCGGACATGAGCTGTACGGTGTCTTTCTCAATTTTCATCCGGTCGCCGCGGCCGTAACCGACCTGCCGACGGGCCAGATCAAGATTAATAGTTTCAGCGGTCAAATGGACTCCGGCCGGCAGACCCTCAATGATAGCGCTCAACTGAGGACCGTGGGATTCACCGGCCGTCAGGCATCGGAACATGGTCACAAAAAAACCTCCGTTGATGATTCACAACGGAGGCAAGGTAGCATTTATGGTGCGATTTCGGCAAGATAAAAGGGGGGAGTGGTAACAGCATGAGAATTGGCCATGCTGTTACCCGTGTTTGAACAGCCTAACGCTTTGTAGAAGTAATGGTCATTTCCTGGACGCCATTTAACGTCGAAACCGTTTTCGTAGTCATCGGACTTGAACTTGTCTGCTCCGATGTGATTGTTGGATTGCAACTGTCCCCTGATCCTGATGTTTTGCCGCAATTTATATCATTAATGTTCAAGCTTGTTGTGGGAATAGCGAATGTGTATCCACCCGAGGTGCATGAACCGGAAACTGTTGTTGAGGAATAGGTGTATGTACAGTCCATGCTAAACTTCTGGGTGGTGTCAACAGTACAACTGTTCGGTTTTCTGCTGTATCCCGACATAGTGACTTGCCATGTGCCGATCATGTCCTGAATGCTGAAGTTGGTACAGGATCCACCCGATGAAGTACCACCCGATGAAGTGCCACCGGATGTACTGCCACCGGATGTACCGCCACCGGAGGTACTACCACCGGATGTACTGCCACCGGAAGTAACATGGATAGCTGCGCAATCGTAATAGAGCGGATTGTTGAGTTGACCATCAGGAGTTGTATCGACAGCAAAGCAGAAAACGTTGTCGCCTGGCACCAGAGTCCCGTTACTTATTTCAATTGCTGAAAACGGTTGCAGAGGAATGCCTTTCAGAACAGGCCTTATATCTTTACTGAACTCGCCATCGGAGCCAAGCCAGTAAATGTCATTACCGGCTGCATATACGATCCACCAGTCTGCAGGGCTTGTGCTACCACCAGTATCAAGCGAAAGGGTAAGAGAAACCGGAGATGTTGCAGATACTGTAATCTCTTTTTGGTTGTTTGCAAAAATTGAAGGCTTGATGCTTCCCGAAGAGACTGGTGGGGACGTGGTAGAAGAAGGACAATTTGACCCGCTGCATGAGAGGGAAAAATTCAGGTTGTCGGCGGAACCGTCATTATCGCTTCCTGACCCTCTCGTTGCAACCATCTGTATCTGAACGGAACGTGTTCCGGTCGGAACAATTTTGAGTCTTTCGTTTTTTAGTTGAAACGCCTCGGGTTGAGGAGACCGCAGTGCTGATGGATCTTCAACAGGAAGTAGGCAACATCCCGATACCCGTAGGCCATACGCTTTAACCGCTTGATCTT
>Ga0194061_1001117_pt1 | contig 16088 bp, 13 predicted proteins | sample SepL2221m_MetaG_FD_163423 | JGI IMG/M metagenome (GOLD analysis project Ga0194061, IMG submission 163423) | Anoxic zone freshwater microbial communities from boreal shield lake in IISD Experimental Lakes Area, Ontario, Canada - Sep2016-L224-21m | ecosystem: Environmental > Aquatic > Freshwater >... | reverse complement strand
CTTGGCAACCATGCGTTCTATACACACCCAAGTCAGTGCACTCCTTAATGAAAAGGCCATGCCCTATACCCTCGAGGAAGGCGTCTTCGTGGTTGACCAAATTCGTGACACTGTTCGCTTCACGACCCGTATCACCACGGACTTCTTCAATGGCCGGATCCAAACCCTGATCGTCGACACATCGGCTCCATTGGTCCAGGTGCAGACGATGGGATCCGACACGTGTGGTGGTAGCCCGAGCCTTCAACCCTGTGAACGTGAGCAGGTATACGCCTTGGTGAGCTTGCTGAACCCAATCACGGAACTGCTGGGTTCATTGAGTTTCGATAGTGCCACCGCGACGATCAACCACACCTGGCGGGTGCCAATCCCAGCCACGCTGGACCAAAAAACGTTTTCCACGGTTGTCAACGCCGGTTTGAACTCGATTGACGTTTGCCGGCCGGAACTGGTGGCAGTTGCATCTGGAGAGAAAACGGCAACGGCAGCCCTCTTGAAGCTCATTTCCCCCCGCGCGCAGACGGACGGCGACGCTCACGCGCTCAGCGCCTAACACGCTCAGGGAAAACTTATCGCGCCTGCACCAGTGCAGGAAAAGAGTGCGTCTCACATCGGCGTGTAGAACGAGAGAGGAAAGCCAATGACCTATCCGAACAGCATCGAAAACCTGATCCTGTCGATTGACCAGCTCCTCGAATCGCTGGGCATATCCTGCTTCGTCGAACGGGATGCCCTGGCCGTGGCCTTGACCGGGACGGACGCACCAAGTTACGAATTCGGCCTGTTCGCCTTTTCTCTCGACGGAGAGGCAGTGCTGCTCGGAGTTCGGTCAGCGGCCGACGTCCTAGGTTTCGACACTTCGGCATGTCCAGCACTAGCGATTGCTCCATTCAACCTGGCCCAGACTCAGCTGCTCCTCAACCAGATCAACCAGCACGAAATCAAGGCCGGATCCCTCGCAATCGACCCAACGGATGCTCGACTGACGTTCATCTGGACATTCCCGGTGACGTGGCAGCCGGACATAGACCTTGCCGGGATGGTCCTTGGGACTGCGAGCGCCGTCGACCACTATTTCCGCGCCATCAAGGACTGCATGGTGCACGGCATTACGGCCGCCGATGCCCTCGCCGCGCATCGTGCGCGCATCGAGGACAGCGCCGAGACGGACCGGAAAGTTCGTCGCCTCCTCGGCGAAGAGGACAGCGAGACGGTCTTTCGACGACTTCTCGCCGATACAGGAATCTAGCGAGGCGCTCCGCAACCTCGCGCACGTTCAGCACCCGGATTCGTGCACATCCCCAGCGTGGATCTACCCGTCGTAGTCGATCCCCAGTGCACCCGCAATCGCCCGCAAGACAAGGTCCCACGACTGGAAACTGAACCGCGACGGCGCCAGCGCATTCTTCGTCATTACCACAGCCAAGTCATGTGATGGGCAGTACATCGAGATCGATCCACCAAATCCGGTGTGACCGAAGGCATCGGGCCAAGGCGCGACGGTAGGAATGCCGCAGAATGGATGGATCGCCGCACCCAAGGCGTACCCAAGGCCCATGCGCGTCGTCCACGCCACATGCGCTCCATCGGCTCCGGAGTACGGGACTGTCGCCTCGGCAATCGTCGATGGGCTTAGAAGTCGGACCCCATCCAACCCGGCCTCCCTCATTGCGGCGTAATGACGCACCAACGCACGAGCGTTTGTGATCAGGCCAGCCGCCGGCATGCAGCCAGCGCGAGCGGCTGAAGTATTGAAGTCTGACGCAGACTGCGCCCGGTCTTCACGTTCCTCATGGGTAATAGCTCCAAGACCAGTTGACGGGTCCGGGTCTTTTGCAGCTTCGAGGGTGGCAATCCTCGCACTCATCGCGACATCTGGGGGGACGCCGAACCACATGTCGTCAAGGCCCAATGGATGTGCGACCTCGGCGCGCATGACGTCACCAAACGGTGTACCGGTAGCACCCTCAACTGCCCGACCCAAAAGTGTCCCGAACGTCATGCTGTGATATGCCATTGACGCACCCGGCGCCCAATCTGGCGTGGCATTCTCGAGATGCCGCCCGGTTTGCAAGAGGCTGGGATAGTCAGTTATCGGCACGTCACGGAACTCTGGGAGGCCCGCGCGATGGCTCAGGGCATGTCGCACCGTCACATTCCCCTTGCCATGTTTGGCGAACTCGGGCCAGTAGGTGGCAAGCGGCGCGTCGTACTCCATCAAACCCCGTTCGACGAGGCGGTGCACGACTGTCGCGGTCACGCCCTTGGAGTTCGAGAACACGAGGAACAGGGTGTCCTGCTCAACCGGGCGTCCCGTGGCTTGATCGGCGAAACCGGCAACCGCATCGACGACAAGCGCACCCCGATGGATTACCGCGACCTGCAAGCCTATTTCACCGTACAGGGCAATGGCTTCCCGAAGAGCTAGGGTCGCGGCTGACTGAATTGCAGAGTCGCTTGGCATTCCATTCCTTCCAATGGGACGTCACGAGTGAAGCACACGCCCGTCATCCGCGCGTGCCGGACGGAAGTACGTGTCAACGACCTGTGTCAGGAAGTTTGCCGCCAGAACCCGGTATCCCTCGCCATTCGGGTGAAGGTCGTCGGGCAACAGATGTGCCGAACTTTCGCCGAACAGGGTCTGGCCATCGACGTAGTGGGTCTGGCGATCACCACGTGAACGAAGCAGTTCCACGACGGCCTGAACCTCGTCGCGCATGGACGCAAGTGTGAACCCAACCGGGTTCACCTCGGTCTCACGCTGGACACCCCAGATTGGAGAGACCAACACAATCGGCGTAACCGGGTGGCCCTCCCGGACAATTTGGACAAACCCAGTCAGGGTTGTCCTGAATGCGCGCGGCCCGAGACTTGCGGCGCCGTAGATGTTGATACCTGCGCATATCGAAATGTAGGAAGCTGGGAGGGACCTGATCATCCTGGCCACGCCGATGTCCAGATGGCATTGACCGCCATACCCAAGGCATGTCAGGTTGAGATCTGCGTGGCGCGCAACAATCGCCGGCCAAGTCTGCGTTGGCGACGGCGCGGCGCGGCACTGAGTGATAGAACTCCCGTACGTGACCCAACGTGGCCGACCGTCGTTCACGGCGCTGACCATCGCACCTTCGGAGAGTTTCAAGCCGGTGATGGCGAAGGGACCGAACTGAGGCAACCAGATTTCGAGGAGCTTGGTTCCCGCAGGCAGGTTGTCACACAAAAAGGATGCTGACCCGCTTACCGGCAAACTCGCGATGAGTTGGCCGTCGGCGACGATGTCAATCGGACTACTCTCCTGATCAGCCTCGACCGTCCCCGCGACCGCCGACGCGTCAGTGATAAACCGTATCCGTACCCCGGCGGGCATCGCGGCACGGATGACAATTTCCGGGTGCCAGAGATCACGCTCACCAGGAGGCATGCGCCAACCACGGGATCCATCAGCGCCGTGGGTCACGCCGACCGCGCCGTCCCAAGCCAAGCGCGGATCAGTCAAAGATATCGATTGCATCGGACCAGGTCCTTGTGAGCGGTCAATCATCAGTGCGAAGTCGTTGCGCGGGCGGCATCACGGGCTCTGAGGCATAGCCGGGCACTTTCAAGCCCAATGGCGAGTGACGCCCGCGATGACGTCCGGCCAGACATCGCCTTGACAAAGTCACGACCAAGTTCATCGTCCCCACCATGATGGCCCTCGTCGCCCTTCCCAAAAGAGTGCCTCTCAACGCGTGCCTCGTGATGGTGATGCACAACCACCTCGTCGCGATACCAATCGAACGACAACGTGGCGGCATGCCCGATAACCGTCGCTCCCCGGGCCGCGGCACCGCGGCGGGTCACGAAGTTCTGGGTGTAGTTCACGTGGAGACCAGACTCGAACTGGATCAGCGCACTTGCGCTGTCATGGTTTCCGGTGTCGACCGCGAAGGCACATTGCAGGCTTGCGGCTTCACGGCCAGTCTGACGCGCCCGCGCGCTTCCCGGCAAATACGGACTTTCCACGCATTCATGCCGGATGTCGCATTCACGACAGTGCAATCCGGCGGGCCGATCACCCCGAAAAACCTGTTTGGATTCCATTGCTATCACTCGGGTCGGTTGTCCGGCGAGTTCACCGTCGCCAAGCAGCGAAAGCAAGTAATCAAAGTCGTGGGTCGCCTTTTGCATCCACAGGCCACCGGTCTGGGCTTCGTCACGCATCCAGCCCATGTAGTAGCCAATGGAATACGCCGGAACATTGTTCACCGCTTGCAACTGGGCAAGGGTCCCAAGCGTGCCGCTGCGCACAATGCGGGCGGCGAGTTCGCAAAGAGGCGAAACCCGTAACGGGAACCCAACCACCGTCGGGCTTTTGCTTGCTGAAAATGCTTCGCTCAGGCGGTGAAATTGTTCCCAGTCGATAGCGACTGGCTTCTCCAAGAAAAGTGGAAGGTTGCTCGCAAGCACCTCAACGGCGACCGGCGTGTGGAGATCGCATCTCGTACCGACCATGACGCCGTCAAGGTTCCCGGAGTGAAGCATCTGTTCAATGCCGGAATACGAAGTCGCCGACCCAAGCACATCTGGAAATTCGGCACGACGGGCGTCGAAAGCCGGGTCAACAATGGCGGTGACTACGACATCAGGGTCGTTACGCTGGACAACCTTCACCATGTGCTGCAGTCGACGTCCAAACCCTACAACCCCGATGCGCTTCATTCCAGCTCCTCCTGAGCCTTAACGGCCACTTGTAAGTTCGCGATCATACCGACCACTCCCAAAGCGTCCGTTGGCAGGGCGACAGGAGTGTCCCGTGTCACAGTGCTCACGGCATTTCCACTGGCTTTGCCAGCGTCAACCCCATGACTCCGCGGTCGGCCTGCAGATGGACGGGAGTATGGATTACCGACGAATTCAGTCCAAGGCTGGCCTCGAACATGCGGACACATTCCAGGTCGGTCGTGCGTTTCGCACCCCCGGCGACGTACTTCACCCACGCGCGAAGCATCGTGTCACGTGCACCGTCCCCAGCGGTTGTCAGCTCCCATTCCTCAACCATTGATGCAGCATGTCGTTGCTGGTGAGGGTCGTTCTGCATCTTTGATGAGGCAAGGACGAGAGTGCGAAGCAGCTTGGTCCGTTCCCGGGTCCGCGATAGATAACTTTCAACGCACGCCCCGGCATGCGGGTAATCGAGTGTCTCGGTCGCCGCGAGAAGCTGCACAAGGCATTCGGATAGCGGGAGTCGGTCCGCCCAAGCGCGATGCTCCCGCGGATCACCAACCCAGAGGGGGCTTCCGGGATCGGGCGGGAAGAACTTGTTCATCTGAATGCAGTCATTTATGAAGGCAGCCTGGAAGTAGGGAGCTTTCGCCTGATGCGGATGGTCATATCCGCGCAGCCAGAAACTCACCACATTGCTGTAGTCAAATGCGTGGCCGATCTGGAAGAAGGACTTGGACGACCACGCCTCGTCAACAAGGTGGCGGCAAAACGCCGCGATGATCGCGTCGGAAATCTCGATCACCCGGACCCCATCAGCGAGCAAATCGGTGATCACCTCGGTGACGTCTGCAAGCTTGCCGTGGAGCATGGCTGCGGTCAGGCGGTCACGGTTTACGTCATCCAGATGGCCAACGTTCCGGGCCTTCAGGGACCATTGGTCTCCCTTGAACCGGTTTGTAAGAGTGACCGTGGTCATGTCAAAGAGTGGATACAGGCGTGGAAAGCAGGCGAGGTCAGGCACGACACAGTAGTAGAGAGGATCAGCGTGATCCCATCCAATCAAACTTGTAAGGTCAACCGCGGCGCGGGCACGAAGCGCCTTGTGCCCGATGTTCTGCAATTTGCGGGTCTGCAAGGTGTCTTGCAGGTCGATGATCCCGCAAAAAAGTAGCTGAGCTTCAAGTTGGCGCCGGACCACTGGATCGGCTTCGCGTCGCAACCCTAGCGAAACGCGATACGCACCATGACGGTCCCCCACGAGGATGCGCTCCTGCAGTCGACGCAGCCGGTCAGCCGATGTTCCCGCGCGATCAGGTTCATGATCGGTGTCGAACCACGCCTTCGGTGCGTTCCATGCGGGACCGTCAAATCTGTCAGAACCGTTCTCATCGGTGCCGCCAGGGCGCAAGCCACATTTCTTGTCGTCACGCGCATAGTGGCCCGGAAACTCGCAAAGTAACTGATCCCAGACGTCGAGACCCTGGGGCATGTACCAGACGGCCTGCGCCATAGCGAGTTGCCGGTGTCCGGAAGGCAAATACGGCAGCAAACGACGCGAGGCGCGCAGGCCAAGGACGCAATGATCGTAGTTGACGTTGCTGTACTCACCGTTCTCGGCAACCATCACGTGTGAGGGGACTGTCAAGTAGGGAGCCGCAACATTCAGGGCATGCCGGACAAGCTCCGGCATCGATTGCCCATCCCGGATCAAACCGGTGAACATCCCCGCGGTCCGCCGGTAGTCAGCCCCGATCAGGGCCTCCTGCATTCGCCCAACGCCACCCGGGACGAACCCGGCACCGGGGGCAGGCGTGAAGGCTGATCCAGTCCGCCCCAAAGTCTGATCGCTCATCTACACACTACCGCCTCTCTGCATCTGGGACGAGACGCCGGAGCGTCCCTGCGGGTGGGCGCCATCGTAGCGCGTCAAACCCCCGGACGGAGCCGCAACCCACGGCAAATCCAAGCCCCGGGGGTATATCGTGACGTTCACACGAGCGGGCGGGAGGCAGGAATGCGCGAGACACTTGGCGTGGCACTCGTAGGGAAACGTGCGGGCGCGTTCATCGCCGGTTTCTCAGCGACCCCTGGCGTGCGAATAGTGGCGGTTTGCGATCGTGACGCGTCTGCCCGGGACGCCTTGGGGACCCGGGCCGGAGTGAGTGATGAGGCCAGATATTCCGACTACGGGCGGATGCTAGCCGATGCACGACCGGATGCAGTCGCTATTGGCACGCCGATGGACCTCCACGCCGAGCAGAGCATCATCGCCCTCGGCTTGGGCATTCATGTGCTTTGCGAGGTGACGGCTGCCGTTAGCATCGACGAGTGCCGCGTCCTTGCGTCCACCGCCCGGCGTGCAGCCTTGTCCGGCGTGCAATACATGCTTGCCGAAAACGCCTGCTTCCGTCGCGAACTTGTACTCGTCCGTGCGCTTGCGTCTTCGGGCCGGTTCGGTCGCCTCTATTACGCCGAGGGCGAGTACCTGCACGATGTCAAACACCTTCATAGAAATGCAGACGGAACACCGACGTGGCGTGCGACATGGCAAGTTGGCAAGCGTGGAGCAACCTACGCAACCCACAGCCTCGGTCCGGTGCTCGATTGGTTCGGACCGGACTCGCGCGTGGAGACAGTGGCCTGCCACGGCACCGGGGTGTGGACTGACCCTGACCTGCCCCACGACGATAGTTGCCTGATGATCTGCAACCTCGCGAACGGTGGGCTCGTCCGTATTCGTCTTGACATGATGAGTAACCGACCCGAGAGCGCTTCGTGGTACCAGGCCCAGGGGACCCTTGGGGTCTATGAAGCTGCCCGTGGCAGCGCGCCGAACCCGGTGGTGTGGTTTGGTGAAAACGCGCCCGATCCGAAGGGTTCTCGTCGGTGGGGTTCGCTTTGGGACTACGAGGATGCACTTCCCGCGTGGATGACTGGTCCACTGGCCCAAGCCGCCACCTCGGCGGGACATGGTGGAGGTGATTTCTGGGTTGCACACACCTTCGCCGACGCAATCCTCAAGGGGATTCCCGTGCCGATCGGTATCGACCGCGCGCTGGCATTCACGGTTCCCGGACTGGTTTCAGAGGCATCCATTGCAGCCGGAGGGATGCCAATGCAGGTTCCCGTCCTCTGACACGCGTGACCTAGCGAATAGTGCTGAAACGTGATCGCTGAAAGACGAGACGAACGTGGTTGACAATACTCACGATCAACCTACTCCGGGGATCCCGGTTCGCGAACGCCAACTCCAGATGCTGCGTCCTCACCTCAATCACCTTCCAGAAATAGATATGCCACACGGGTTTCTCCTGAGGACATGGCAAGACGGTGACGAAGTGGCGTGGGGCGCCATCATGGACAGTCACGGAGGCATCCACACGTCCGGCGGTTGGTTGGTCCACCGGGTGCGTGAAAAGCTCGTCGACAGGGATGAGTTCACTCCGTCCGGGTGCTTTCTCGTGTGCGACATGACAACCCCGCTCCAGGTCCCGGTCGCATCGGCAACGATGTGGCGTGCGGCGACCGCTGACCATCCAACCCGTGGCTACCTCCACATGGTCGGGGCCCTGCCCGCATATCGAGGAAGGGGTCTCGGACGCGCCGTGTCTTTGGCGGTCCTGAAGGCGATGGCCAGTCGTGGCGACACTGACGCGATGCTTGAGACAGATGATGCCCGCATTCCCGCCATCCGCTCCTATCTCGCGCTAGGGTTCACGCCCGTCTACGCTCCGGACGATGACCAAGGGCTGGACCATCGCCATCGTTGGAGTGCCGTCCTGCAGGAATGTCATGCGATCCGCGCGACCTGACAGGGAAAACGAACCGGTTTTTCCATCGGCTTGACCAATCAGTAAGGTCAGACCTATCATTTGGCGGGCGTCGTTGATGCGAACGCCTCGCCGAGCTGAACCATCGGGTTCGTTCTGGAGACCTCGTGACCCCCAAAGACATCCATCAGTCATCGCCTCAGCACCACTTGGTCGGTGATGGGGATGCAAGCAACCGCACGACGATTACCGATCCATCCATGATTGATGAAATCGTCGTGCACTACCGGCGTGTTGGACGCGCCCTCCGCGCCGCTGATCCCGCCGACTGGGCCTCCGGACTAACGATGCCCCAGTTGAGGGTCCTATTCCTGCTAGGCCGCAGTGAACCCATGCCAGTCGGCAGTGTTGCGGAAGCGATGCGGATCAGCCAGCCCAGTGCGACCGAGACTGTTGACCGGCTTGTGCGAGCGGGCCTCGTAACGCGCACGACGTGTCAGAACGACCGACGCGTCGTACGCACCGCCTTGACCCCGGAGGGTCGCGACATCGTCGACCGACCGTGGGAGGCACGTCGTGCCGTACTCGCGGACGCACTGGCGCGTGGCACTGCTGACCAACAGGATGAGATCGCACGCGGTTTGTCGACCTTGGTCCAGCTCCTTGAGGCCGAAGGCGAACTCCACAGCGTCCCCGATGGAACCAAAGTGACTGGCAGCCCGACAACAAGGAACGTAGCAGAATGAATACCCTCACCCGCCTCCTCCGGTTCGTCCGCCCGTACTGGTGGGGCACCTTGGTGACAATGGTGCTGATCTTCGCCATCACCATCCTCAAGCTCGGACCGGCATGGATGACGAAGCTCATCATTGATGACGCAATCCCCAAGGAAAGCCTGACCTTGGTGGGCGTCTACCTGATCGGAATGATCGGGGTATCCGGCGGTCTCAATTTGCTCGGAGCGGTGCAGCTCTATCTGGAGCAGTGGGTCGGGCAGCGAGTCATCTTCGACGTTCGGGGAGCCCTCTACGACCACTTGCAGAGCCAGTCGATGAGCTTCTATGACGCCAACCAGACTGGCCAGCTCATGTCACGCGTCACCAACGATGTCTCACAGGTCCAGTTCTTCCTCACGCAAGGTTTGTCACGCCTCGTCACCACCTTCATCACCATCGCTGCAAACCTGGCGGTCATGTTCTGGCTCGACTGGCATTTAACCCTCATCTCTCTCGTGGTCGTCCCGTTGATCCTCTGGTTCCAGAAGTACTCCGTGAAAGTCTGGCCACTCTTCCGGAAGCGCCAGGAACTGCAGGCCTCCTTGAATGTGGTAATTCAGGAGAATGTTGCCGGCATAAAATTGGTGAAGGCCTACGGACGCGAAGAGTTCGAGGCCGACCGCTTCAACGCAGTCAATGAGGAAATGCGGTCAGTCGCGCTGCAATCCTGGCGCGTGTTCGGTGTAACCGGACCCGGGCAAGAGTTCGCTACCTACCTCTCGGCGATCATCATCATCACCGTCGGCGGACTGCGTGTCATGGAAGGCCACCTCACGATCGGTGACTTGTCGGCTTTCTACGCGTATGTCCTCACGATGTTTGCGCCGGTGCGGTTCCTGGTCTTCATTAACCAGATGGCGCTGAATGCTTTGGCTTCTGGCGAACGCATCTTCGAAATCCTGGACACGCCTTTGGACGTGATGGACCGTCCCGGTGCGGTGCGCCTCGAACACGTAAGCGGCTCAGTCACGATGGAAAACGTGTCCTTCGCCTACGGGAAGGGTGCGCCGCTCCTGCGCGATATCAGCATCGACGTTCCCCCGGGGAAGACACTTGCATTGGTCGGGCCCTCTGGGAGCGGCAAGACCACCCTCGTGAACCTGATACCGCGGTTCTACGACCCGACAACCGGGACGGTGCAGATTGACGGGCATGACGTCCGGGACATCCAGGTCGAGGCACTTCGGGCCCAGATGGGCATGGTCATGCAAGAGACCTTCCTCTTTAATGCGTCAATCCGCGAGAACATTGCGTACGGACGTGCCGACGCGTCAATTGAAGAAATCGAAGCCGCCGCGCGTGCTGCGAATGCCCACCCATTCATTTCCGAGATGCCGAACGGGTACGACACCGAAATCGGCGAACGTGGCACCAGACTATCGGGTGGTCAAAGGCAGCGACTGGCGATTGCGCGGGCAATCCTCGTCGACCCACGCATCCTGATTCTGGATGAGGCAACGAGTTCGGTCGACAACCAGACCGACTACCTGATCCGTCAGGCACTCGATTCGCTCATGGAGGGCCGGACCACGATCGTGATTGCCCACCGCCTGTCCACCGTTCAGCGCGCCCACCAGATTGCCGTCATGGAGGCCGGTCGGATCACCGCCCGTGGCACGCACGCAGAGCTGCTACGAAGCAGTCCGCTCTACGCCCACCTGGCCGACATCCAGTTTCAGCTGGCAACCGAGGCATCGGCATCGGCTGGGCCGGCGACCCCGGTGGCACAGCGATGAAGACCACTTTCCTGAATGACGCAACACGGGATCTAGAAGCCCCGAAGCAGGAGACAAGGCGATGATGTCCGGACGCCCAATGGGGCCTGGCGCGATGGCCCGCGGACGCGCCGACATGTGGTCCGGAATGGGCCCGAAGGTGGAACTCCAGTCAAGCCCCTGGAAGCTGACCGTCCGCCTCCTTTCCATGATCAAGGATTACAACTACCACCTATTCATGGCGCTGTTCTGCCTTATCAGCATGTCTGCTCTCCAGATGACCATGCCATGGGCGTTCAAGCACATCATCGACACCACAATTCCCGAGCGAGACGTCAATGGTCTGGTCTGGATTGGGATCGCGTTGCTCATCATCCAAGCGCTCCGGTACGTATTCGGATACGGCCAGCGCTATTACATCTCGTTCGCGTCGCAGCAACTGGTCTACCGGGTAACCCGGAACCTGTTTGAGCATATTGAACGCCTGTCGCTACGGTTCTACGAACGGAACTCGACTGGCGAAATCATCTCGCGCATCACCAATGACATCCAGGCGATGCAGCAGGCGATCAACGGCGGCACCATCATGGCGTTTGTCGGGCTGCTGAACATGTTCGCGTTCGGCGTGATCATGCTCGCTCTTCAATGGAAACTGGCGTTGCTTGTCTTCCTGACCGTGCCAATCCTCGTCGGTGCAAGCCAGTATTCGGCGAACAAGCTGCGTGACCGGTACCTGCGCGTGCAGGAAAAGGCCGCTGACGTAAACAACGTCCTCTCGGAAAACATTTCCGGCATGCGCGTCGCCAAGGCATTCGCGCAAGAAGGCCGCCAGAGGCAACGGTTCAGTTCCGAGAACCGTGGCAATCTGGACGCCAACATGTCCACCGCGTCGGTGCAGGCCGTGGCGACACCGGCAATCCAGATGATCTCCGCGGCGGGTACTGCCGGGGTCCTTGGCATTGGCACCTACTACATTTTCGATCACTCGATGACGGTAGGCGCACTGGTGGCGTTCAACAGCTACCTCATCCAGTTCTACCAGCCAGTTGAGGACTTGATCCGCGTCAACAACACCCTGCAGCAAGCCCTCGCAGCTGCCGAACGCATCTTCGAGTACCTCGACGAGGTTCCAGACGTAGCTGACCGGCCCGGGGCAGTCGAACTCGTTCGCGCCGAGGGTGCCGTGCGCATGGAAGGGGTGACCTTCGAATACGAACCCGGAAAGCCGGTCCTCATCGACGCAAATGTTGACGTGGCACCAGGCCAGGTCATCGCGCTCGTCGGTCACACCGGATCCGGAAAAACCACGTTCGTAAACCTGTTGCCTCGCTTCTACGACCCGCAAGGCGGACGCATTACGCTCGACGGCCACGACATCCGCGATCTCTCACTCGCAAGCCTGCGGGCACAACTCGCAGTGGTCATCCAGGAGACATTCCTGTTCGGGGCGACAATGCGAGACAACATCCGGTATGGGCGCCTGGACGCGACTGATGAGGACGTCGAAGAAGCCGCGCGAGAGGCGCACGCCGACGAGTTCATTCGTCTGCTTCCAAAGGGCTACGACGCGTGGTGTGGCGATGGCGGGGTACTCATCTCGCGCGGGCAGAGGCAACGGATTTCACTGGCCCGGGCAATCCTGAAGAACCCCCGCGTCCTCATCCTCGATGAGGCAACCTCTGACGTGGACACCGAGACGGAAGTCCTGATCCAGGCTGCCCTTGAACGGGTCATGCGCGGACGCACGACGTTCGTGATCGCTCACCGCCTCTCGACGGTACGGCATGCGGACCAGATACTCGTGCTTGATCACGGGCGAATTGTCGAACGAGGCACCCACGAAGGACTTCTGGCCACCCGCGGGGCCTATCACGCGCTCTATCATGCCCAATTTGCTGGTCAGGAAGTCACGACCGCGGCCGGTTGAAACTCGGGTCACTGAAAGCGGGGAGGTGTGGCTTCTTTGTCGCTGGCCACATCTCCGCGGCGCCGTGATCGACGTTCCGTGGCGAACACTCAACAGTCCCCACGGACGCTGCGGAAATGACCGCCTACCGGGATTGTAGCCACGTTCCGGCACAAATCTTGCCGGCAACTCTGATGGCCTCGGCCATTGAACGGGCGTCGGCCACACCAGTGCCTGCGATTCCAAACGCAGTTCCGTGATCTACGGACGTTCGGACAATCGGCAGCCCCAGGGCCACACTCACGCTTTCCTCAAACCCGTGAACCTTGACTGGGATGTGCCCCTGATCATGGAACATCGCGACTACCGCGTCGTACTCGCCCCGCATTGCAGCCACGAACACGGAGTCTGCCGGGAGCGGTCCGTGCGCGTCAATCCCCAGGGCACGGGCATCCGCGACCGCCGGCGCGAGTTCCTCGATCTCCTCCCGACCAAGCAGGCCACCTTCGCCACCATGGGGATTTACAGCAGCGACCGCAAGTCGCGGTGAAGTGAGACCCCACCTGCGGAACGCCTCGTCCGTCGTCACGAGTCGCTGGAGAACCCGGGCACGCGTGATTCGGTCCAATGAATCCCTGAGAGAGTAGTGGGTGGAAACGTGTACGCACCGGAGCCGACCACTCACGAGCATCGTCGCGTGGTCTCGGACTGCATAAGCCCGGGCCAGAAGTTCCATGTGTCCGAGATCCTTGCATCCTGCAAGGGAGGTGGCCTCCTTGTTGATTGGCGCAGTGACAACCCCTGAGACCGTCCCGTCATCCACAAGCTCCAACGCCTTGTCAAAGTAGTCCAGAGATGCCTGACCGTGTTCTGCAGATAACCTGCCCCACTGCCATGCCGCAGGCGCAACATTCGCCATATCAAATAGTGACACCCGGTCGTCGCGGTCGTCGGTCGCGCCGACGTCGTGTCTGTTGGTGACAGGGTGCCACGGGACGTCCACGCCGGTTACCCGGCAGGCTTCGGCAAGAACCTTGCGATCACCAATCACCACGACGCGCGCGCAAGACCTGACCGACTTGTCCGAAAGCGCGCGAACGGTCACTTCGGGCCCGATCCCTGCGGGGTCACCCATGGTCACGGCGAGCGTCGGTCGTGTTTCAGTGGTCATCTCTGCGCCTTACGACTGAGGTTTGCGGGACTTCATCACAAGCGATTGCACCAGATCGAGCACACGCTCGGTCGCTTTGAGATGCCTAAGTGGGAACGTACGCTGACCCATCTCCCAGAGAGACGCGGGATCGGCAAGCATCCCTTCCAATAGCATCGAGGCCTCCGTCGCATCCCGGTAGGCCATGCCTGCGCCATTGTCGCAGACAAATGGGATGTTCCCTTCTTCCTGCCCCGGCAACGGTGGGCCGAGGAGCAGAGGCCGTCCGATCGCTAGCGATTCGGACACGGTGAGCGATCCGGGCTTAGTCACAACGACGTCGGATGCCGTCATCCATTCATGGACATTTGCGACCTGGCCGAGGATGGTTGTCGGGCCTCGCCACTCCCGGGCCTCGAAAGCCGCGCGCAGGGGTTCGTTGCGCCCGCAGATGACCACGAAGCGGGTCACCTCCTTACCGCGGGAACGAACGACGGCATCACACGCACCAACAACCTCTGCCAGACGGCCCGCACCGTCACCGCCGCCCATGAATAGCACCGTCGGGTGAGCCGGATCCAGGCCGAGATGCTCGCGCATCTCACGCGCCGAACTCGTGACCCGTCCAAATGTGGGCCTCAGCGGGATCCCCGTCACTGAGATCCGGGACGGTTCAATCCCCAGACCAATCAGCGCACCTGCGGCATCCCCGGTGCCGACGACATATCGGTCAACGGCGCCATTCGCCCACCACGGGTGGACATCCACCAGGTCGGTGACAACGGTGAGCAAGGGCAGATCTCGACCCTCGGAGTTTCTCGCGGCGACCATCGCGTCGTTTACGAGCGGATGGACGGAGACCACCGCCTGGGCACGGGTAGCACGGATCGCCGCCCTTATCCGAGACGTGACAGTCCTCCCGTGCAACGCGTGATAGATGGAGCGCATCCCCGGCAAAGCGGCAAGGTGGAACGCAAGGCCCCACGCCCACGGAGCGCGCACGATCACCGCACCATAGAGACCGACCACGCGGTCCATTAATGCAGGGTGCACACCAACTGTGCTCCGTTCCTGAGCAAGCAACGGGTCGCCTGAAACGAGCGGATCAAACTCGATGAGCTCGATCCCTCGCTCGGGGGCACCAGAGGCGCCGGCCACGAGTGCGCGTGACACGCTCCGGTGTCCGGAACCGGTGTCCGACGTCAGAACAAGGACCCGAGTGGAAGTCATCGCGAATCACAGGATACTGACCCGATGTGTCGGAAATCGGATGTCGGAAACGTTATGTGTGCGAACTAACCCGCCTCAACGGACGAACCTGCTCACTTCCATGTAGAGTGGAGGGGACGGGCATCGCAGGATTCTCCGACCATCAAGCGCCGTGGGATGGAGGCAGGGCCAGGTGCGCTGACAGGAAACCTCCATGACACTAAGCGCGGTTCATGCATTCGATGCAAGTCGGATAGACCCGGCCGGCGAACAAGGCAAGCGCGATCAAACCGCCGCTGCACCATGTCATGTTCGTTCGGCAACCGCAGCTGACGTTCCGGAGATGGAAGCACTCATCTCCCACTTCGCGAGGCAAAACCGGATGCTGTTTCGCACTGCGCCGGACATCCTCGCGTCGATAGATGAGTTCGTGGTTGCCCGCGGAACCCTTCCCGAAAGTGCGCTTCGACTGGTTGATCATCCCCACCCGGATGGCGACTTCCTACTCGGTGTCTGCGGGTTGCACCCAGTTGGTCTCGGATTAGCCGAAGTCCGTGGCCTTGCAATCCATCCTGATGTCGCCGCCCGAGGGATCGGCAGCACGCTCGTTGACGCGTGCGTCGAACGTGCCCGGGATCTCCGCATTGCGAAGGTCTACACGTTGACCCTGGTTCCCAGGTTCTTCGAGAAGCGGGGGTTCATCCAAGTGGACAGGGGCACCTTGCATCTGAAAGTCTGGTACGAGTGCTACCGATGTCCAAAATTCGCGAATTGCGACGAGACCGCGATGATCCGCCCGCTCGACTTGGAACCGGTCCCGGAACCGGGGTAGCCTAACCTCCCCGACGGGTAGCGGAA
>Ga0194061_1001115_pt1 | contig 16103 bp, 13 predicted proteins | sample SepL2221m_MetaG_FD_163423 | JGI IMG/M metagenome (GOLD analysis project Ga0194061, IMG submission 163423) | Anoxic zone freshwater microbial communities from boreal shield lake in IISD Experimental Lakes Area, Ontario, Canada - Sep2016-L224-21m | ecosystem: Environmental > Aquatic > Freshwater >... | reverse complement strand
CGACTTTCAACGCTGCTCCCATGGCCGATACCCCGCAATCTCCCCCCGTTAATTGGTATCGGCTATTGCTTCGGAATTAATTAATAAAGATCGGTATCACTCAAGGGGAGAGGGAACGGCAACTGCAAGTTCGGTGATGAACCCCTCGCGCCACAGAAATCAGTTCTTCTGGTTGTTTTGAGCTTCATTAAACGTTAAGATGTCCCCTCCGTATTCAGTACGGGGATGGTGTGGATTTCCGTCCGGTTGGACGGCAGGCAGTTGAACCAAAGGCACTTATCATAATGGCGCGAAAAACGAACGGACCGGGGCCGGGACGAATGGAATTATGCAGCTTCTGCAATCGAACAGCGGACCAGGTCGAACGTTTGATCGCAGGACCGCCAGATGTTTTCATCTGTAACGAATGCGTCGATCTGTGCAATTCGATCATCGCCAAAGACGCGCCCCAGCGCGGTAAAAATCCTTTGAAACTCAAGCGCGTCCCCACGCCTCAGGAATTGAAGGCGGACCTTGACGGCTACGTCATCGGCCAGGAGCGCGCAAAGAAAGTCCTCTCCGTCGCCCTGCATAACCACTATCAGCGCATCCTGAATAAGGAGCGCGCGAAGTCGGAAGATGTTGAACTCGAAAAGAGCAACGTGCTGCTGATCGGACCGACCGGTTGCGGCAAGACGTTGATGGCCAAGACGCTCGCCAAGACACTGCAAGTGCCTTTCGCCATCGGCGACGCGACAACATTGACCGAAGCCGGTTACGTTGGCGAAGACGTTGAGAACATTCTGTTGCGACTGCTCCAGGCTGCCGACGGCGATCTGGACGCGGCAGAACGCGGAATTATTTACATCGACGAAATCGACAAAATCGGTCGCAAGAGCGAGAACCCGTCGATCACCCGCGACGTCTCCGGCGAAGGCGTGCAGCAGGCCTTGTTGAAGATTCTGGAAGGCACCAAAGCCAACATTCCACCGCAGGGCGGACGCAAGCACCCTGAACAAAAATACATCCAGATGGACACGAGCAACATTCTGTTCATCGCGGGCGGCACGTTCGAAGGCATCGACGAACACATCTCCAACCGCATCGGAAAAAAGCGCCTCGGCTTCGGCGGCGAAGGCCACGATCCGGGCATGTTGAAGGACCGCGCGAAATTCTTGAAGCATGTCGATACCGATGACATTTTGAAGTACGGCATGATCCCGGAATTGATCGGTCGCTTCCCGATTCTAACAGCGCTCGAACCGCTCGACGAAGCCGCGTACATCAACATCCTGACGCAGCCCAAAAACGCGCTCGTCAAGCAGTACAAGAAGTTCGTCGAAATCGAAGGTGCGAACCTCGAATTCGACACCGACGCGTTGCAGGCCATCGCGACGAAAGCCGCCGCGAAAGGCACCGGCGCGCGCGGACTCCGCAGCGTCATCGAAGAAGTGATGCTTGAAATCATGTACGACATTCCGTCGCGCAAGGACATCAAGGAAGTTCGGATCACGAAGGCGATGGTGGAGCGAACCTCGAAGGCGTTCGCCGAACCCACGCCGATTTACGACGCGCTGGCCAAAGCACCGGAAGCGAATCGCGAAAGCGCGTAAAGTAAAACGAGCTTCGAGCCAGTCAGTTTAAAAGTTGATGCGTAAAATGGGACGGGCTTTAAGCCCGTCCTTTTTTTATTCGGACTTCAAATGCGTATCGAAATCGCGCTTCAATCTCGCCACATACGAAGTCTTCCACAGCGTGTGGAATGTCCGCATCCATCGAGTATGCGACGCCGTTTCCAGTGAGAGTAGCTTTTTCAGGAAGGTGCGCTCGGCGTCGTCGCAGGGTGTTGCCAGCCAGTCGCGAAGTAATTCCTGCATGATCACGCAATCGCGAATGGATCCCATAATGTCCTGACATTCGCAGCATTTTTGATAGAGCGCGTCCATAAATTCCGGCCCGAACGCAACGGACGTAATCTCCATCGTGTAGCGCAATTTCTTGGCACGAATGCGCAGGGCGTGGAGTTCGTCGTCATTTGAGACGCCGGATTTGGCTGCGCGAAAAAACTTTTTTACAACCGGCTTGAGAATCCGCCGCGCCTGTTTTCCATACGGAACAAGGCATCGTTTCGGGTGATTGTGCTTGATGTGCGAGAGCAACGCTTTGATGCGTTCGTCAAAATGCGCTTCGTCCAATTTTCGCAACATTGCCGTAATCGGTGCTTGTGAATGCGCGCGCGATGTTCCAAGTCGGGAACGCAATTTTTCGCGGAGTTCGTCCGATGCGTCAGCGCATTGGGACAGTAAATGTTCGGATGTCGCATCGATGTTTCGCGCCACGTCAGCGGCTTTACGAATCTGACTCAATGCGTCGCGCAACGCATCCGCTTCAATTGGATCGGTCAGATCGCGGAAGGCTTTTAATGCGACGCTGGCGCGGCGAGTCGCAACGCGCAATCGATGCACGTTTTCGCCATCGTCGGCACATGCTGCGTCAGCGGCTAGCTGCAGCCAGTGGCGCACATCTTTAATAGCTCCGCGCACGATGCAGCGAGCCGCCGAGCAATACGTCTGCTCCGACGACACCCCAGCTAGCCGTTTTTTGTTCGCACTCAAATGTTGCTTCCCCCCCGAGAAACGAGGGCGAAGTATACGCACGTCTAAAATAATTCGCAACTCAGCCGATCGAATCCGAAAACTTTTCTTGACCCGCGTGAAAGACGGATTAGGGAAGAGAGCCGAACGCGAGAGACAAGCGAGTGTGCGGCCCTTTTGATACAATGATTGTAATAAAATCCGACATTCAGGAATTAAGATATGCTCACCATTAACGCCGACGCCCTGTTTCGAGCCATCACGGCCACGGGCTACAAACTGCTGGCTTTCAATCTGGATCTGCGCACCGGCGAAATCGTTTCGCGCACGCTCGCTCCCAGCGAAGTCTCTGCACCTCCGGACGCGCCCAGTATCAAGCCGCTTCCCAAAATGGGCGGCGACCTGTCCCACAAAAAAGACAAGCCGCTGTTCACGTCGTCCCAACCTGCCGCGCCCAAGCCGAAACTGTTTGATGACGACGACAAGAAGCCTGCGTTTGACGGCGATTTTTGGAAGCGCGACGAAAAAAAGAAGCCCGGCCTTTTCGGCGATTTCAAGCGCGAACACGGCAGCAAGAAACTCGCTGAGATGTTTGGCGACGCGCCGAAGGCCGCTAAGGTTGACCCGTTTACAAAATCAACCGAACCCGCGCCCGCTGATTACGCACCGATTCCCAGCACCTCCAACGATCCGTACTACCCGCGCATTCCTGCTGTCAGCGAGGAGACGCAGCTCGACTGGATGCGTCAGTTCGCGAAAGATTCCGGCGACCCGCTGATCCGCGAGGAACTCGTCGCCGCGCTGCACAGCCCCAAGCCTTCGGCCGCTTTTGAACGCGCCCTCCGCAACCACCTTCGCACGTCCCAACAATGGGAGCGCTATCTGCGCAAACAAGCGCTTGCCAGCGCCGAAGCCTGGCTTGCGTCGCTGGGCGTGACGTGGGAATTGATCGGGAAATAAATGTTCCGGGTTTCGCGTTTCGTGTTGCGAGTTTCGACCCTTGAACACGGAACTCGAAACCCGGAACTCGAAACATCCGTTTGCGCAACCGGGTTTATGGTTTGCGCAAAACCGCATGAGGACTAATGATTTTCAGTGACATAGTTCGTTGTGCGGCCTATATACAATCCAGTAAACGTCACTCGCAGCACGAACGTAGGACGGGTTTTTAGCCCGTCAAACACAACGCAGCGAATCAGCAGCAACCATTTTTCCGGAGGGTATCGAATGGCTTCCAAGACCCAATCAGGCGCGTCAACGCGCCGGGATTTTATCCAATCATCCACACTCGCAGGCGGCGCGTTGGCTGCGGCAGCGATGATGAGCAAAGCGTACGCGGCAGGCGGCGACACGATCAAAGTCGGCTGGATCGGCTGCGGTGGTCGCGGCAGCGGAGCGGCCAAACAGGCACTCCTCGCCGATAAAAACGTGAAGATGGTAGCCGTCGGTGACGCGTTTCAAGACCGTTTGGATTCGGGTCTGGCTGCGTTAAAGAAGGACGGCAAGGTCGGTGAAAAAGTCGACGTTCCGCCGGAGCGTCAGTTCGTCGGATTCGATGCGTATAAGAAGGTGATCGACAGCGACATTGACGTCGTACTCCTCACGACTCCGCCCGGCTTCCGCCCCGAACACATCCGCTATGCCATCGAAAAAGGCAAGCACGTCTTCGCCGAAAAGCCGGTCGCCGTAGACGGTCCGGGCATCCGTACCGTGCTCGCTGCCGTCGATGAAGCGAAGAAGAAAAAGCTCTCGATCGTCTCGGGTTTGTGCTGGCGCTACGACACCGGAACTGGCGATTTGGCCAAGCACATCGCCGACGGTGGTTTGGGCGAAGTCATGGCGATTCAGACCTGTTACAACACTCAGGATCTCTGGTCGCGTCCGCGCAAAGAAGGCTGGAGCGACATGGAATATCAGATGCGCAACTGGCTCTACTACACATGGCTTTCGGGCGATCATATCGTCGAGCAAAACGTCCATAATCTCGACCGCGCCGCGTGGTACATGAAGGGCGAAAACCCGGTCAAGGTAACGAGCCTCGGCGGACGCCAGACCCGCACCGAAGAAGTCTTCGGCCACATCTACGACCACTTCGCAACGGTCTTCGAATACGCCAACGGCGGTCGCGTCTACAACTATTGCCGCCAGCAAAAAGGCACGGATTCCGAAAACGGTGACATCGTCTTCGGCACCAAAGGCAAAGCGATTTGGGGCTGGAACGACACCACCGTCACCGGCGAAAAGCCCGCGAAATTCATCAGCAACTTGGGCAAGGCGTATCAGACCGAACACGACGTGTTGTTCGCGTCGATTCGCAAAGGTGAACCGGTCAATAATGGCGACTACATGTGCAACAGCACGATGATGGGCATCGCCGGACGCATGGCTGCTTACACAGGCAAAGCACTGACGTGGAAGCAAGTCATGGAATCCACCGAATCCCTCGCGCCGAAAGAATTGGCCTGGGGTAAAGTCGCCTTCCCGGAGATCGCGAAGCCCGGATTCACGAAGTTCATTTAAATGAAGTGAACGGTATTTTAAAACGATGTGAAACACGAGCGGGAGCATCACCGGAATTACGGTAGATGTTCCCCTCTCCCCTTGAGGGAGAGGGCCGACGAGACAGCCGTTCCGTCTCGCGGGGTGAGGGGTAAGCGTTGATTAATCCAAGCGCGTTTAATTTATCCACGCCCACCCCTCACCCGGCGAGCGAGTACGCTCGTCCGCCCTCTCCCTCAAGGGGAGAGGGAACGGCAACTGCAAGTCCGGTGATGCACCCAACACAAGCGGGCACGTAAGTGCCTGCTTTTTTTTTGAGTAAAATAGTGCTATGCTCAATCTTGATTGTTCGCATACCTTTTTGAATCTTCGAACCTTTGCGTTCACGCTTCGTATCCAAGCGTTGAACACGCGGAGCTCCATGTGATTTACCTGTCCCTCGCGATCTGTGCCTTGTGTGGATTGACCGCCGCCGAACCGTTTCGGTTTCTGGATTCCTCGCTGCCCGTCTGGTTCGCGTTTGCGCCGGTCTTTTGGCTGGTGGCGCACGCAAAGACACAGAAAAGTGCCGCGCTGCATGGCTTCGTCTTCGCGCTCGTTTGGGCTGGGCGCTCGTTCACGTTCATGTGGGCATGCGCGTTTGAGGGCTGGTTCCCGCTCTCGATTTACACGGCGCTCGTGTACACGCTCGCGTTCCTCGGCATCCGCCGCCTCGCACAAATCGGCGGTGGAGCAGCGGTCTTCGGATCGGCGTCCGTCTGGGCGCTCGCGGAAATTTTCCGCTCTGTCATTCCGCTGATTTATTTCCCGTGGCTGTTGCTGGGACACACACTGGTGAACAACGCGCCGTTGCGGCAGGAAGCTGATCTGCTGGGTGTGTACGGATTGAGTTTCGTCATTGCAGCGTTCAACGCACTGCTTGCGTTTGGCCTGCCGTCGATCCTGCCAAAACAGTATCAAGCCGCGCGCGATCCGGGTTTAAAAAGCGCGTGGAAATGTGCGTGCTTTCTGTTTGCGATCATCGTTGGTTTATATTCATACGGCTTCGAGCGCATCGCCCGCACCACGAAACGCTTGCAATCGGGCGCGACGATTGGTCTGATCCAAGGCGATATCAAAACCAAGCTCGGCCGGACGCAAGAGATGCTCGACGCTCAATTTATTCAACATGTCGGACTGCACCGAAAAGTCATCGCCGACATCACCGCCAAAGAAGGCAAACCACCCGTGCTGGTGTGCTGGGCCGAGACGATGGTGCCCGGGGAATTCAACGATTCAGAAGCTGGAAAAGCGATGACCGCTGAAGTCGCACGCCTTGGCATCCCGGCGCTGTTTGGTTCGAATTATGTCGAACCTGAAACGATGCAACTGAAGCCCGAAGACCGCCGGATTCACAACACCGCCTATGTGCTCGACGCCAATGGAAAAGAAGTTCTGCGCTATTTCAAACGCCGCCTCGTCGCGTTCGGCGAATACATCCCCGGTGCGCGCGATTACCCCGTGTTGCAAATTCTGCGCTCCATCACGCGCGATCATTACGTCCCGGGAACACAGCCGTCTCAAATCGCCGACATCGGCGGCTACCACTTCGCATTAAATATCTGCGTCGAAGACATCCACCCGGCGATCGCGCGCGAAGCTGCCTACAGTGGCGCAGACACGCTTATAAATCTGACCAACGACGGCTGGTTCTACGGCACACACGGCCCGCGCGCTCATGCGATGGCGGCGATGTGGCGAGCGATTGAAACGCGTCGCCCGCTGCTGCGCGTGACCAATACAGGACGTACAATTACCGTGAATCCGCTCGGCGAGATGATCATCGCGTTGCCGCCTGAAACAGAAGCGGTCGGCGGTGTGACGTTGCAGCGAATCGACGGTGATGGATCAAAGATCGTGACACCGTACATGGTCCTCGGCGAATTCTGGACCGCCGTGATCTTCGTGCTGTTTCTGGCCGCAAGCCTGCGCTCACGGGTTGAATGAATAGGAGGTCTCTGCCATGAGCATGACCCCAGAAGAACAGGCGCTCTTTGAATACGTTTACCTGCCTGCCTTGATTGAAAAGTGCGCGTCAGCTGGCATTGACATATCTGACCTTGAGAAGTTGCCTGACGTGATCGACACGGACAATCAGAAGACACAGGCCAACAGCAATAACATGCAGGCTTCCGCTGCCGTGATCAGAGCTATGATGAGCCTGTCCCTATGCGTCGCCCTCTCCGTGTTGAGCGCCGACAAACCCGTCCCTCCGCCCACGATTGCAGTCGTCAAAACATGGAACGATCTCGCAAGCCAACCCGCCATCGAATTACAAAAAAACTCCACTGCGCGATTAGGCATTCAAGCCGTTCACGCAAAGCAACACAGCGGCGTGATGATTTATTGCATGACCGAAGCCTATTCACCGGATGATGAAGACGAAGACGACATCGGTAATGACACGCTTGGGCCGTTTCATGTTGTGTGCTTCCCATCAAGCTCGAATTGGCACGTCTCATTTCAAGAGCGGCTGCTCAAAGAGGTCAGCAAACGTGATTTCGGTCGGCTCGTCTTCGGGCACATCCTGGCGTTGGACGGTTTCAACGAGCACACGGTTGAAGTGTATCGAGGCGACCATGTGATAGCGCGGGTCAAGATCGCGTCTCCGCTTGAAGTGAAGGCTTTCCACACGTGGTCCGCGCTCGTCCCAGCCACCGGTGATATACCCCAGGACGAGGAACTGGAAACGAACGGCAGCGGTCACATTCAAACGGCAGTGGGACGCGCAAGCGTTCCGAAACTAAAAGGTAGCGTGCCGCTCTTGGCGTTGATGGCCAACGGCGTTCGCATCCCGGATCATTTCAAAGACGATGACCCGCTGCCCGTTCTGCCCGCTTTCGAACCCAAAGCACTCGGCCCGTTGACTCAGGACCAAAAAATTCAGGCCGAAAAATGGATCATCGAATTGAGCGCAGACACATACGCCATCCGGGCGAACGCGTCGAAAGCATTGGAGTCCCTCGGTTCGCCCGTAGCCGACATGCTGCTCCGCGCCGCTCAAAAATCGGCAGACGCTGACGTACTGATACGTCTGCGAACGATTGTGGACCACCTCGACGGTCCGTTCCCTGTTCAATACAAAGACAAAACGTTCACACTCAAAATTCCCGTCGCGATTCAGGTCCAGAAAATCAACCAGTACTTTCTGGCACGTTGGTGGGTGAATGGCAAGCCTGTCTTCGCGATGGAAAAAGTAATCGAACAAAAAGATATCGACGAGGCGGAATTGGACATGGAAGAATTTGCTCCGAGCGAGAATCTTGAACAGTCGCTCAAAGTTCAGATGAATCCGAAAGCGCTGGGAGCGAAAGCAGGCGACACGGTCTCCGTTCAATTCTTGTTTTGTCCTGACGGCACCCGCCGCATTTCACCGAACCAGCTCAAAAAGCTACACGACCGCAAGGCCACTGATAAAGCAGAAGAAGCGGACGGCGAACACGCCGCGAGACCGGAGCGTTTCCCTGTCGCGTCGAAAAAGATCGACTTCAAACTCCCATGAGCCGCCCAACACCGGTGGGGATTTCTGATAAAAATTCAGATTTTCAATTGATATTCACAGCGTCTTGACGATACTCTTCTCTCCGCCAGCGCAGCAGGTCACGCGAAGCGGAATCAAGTATCCGTAGCTCAGCTGGATAGAGCGCAGCCCTGCGAAGGCTGAGGTCGGAGGTTCGAATCCTCCCGGATACATTAAAACTTCCCAAAATAAAAGTCGTCTTAAACTCACAAATGTGGTCGAGCAGAGCGGTCACATAGTTGGTGTCAACGAGGTTGAATGCCGCTACGCGAGTGTGCATGTGTTGATTGAACCGTGCCGCTTGACCCTCAAAAATATTTTTCCAATTCCGCGTGAACCATTCTGTTCCGGACGCCCCAAAAGGATAGCGGCGGACAAATTTTATCATAACGTTTTTTGTAGAGGCAGAAAAAACGGCGGTACGGTATAAAGTAGTGCTTCTAAAAATGGATTCAGGCTTGCTCGAAGTCTTTTTTCGTGCCAGGCCGTTGCGGTTTGAACTTAAAAGAGGAGAGTTTATGCGCGTTTCACGATTCGGCTCGCGCGCCATCGGTTTCGGGTTGGTCTTTGCAGCAGCGGGTTTCACGTTTGCAGTCGCGACGGGTGGAGCCACCTCCAATCCTTCGTCTATTGCGTCGCGGGCCATTGGCTCGAATGTGTCGCTCAAATTGAAGACGCCCAATTTACTGGGCACCACCGGCGCCGTGTTGAACGCGCAAGAATACGACTTAGGCGATGCGCTCTTCGGCTCGTCCATCGTGCGCTACCTCATCGCGGAAGGCGGCGTCAAACCGTACCGCTTCACCTCGATTGATTCGCCCGGAACTCCCGTCGTGCCCAGCCTGCCTAACGCGACTGCGAATACCACGTCAACGTTGAAGCTTGGCGCGTCAGGCGCGATCAACGGCGTTACGCCCGCGAGTATTGCGGCGAATTCAAAGACGTTCACCGGGGCGCCCGGCTTGCGCTTCTTTGTCAAACTCACCGACGCCAACGAAAGCAACAGCATTGCCGGCATCGCAGCCTACAGTGCGCCTCAGACAGGCAACTTCAATCTCGCACTCTTCGACAAAGCTGCGACGGCATTCCGCTTCGCTGTGGACACGCTACCCGCCGCTCAATTGGATGCGCCATACGTTGTAAAACTCGACGTGCTGGGCGGCAAGGCACCGATCGTCGTCTCTGCGCTTTCGGTGAATCTCCAAGGCGATCCGACGCCGGTGAAACTCACCGACATCGGCCTGTTCCTCTCTTCAGACGGTACACTTTACGGTCGCCCCATCAAACTGGGAACGTATACGATTACCGCGCGCGCCGTCGATTTTTCGAACACCATTGCAACGAGCCGCCGCAGTACGCTCAATCAGGATCAGGTCTTCACGCTCGTCATCAACGACTCGCGCGTCACCACCGGCGACACGATGATTCAGCAGTGCGTTGTGACGGGTGACACGTCCACCACGGGTCAGGATTCGATGGTCCTCAAGGGTTTAATCACGACGTTGGGACTGGATCAGAAGAGCCTGCTCAATTCTGAATTCTCGTTCCAGCTCGGCAACATTTCCGTCTCCGGGCGCTTGGACAAGAATGGCAACCTGATCCAACGCAGTAGCACCAATTTCAACGTCAAAATCAATGCTTCCGCCGGATCGATCAGCATTTCTGTGATTCACGGTACGTTCGTTAATGGCGTCGATTTGACTGGAATTAAGACCGGCGATTCAGTGCTTCGTCCGATTAAAATTGTGCTCGGAAATGCGGTGTTGTCGTGCGAAGTGCTGCAGTTTGTGGCGACCGTTTCCGGGTCGTCGTACCTGCTGGACTTCAGACAGGGACTATCGGGCGTCAACGTGACAGGCGGATTTCAAATCGTCAAAGTTCGCTCGCGCGACACGGTGACGCTGACGGGTTTGCCCGGAAACGCGTGGCACGTTGAATTTGTAGCACAGCCGCGTGCGACCGACATCGTCGCGCATCCGATGGCATTGCGCGAAGGCATTGATAATATCAATACGATTAGAATCCGCGTCGGTGCGGGATTCTCGCAATCATTTACAGGCCTTGGCGTCACTGGCGCGGGACCAGCGATTAGTATCACCGGCGGACCCATTGATGGCATACAGTCGTTCAAGTTCAATACGACCACTGGAAAGGGATCGGTTGACACGCGCGAACTGGCCAGCTCGACGACAGGTATACCGGTTGCGGCAGATGCGCTGAAGCACAACGCCGTCTTTTTTTCGCTGGGCTTGGACGTATTCCGAGGGTTGCAGACCAGTCCGGGAGTGTTTAGCGAAGCGACGTATGTCGGCGAACACGCTCGGCGTATTTTCGGCTTGGGTAAGAACTACACGGACGCACCCGCCGCTCGCAACGTTCCACCCATTTTCTAACGTGAGCGCCGTGTAACACGTTGCTTGACGTGTTCTTGGAATTTAACGGGCGGATTTGCCCGCACTATGGAATTGAATCAGAAACCCATGTCGACCCACCCTATTACACACGACGGCCAATCCGGCCACGATGCCACTCATTCGCACCCTGCACCAGTCGAACCCAAAGCGACTCTTCCCACGTGGCTCATCGTCGCGTTTGGGATTACGCTTGTGGCTGGAGCCGTGTTGATTTTGGGACGCGCGCACTTCGCCGAAAATTCCTTATACGATTCGATGACGACGTGCGATGCGTTCGTCAAACCTGATATTGGCGAACGGGGCGAAAGCGGTAAATTTGAATCCGTGCGCCCGAACGGACTGGGTGATGGCTACGCGCTGATTCGTATCCGCAAGGAACGCGAAAGTATCGCATCGCTCGTAGCGTTGTGCGACCGGGACGACCCTATCGCCGGACGTCGGCTCTTCCGCAAGGCACTCGACACCGGCAACAAAAGTGCGAAAATTGTCGCTTTGCATTGCGCCAACTATCTCGCGCACAGTCAGACCACGCCCGCTCCCCGAGCCGATATCGGAGTGCTCGAATCGGAAGACTTCGATCGTCTGCTGGCCAAATTAGATTCGACAAAAGAAATCGACGCCGACGTCCGCAAAGCGGCCTTGCGCGCCATGTCCGACCTCGTCATTATTACCAATTCAGCAGCTGTGACTGCCTTCACCGCTGATTCCAAAGCCGAAACGCGCTATACTGTTGTCACAGACGCAGTCCGCGAAGCGACGATGAAAACGCTGGATGCCGACGCCAAGGAATCGGGGGATGTTGAGAAGGAAACTCGCGACAAGCGCCGCGACATCAAGATCGTACTCCATAGTGATACGCTGAACGGCAAGCCGGTACTGTTGATCCGTTGGAGTACGCCGGGTCTGGCGTTGGCGTGGTGGAAAGAGAATGTTAAAGAGGGTGCGAAGTGGGATAACGCGTTGCAACGATTCGTGTTTCCATAAAGAGAGGGCAAAGCATTGTATTTGCGCCGTTGTTCCCCTCTCCCCTTGAGTGAGAGGGCCGACGAGCCTGTTGTTCGGCTCGCGGGGTGAGGGGTGGACGCTGGATTAAATCAACGCGTTTTGATTAATCAGCGCCTCCCCCTCACCCGGCGAGCGAGTACGCTCGTCCGCCCTCTCCCTCAAGGGGAGAGGGGAACAGCCGCGTGAATCTCAATGCCTAACCCGGAACTCGATGGATTTGTCGATTTTCCAATATTTTTGGTCTGTACGTTCGAGTCGTAATCTACCATACTATTGAAAGAAGCAGGATGTTTACGTTTGGAATAAGGAGTTTCACCCATGTCAATCCAACGCTCATATGAAAACCAAACCGGTTGCAGATCAAAGAAGCCGCGCGGATTTTCGCTGATTGAACTCATGGTCGTGATTTTGATCATCGTTGGCCTCGTTGCCGCGTTGATGCCCGTTTACAGCAAAGTCATGATGAAAGCCAAGAAGACGGCGTCTCAAAACATGATCATTGCCGTCGCGGCCTGCTTGGAACGCTACAAAATTGAATTTGATGCCTATCCGCCTAACCCAACGACCGGAACGGAAGACGATGGTACGTTGATGCTCTACATGAATGGCCCCAAAGGTCGCGGCGTCGAGGCGAATGTGGGGACGCCGCGCGAGCGCCATTACGAGCCGTTTTTGGTGCTGGGAAAAGAATACATCAAAGCGGATTCATCCGGTACGAAATTGATCATCACGGACTCGTGGGGCATGCCGATCCACTATTTTAACTGCAAAGACTACGTGGAACTCAAGAACGGCAATCCAAAGTTCTGCCATAATCCATCCAGCGTTGATCTGTATTCAACGGGTCCTGACCGCAAGAAGGATGATACCACGACCGAACCGGGTGCCGAAGAAGTCAAAGACCGCAAGAAAATGACGCCAGCTGAACTCGCAAAAGAAGACGATATTACGAATTTCTAGACCCGAAGGCAGGAGCATCTTATGCGTACATCTCGAACGCACCTTCAGAAACACTCCGGCTTCACGCTGCTGGAATTGCTGATCGTCATTTCGATCATCTCGATCCTGGCTGTGGCCACGTTTAAAATCTTCGGCGCGATGAACCGGACGGCGAAGAAGGTGAAGACGCAGGCCCAACTCACGGCCATCGTCGCTGCGGCGCAAGAATACTTCGCGGATTTTAAAGTCTATCCACCGTCGACCAATTTATACGGTGCCGGTGATAAACCACTCAAGGGTATCAGTGCGGCGCAGATGAAGTACGTGATCCACCGTTATCTCGGCATGGAACTGCTGGACACACAAACCGGGAAACGTGCCGGCCCATACATTCGGGACATGGATAATAGTAATTTGAAAGGTCCGGAAGTCGAAATAGATGGGCGCTTGTGTCAGATTTACAGCGATGCATTTTGGAAGGCCACGGAAGAAGATCAGCATGGATTCGAATTGTACTGCACGACTTGGGAGCGCGATCAGAAGACGCGCAACGTGATCGTCCGCAAGCCCTACGCGGAAGACATTCCCGAAGACCAGCAGGTGGAGGATGTCAAAGCGTGGAGTAAAGGGCCGGATGGAAAATCGACCGAACTGGCGCCTTTTTATAACTCAACAACTGTAACCGAATCAGACAAAGACAACATCATGTCGTGGACAAAGTAACGGAGGACTGCAACCATGTTGAACCAGCGACGCCCGACCGGTTTCTCAATGATCGAATTGCTCGTGGTCTTGTTCCTGATCGCGTTCATGATCGCATTCATGACCAAAGTCTTTATTGATCAGACGCGTGGAGCCAAGATCAAAGCCGCCCGTATTTTGATTCACAAACTCGACATCGCCCTGCATGAATACTACAGTGATCATGGCGAATACCCGCCGGACACGGGTTACGGTTTGGACCCTGCAAAGGGCAAGAGCGGCTCAGTCACGTTGTACGATACCGGCTCATTGTATCGCTATTTGGGTCGCCCCTTGACCATTTTGACCGGCCCCAAAAAGGGCACCTATGGCCCGTATATCCAGCATTTCGATTCCAAAGAGTTGAAGTCCTTCGATGGTGGGCCCGAAACTGACAATAATTATATGGTCGTGGACCCGTGGTTTACGCCCATCGGCTACATCGGCAGTCGCGCCCGTGTGCTCCACAACCGCGACGGCGTGGACCTCTTCTCGGCTGGCCCGGATCGCAAGACGGCGAGCGACAAAGACAGTGGTGAGCACGGAATTCCGAGTGCACTCAATCACGACAATAATGCATACGACGGGAACCCGGCCAACGCCAACGCGGTTGGTTTGGGCAAGGCCGCGTTCAACGGAGCGCTGACTCAATACAAAAAAGATAAGAACATTACCGCTGCGAATAAGAAGGATAACGAGGTACTGGACGACGTGAACAATTGGGATCCGGAAAGCTAAGCGCAAGCGAAACACGAGACCTGAACACGCAGTCGTTTGCGCCTGCGTCACGCATCAACCGGCAGACTTATTTAAGTCTGTGGAAACTGTAAGGATGATTCCCATGAGCAGCCCGTCAGCCGTACCGAGCATGAAGAGCACGACGACGCCTCGGCAAGCCCGTCCGCGCGGCTACACCCTGATTGAAATCATGCTGGTCATGGGCATCATCATCATGATCATCACACTGGTGTTGATCTCCGTGAATTCGATGCTGAAAACGTCCAAAATGTCGCGCGCGGTCAATTTGATTACCGCCTCCATCGACGAAGCCCGTACTGCAGCGATCACGATCCGCCACACTACGCGCGTGGATGTAACGCCGCTCGATTCAGAAGGTAAATTCAGCCGCATGACCGTCTTTGGAGCCGGAGTCAGCGACAGCTTCGAAGAATACAAACTGGCTCTGCCTAAAGACCCCAGTGCGCCCCCCGACCCCAAAAATCTCACACAAGATCCCAATCTAACACTGGCCTGGAAAACCACCGGTCAATCGCCGCAATTGGAAGTGGATGGTACGCGTTGCCTGAGAGCCAACGGTCTCGCAGGATCGTCAATCTTCTGGAACCCAGGGTTGCGCGTGGACGCCATCAGCCTCGGTGATTACTACGAAGCCGTGCTCTTCGCTCGCATTAAAATTCTGCCGGGCAACCAACGCAAAGACAACCGGATCATGAAAGTCGGCGTGCTCTGCTCGATCGATGATGGCGGTGGTAATTCAGTATCCAAAGCCTACGCCATGATGATGGAAATTACCCCTGACAAAGCCAACCCGGGGCGCAATATCAGCAGCAATATCTCCTTGAATTATATCGCCGGTGGATCGGCCCAGAAATTGTCCCCGAATGGAAAATACAAAGATGGATTGGCGACGCTGGATTTAGATAAAAAAGGCGCTGGCTCCACTTCAGCCCCTACCGCAATGTTGATTGAAAACGTTTGGTACCGAATTCTTCTGACCGTCAAATCCTACACGCCGACGGATTCCGACAAACCTGAGCCACGCGCCATTTTGGCTGGTAAAATATGGGCCGACGGTCAGCTCGAACCCATCGGGAATACGCTGGGCCCGATCACGATTACAAGCAACAACATCCTCAGCAATGGATTCGGAGGATTTGCAGTAGAAGGCTGCGACATTCACGTGGATGACGTGCTCTTCGATTTGCGCCCGATCCGCTTGATTCCGCAAGGCATCACGATGACCGCCTTGGACCCGGATTCGACTCCGCCGTATGAAGCCGCCGAACTGAATAGCAACTACAGCTTCCCGCTGATTTTCCGCCCGGATGGAACAACCACCGTCTATAGCATCATTGAAATTGCAGACAGCACCACGAAGAACAAACGCTTCGTCCGCATCGATCAAAACACAGGACGTTCACGAGTCGCTGATACGCTGGATGCGGTGAAGACCGGGAAGTAACGTCATAAACAGTTTCGTGGTTTTGAGTCGTATTGTAAGATGGGCAGCAGGGATGGGAGCGTTATTCCTGGCCCTGACAAGGAACGTAGAAAGCACCGTTTAATCGAGGTAACACCCGCCATGCGCACACCATTTCGAATGAGTCGCCGCCCGTCAGGGTTCAGTTTGAT
>Ga0194061_1001114_pt1 | contig 16106 bp, 15 predicted proteins | sample SepL2221m_MetaG_FD_163423 | JGI IMG/M metagenome (GOLD analysis project Ga0194061, IMG submission 163423) | Anoxic zone freshwater microbial communities from boreal shield lake in IISD Experimental Lakes Area, Ontario, Canada - Sep2016-L224-21m | ecosystem: Environmental > Aquatic > Freshwater >... | reverse complement strand
CATTATAAATTAGTATGGGAAAGTTCCAATCAATTTGATGAGATTTCAGATGAAGATGGTTTTCCCTGTGAAAATATTGACGCATTAACTAGCTGGATCCATATTTCTATTGAAACGCTTTTAGCAGACAATCAATTTTTGATCAAAGCAATTAATTTTTCTGCATACGGCGCCAGCTTTGTGTTTGTAGATAAGGATGGGAAAACGATTCCTCCTTTATATAATTATTTGAAACCCTTCCCCTCTGAGTTAAGCAAGAAATTTTATCTCGATTATGGGGGAGAACAAAAGATATCTAAAGAAACCGCTTCCCCAATTTTGGGTAATTTAAATTCTGGGATGCAGCTTTATCGCATCAAAAATCAGTTCCCCGAAAAGTATCAAAAAATTGAAACAGCTTTACACCTACCACAGTTTCTGAGTTATTTATTAACGGGTAATAAGTATAGTGATTATACCAGCATTGGCTGTCATACGCAACTGTGGAATTTTACTAAAAACCTGTATCACGATTGGGTGATGGAAGAAGGTATTGATGGAAAACTAGCACCCATTAAGCAATGTGATAGTATTGGGGGATATTTTAATCATTGGATTCCAGTAGGAGTAGGAATTCATGACAGTTCAGCAGCATTGATTCCTTATTTGATCTCAATTAAAGAACCTTTTATTTTATTGTCTACCGGAACATGGTGTATTAGTTTAAATCCATTTAACCATCAGACATTAACGGAAGCCGAATTGAAGGAAGATTGTTTGTGTTATATCTCTTTTAAAGGTAATCCAGTGAAGGCTTCGAGATTATTTGCAGGGTATGAGCATGAACAGGCTGTTAAAAAGTTGGCAATTCAATTCAATAAACCGCAAGATTATTATACAACAGTTTCATTTGACGGAAAATTATTAAAAACAACGGATGATGAAAATTATGAATCTGCCTATCATCAGTTGATGGCAACTATTATAAAACAACAAGTAATCAGTACCAATTTAGTATTAGCTGGAACCCCTGTTCGCAAAATATTTGTGGACGGCGGATTTAGTAAGAATCCTATTTATATGCAATTACTGGCAGACAATTTCCCTGGTATTGAGGTCTATGCAGCCAGCATTCCCCAGGCTTCTGCTTTAGGAGCTGCATTAGCAATCCATCATCACTGGAATGAAATGAATATTCCAACAGATATAATTGAGTTAAAATATTATGCATCAGTCATTCACTTATAGAAATTATTAGTTATCTGAAAAGTTGATATTTAGTGGGAATAGGAGGCATCAACTTAAAGGGAACAATAGGCAGAAAATATTATTAATAATTTTAAGGGTAACAACTATTTGTAAACAAATTCGTCGTAGAATTGTTATTCTTTAAATTAATAAAAATAATCACATGAAAAAATTGAGTTTTATTCTTACCCTCGTTTTAGGCCTTTGCCTAAGTTTTAATGCGAAATCACAGACTAATGATGAATATTTTCCTGGCAAGTGGAAAGTAACCATTTTCGGTACACCACAAGGTGATGCTACCATGGTTTTTGTAATCGAGAAAAAAGACGGAAAATTTACAGGCGTTGTTCTAGACACCACGGGCACTGAAATTTCTAAGATCAGCAATGTGGAAGAAGCTCCAAAAACGATCACCGTATTTTTTACTGCTGCAGGTTATGATTTGAGTTTGCCATTGGAACCAGTTGATGCAGATAATGTAAAAGGTAGCTTAATGGGTATGTTTGATGCCAAAGGTGTTAGAGTAAAAGAAGAGAAAAAAGGGTAATAAAAAAACTATAAAAAAGGCTGCCAAATTTTTTTTGGCGGCCTTTTTTTGTAATAGGTATCTTATACTTTTAATTTTTACGCACTAAAAATTTGTTCTTTAACCATTCACGTACTGGTTCATCATACAATTTCAAACAGGCATAAGCAACTGTGATACTAGAGATCACCAACACGGCGCCCCAGGCCAATCCTTCCACACCCAATGGTATTTTGTTGTTATAGACCCATGCGGTATACACATAGATCAAAGGATAATGTGTGATATATAATGGGTAAGAAATATCACCAAGGAATTTACTGATCTTGGTAGTTTTATTATTTTGTAATGATCCACCTGCACCTATTGATACAATAATGGGAAAAATCAGGATAACTACTGCAGCATCATAAATGCCATTCATCCAAACATGGTGTTCATCTCCAATTCTAGGATACGCAAGAACAATAATTAATAATAAGCTGCTCCACCAAAATGCATTTTTTATTTTAATGAGTTTACCGAAACGACAAAGTAAAACGCCCGCAAAAAACGGATACAATAATCTGGTAATTCCCACAAATAGTTGTTGTGGAGTTAAAGACCATCCACCAATTAAATCTCCCTGAGGACCAGTTACTAAATAAGCGATCATCATACATCCTGATAGTGCTACAAAAATAGACAACACCAATTTTGAAAATTTGCGAACAAAAGAAGCGTATAGAATATTCGCGATGTATTCAAAGAATAAAGACCAGGCTGGTCCATTCAGAGGATGCATTTCTGTCCATCCCCGAATATCCAATGATAAAGGCACAGGTATTAGGGTAGCCCCAATGATCATGATCAAAAGCATCTTCAACACAGAGGTATTGGCAATGGCTGGGAATACGGTTTTGCTCACAGCAAAATAAAATAATGCAGCACCGATGATGGAACCCATTACCACCATGGGTTGTAAGCGCACCAAACGTCTTTTATAAAAATCCCATTGCGTTAATTGATTCCAACGATCATCATATGCATATGCCACTACAAAACCAGAAAGCAGGAAGAAAAAATCAACAGCTAGATAACCATGGTTTAAAATCTGTATGAATCGATTACCACCCGTAAAGGTTTCGAATACATGGAATATAATTACAAAAACGGATGCAACACCACGCAATCCATCAAGGATCTGATAGTGGTTTTTTGATTCAAGAAAAGTGGTAGATTGACTCATATGCTTTGGCTGATTAATCGTAATTTTCAACTAAAATACACATATGAAATTGGTTTTCGGCGTCTTGACTATTTTTTTATCCAGTTTGAGTTTTTCTCAAAGCCCAATCGTAAATACTACATCAGGAAAAGTTGCTGGATATATAGATAATAAAATAGAAGTGTTTAAAGGAATCCCTTTTGCTGCGCCACCTGTAGGTGCTTTAAGATGGAAAGCGCCACAGCCTGTTATTGCATGGAAGGATGTGAAAACCTGTACCTCATTTAGTGCAAGTCCCATGCAGGCAGACCCAAAGCCATTCATGGTTTGGAGTAAAGAATATTTAATTCCTGAGAAGCCAATCAGTGAGGATTGTTTGTATTTAAATGTATGGACTGCCAGTTCAAAAAGCAAAACAAAAAAAACTGTTTTTGTTTATATCTACGGTGGCGGGTTTCAATCTGGTGGAACAGCCTGTCCTATTTATGATGGTGTGGCCACAGCCCAAAAAGATGTGGTGTTTGTAAGTATTAATTATAGGGTAGGAGTATTTGCTTTTCTGGCACATCCTGAATTAACGAAAGAAGCGACTTACCATAGTTCTGGAAACTATGGATTATTAGATATGATCGCTGGATTAAAATGGGTGAAAGAAAATATAGCTGCATTTGGTGGCGATCCGAATCAGGTAACCATTGGTGGACAATCAGCTGGCGCTTTTGCAGTTAATTTTTTATGTGCATCTCCACTTGCAAAAGGATTATTCAAGAGAGCTATTGCAGAAAGTGGAGGAAGTATTTTAGTAAGTTCATTAAGGCCTTCTTTGAAATTGGCGGAAGCTGAAAAAATTGGAATCAAGTTTGCCAATGATTTGCACTGTGCAGATATTACTGCACTCAGAAATAAATCTTCTGAAGAAATATTTCAAGCAATGGGTGGATTAAAGTCACCAATTGAAGATGGCTATTTTTTGCCTAGTTCAATTATGGATATTTATCTACATGGAAAACAAAATGATATTCCATTGTTGATGGGTTGGAATAAGGAAGATATTGTTTCTGGTCCGCCCATAAGTGCCGCGAACTATATTTCACAAATCAACAAACAATATGGCGCTGATGCTGAGAAAGTATTTGCAGTTTATCCAGCCACGAATGATCAAATAGCAGCTCAATCACAAAAGGAAATGAGTAGAGATCAAACTTTTGCTTTGCAACAATTTTTTTGGGCAAACATACAGTTGCATAATGGGAAATCACCAGTTTATATGTACAATTTTAATCGACAATTACCAGGCTATACTCCTGCAACAGAATACGGTGCTTTTCACACTGCAGAAGTGGCATTTGCGTATGATAATTTAAAATTTGTAGAAAGACCTTTTACGGATGTTGATCATCAGCTGGCAACAAGTATGTCGAATTACTGGGCCAATTTTATTAAAACTGGAAACCCAAATGGTAAGGATCTTACTAAATGGAATAAATATAATGCTAAGGGAAGCTGGGTAATGATTCTTGATAAAAATTCAGGTAATCAACAACTACCTAACAAGAAACAATTAGAAACTTTATTGCAATTGTATAAATAAACCTTAGAACTAACATGGAATTAGGATTGATGAGCATGAGATATTCGGTAACACCCGTTTTCTAGCACAGGTAAGTGTAGGATTTGTACCCCATGATAAAGTTTTAAAATCGATCGAATTGTTTGGAACGAAAGTGGTGCCACAAGTAAGGAAGGCTTTAAACTAATGTTTATACAATCCAAAATATCAAAAAATCCCTCCTAATAATAGAAAGGATTTTTTTTAGCTTTTTTAATATATCAGATAGATCATTATGAAACTGTTGAATGCTCCATCATTTCCAATGCTTTAATAAACAAATGGTTATTCTCTAAGTGTACATGTTTATGTAAATCTTCTTCAAACTCTTTCAATTCCATCAGGCTCACTTTGAAAGTAGTGCAAGCCCCATCTGGTGCTTCATAATTATTTGTGAGCTCGCGAATTTTGTATAATATATTACCTGCATGGTCGTGTTCTGCCATCATTACTCCAATGGGTCCTTCAATCGCAGTTCTGGCAGCTTCGTTTAAATTACCCTCATTTAATAGAGATTCTAATAGCTTAATTCTTGGAAACAATATGACTTCCTCTTTTTGCATATGGCTTGTCATTTCTTCCTGAATTTCTTTAAACAACTCTAACACTTCTACCATATACGGAAACCTTTCCCCATGTTTATTAGCCACTTTTTCAACATGAAATATAATTTGAGGCATCGATTGTTTTACATAAAAATGGTGATGAATTAAAATGTAACTGATCATTTGCTCTGCACTCATTTCTTCGAAAGGAAGTTGATTTAAAGTTCTGGGTTGCATTTGTATTTCTAATTCTGTGGCAACCTCACTAACAGATAATCCTTTAGCGTTGCAAGCTTCTTCTAATGTTCTTTTGCCGTTGCAACAAAAGTCGAGACTGTATTTTTCAAAAACCGGAACAGATGAACTGCTTTTGGTAACAATTGATGCAAGTGTTTGTGTACTGATATTTTCCATTTGATTTATTTTATATCACAAAGTTGAGCCGATATAAAATTTCGAATTATGATTCAAATCACTTTCTATATTTAATTCCCAAATTCAACAATAGCATCCCTGCAACTAATAGAAATGCTGCCACTAATAATAATTCATTGATATAGTTCAACGAGTGTTCTAAAATGGCGGCAACGCCTTGTGTCATTAGTAAACATTCATTAAATATGATAGCGAATACGAATACAAAGATTCCCTTTAAAACTGTTTTATTTTGTTGAAACAATTGAAAGGATAGAAAATTTGCGATCAGGAATAAAGTGATTACACCAAGTAAGATTAAGTGAAGATAAGCAATCACAATTGGTCTGAAACCAAATGCCAGTGTACTTATGGAGGGAACAGTGGATACTGCCTGTAAAATAAATTTAATGGTAAGCGCAATACCCGAGAATAACAAAAGCCAATTTGCAGGTTTTGAATATTTAACAGATAGCTCTTTATATTTAGGAACGATTTGTTTTAAAAACAAGAACCATGCAAACAGTTGCAATAATGCTGAAATAACAATAATACTGTATACCCAATCAGGCATGGTTAGCCATAATGCTGATAAAAAATAGGCCGGCATACAGGATCCTGCAAATAGCCAGAAAACTTTATGTTGCTTTTTGATGAAAGGAATTATCTCCATTGCTTTGTCAAGTAATAGTCCCATAGAAGCAAAAAAGAACCAGCCATTGTATTGGAAGTGCAAGAAAAAATACACTGCCAATAAATACCAATTCTGGTGCACAATTTTATTTGCCATCATAGCGGCTAAACTAAAAGCGCCCAGGGCAGAAATGGCATTAAAAAATAGAGCTGCTTTAAACCAATGACCAATAATTTTATTTTCTGAAATTCGATTTAATTCCTTCCAAAATTGTATCGTAAAGACCCAGCTATTAATGATAGAAAGGGTTGAGAAACTGATGGAAACAAGGCCATAACCCTGAATTGGGAAACTAAATAGCATGCCATAAGCAGTGATTAAGTTCCCCCATAAAAGCCAGTTGTATTTAGGAAATAAGTCAATGCCCCTTTTTCTACTTCCATAATCAACCATGAATGCCATTAAAGCCATACTGATCCAGCCGGCAAATGCGAAATGGGAATGGCCATGTAATAAATGCTTTTGGTCAATAAATGGTAGACTGAAAGCAATTTTATAGCGGAGTACTAAACCTATGATCGCAACCAATAAAAGGTTGAAAACTGATATTCTGAGCCAATACAATAAACGAGAAGTCATATTTGCCGTTTGGGGCAAAATAAAAGCATGAGCGTCATTCAACTTATGATTTGAATCACAACTAGCAATATACTTTTCCTTTGTCAACAATCACAGAACCATTTTTATGCATGTTTCTGATGGTTCTGATAACAGTTTCAACTCTTAGGCCAGTCATATCTGCAATTTGTTGACGGGTAAGTTTAACCCTGTTGCATTTTGTGCAGATATTTTTCTTAGATTCCTTGAAATATTTAAAAAGGCTACTGATACTGTGTTCTGGATTATGATTGGCTATTTCTTTAACGATCATAAATTTAAATCGTAATCTTTCTGCTAAAAGCTTGCTAAATGCAAAATGAATCTCAGGGTTTTCCTGAATCATTTGATGAAATGTGTTCTTACTCAATCTTATTAAAATGGAATCTTCATCGGCAATTGTGGTAGCCGCATAAACTCCATTATCAAAAAGTGGTAATTCTCCAAAACATTCCCCGGGTTCGATCATTACTTGCAATATTTCCTTCCCATCCTCATTAATGTTTAACCAACGAACACTACCGGATATCAGTTGGTAATAAAATGAACAAATTCCTTCTTCCTGGAAGATGATATCGCCTTTAGCTACCTTTTTATAAGTGGCTCCCCAAGCTAATAAGGTATTGATATCTATTATCATGAATCAGGTTTAACGGTATTTCCAGTGTGAAACTATCGGTATGTTGAAACCTAAACCATGATATAAATCATGTTTATGCTCTATTTCCGCCTTAAGATGAAAAATCTTTACACTTATGATTCAACGCATAAAATAAGGTTAGAGGGCTTTGTACACTTGCACTATCAATTAATAAGTAAACAATTCAGTATGAAAAAAATGTTGGTAGTAGTATTCCTGGTAATATTTATCACTGCCTGTGGTGGGGGTAATTCACAAAAGGCTTCCACAAGTTCAGATGTTACTTCTTCTGAAACTTCAAACCCATCTTATGATCCCAATAGAGGGGAGGGAAAATTTAAATCTGTTGATATAAGCGGGTCATTAGATGCAGCAATGGCAGAGAATGGTAATAAAATTTACTCAGTAAAATGTGGAGCTTGCCATAAAGTTACAGAAGAGAAATTAGTTGGTCCGGGCTGGAAAGGAGTAACATCCAGACATCAGGCACCATGGATTTTAAATTTCATTACTAACACAGATGAAATGATCAATAAGGATCCTAAGGCGCAAGCGCAGTTAGAAATTTGTTTGGTTAGGATGCCTAACCAAAACCTGGCAGATTCAGATGCAAGGGCTTTATTTGAGTTTATGCGTAAAAATGATGGCGTAAAATAATAATACTTCTTATTCTATTTAGATAAAACAAACAAACATGAAAAATAGTCACATCAAATTACTCGCAACAGCTTGCCTCGGTATTGCGATTAGTTTTAATGCTTGCAAGCCGAAAAATGTTGGGGATGCAGTTAGTTCAGATGCTGCTGCAAAAGCTTATGTAGCACCAGGTAAGTACGATCAGTTTTACAATTTCGTTTCCGGTGGATTCAGCGGACAAATGAGTGTATACGGACTACCTTCTGGACGTTTACTTCGCGTAATTCCAGTATTCTCAGTTGATCCTGAGAAGGGTTGGGGTTATAGTGAGGAAACTAAACCCATGTTGAACACTTCTCATGGCATTGTTCCATGGGATGATTTGCATCATACGGAGCTTTCACAGACCAATGGTGAAATCGATGGTAAGTGGGTATTCGGTAATGCCAATAACACTCCTCGTGTTGCCAGAATCGATTTGAAAACATTTAGAACTGCTGAAATCATTGAATTACCTAATAGTTCTGGTAATCACTCTTCTCCTTTCATCACTGAGAATACGGAGTATGTAGTAGCTGGTACTCGATTTAGTGTGCCTCCTGATAATGTAAATGGTGATGTGCCTATTAATTCTTATAAAAAGAATTTTAAAGGAACGCTTAGTTTTATTAGTGTTGGAAAAGAAGATGGCAAAATGGATATTGCTTTTCAAATTCAATGCCCAGGCGTGAATTTTGATTTGAGTCACTCTGGTAAAAATGTATCAAGTGGATGGTTCTTTTTCTCTTGCTACAATACCGAACAAGCAAATACATTGTTAGAAGTAAATGCATCTCAACGTGATAAAGACTTTATCATGGCGGTGAATTGGAAAAAAGCAGAAGAGTATATTAAAGCTGGGAAAGGTAGAAAACAGACTGTAAAATATGCACACAATAAGTGGAACGAAAAAACCCATAGCGCTACTTCAGAAATTAAAACCGAGGTAACCGTTTTGGATGCGAAAGACTTTCAAGACTTATGTTATTTTATTCCTTGCCCTAAATCTCCACACGGTTGTGATGTAGATCCTTCTGGTGAATATATCGTGGGTAGTGGAAAATTAGCAGCTTTGATTCCCGTGTTTAGTTTTACAAAATTGCAAAAAGCAATTGCTGCAAAAGATTATGCTGGAATGTATGATGGAATCCCAGTTATTAAATATGAGTCTGCTTTATTTGGTGAAGTAAAAAAACCAGGACTCGGACCATTGCACACAGAATTTGATGGTAAAGGAAATGCCTACACCACCATGTTTGTTTCTTCTGAAGTTGTTAAATGGAATATTAAGGATTTAAAAGTATTAGATCGTGCTCCAACTTACTATAGTGTTGGTCACTTGTGTATTCCTGGTGGAGACACAAAAAAACCAAATGCTAAATACTTGATAGCATATAACAAAATTACTAAGGATAGATATTTGCCAACCGGCCCAGAGTTAGCTCAGAGTGCACAGTTGTATGATATTTCTGGAGATAAAATGCAGTTGATACTTGACTTCCCAACAATTGGTGAACCACACTATGCTCAGGCAGTAAGTGCAGATGTAATCAAAAATAATTCTGTGAAGTTCTTCAAAATAGAAGATAACGCTAATCCATATGTAGCAAAAGGTGAAGGCGAAACCAAAGTTGTAAGAACTGGAAATAGAGTAGATATAAATATGACTTGTATTCGATCACACTTTTCTCCCGATAATATTGAAGGTATTAAAGCTGGCGACGAAGTCTATTTCCATGTAACTAATCTGGAACAAGATTGGGATGTGCCACATGGTTTTGCAATTAAAGGTGCCAATAATGCAGAGCTCTTAATCATGCCTGGTGAAACTCAAACACTAAAATGGGTTGCTGAAAAGTCTGGAATGTTCCCATTCTATTGTACAGATTTCTGCAGTGCACTGCACCAGGAAATGCAAGGGTATTTGAGAGTATCTCCAGCTGGAAGTAATACACCACTGATGTTTAGTACAGGTAAGAATACGCCTCCAGTAGAAGCTGCAACAGCTAACGGGAAAAAATAATTTCTCTTAAAAACCGGGGCAGGATTAAACACCTGTCCCGGTTTAAGTTTATCGAAATTGAAATCATTCAAATGAAAAACAATCAGCTTTCTGGTCTTGTTAGAATACTTCTATTACTTTGTTCAGCCGCACTTGCTTTGGTTTTATTTGTTCCAATGTGGCGAATTGAATTAGATGCGCCACAATATCCTGAAGGACTTACTTTACTTATTTATGCAAATAAATTAGGTGGGAATGTAGACATTGTAAATGGCTTGAATCACTATATCGGTATGAAGACTTTACATGCTTCAGATTTTTTGGAGTTTACATTACTGCCTTATTTTATTTCATTTTTTGCTTTATTGGCATTACTTGTTGCCATTTTCAAAAGGCCAAAATTATTGTATACTTTCTTTATTCTTTTTATGCTTTTTGCCATTATATCAATGGTTGATTTCTGGAGATGGGAATATAATTATGGGCATGAACTAAATCCTGATGCGGCCATTATTGTTCCTGGCATGTCTTATCAACCCCCATTAATTGGGTTTAAACAATTATTGAACTTTGGAGCATACTCTATTCCAGATATTGGAGGATGGATATTTGTTAGCGTTGGATTAATTGCTTTATACGCAGTGGTAGTTACAAAAAGAAAAAAGCTTTCATTAAATGCAATTGTAACGGTGATCACAATTTTTACTTCCACATTATTTAGTTCTTGTAATACTGGGCCTGAAGCTTTAAAATATGGATCAGATAATTGTTTTTCCTGTAAAATGACAATCAGTGATATCAGATTTGGCGCAGAGATTGTAACGAAAAAAGGTAGAGTATATAAGTTTGATGATAGTTTTTGTATGATTGCATATTTAAAAACTAAGGAGCTTGCCAGTTCAGAAATTAAGCATATTTATATGACCAATTTTACTGGTAACCATCAGTTAATTGATGTTGATGAAGCTGTAATGCTGCAAAGCGATCAGTTAAGAGGACCCATGGGAGGAAATATAGCAGCAGCTGACCAGATAGATAGCATTAACAAAATGAAAGATAAATTTCCCGGCAATCATTTGCTTTGGTCAGAAATCATTAAACAGTGAAACGTAAAATTATTATAACGTTTTTTAGTTTTTGCTTGATGCTTTTGTGTGAGGCAAAAACAATTACTGTTGGTGTATCTAAGAAATGTAGCACCATTCAACAAGCAATGTTACTAGCTTCAAAAGGAGATAGTATTGTTGTTTCAAGAGGAAACTATCATGAAAAAAATATCATTGTAAATAAACAGATTACTTTAATCGGGATAGACTATCCCGTATTGGATGGCGAGTTTAAATATGAGATCATTTCTATTAAAGCCTCAGGTACAATTGTACAAGGCTTTAAAATTATCAGGTCTGGCATCTCCAGTATGGAAGACTTTGCCGGTATAAAAATATATGAATGCAGAGATGTGATTATTAGAAATAATATTTTGGAAAACACATTCTTTGGTATTTATTCTCAGTATGGAATCAATTGTACTATTGAAGGAAATAAATTATCGGCGTCGAACACAGAAGAACAGCAAAGTGGAAACGGAATACATTGTTGGAAGAGTGATAGTATGCGGATTATTGGAAACAATATAACGGGTCATAGAGATGGGATTTACTTTGAATTTGTAACCAACTCTATTATCTGGAGAAATGATTCTGAAAAAAATCTTCGTTACGGATTACATTTTATGTTCTCTAGTAATGATGCCTATATCGCAAATATTTTTAAAAACAATGGGGCTGGCGTTTCTGTGATGTTCTCGCATGATGTTAAAATGATTCATAATTATTTTGAAGAAAACTGGGGGGATGGCTCATATGGCATTTTACTAAAAGAAATCTCTGATGGTTATATAGAAAACAATCGATTCGTGAAGAATACAGTTGGGATCTATATGGAAGGAACCAGTAGGATTAAGATGAATGGAAATGTTTTTGAAAAAAATGGCTGGGCCATGAAAATTCAGGCTAGTTGTATGGATATTACGGTTACAGGAAACAACTTCATCAATAATACTTTCGATATGGCTACCAATGGAAGCCTGGTGTTGAATACTTTTAATGGAAATTATTGGGATAAATACGAAGGGTATGATATTAATAAAGACCGTGTAGGAGATGTGCCATACAGACCAGTTAGTATGTACTCTGTAATTATTGAAAAAAATCCACCTGCAATGATGTTATTCAGAAGTTTCATTACAACACTTCTTGATAAAACGGAAAAAGTATTACCATCACTTACACCCGAGAATTTTAAAGATGCATTCCCACTCATGAAACCCTTAAGATTATGATCATTGCAAATAATGTCTCAAAAAACTTTGGCAGCCTTACAGCATTAAATAATTTTTCTGTTAACTGCAATAAGGGCGAGTGTATAGCACTGATTGGCCCTAATGGTAGTGGTAAAACTACTTTTATCAAAACTATTTTAGGGATGGTTGTGTGTGATAGTGGCTTTATTACTGTAAATGGATTTAATATTAAAAACGATTGGCAATACCGTTCTAATATAGGGTATATGCCACAAACAGGGCGTTACCCCGAAAATATGACGATTGGCCAGGTCTTGGAAATGATGCAAGATATCAGAGGTAAAAAAAATAGTAACGATTTAGACGAAGACCTTATTAATCAATTTGAAATCAAATCGATTTTACACAAAAGAATGCGTACACTTTCTGGTGGAACCCGTCAGAAAATCAGCGCAGCATTAGCTTTTTTATTCAACCCTGATTTATTGATCCTTGATGAGCCCACTGCTGGTTTAGATCCACTATCTTCTGAAATTCTGAAAGAAAAAATCATAGAAGAAAAAAAGAAGGGTAAACTTATTCTAATTACATCACATATCCTTAGCGAACTCGATGATCTGGTTACTCAGGTGATATATATGCAGGATGGTTGTCTTTGTTTCCATAAGACTATTGAACAGTTAAAAGAAGATACAGGGCAAACAAAACTTGCGAAAGCCATTGCTCAAGTAATGCTTAATAAATAAGAATGAAAAAAGTTATTAAATACGTAATCATTGATATCCTACGCAATAAGATCATGCTGGCTTATACGGCATTTCTTTTAGTATTATCATTTAGTATTTTTAGTTTAGAAGATAATTCAGCGAAAGGCTTACTGGGTCTATTAAATATTATTTTAATTATTGTTCCATTGGTTAGTATCGTTTTTTCTACCATCTATGTGTACAACAGCGCAGAATTTATTGAGTTGCTCGTAAGCCAACCACTTAAAAGAAAAACTATCTGGATGAGCCTCTTTACTGGACTTGCAAGTTCTATGGTACTTGCATTTATTGTAGGCGTGGGGATCCCTATTCTGATTTATCAATCTGACATTACAGGGATGATGATGATGGTAATAGGTATTTTATTGTCCGTCATTTTTGTTGCAATTGCGATGCTGGCTGCTGTAAAAACAAGAGACAAGGCAAAAGGTATTGGTATAGCTGTATTGTTATGGCTATATTTTTCTTTACTGTTCGATGGCTTTGTTCTGTTTTTAGTTTTTCAATTTTCGGATTACCCTGTTGAAAAATTAATGGTAGCAGTAAGCATGTTAAATCCGCTCGACCTGGCTCGAATAATGATTCTTTTAAAAATGGATATATCAGCTTTGATGGGTTATACTGGAGCTGTATTCAAAGATTTTTTCGGAACAGGGATGGGCTTAACCCTTTCTTTCTCTGTATTGCTTTGCTGGACGATTATTCCAGTTTGGCTTTCGATCAGAAAGTTTAAAACAAAAGACTTATAATAAAACTATTTTAAATGTCAACTGCTCTAAGAATAAAAAATGTGAAAAAAGATATCTGTAATCGAATAGATATAGAAAAGCTTGTAGCTGAATTTTATACTAAGGTGAAAGCGGATGAACTATTGGGTCCAGTATTTACAGAGGTTGTACGAATCAACTGGGAGAAACACATGCCGCTTATGTGTGATTTTTGGGAGAATGCTATTTTGTTTACAGGTTCGTATCAAGGAAACCCAATGGATCTTCATACACATTTGCATAAGGCAATGCCCTTGCAACAGTTACATTTCCAAAAATGGAATCAATTATTTATGAATACTGTTGACCAGTTATTTACAGGCGAAAAAGCTTTACTCGCAAAACAAAGAGCCATTAAAATATCTGAAGTACTGCAATCAAAGATTTTAGACCATAAATAAGCTAGCTAAAATAAAAAAAGCATGAATCAATTTCATGCTTTTTTTTATTGGTAGGGGGATATTATTTTTTCTCTGGAGGCGGTAGTAACACTTTATCGATAACATAAATGATTCCGTTTGATGCAGGAATCGTTGCTTTAATTTCTGCGATGCCGTTAATCATGATTTTACCATCTTTTTTGCTGATAGTAATGTTTCCGCCATTTACCTGCCCGATAGTTTGACCATCGTTCATATTTTCAGTTTTGAATACACCAACTGAAACGTGGTATTGCAAAATATCAACTAAGGTTTCCTTTTTTTCAGGTTTTAATAATCCCTCTACTGTTCCAGCTGGTAATAATGCAAAAGCTTCGTTCGTTGGTGCAAAAACTGTAAATGGCCCAGCATTGCTTAAGGCATTCACCAGATCTCCGGCTTGTACTGCTGCAACAAGGGTTGTGTGATCCTTACTTCCTACTGCAATTTGAACTACATTTTTTGCTGATACATCGTCTTGTACTCCTGATTGACCTTTTAATTCTGCAGCTGGGCTAGCTGATTCTGTGCTTGTGGCTGTTTTGCTGGTATCATTGCTACAAGCTGAAAATCCAAGCCCAAGCGATAATAAGCTCAAAACGGTGAATACTCTTTTCATATAGTTAGGGTGGTTTTTATGTTACCCGATAACTAAAATTAGAACATGCAAGTTTATTCAATTATGACCCTAATCATAAAATTAAGATTGGCTCTGAATTATTTAAACTCACTAATAACTGTGATCTCCAACTCGTCTGCGATCTCATCAGTATTGATCCCAAAATCAATTCTTTTGATCTTGAAGACACTTTTTAATGTGGTCTTACCTCCAGATATTAATATGGAACCTGTTGCAGTAATATTTTTTGAAACTCCATGAATAGATAAGGAGCCTTCAGCAGTCACTTTTGTATTTCCATCCTTTGTAAAGTCAATTGATTTTATGTTTTGGATGGTTCCTATAAAACTCGTTTTTGGAAACGCCGCACTATTCATATAATCGGGATCATTAAAATGTTCCTGCATCAATCCATTTTCAAAAACAAAACCCCTGATTAGTCCAGTGAATTTTAATTGACCAGTTGTTGTGTTAAAAGAACAGGCAACATCTGAATTGGTTGCTTCTATATCTTCCGCAGAACCCTTAGAATAAAATCGGATGCTTGCTTTACGTGTGATCAGAATCTTTTCAGCAGGTACTACTATTGCAGTTTTAGATTGTTTGGAATTATCTTTTTTGAGCGTATCAATCAATTTTAAATTTTTATGATCTGCATAAGTGGAATCTAATAATTCAAAATTTGGTAATGCACTTCCCTCTGTTGTAACCTTTTTAAAATGGCTGGGAATATAAGAAACAAATAACCAGATATTGGCAAGGGTAAGCACTATTGCAGTTACAATAGAAGTGATTGTTGAATGATGTTTATAAAAAAATCCCAGATTTTGCTTTCGATTATTTTTAATGAATACAACGATCACAAAGAACCAGATAATTGCAGCGATGATAAACATCTGCGGCAATTCTTTCATTAATTTAAAAAACATAGGAACGATTTCAAAAGTGGGAAAAAAAAGCTCCCATTTCTGGGAGCTTCAAAATTATACTATTTTCCAACAACGCCATTTGGTTTTGGAACTTGGTTAGGCCATTCACCGGGCGGAGGTGGTGGGGGAGCTGGCAATGGTTTGCCAAATGGGCTTTTTTATAGTTG
>Ga0194061_1001113_pt1 | contig 16121 bp, 12 predicted proteins | sample SepL2221m_MetaG_FD_163423 | JGI IMG/M metagenome (GOLD analysis project Ga0194061, IMG submission 163423) | Anoxic zone freshwater microbial communities from boreal shield lake in IISD Experimental Lakes Area, Ontario, Canada - Sep2016-L224-21m | ecosystem: Environmental > Aquatic > Freshwater >... | reverse complement strand
GTTAATGACTATACTGGGAAAGATCTAGGCGAAAGGAAGACTTGGTATGGCTCAGTTGCCGACGCTTACAATCGAGTGAGACCGCGCTATCCATCAGAAATTATCGATCGCACGATTCAACTTGCTCAATTGCCTCCACAAGCAAATATTCTCGAAATAGGTTGTGGTCCCGCGATCGCAACAGTGAACTTTGCTAAGCTTGGGTATTCGCTATTGAGTCTAGAGCCAAATCGTGAAGCCGCAGAATTAGCCAAGCAAAACTGTGCAGCATATCCTCAAGTCGAGATTCAAAATTTAGCATTTGAGGAATGGGAATTAGGATGCGATCGCTTTGATGCTGTCCTAGCCGCGACATCTTGGCATTGGATCGATCCAGCGATCGCCTATAAAAAGTCAGCGTTAGCCTTGAAAGCAAAAGGTTCTCTCATTTTGTTATGGAACACGCCTCCGCAACTAGACGATCTAACCTATCAATTAGTAGATGAAGTTTATCAGACTTTAGCACCTTCTATTCCTTTCTATGCCAGACATGAAGGCAGAAAAACTGACCAAGCAGATTTCCTGAAATTTAGTCAAATCATTATTGACTCTGGCTATTTAGAAAATCTCAGCTACGACTCCTCCATTCATCAAGTTGTATATAGCCTTGATGACTATCTGTTACTTTTGAGTACGCTTTCACCATACATCGCCCTAACAGAAGAAACCAGATTTAAGCTCTTTACAGATTTACGAGAAGTGCTACACCGCAATCGAGGCGATCGCCTCCATTTATCTTTTACTTCGGCTTTTCATGTTGCCCAGAAAAAATAATCTATGCTTCAGACTTCTAAGTTACGCATCGCTCTATTTACATACTCCACCAAGCCTAGAGGCAGTGTCATCCATACTTTAGAGCTAGCCGAAGCATTACAGGCTTTAGGACATCAGGTTTGCATTTTTGCTCTAGATAAAGATGGATCGGGATTCGATCGCCATTTATCCTGTGAATTTCGGCTGATTCCTGCTAGGGAAGCCTCAAATGAGATTGATTTATTGATTAAGCAGCGTATCCAAGAATTTGTGGATGATCTCATTAATTATTCGCAAAATTCGCAGCTAGATTATGACATTTATCACGCTCAAGACTGCATCAGCGCCAATGCTCTAGCTATTTTGCGATCGCGCCAAATCATTCCCCACTTTATCCGCACCATTCACCATATTGAAGATTACAATAGCCCCTACTTACGCAATTGTCAGGATCGTTCCATTCGCGAAGCTTCGCTATGTCTATGTGTGAGTGATGGTTGGCAAAAGCAGATTCAAAAAGATTATCAAATCCATGCGCCACGAGTCATCAATGGTATTAATGTAAGCAGATTTTCCGATCGCAAAGATGGTTCTGAGGAGCCACTCAAGCAGCGTTTGGGCTTAACTGGTTCGCCAATTTATCTGACTGTGGGCGGCATCGAACCAAGGAAAAATTCTATTAATCTCTTAAAAGCATTTTCACAGGTATTGTTTGATTTTCCCAATGCTCAACTAGCGATCGCAGGTGGTTCCACGCTCTTCGATTACCAAGATTATCGCGATAGTTTTCTGTCTACGGCTCAAAAATTAGGGATTGATATCGGTAAATCAGTTGTGATTACGGGCGTACTATCTAATGCAGAAATATGCACGATTTATCGTTGTGCCGATGTATTTGTATTCCCATCAATAAAGGAAGGTTGGGGATTAGTGATTTTTGAAGCGATCGCTTCAGGTTTACCGATCATCACCTCTAATATTTTACCGTTTACTGAGTTCTTAACACCTACACAAGCATTATTAGTCGATCCTGATACGGTGGAAGCGATCGCCCAAGCCATGCGATCAATCAATAATCCCGATTTTGCAAATTCCTTAATCCAAGCCAGTCAGGGTATTTTAGCTAATTATGGTTGGGAGCGATCGGCAAAAATGCATCTGGAGGAATACCAAAAGTTAATTTTATAGAGTCTTTTCAAGCGGAGAAAGTTATAATTTAATTACGAATTACGAATTACGAATTATCAGCAGCCAATCACCAATTACCAATTACCAATCACCAAACCTATGCCTCAAATCAATTTCCAAATTAGCTGGCCCGATGGTACTCAGCAGACTTGCTATTCTCCATCACTTATCGTCAAAGAATACTTTGTCCCCGATGTTGAATACAAACTAGATGAGTTTGTAGAATCTGCGCGAACTGCCCTTAATATTGCTAGCGATCGCGTTAAGGCTAAGTATGGTAGACCCTGTGGATTAGCGATCGGTCAGTTACAAGATATTGAGGCGAGAGCCTCTGAGTATCAAAAGTTAGAAAATCCGAAAGTCAAGTTTATCCGATTTATTGAGTAACTGATGTTCCGTGGAACCTTCTTTAGAAACTTCAACGTAATATCAGTTACTTAATTGGCAAATAAATTATAAATTCACTACCATTTCCTAGCTTACTAATTACTTGAATATTACCGCGATGCTTATTGGCGATCGCTTTAGCAATGGCTAAACCCAAACCTGAGCCGCCTGTAGTGCGAGAGCGATCGCTATTTACTCGATAAAAGCGATCAAAAATATGTGGTAAATCTTGCTCAGCGATGCCGATACCTGTATCGCGAATTTGAGCGATCGCTTCGCGGTCTTGAAGCATTAGGGAAATAGAAACAGTTCCATTTAGATTGGAATATTGAATAGCGTTGGCGATGAGATTAGAGAATAGCCGATATAGCTGGGACTCATGGCCCATCACAAATATGCGTGTTTCAGTTTTAAGATTGAGCTTTAGGATGATGTCTGAAGATAAGGCGAGGGGCGCTAGCTCTTCGACAAGATCGCTAAGAATGTCATTCAGACAGCAGGGTGAAAACTTTGGTGGATTAGTCTCGATATCTAATCGCGACAATAGCAATAAATCTCCAACTAATTGAGACAAGCGACCATTTTGGCGCTCAATCACATTTAAGAAATTACGAGAATCAGTTTCTAGAAGTAAATCCATCGCTAAGGATGATTCAACTGTGGCTTGGATAACAGCGAGGGGGGTGCGTAACTCATGGGCAACATCGGCAGTGAATTGTTGAATCTGTTGATAGGAGTTATAAACGGGTTGCATGGCGATTTTGGCTAAATACCAACTGGCGATCGCGATCACGATAAATCCAATGGGTAGTCCCAATAATAGAGCTAATCTTGACTCGCTTAAATGGCGATCGTAATCAGCCATTGAGCGTCCGATCTGCATATAGCCCCAAGGTAAACCTGTGGATTTTTTCAGCAATAGTGAGAATTGATAATAGTGACGACCTTGAGGATCTCGGAGTATTTGCCAAACTGAATCTCGATTAGCTTCTGCTTCTGGAAGGTTGCCGACTGTGGCGATGGTTTGATAATTGCGATCGCGAAAATGAATGTAATAGTCATTGGTTTGGGTGACACCGAGAATATGGCGATCGCTCTGATTTTTGGTGGAATTAGCGCATGGTTCACTCACCACACAGAGATTGGGAAGTACATTCTGGACATAGGGATTCATCTGATCAGGTTGTTGCAACATTGGCTCCAGTGTGTCGTGCAGAGTTCCTGCCACTGCTTCGATCTCGTCTTGTAATCCTTGCCAATGGGCATGAACCATCATCTGATAGGCTCCAGCTCCTGCGAGACAAAGAATGATTCCCATCACGCTTGAATACCAGATGGCAAGCCGCCAACGGGCGCGAAAGAATAAATTATTTTGGTTCATTTGCTTCATTTAGGCGATACCCCAATCCATAGATAGTTTCAATGGAAAGCAAACAATTACTATCCGCAAGTTTGCGCCTTAGTAAACGCATTTGGGCGGCGACCACATTGCTTTCTGGCTCCGATTGGATTTCCCATAGTTGATAGAGAATTTGATCGCGAGAAATAATTTGATTGGGATGCTGCATAAAGTATTCCAAAAGCTGAAACTCCTTTGCAGTGAGGGAAACTTGTGTGGATTTGCCATTAATATCTTCAGAAGTAACCGCTGCCGTATTGTAATCAAGGGTGAGATTTCCTACTTTTAATTGAATCGCTTGCAATTGAGGCGATCGCCTCTGTAATGCTCGCAATCGCGCTAATAACTCAACCATCCCGAAAGGTTTTACTAGATAGTCATCGGCTCCTGCATCAAGTCCAATAACGCGATCTTCGATACTATCTTTAGCGGTGAGCATCAAAATTGGCAATGTACTTTTTTGCGATCGCAATCTTTTACATAATTCCAAACCTGATAAACGCGGTAGCATCCAATCAAAAATCCCGACAGTATATTGCGTCCATTGGCTTTCTAGATAATTCCAAGCCTCCGCGCCATCTTTCGCCCAATCGACAACATACTTTTCTTGGCGCAAACGATTAGCGATCGCTGCGCCGAGGTCAGGTTCATCTTCTACTAATAGAATTCGCATAGGTTATTTCCAGTAATCATCTAATGTGCGGCGCAAAGCGCCGCACATTACAAAAACCTTATCGCTTAAAAGCAAATCTACCATTGATCTTCTGACCTTTAATTTCGCTGAGGATTACGACCTTATATTCCCCTGCAATTGTCTCAGACAACAATCCTCCATAATGTTTTCCATCTGCTTTATATGGCATATCCAGAGATTTTTTTGTACCGTTGGGGAGTTGTACCTGTGCGCTTACTTTTGCATCAGGAATTGGTGAATGGTCACTGCCATTTTGCAAAAACAGATCGATATGGACACCCCCATCTTCGTTTATAGCAACCAATTCTAAATGGTATGTACCAACTTCGACAACTTGATTAGGTTTGCTATGATTTTCACTTGGCTTTGCAGCAGCTTTACTTGGTTCGGTTTTGGAATTGGTAGGCGCTGTGGCTATTGGGATTGGTGCAGTTGCTTGTGGTGTTGGACTACTGCAAGCAGAGAGTAAGCCGATTAGTCCTGATCCAATGAGAATTAACTTGAAATATAACATGATAAAGAGATCCTGAGTGTTAGTAGGTATAGAGATCCCCGACTTTTTGTGTGACTGATAAAACTGATCTGTGATTGCAAAAGAAAAGTCGGGGATCTGTGCATTTACAGATTTCTTTTGCTCGCCTAATTAATCAATTCTCACTCAAGAAGAATTAGAAGCGATCGCTTTCAATTCTTCTTGAATGATTTTCTTTTTCTGTTTAGGTACGAGATATTTCCAGAACCGAGAGTAGATCGCAGGAAGTACAAGCAAGGTAAGAGCAGTAGAAGTAAACAAACCGCCTAACACAACAATGGATAAGGGTTGCAGTAACTCCTTACCCGCACCACCTGCCACAACTAGGGGCGCTAATCCTAGAGCGGAAGTGAACGCAGTCATCAGGATGGCGTTGAGTCGTTCCATTGATCCTTGGATCAACAGGTCTCTCAAGGGCATTCCTGACGCAAATTTGGTGTTGTAGTTGTCTACTAGCAATAGACCGTTGCGGGTTGCGACTCCAAAAAGAGTCACAAAACCCACCAAAGAGGCGATCGACAAAACGCCGCCCGTCAGTGCCACAGCAATCACACCGCCCACCATTGCTAGGGGCAGGTTAATCATAATCATCACAGTGGACGCAACTGATTTGACTGAGAGATACATGATTACTGTAATCACCACAAAGGCGATCGCACTAAACAGCACAATATTTTGCGAGGCTCTTCCTTCGGCTTCAAATTGTCCCGCATATTGGATGTAGTAACCCGCAGGAATTGGAACCTGTTGCTTAACCTTTGCCTGAATCTCGCTCACGACCGAACGTAAATCGCGCCCCTGTGCATTTGCTGCCACGACAATCAATCGCGAAACATTTTCACGGTTAATCGTATTTGCGCCCTTGCCATCGATAATTTTTGCCACTTGCGCCAAGGGAATTTTATTGCCAGTGGGAGTATCCACCATCAGATTCCCGATCTGATCTAAATTTTGGCGAGCTTCAGGCTTTAGCCATACGACAAGATCGAAGGTTTGCTGTTGTTCCAGAACTTGGGAAACTACTTTTCCATTTAAAGCCGTCTCAACTGTTTCCGAAAGCTTGCCAATGGTCAAACCATATCTTGCCGCTGCAATGCGATCGAATTTAATTTGAATTTGTTCTACAGGAATCTGTGGTTCGAGTTGCAAATCGACTACACCTTCAACCGATCGCATGACATCATTTACTTGCTGTCCTAAAGTGCGAAGTTGCTCTAGTTCCGCACCAAAAATCTTGACCGCGATCGCACTTCTGACCCCAGACAACACTTCATCCATGCGATGCGAAATAAATCCGCCGACATTTGGAGCCGCTCCGATTACCTTCCCAAACTCTTGGCGCAATAAATCGATGCTTGCCTTTCGATCCTTCATGCCCATCTCGCTCAACTCCACATCGACATGCGCCAAGTTCACCCCTGCGGCATCAGCATCACCTTCCGCCCGACCAGAACGCACTTGAATGTTCTGGAATTTAGGATTGTCTTTTAGCTTATGCTCTATCACTGAGGCGGCGCTGTTGGTTGCTTCTAGGGAAGAACCTGGGTAGAGCAGTAATGTATTGACCAGCGATTGCTCCTGAAATTCGGGGAGAAAGATGCGTCCAAAGGATGGAACTACGATCGCAGAAATCAGTAAGCTCGCCGCCGCAATGCCAATAATGATCTGCGATCGCTGCATCGCAAATTTGATTAGTGGCAGATAAAGTTTTTTGAAAAACCTCGCTACCCAAGGTTCTCGTTCAGGCAGATGTCCATGAGGCAGCAAAATCGCACAGAGGGCAGGCGTGACTGTGAGGGCGACAAAGCTAGATGCTAATACTGCGGCTAAGTAACCCAATCCCATCGGGATAAAAATGCTTCCTTCCACACCAGTGAGCGCAAAGATTGGTGAGAAGACAACAATTGTAATAATCGTGGCTCCAAATACCGAATCGCGCACTTCCTGACATCCATCAAAAACCACCTCTAAAACTGGTCGAGGATGATCGGAATGTTTATTTTCCCGCAGACATCGGTAGACATTTTCGGCATCAACGATCGCATCATCCACCGCCGAACCGATCGCCACTGCCAAACCGCCTAGTGTCATCGTGTTCAAGCCCTGTCCTAACCAGTTAAGGGCCATCACCCCAATTAATAAAGACAAAGGTAAGGCTGCCAAGCATACCAATAAGTTCCGCCAATTCATCAAGAATGGAATCAAAATTAAAGCAACGATAATACTGCCTTCAATTAAGGCTTCCTGCACATTCTCAATCGACGCATCGATATAAGCTTCTTGACGGAAAGTGGTGTTAATTTTAATACCCTCAGGTAAGCCTGCTTTCACCTCATTCATGGCAGCTTCAACAGCACGGGTGACGGTGGGCGTATCCGCTTGCGGCTGTTTATTGATAATTGCCACGACCGCTTTTTCGGTATTCACACTGGCATCACCACGCTTCACGGCTGCACCAATTTTGACATCAGCGACATCGCTAATCCTCACAGGCACACCATTACGAGCCGTAATTACCGATAGCTTGAGAGCCTCAATATCCTCAATGCGCCCAATACCTCGGATCAATTTTTCGCGATCGGGCGTAATCAAATAACCACCCGCAGCATTCACATTTGCCGCCGCCACAGCATCCGATACCTCTTGCAGCGATACATTAAAAGCCTGTAATTTCTCTGGCGCAACCAGAACTTGATATTGCCGCACATCGCCCCCAAAGACAATCACTTGGGCAACTCCTGACACGGCTAGTAATCGATTTGTAACTTGCCAATCGACAAATCGCCGCACTTCCATCAAGTCATTACTTTTAGCCGTGAAAGCATAGGTAATAATTGTCCCAATTGGTGAACTAATGGGCGCTATTTGGGGAGCTTCCACTGATGCGGGTAATTTACTTCGAGCCGCCTGTAAGCGCTCTGTTACCAATTGTCGAGCTTGATAAATATCGGTTCCCCATTTAAAAATCACGCGCACCACGGAGATGCTAGCGGCACTCGATGAACGCACCGCAGTTACTCCCGCAGTGCCATTAATTGCGCTCTCAATCGGCAATGTCACCAGTGACTCTACTTCTTCAGGAGCTAATCCTGCTGCTTCAGTTTGGATTTCGACTTGTGGTGGTGCAAAGGGTGGGAATACATCCAAGGGCATTTGGATGATGGTACGAAAAATCCAAATGGTGAGAATCATCGCCCCCAAAATAACCAACCAACGTCGGGCGATCGCCCATTTAATGATGGCACTGAGCATGATTTCAAGTATTAAAAATATGGTGAACCCACAGCCAATTTATGATGCCATAGAATTATGAAAACACAATGAAATCGGCTGAATTAGGAGTTTATTAAGGTTTGTAAGCAAACAGTGGATTTCATCCTGATTTCATCGATCCAAGTCAAACTAGATATAGAAGCAATTACTAGAGACACCTTAAACTCTTCAATCAAGTCTCTAAGCCATTAGTTTCTAGCTCTCTTTTTCATTGTTCATAGCCCAAACAAAAGTATATGAATTCCATTAATCGACGTAGGTTTCTCTCCCTTAGTGCTGGTGCTACTGGATCTGTACTATTAACCCAATGCAATTGGGCTAGTACCTCAATGTCACTTCCTCTTCAAGCCAATAATACTGAAATATTTACGACTAACCCCAATGGTTTATTAGATGTGGCTTTAGAAGCACGTCCCAGTCTGATCAAATTGGGGCAACAACAGGGCAATTTATTAACCTATAACGGGCAAATTCCAGGTCCAAGATTAGAAGCAAAAGCTGGGGACTCTGTTCGCATCCGTTTCACTAATAAGCTATCCCAAGCCACCAATCTCCATTATCACGGGTTACACATTCCCCCCACAGGCAACGCTGACAATGCTTTTCTGTCCGTTCCTTCTGGTGAAACTGAAACCTATGAATTTACCCTACCGAAAAATCATCCTGCGGGAACGTTTTTCTATCATCCCCACATGCATGAAATGGTTGCCGAGCAGGTATTTGGTGGATTAGGAGGAATCTTTATTGTGCGTGGTGCATTGGATGATATTCCCGAAATTCGAGCCGCAAAGGAAGAGTTTTTGTTTTTGAAAGATTTTGCGCTGGATGCGAACGGCAAAATTCCTGTTCCCAATCATATGGATGTTATGCGCGGACGGGAAGGCTCAATTCTTACTGTTAATGGACAGGTGAATCCGACATTTTCTTTGGCATCTGGCGGTTTGTTGCGCTTGCGGGTGATCAATGCTTCAACATCCCGTTTTTATCGTCTTAGTCTCGAAGATCATCCGTTTTATTTGATTGCTACTGACGGTGGTGCGATCGCCGAACCTGTCGAGCTAAAAGAACTACTGTTATCCCCTGGTGAACGCGCAGAAGTATTAGTTCGAGGCGATCGCACTCCCAAACAATATCGATTGTTAAATTTACCCTATGATCGCGGTGGATTTGCGATGATGGGTGGTATGAATCATGGCGGCATGATGATGGGCAATCGTATAACAGAAGCTAATGCAACTCAAGTTATTGCTACGATCGCTTATAAAGACTCACTAGCAAAGCCACTACCATTGCCACAAAAACTCATTCCCGTTGAAGTATTACCTCAACCAGTCAAAACTCGCCGCATCGAGATGTCGATGTCGATGGGAATGGGAATGGGAATGCAGATGGCATTTCTATTGAACGGCAAAACCTTTGATATGAATCGAGTGGATGCTGCCGTAAAATTAGAGACTACTGAAGATTGGGAAATCGCAAACGTAGATCCTGATGGCATGGAACACTCGTTTCATTTGCATACAAATCCTTTCCAAGTAATCGATCGCAATGGTAAGCCCGATCCCTATCAATCATGGGAAGATACCCTACGAGTTCGCGCTAAGGAAACAGTAAGGATTCGGATTCCGTTCCGCGATTTTGTGGGCAAAACTGTATATCACTGTCATGTACTCGATCATGAAGATCTTGGGATGATGGGGATTGTGGATATGCAAGCATAGCTTAAGCATTATTCCTTGTGCCTTGGAGCTTTCGCTATGGCTTTAGCGGCGATCGCTAGTACTGTAAGTCGTGGTTTTTGGGCGATGGCACTACAAATTATTATTTTGAAATTATAGTTGACTAGTTCACTAACTTCAAGTTATAGTAGTGAGTTCGGAATTCCAAAACTGTAAAGCCATGCCGCTACCGATTGTTGCCGTTGTCGGTCGCCCCAATGTGGGCAAATCTACCCTTGTAAATCGCCTCTCAGGTGAACAATATGCGATCGTATTCGATCAACCTGGTGTTACCCGCGATCGCGTATATCGCGAATGTTTCTGGGGCGCACATGAATTTCAAGTCGTGGATACGGGGGGACTAGTCTTTGATGACGAGACAGAATTTTTACCGATGATTCGCGAACAGGCGGAGATTGCCATTCGCGAGTCGGCGGCGGTGATTTTTGTGGTGGATGGATTGGCAGGAATTACGGATGCTGATGAACAATTGGGCGGCTGGCTACGGCGACAAAACATTCCTGTGTTATTGGCGGTAAATAAATGTGAAGGTTCTAAATTTGGACTTTCGTTGGCTGCCGAATTTTGGAATCTTGGCTTAGGCGAACCGATTCCGATGTCGGGTATTCATGGCAACGGTACGGGTGAATTGTTGGATGAATTAGTCAAGCATTTACCCGCACCCGAAGAAGTAATTAAAGAAAGTGACGAAATTAAAGTGGCGATTATTGGTCGTCCTAATGTTGGCAAATCTAGCCTACTGAATGCTTTTATTGGTGAAAATCGCAGCATTGTGAGTCCGATTTCTGGCACAACCCGCGATGCGATCGATATGTCGGTTGAGCGCGATGGTAGAAAATATCGCTTGATTGATACGGCGGGTGTGCGCCGCAAAAAGAATATTGATTATGGGATTGAGTTTTTTAGTATTAACCGCGCTTTCAAAGCGATCGGGCGTTCTGATGTGGTTTTATTGGTGATCGATGCCCTTGATGGTGTCACCGATCAGGATCAAAAACTGGCGGGACGGATCAACGATGAAGGTAAAGCTTGTGTAATTGTCGTAAATAAATGGGATGCGATCGAAAAGGATTCCTACACGATTTATGACTATACTGCCGATGTGAAGAGTCGCCTGATGTTTGTCGAATATGCGCCGATTATCTTCGTGAGTGCGGTGACAGGGCAGAGGGTTGAACAGATTCTAGAGCGCGTGGACATTGCTGCGGAGCAACATAAACGCCGTGTTCCTACCGCAATTTTGAACGAAGCTTTGAACGAAGCGGTGACATGGCACGCGCCACCCACCAGTCGAGGTGGTAAGCAGGGTAAGGTTTATTACTGTACACAAATTTCCGATAGTCCTCCGACGGTGATTCTTTTCGTTAACGATCCCCATCGCTTTAACGATAACTACAAGCGTTATATTGAAAATCAATTCCGTAAGACTCTTGGGTTTGAAGGTACTCCCGTCAGGTTTATCTTCCGTGGTAAGAAAGATCGCGAAGTCGAAAAGTCGAAAAATTCAGCGTTGAGATAGTTTGCAGGGGCGCAACGCGCCCCTTTTTGTTTATCTAGGCGCTCTTCGCCAACCTGCGGCGATCGCTTCAGATTCTGAGCAAAACCATTTTTCCCCTTTAGATGGATCGATGATTGTCCCTTCGTAATCCTCCATACCTGCGACATGGTAAAGCTTATTTCCTGAAGAAACTGAGATATTTCCCTTGATATTACAATTCTGGTTTACATCTGGTTTATTGACAGCTATAGGCGTAGAAAAAACACTGGATGGACGATTAAATAAGCGACTAAATTTATTCTGAGAAAGGACAATAGCAGCCAGAATGCCAATGCCAGTGAGTACTTGAGGCAATGTACTCTTACTGCGCTTGGAATTTGTTGGCACAGCTTTATTTCTCTGTGAGAGTGGAGATGTTGACGCAACACCTTGAATTGATACTGAAATTGCACAGGGTTTGCCATTTTTTCCAGTACCTAATGTGTAAAACACGACATCCCCTATTTTCGGGCGGCGACCTGTTGTCTTAATCTCACTAATATGTAAAAAAATTTCTCCCTTACCTTCACTGGGCTTGATAAATCCAAACCCTCGATCATCATTCCACTTGACTAACTGCCCCTTATGTAAACCGATATTCATTTAAAGACCACTATTTATCAACTATATTTTGCTAAAGCTATTGAACATATGTAGTCTAGCGCCCGTTTACAAAAAAATAAGCCCTTACATTTATTTAAGCACTATGACGGTTACTATGATTGCGGTGGTAAGGTTGAATAATATCAGTAGCAGGGAAAACTCATGGAAGAGCGATCGCAAGCGCTGCTGAGCTTAGCCAAAGCAAGATTATCCAGACGAATTGCCTTTTGGATATTTATTAGTATTGTGGCGATCGAAGCGATTATTTTGGTTCCGTCTTATTTTCGGCGAGAACAAGAATTGCTTGAACGTGCCGAAAATGCGTCCGCAATTCATGCGAGATTTTTATTGCAAGCTGCACAATCAATGAAATCTGAGCCACAGGTTTTAGATTTAGCAAATTTGATCAAACAGGATAGTAATATCGTTGGATGGATGATCGAAGATGCATCGGGGCGGAGCATCTTGCAAGTGGGAGAAGTTGCAACATTAAAATCAGCAAATGTGCAAGATAAACAGATCGCTCGTTTGCGTAGTTCTAATGGTGATCGCTACGATGTAGCTTGGAATGGGCGGCAATTTGGTAGTAGTTATATTCTAGTTGTGCGTCATAATGTCGAATTTATTAAGCAAGAGCTAATCGCTTATGTATGGCGGATTATTGGCTTAGTTGCGATTATTGCCCTATTTGTGACCGCCAGTACATTGGTAATCTTAGGGGCGATCGTCATTTTGCCAATTTTAAAACTGCGTGAAGATTTGGAGCTTGTCGCTGATTCAATTAGTCAAGAACAGATGAATTTGCGATTTCATTCGATGTTGAGTTTGCGGACGGATGAACTAGGTGATGTGATGTCCGCCTTTAATCAAATGTATTCAAGGATTATCAAAGAAATCTCGGAACGAAAACGTGCTGAGGCGATCATTCAACAGGAAAAAGATACTTCTGATAATTTACTGCTCAATATTCTGCCCTTTGCGATCGCCAACCGTTTAAAACTGGGAGAAACCGTAATTGCGGATGGTTTTAATGAGGCAACGATTTTATTTGCGGATATCGTTAACTTTACAGAACTATCGGCAGCAGTACCACCAGTCCAGTTGGTATGTATGCTCAACACAATTTTCTCTCAATTTGATGGGCTTGCCGACAAATATGGTTTAGAAAAAATTAAAACTATTGGTGATGCCTATATGGTGGTCGGGGGATTACCAACTTATTACCCAAATCATGCTGAAGCGATCGCGGATATGGCGTTGGATATGCAAACAGTAATTAGCAATTTTAGTAGTGATTTGGGTGAACCCTTCAAAATTCGGATTGGGATTAATACTGGGCCAGTAATCGCGGGTGTAATTGGCATCAAGAAATTCATCTATGATCTTTGGGGGGATGCGGTTAACATTGCGAGTAGAATGGAGTCCCACGGATTAGCCGATCATATTCAAGTTTCTGACTCGACCTATGAAATTTTAAAAAACAAATATAATTTTGCCGATCGCGGCATAATTAAGATTAAGGGGAAAGGTGAAATGCAAACTTACTTTTTGCTTAGCAAAATAAGTCAACCTCTTACGGTTGATCTAGCTACTGGGATAATACCAACTCACAAAAGTGTTGTCACACTTTTGTAAGTTGAAAACCACACTCAGTAAGCTTTTCAAAAAGCTTATCGTAGCAGCTAGATCGATCCTGAAGCCGATGAAATGTGCGATCGCTTGCCATAACCACCATGACAGTCTCAGACAAAAAATCGTTTGAAGTTTATATAGTTGGAGCCGCGACTTTTGATTTAAGCGGACTTCCGAAGGAATATTACACGCTGATTGATGGCAACAAAAACATCACTTGGGTGCAACCAATCTTTCAGGCGCTGGGACTAAAGTCATTGTTAGCCGCGTCTTTACCCGTTGAAAATTTCACCCATGCCATAATTCATGGCAAAGACTACACTGCGATCGTGATCAAACAGCAAGGTAGTTATTTGGCTTTGCTAATTAATCTCCAAAATGAGATTATTGATGACCAGTTTCTAAAATGGGCGCAGAATTTCGATGCGATAGCGTTGAAACATAATCCTAAGTTTCAAGTGATTTAGTAGACATTGGTGCTTGGGAATACTATTCAAACGGGTGGTAAGTAGGTCAGCAAAAGAAACCTGTAAATGCCCAGATCCCCGACTTTTTCTAGGCAAGCAAAGACAATTAGCAAATTCACAAAAAAGTCGGGGATCGATCTTAATCTTTGCTTTTTAAGTTTTCTTATGCCCAGCTACTTAACGCAAAGCGACATTACCGATTATTTTTGTATAATATTTTTAGATGCACTGGAGAAAATATGCTAACGATTCGCAAATCAGAAGAGAGAGGTCATGCAAATCACGGATGGCTCGATAGCTATCACACATTCTCTTTTGCCAGCTATTATGATCCGCAAAATATGTCTTTTCGCTCATTGCGAGTGATTAATCAAGATCAAATTGCTGGTGGCAAAGGTTTTGGAACTCATCCCCATCGGGATATGGAAATAATTACCTATATGCTCGAAGGTTCATTGGAACATAAAGACAGTATGGGTAATGGCTCAATCATCCAAGTTGGTGATGTCCAAAGAATGAGCGCAGGCACAGGAATTACCCATAGTGAGTTCAATCCTTCGGCTACAGAATCAGCACATCTATTACAAATCTGGATTCTGCCCAATCAGGACAATGTGAAACCGAGTTATGAACAAATCTCTTTTTCGCGAGAAGAGAAGCTGAATCAATTACGTTTGATTGTTTCGCCCGATGGTCGAGAGAACTCAGTCAAAATTTATCAAGATGCTTATGTTTATGCTTCCATTCTTGATGATGGCGTAGAAGTAACCTATACCCAAAATCCAAATCGCTATGTTTGGATACAGGTCGCAAGAGGAAGTTTGTTGATCGGCGATCGCCTGCTTAATGCTGGTGATGCAATTTCTAGCGATCGCTCTAATGATTTACATTTGATTGGTCAAGGTAGCGCCGAAATTCTCCTGTTTGATTTGCCGTAAGCAAATAGCCTTCTTTATTTCTGTTCTTGAAATTGGATGACTACACGACGATTAAAAGCATTATCGGTAGTAGTGGTATTTTTGCGGAGAGGATGTAACCAAGATAGAGCCTCAAAAGTAATCCGATAATTACTATCGATACCGCGATCGCGGAGTTGTCTTACCACTTCATTCGCCCTAGCTTGGGAAAGATCAAGATTATAGGTATAGTCGCCTGTTACGTCTGCATGACCACTAACTTGAATTACGCCCCGCCGTCCTTGTATTTTTGCCAAAAATTTATCGATTTTGGTTCCTTCCGTGGGCATAAGCTGAGAGTCATCGGATGGGAAAAATATGATTACTTCTGCATCTGGATTAGAGATTGGTACTATTGAAGCACTAGTATTGCGATCGCTAGTTTTTATTTGATTTGATGGATTTAAGGCAGGTGTTAAAGAAGTTGTTGATGTATTTCTATTATTGACACTTGAGGTTTGACTAGAACTATTTGCAGTTAATTTGTCAGTTTTTTTGCCAACATTGAGATTCCCATCACTATTATTGGAATTATCCAAATTATTGATTGGGTTATTTTGTAAATCCGACTTTTGTGTGTTAGCTTTATTCGAGTCTGTAAAACATATTCCCAAAGATTTACAAATTGTTAGATTGCCAGATTCTTTTTGAGAAATATTGCTAGGTAGCTTGGATGTTAGTTTAGCTGTTGATTTACTAGAGGTATTATTAAGTAAATTACCAGAGTTATTATTAGAATTAGTTGAATTTGATTTGTCTGAATTTAATTTGTCTGAATTTAATTTTGGTGTGCTAGCTAGTGAGTTATTACTTGATTTATTAATAGAAGCTGATTTTGAATTCGGTTCGGTTTGTTGCTTCACAATTGATATTGCTTGCTCTTGTCGATCGCGATCATCCGATCGCTTCATCAAAATCCCAA
>Ga0194061_1001112_pt1 | contig 16122 bp, 13 predicted proteins | sample SepL2221m_MetaG_FD_163423 | JGI IMG/M metagenome (GOLD analysis project Ga0194061, IMG submission 163423) | Anoxic zone freshwater microbial communities from boreal shield lake in IISD Experimental Lakes Area, Ontario, Canada - Sep2016-L224-21m | ecosystem: Environmental > Aquatic > Freshwater >... | reverse complement strand
ATCGATGCGCGACAGTTCTGGCGGCACAGTCTGCACACGGCAGTGGTCTCTCGGCACTTGGGCGCACAAGTGGCCATCAAGCCAGATCTGGCGTTTACCGTGGGTCTGATGCACGCCATTGGCGAACTGGTGATGCACCTGGGCATGCCTCAGGAGATGCTGGCAGTCGATGCCGCGCAGCGCCTGCTGGATCCCAACCGTCTGGCCACCGAGCAGGCTACCTTTGGCTACACGCACGCTGACGTGGGAGCTGAGTTGGCGCGCCGGTGGAAGTTTCCGACCCAGTTCTCAAAGGCCATTGCCGGCGCGGCCAACCCGCTGGCACAGACGGACTTTGATCCGCTGTCAGCCCTGGTGAATATTGCCGCCTGGCGCTCCCGGTCTGAAGAAAACCAGCTCAGCCTGCAGGAGCAGGAGGCAGACTGGTCGAGCAAGCTGGCCGCCAAAATTCCGTTGTCGCGCAACGCCGTGCTGCAAGACCTGCCGAGTCTGGAGGTGCTGAGTCAGGGGCTGGAGAGTTTGCTGGCCTGATCTGGCCTACGAACCCAATGTGGCATCTCGCTGGCTTGCCGGAATTGACACCCGCACCATGTTCTTGACTTCGGGCAGGCACGAGCCGCAGTTGGTGCCGCACTGTAGCGCAGCCTGTAACTGTCCGAGGCGCTGATCCTCATTGCCCTTGCAGCTGCCTAGTTGTGTGGCGATGGCGCTCTCCGTCACGTTGAAGCAGGTGCAAATCTGTTTGCCGCGTGACTGCACGGTCGCCGGGGGCTTGGCGTTTGGTGCCAGCAACATGCGGCCAAAGGCCTGAGCGGGGAGTTCGTCCTGCAGCAGGGTTTTAATCCAGTTTTGGGCGCTGGTGTCGCCGGCCAGCACGAAGGCGTTAAGCCGACGCTCACCCGTTGCGTCGGCTGGCAACAGCAAAATGGCACGGCGCTGGCCGCGTTTCTTGTCGGCATAGCGCAGCACATCAGTGCCGCCCAAACCCAGCACACGTTCAATGCTGGCAAGGACGTTGTCGGGCGGCGTTTCATAGGCGGCGGCACGAAACAGGAGGCCGCTTCGCTCGCGGCCAAATGGCGTGCAGCTGGCAAACGAAAACAGCGCCATCAGCTCCTTGAGCGTCTCACGCGCCTGCAAGGCCGTGTCGTCGGGCAACCAGGCCACAGCCAGCAGTGACCAGGGCAGCTCGGCCTTGAGTACCTTGATGGCGGCGTGTTTGAACTCGGGCTGTTTGGATGTGGGGCAAAAAGCCGGATTTGTCACTGCATTCACCCCGGTCAGTCGCTCGCCAATGCTGCTGGAGCCACTTAGAAACTCTTCGCCCCAGTGCATGGCCATGAAAGTCTGACGCGAAGCCAGGGTGGTGCTGCCCTGAACCGGTACGACGATGGAGCTGCGTTTGCTGGTGACGTGCAACAGATCGCCATCTTGCAGGCCCAGGCGGCTCATGTCCTGGCGGTTCATTTCGATGGAGGGCTCGGCCACGTGCCCGAAAAGGCGGCCCAGCGTGCCAGTGCGGCTCATGCCGTGCCATTGGTCACGCAGCCGCCCGGTGTTGAGTGAAAACGGGTAGCGCGCTTCACGCGGTTCGGCCACTGGTTCGTAGACCGCATTGGCAAATTTGGCCCTCCCATCGGTGGTGGGAAAAATGCCGTCTGTATAGAGTCGCTGCAATCCCGTCGTTTGACCTTCGGCAAGCGGCCACTGCTGTGGGCCGATGTCGAGCATGGCGTAGGACATGCCGGTGATGTCGAGGTCACGGCCCCGCGTGGATTCGCGGTGCTCGTTCCAAATGGACCCGGGGCTGGTGTAGGGGAATAGGGATTTGCCGGGGCCAATTCCCAATGCTTCCAGGCGACGCGCGAAATCGATGGCGATTGCCCAGTCGTGACGCGGTCCGTTCTCGCGCGGGCCGGGCGCCTGGACCGCCGCCCGCACCCGAGAAATTCGGCGCTCACTGTTGGTGACAGTGCCTTCTTTTTCGCCCCAGGTGGTAGCTGGCACCAGCAAGTCGGCATAACGGCAGGTGGCGGTGTTGTTAAAGGCTTCCTGCACCACCACGAACTCGGCGCGCTCCAGCGCGCGGCGCACGGTGGACTGGTCGGGCATGCTTTGGGCGGGGTTGGTGCAGGCAATCCACAGGGCTTTGATCTCGCCATCGGCGGCAGCCTGGAACATCTCTATGGCGGTCTTGCCGGGTTTTTCTGGCACCGAAGGGACACCCCACAGTGCGGCAACTTCAGCGCGATGCTTGGGGTTGCCCAGGTCACGATGCGCGGACAACAGATTGGCCAGTCCACCCACTTCGCGCCCGCCCATCGCATTGGGCTGGCCGGTCAGGGAGAACGGGCCGGCCCCGGGCTTTCCGATCTGACCGGTGGCCAGGTGCAGGTTGATTAGTGCCGCGTTTTTGACAGTGCCGCTGCTGGACTGGTTGAGGCCCTGGCAGTACAGGCTGAGCGTGGGTGTGCGCGCCGAGCCATTCAGGTGCTGCATACCGGCAAACAGGCGGGTCGCCTTGAGTAGGGCATCCTTGGTGATTCCGCAGGCCTGTGCCACCACAAATGGGTTGTAGTCGAGCACCGTGTTTTTGAGCTCTTTAAAGCCGTTCGTGTGGTTGGCGATAAAGGCCTCATCCAGCCATCCTTCCCAGGCCATGATGTGCAGCATGCCGTTGAAGAGCATCACATCGGTGCCGGGCTGTATGGCCAGATGCACATCGGCAATGCCGGCCGTGTCGGTGGTGCGCGGGTCAACCACCACCACGCGCAGGTTGGGGTTGGCCTTTTTTGCATCTTCGATCCGGCGAAACAAAATGGGGTGCGCAAACGCGGTGTTGGAGCCTGCGATGAAGATGCACTCCGCGTGGTTGATATCCTCATAGCAGGCTGGTGGCGCGTCGGCCCCCAGAGTCTGCTTGTAGCCGGCCACGGCGCTGCTCATGCACAGGCGCGAATTGGTGTCGATGTTGTTGGTGCCAATCAGTCCCTTGGCCAGTTTGTTGAAGGCGTAATAGTCTTCCGTGAGCAGCTGGCCGGAAACGTAAAACCCCACGGCGTCAGGGCCTTGGCTGCGGATAATGCGCGCAAAGTTTTCTGTAGCAACGCAAAGCGCTGCGTCCCATGACACTGGTTGGGCGGCCTCGCCCCGATGAAAACGTTGCAAGGGTTGCAACAGCCGGGATTGCTGTGTGACCGCTGCACTGGCCGTCAAGTGCAGGGTCGCACCCTTGGTGCACAGACGACCAAAATTGGCCGGGTGATCGGGGTCCCCCCGCACGCCGGTGATCTGGTTGCCTTCCGACTCAATGATGACGCCACATCCCACACCGCAGTAGGGGCAGGTTGATGGGGTCTGGCGCGGGGCGGTCATGGACGGGCGGTCTCAGGCGGCGGCGCAGCTGGTCTTGGGGCCGGCAACGGGGCGGGTCTGGTCGATGGCGTGGCTGGCCAGTTCTACGGTGTTGAGTGACACCTGACCGCCTTCTACCTTGACTGCAAACTTGGGGGTGCAGCCTTCGTCGGGTGCTTCCGCCTGGCCGGTACACAGGCCAATCGTCCAATTGTGCAGTGGGCAAGCCACGCTGGTTCCAAACACAATGCCTTGTGACAGCGGTCCGCCCTTGTGCGGGCAACGGTCCAGCAGAGCGAAGACTTCATTGGTGTCGTTGCGGAACACGGCCACGTCCATCCCATCAGCCCGGGCGACGCGGCGCGAGCCCAGTACGGGGATGTCTTCAACGCGGCAAATCGGGGTCCATTCACTCATTTTGCTATTCCTTTTGTAGCGTCATCAGCAGTATTAACGGGGGCTATAAGCCAATTTTGGAGTCTATGTTCGCTGGTTGGCGTACATTCCGGTTACCCGATCCATGACGATCAGCAGGTTCTCGCTGGCCTGAAAAACGTCGACTAATGCTTTGGGCGTGCTCGACTCGGTAAGGGTGACCTTTTTCAATGCCGACTCAAAGAACAGCCACTGACCGTCGGCGACTTTGAGGTCGTCTTCAATCTTTTGTGTAGTCTCGGGTGCCTTGTGCAGAAGGATCATGGCACCACTGAACTCGTTGCGCGCTTTCTCGATTTCGGCGCTGGCCGTTGCTGCATCCACCGGGAGCCGTGCCGCCATGAAATACATGGCCATGCGCTGACTCAGCATGCGCTGGCGCCCGGCGATATTGACAAGTTTGCCCAAGGGCTTGGCTTGCACCATCTCGTATTGCACCGTGCCCTGATGGGCCAGGGTCAGTACGCCAGCGTTGAGCTGCAACATGCTGGCTGCGTTCTCGCGGGAGGGCGCGCTGCCTACCAGTGCGGCTTTGTAGCCGCTCCAGGACGTTTCCAGTTTGGAGTAGGTGTCCCTGATGTCGGCTGACGATGCATAGGATTTAAGCTCGACCAGTTGGCGGTCAAACAGGGCCATTGACTTGTCCAGTGCGACTTGTGCGGTGGACTTTTCGATGCCATGCACCAGTGCCAGCCAGGCTTTCCCCATGCGCTGACTCAGCATACGCTGACGCCCCGCCTTGTTGATGGCGTCGCCCAGGTCAGTGACCTGTGCATGCACGCTCAGAAGTGGCAGGCCGACTGCGGCAGCAATCAGTGTTCTACGGCTTAGCATGCTTGCTTTCATGGGAACCTCTTTTTGGAAAAGCGCCAGTGTCTCGCGGACCGGGCTTTTCAAAAATGGGGTAGTTAAAGAATTTCATGAAAACTCCACAATTGGTAACAAAACGTCATGGAGGTACTCAAGCGCCCAGTGCTTCGAACTGCCGGGTGTCCACGGCAGCTTTCTTGAAGTCAAACCAGGGGTCGGGCTCGCCCTCGAGTGCTTGCTGCAATTGCTCCCACAGGGCCTTGCGGCCTTCATGGTCTTCCAGGATGCGTTTTTTGACGTAATCCAGTCCGACGCGAGCAACAAAATGCACCGTGCGCTCCAGGTACCAGCCCTCCTGGCGGTACAGCTCGCAGAAGGCACCGGTGTACTCCAGCACCTCGGCGGCAGTCTTGACCTTGACCAGAAAGTGGGCGACTTCGGTCTTGATGCCGCCGTTGCCAGCCACATACATCTCCCAGCCGCTGTCCACGCCGATGATTCCCACGTCCTTGATGCCGGCTTCGGCGCAGTTGCGCGGGCAGCCGCTTACTGCGAACTTGACCTTGTGCGGGGCATACATGCGCCACATGGCATGCTCCAGGTCCTTGCCCATTTGCGTGCTGTCCTGTGTGCCCATGCGGCACCACTCGGAGCCCACGCAAGTCTTGACCGTGCGCAGCGCCTTGGCATAGGCGTGGCCCGATGGCATGCCGATGTCTTTCCAGACGTTGACCAGATCCTCTTTCTTGACACCCAGCAGGTCGATGCGTTGGCCGCCGGTAACCTTGACGGTGGGAATCTTGTACTTGTCCACCGCGTCGGCAATGCGGCGCAACTCGCTGGACGTGGTCTCGCCGCCCCACATGCGCGGGATGACCGAGTAGGTGCCGTCCTTCTGGATGTTGGCGTGGCTGCGCTCATTGATGAAGCGGCTCTGCGGATCGTCCTTGGCCTGTTTGGGCCAGGTGGAGATTAGGTAGTAGTTGACGGCCGGGCGGCAGAATGCACATCCATTGGGCGTCTTCCACTCCAGGAACCGAAAAGTGTCGGCAATCGTCATCAGTTTGTTGGCGCGGATGGCGTCGCGCACGGCCTGGTGGCCGTGGTCGGTGCACGCACACATGGCCTTGAGCTTGGGCGTGGCCGAGTAGTCGCCACCGGCGGTGAACATCAGCAGTTGCTCCACCAGACCGGTGCAAGAGCCGCAGGACGCGCTGGCCTTGGTGTGTTTGCGCACCTCGTCCAGCGTGAACAGGCCCTTGTCCTTGATGGCTTTGCAGATCGTGCCCTTGGTCACACCGTTGCAGCCGCAAACTTCCGCCGAGTCGGGCATGGCGGCTGCCTTGTTGTGGCCCTCGTGGCCGACATCGCCGATGTTGGACTCGCCAAACATCAGCCTGTCGCGGATGTCGCTGACATTGCGGCCATCGCGTAGCAGTTTGAAATAGTAGCTGCCGTCCACAGTGTCGCCATACAGGCAGGCGCCCACCAGTTTGTCGTCCTTGATGACCAGTTTTTTGTAGACGCCGCCGTAGGGGTCGCTCATGACCAGCTCTTCCGTGCCTTCGCCACCACCAAAGTCGCCTGCGCTAAACAGATCAATGCCAGTTACCTTGAGCTTGGTGGATGTGAGGGAGCCTTTGTATTGGCCAATGCCGAACATGGCTAGGTGGTTGGCCGCGACCTTGGCTTGCTCGAACAGGGGTGCGACCAGACCGTAGGCAATGCCGCGGTGGGCTGCGCATTCACCCACCGAGTAGATGCGCGCATCGGTGGTGGTCTGCATGGTGTCGTTGACGACGATGCCCTTGTTGCAATGCAGGCGCATGGCTTCGGCCAACGTGGTGTTGGGGCGAATGCCGACCGCCATCACCACCAGGTCGGCGGCAACGGAAGTTCCATCCTTGAACTGGATGGATTGGACACGGCCGCCTTTGCCATCATCGGCGTTGCCGAGCAGCGCCTGCGTTTGCGCACCCATCAGAAACTTCAGGCCGCGGTCTTCGAGCGACTTTTGCAGCATCTTGCCCGCCACCGTGTCCAGTTGGCGTTCCATCAGCGTGGGCATGACGTGCACCACGCTCACATCCATGCCGCGCAGCATCAGGCCGTTGGCCGCTTCCAGACCCAGCAGGCCGCCACCAATGACGACGGCATGCTTGTACTTGGTGGCCGCGTCGATCATGGCGTTGGTGTCGGCAATGTCGCGGTAGGCGATCACGCCATCCAGTTCCTTGCCGGGCACCGGCAGGATGAAGGGGTTGGAGCCTGTGCACAGCAGCAGGCGGTCGTATTCGGCTTCGGTGCCATCTTCGGTGCGAACGATGCGCTTGATGCGGTCCACCTCGACCACCTTTTTGCCAGCATGCAGCGTGATGTTGTTCTCGGCGTACCACGCAAAGGAGTTCAGCACGATCTCGTCCAGCGTCTGCTCACCGGCCAGCACGGGCGACAACAGAATACGGTTGTAGTTGGGGTGGGGCTCGGCGCCAAACACCGTGATGTCGTACAGATCGGGGGCGATCTTGAGCAACTCTTCAAGGGTACGCACACCGGCCATACCGTTGCCGATCATCACCAACTTTTGCTTTGTTTTTACTCGCATGTCCATGGTCATGCCGCCTTTTCTACGTGGGCTTGACGCGTGTACAAGAAGTCAATGACGGCCTTGCGGTAACCCAGGTACTGCGGGCTGTCAGCCAGCGCCACGCGGTTGCGCGGGCGGGGCAGGTCCACGCTGAGCACCTCGCCAATGGTGGCGGCTGGGCCGTTGGTCAGCATCACGATTTTGTCGGACAGCAGCACGGCCTCATCTACGTCGTGCGTCACCATCACCACGGTGCTGTTTGTCCGGGCCACGATCTCCAGCAACTCGTCCTGTAGCTTGGCGCGTGTCAACGCGTCCAGAGCGCCAAAGGGCTCGTCCATCAGCAAGACTTTGGGTTCCATGGCCAGTGCCCGGGCAATGCCCACGCGTTGTTTCATGCCCCCGGAGATCTCGCCAGGGCGCTTTTGGGCGGCTGGCGTCAGGCCAACCAGGGCCAGCGCGGCGTCGGTTCTGGCCATGAGTTGTGCTTTGTTCTCAGATGGTGCGCCGGTGCTCCTGGATGCTGCACCAAAGACGCGCTCCACACCCAGGTAAACGTTCTCAAAACAGGTCAGCCAGGGCAGCAGGGAATGGTTCTGGAAAACCACTGCGCGTTCTGGGCCCGGGCCTGCGATTTCGCGGTTGGCGCAGAGCAGGGTGCCTGCGGTGGGCAGGGTCAGTCCGGCAATCAGGTTCAACAAGGTTGATTTGCCGCAACCGGAGTGGCCGATCAGGGTCGCGAATTCGCCCTTTGCCACGGTCAGGTTGACTTCGCGCAACGCGGGGAAAAAGCCTTTGCGGGTTCTGAAGGTTTGCTCAACGTTCTGGACATCGATGTATTTCAAGTTGGTCATGACTTCACCTCCTCAAAGGTAAATGCGGTGGCGATTTTGATCAGGGCGTATTCCAGTACCAGACCGACGATGCCAATCACGAAGATGGCGATGATGATGTTCTTGACGTTCAGGTTGTTCCACTCGTCCCACACCCAAAAGCCAATGCCCACGCCGCCGGTCAGCATCTCGGCGGCCACGATCACCAGCCAGGCGGTGCCCACGGCCAGGCGTACACCGGTCAGCATGTAGGGCAGAACGGCTGGGAAAAGAATCTTGGTGACGATCTTCCATTCGGACAGGTTGAGCACGCGGGCTACATTCATGTAGTCTTGCGGTACGCGTTGCACGCCCACCGCCGTGTTGATGACCATGGGCCAGATTGAGCAGATGAAGATGGTCCAAATAGCCGCCGGGTTGGCGCCCTTGAACACCATCAGACCGATAGGAAGCCAGGCCAGTGGCGACACGGGGCGCAACAGGCTGATCAGCGGGTTGAACATGCGGCCCAAAAACTCGAATCGACCGATCGCAAAGCCCGCCGGAATACCGACTGCCGCCGCCAGCCCGAAGCCGATCGCGACGCGCTCCAGCGACATCAACACGTTCCAGCCCACGCCCTGGTCGTTGGGGCCTTTGCGATAGAACGGGTCGCTGAAAAGAACGACGGCCTGCTTCCAGGTTTCCCACGGACTGGGGATGCTGCTTGCTGTGCTAATGCTGACAACGGCCCAGATGCCGATGAGCAGGCCCAGGCCCAGCACGGGCGGCAACACCGACATGACCAGGCCGCGCCAGTCGCGCGGGGTGGGTACCGCAGTCGGTGCGGCGGCCATCACCGTCTGGGTCGAAGAGTCCAAGGATTTTGAGCCGCTAGCCCCCGTGGAATGTGCCTGGGCAGCTTCTTTTTTTATAGCAATGCTATCGGTCACCGCGGCCAAGGGGGAGTGGAAAACTGCGCTTACCATAGTGGGCTCCTCAGGCTTTGATTTTGAAACCGTCGGCGTATTTCTTGGGATCCTTGCCATCCCACACCACGCCATCCATGAACTTGGCCGTGCGCATTGCATCCTTCGGAATCGGCGCCTTGGCGGCAGTGGCGGCCTGCTTGTAAATGTCGACCTGGTTGATCTGCTTGGCTACAGCCAGGTAGTCGGGGTGGTCTTTGAGCAAGCCCCAGCGCTTGTGCTGGGTCATGAACCACATGCCGTCAGACAGGTAAGGGAATGTCACCGTGCCGTCGTTGAAGAATTTCATGTGGTTGGGGTCGTCCCAGGTCTTGCCCATGCCGTTCTGGTAGCGCCCCAGGATGCGCTGGTTGATAGCGTCCACGCTGGTGTTGACGTAGCTCTTGTCGGCAATGGTTTCGGCCATCTTGTTCTTATTGGAAAGGCTGGCGTCAATCCACTGCCCGGCTTCGATGATGGCGGCCGTCACGGCACGCGCCGTGTTGGGGCATTTTTTGACGAAGTCGCCTGTGGTACCCAGCACCTTTTCGGGGTGATCTTTCCAGATGTCCTGCGTCGTGGCGGCCGTGACGCCTATGCCGTCAATGATGGCGCGGTGGTTCCAGGGTTCGCCCACGCAGTAGCCGTCCATATTGCCCACACGCATGTTGGCCACCATTTGGGGCGGCGGCACAGTGATGACCTTCGCGTCCGTCATGGGGTTGATGCCGTAAGCCGCCAGCCAGTAGTAGAGCCACATGGCGTGGGTGCCGGTGGGGAAGGTCTGGGCAAAGGTGTAGTCCTGACCTGGCGGGCGCTTCTCGGCGGTCATTAATTTTGCAAGGCCGGCGCCGTCCACCGCACCCTTGTCGGCGAGCTTTTTCGACAGAGTGATGGCCTGGCCATTCTGGTTCAGGGTCATCAGCACGGCCATGTCTTTCTTGGGGCCGCTGATGCCAAGGTGCACGCCGTAGATCAGACCGTAGAGCGCGTGGGCAAAGTCCAGCTCGCCGTTTACCAGTTTGTCGCGCACGCCGGCCCAGCTGGCCTCTTTGCTGGGAATGATCTTGACCCCGTATTTCTTGTCAAAACCCAACACGGAGGCCATGACTACGCTGGCGCAGTCAGTCAATGGGATGAATCCGATCTTGACCTCTGCCTTCTCCGGTGCGTCCGAGCCAGCAGCATAGACCGCTGCACGCAATGACGGGTTGATGCCGATGGCGCCCACTGCGGCCGACTGAAGCACCGAGCGGCGGCTGAGCTTGTTGTTCAACAGGTTGATCATGGCAAACATCCTTAAAAGTCAAATGGGGCGCAAACGAAAAAGGCGTCCTCACGCTGCAGGGGCTTGTCGAGCAAGCCGCGTGCAGGTGGGGACGCCTTTGTCCGGATAAACCGGCTCCACCCGCCGTTGGGTGGTGCCAGTTAATGACCATCATTGGTCTCGTTTGGATATACGCAATGACCGTGCCAACAAATCCTTGCCATGTTGCACTGATTTTGTGCATTGCACCAAATGCAGGTCGTTCCTAAAGAAATGCCCCAGCGTGCCGACAAATAGACTATGCAAGCCGAATCGTCCAAAGCAAGAACCAACCGCTGTGTTCCGGTCGAGCAGTGGCCAGAATCACTGGAGCTGTTGCGCTATCTTGCTATCCAAAAGAAGCCGATGTCTGTCAGGGATTTGTCTCATGACGTGAGCGCACCGGAAATATCCACACGCAATCGTCTGGCTCGATTGGAAGCGGAAGGTGCAGTAAGTGCATCACGCGCCACTTCTGTCTTGGGCCCCGGCAAACAGGTGGTGTGCGCGCATTACGTCATCACGCAATACGGCAGGGATTGCGCGGGCTTGCGCTCGCAGACCGCGGAAAATGCACCACGTCCGTGCGTTAACAGCGTCTTTGCGTTGGCGAAGGCGATGAATCTCGGGTTTTGAAATTCGTACAGCCCGAGTCCACTGCCAATTGCAGTTTGTCAGCCCAGTAGGTCTGCCACGTCCAGCATGCGCTGAGCAACGTCTGCCACTTTGAGATTTTTATCCATCGCGGTTTTTCGCAATTTCTCGTAGGCAACTTGCTCGCTCAGGCCCTGGCGTTGCATCAGCAAGCCCTTGGCGCGTTCAATGGTGCGTCGGTTTTTGAGTTCAGTGCTCAGATCCAGCAGTTCGGTCTTGGCGTCCGCCAGTTCAGCCCGTAAAGCCTGTTCATGTTCAAAGCGTGCCATTGCCACATCCAAAATGGGACGAATGCGGTGCGGTGACAGTCCGGCCACGATATAGGCCGACACTCCCGCTGCCACGGCGGCGCGCGCGTTGGAGGTGTCGTTGTCGTTGGTGAACATGACGATGGGGCGACGGGCATCGCGCGTTGCCATGACCACGTGCTCAAGTGCGTCACGCGCTTCGCTCTCGGCGTCCAGAATGATCAGGTCGGCTTGCAACTGCCCCAGACGCTCCTGCAGGTAGGTGTCGGCCGGAAGTACTGCGACCAGGTTGAAACCGCTTTCCAGAAGGGCTATGCGCAGACTGCGCGAACGCTCGGCCTGTTGAAGGGCGTGGGCATCGTCCTGGTCGGCAATGTCCAGGTCGGGGGCTACAACAACAATTCGCAGGGCTTCAAGCATAGGTTCATTGATGCAATATTCGCGCCAACGCACTTTATGCAGGAATGGGTTTCAGGGTTTGCGCCAGTAGTGGTAGCACCATGCAGTGGCAAAGCCGGCACGCCCATAAAGCGCCAGTGCGGCGCTATTGCCTTCCTCAACTTGAAGAAAAACCCGATCCAGATTGCGCTCTGACGCGGTATCGGCCAGTCCGGCCAATATGCGGGCTGCCAGTCCGCGTCCGCGCTGGGCGGGCAGGGTGCGCATGCCGTGGATGCTGCACCAACCTTGACTGAAGGAGGCCGTACCGGCAGCTACGGACTTGCCGCCTACTTCAACACAGGCGTACACGATGTGCGTGCTGCGGCTCAGTGCTTGTACGCGATGTGCGCCGTCGACTGGGTCAAAGCCCTCGGCCATGTAGACGCTGGACCACGCCTTCTCTGGGATGGCGCTTACGCGCGCCGGTAGTTCGTGGCAGAGTGCGCGCATGGCCCGCACGCTGCCGATTTGTACCCGTGTGGTTTGCTGTGCCTGGTAGCCGTGACGTTCGAGTTCGGCATGAATCGGCGCAAGGTCCGGCACGTCCGCTACCCGATACGCAGCCTGCAGGCCGCGGGCGGCGTACAGGGATTCAATGGTGGAGATGTCTTGCGCGTCGAGGCAACTGTGGCGCAGGGGTACTGCGCTTTTTGCGCGTCCAATGGTTGAGTTGTCAAAAGGCAATAGCCAGTTGTCGATTTCCTGCACCGCCGGTGGTGCCACCGCGTCGAGTGTGGCGCGCTCCAGGCTTGCGATGTCGTTTTCTTCCAGTGGCAGGCGTATGGTTTGCATGGCGAACGGACTTTACAGTGAGCCCCCATTGTGACCATGACGGTGAAAGAGTCGGTCGTTGATTACACTCGCGGTCTCTTGGGGGAAAACATGCTGGTTTTGGGGATTGAGTCGTCCTGTGACGAAACGGGTGTGGCCCTGGTGCAGTGGGAGGGTCAGGCCGTGCCGACGTTGTTGTCCCATGCGCTGTACAGCCAGATTGAAATGCACCAGGCGTTTGGTGGCGTGGTGCCTGAGCTGGCCAGTCGCGATCACATTCGCCGCGTGCTGCCGCTCACGCAAGAGGTTTTGGCGGGTGCACATCGATCACTGGCGCAGGTTGACATTGTGGCTTACACGCGCGGCCCCGGTCTGGCCGGTGCATTGCTGGTGGGTGCCGGCGTGGCATGTGCAATGGGGGCGGCATTGGATAAGCCGGTTCTGGGTGTGCATCATCTGGAGGGGCATTTGTTGTCCCCTTTTTTGGGTGCGGATCCGCCACAGTTTCCGTTTGTTGCCCTGCTGGTGTCGGGTGGCCATACGCAACTGATGCAGGTAGAAGGCGTTGGGCGCTACACGCTGCTGGGCGAAAGTATTGACGACGCTGCGGGGGAGGCATTCGACAAATCTGCCAAGCTTATGGGGCTGGGCTATCCAGGTGGACCTGCACTGGCGAAAATGGCGGAGCAGGGTGATCCCAAGGCCTACGCATTACCTCGTCCCTTGCTCAAGAGCGGCAATCTGGATTTCTCGTTTGCCGGTCTAAAAACGGCGGTTTTGGTGCAGGCACAACGAATGGTCGCAGCGGGTCTGGCCTTGTCGATGGGACAACAGCCCCCGCAAGCCCAACCCACAGGCAGTAGTACAGCAGGGTTTGATGCCCTGCCACGTGCGCAACAGTGCGACCTGGCGGCGTCCACCCAGGCGGCCATTGTGGAGGTGCTGGTGAAAAAATCCATGTTGGCGCTCAAACAAACGGGTCTGCAGCGGCTGGTGGTGGCCGGTGGCGTTGGCGCCAACCGCTACTTGCGAGAGCAGCTCAATGCAGCGTGTGCCAAACGCGGTGTGCGGGTGCATTACCCGGAGCTGCATCTATGTACTGACAACGGCGCAATGATCGCCATGGCCGCTGCGATGAGGTTGCAAAGCGGCATGCAGCAGGCCAGCAGTACGTACGCATTTGATGTCAAACCACGCTGGCCACTGGACAGTCTTTGACCCGTGCGGGTCGAGTTGTCGCAGGGGCTCGCGTTTCGTTGAATTCCGGGAGAATTGTGATTAATGAACGGTTAATTCGGTGGCGCTGCTCACGGGGACTTTCTTGACCAACTTGAGCGTCAGAACGCCGTTTTCCAGTTTTGCATCGCTCAAGGCCGTATCGATATCCTGCGGCATTTCGTACGCGGCGCTGTAGCGGCGTGCGGCGCCTTCCTTGGTGGTAATGCGAACTACAGCGCCTTCAATTGCGATGGATAACTGGTCCTTGGCTATGCCTGGCATATCCAGGCTGAGTGTGTATGACGTCTCGTCCTGTGTGGTTGTGCTGGGCCTGTTGGCCGTGGCGCGTAGCGCGTCGTCCATGAAGCGCTCCAGTGTCCGACTTGCGTTGACATAGGCTTGGCGGCGCTGCTGGGGCTGGGCAGTAGTGGCAAAAAACATGGTGAATCTCCTAGTACACTGCGCGGCTCTCACGGTGATCGCCGCATGCATTCAAGCTGCGCCCCATTGTGGAAATTTCAAGAAAAAAATCACATGTTTATTGTTTCTCGTTGGGTCTTGAAATTTTGCACCGCAGCGCTATTTACCCTGCCGCTGGCCTGTTCCTTCGCTCTTGCGCAGACTCCCGTTGCGCCCCTCAAGTTGGCCATGATCGAAGGTCTGAGTGGGCCTAATGGCAATGCTGGTGAGGCGGTGTATCGCAACCTGATCTGGGCCGTTGAGCGGGTGAATGCGCGCGGTGGCGTGAAGCTGTTGCTGGAGCGGTACGACAGCAAGGGTCAAAACGAAGAGGCTCTGTCAGCCCTGCGCTCAGCAATTGACAACGGCGCACGGATCATCCTGCAGGGCAATTCATCCGCCAACGCGGCGGCACTGATTGATGCCATTAACAAGCACAACTCGCGCGAGCTTGATAAGCGGGTACTGTTTCTAAACTACTCCGCAGTAGATCCTTCACTTACCAATGAAAAATGCAGCTTCTGGCATTTTCGCTTCGACGCGCACGCCGATATGCGTATGGCGGCGCTGATGGATGTCATCAAGGATGACAAGGCGCTCAAGGGCGCTTACCTGATAGGCCAGGACTACAGCTTCGGTCAGGCTGTTTTGCGTGAGGCACGGCGTCAGTTGGGCGTGCAGCGTCCGGATGTGCACATCGTGGGTGAGGAATTGCACCCCATGGCGCGCGTGAAGGACTTTTTACCATATGCCACCAAGATCAAGGCCAGTGGTGCGCAGGCGGTAATTACCGGCAATTGGGGCAACGATCTGACACTTCTGATCAAGGCTGCCAAGGAAGTGGGTTTTGAAGGCAAGTTCTACACCTTTTACGGCAATGCGCTGGGCGCGCCTGCTGCGATTGGCGAAGCGGGTATTGGTAGGGTGGTCGCTGTGGCGGAGTGGTTGCCCAATGTGCAGACGGTCGGTAGCGACGCCTTTTACCGGTCTTTTCGTTTGCGCTACCCGCAGGCCTCGGACGACTATGTGCACATGCGTATGCAACTGTTGATCGAAGCGTTGGCGCAAACTGTAGAGTCTGTCACCAACGCCGCGGGGCCGGGTGCCTCATATGCTGCGCTGGACGTTGCAGTGCTTGCCGCTTACATGGAGCACTCCAGCGTAAGCCTGGGCGGGCAGTCCGGCAGAATGCGCACGCAAGACCACCAATTCCAGCAGCCCCTTGTGGTGGGTGTCATGGACCGCCAGGGTACGCCAGGCGTTAAATTTGATGTCGAAGGCTCTGGATACGGGTTTCGCGTCGTGAAAACCATTTCACCCCAAACCGCGGAGTTGCCCACCACCTGCAAGATGCATCGCCCTTGAATCGGGCTATAATCGAGTGGCTTTGCATACGGCAGGGCGCACGCCAGGAGCAGTTCCAGCACCCGGCGCAAGTTGAAACCATACTTAGGAAATAGAAATGATCGCATCCAGCATCAAAGCCGCTGTTGTCAAAGACAACGCCCGCAGTCCATCCGATACCGGCAGCCCTGAAGTGCAAGTTGCTCTGCTCACCGCCCGTATCAACGAACTCATGCCCCACTTCAAAACCCACGCAAAAGACCACCATGGTCGCCGTGGTCTGGTACGCATGGTCAACACGCGTAAGAGCCTGCTGGCTTACCTGAACCGCGTCGACCACGACCGATATGTTGCGTTGATCGCCAAATTGGGTCTGCGTAAGTAATCGTTGCACTGAATGACAGACGCCTGAGTTAGTTCACTAGCTCAGGCGTTTTTTACTTCGGAGACGGCAAAAACAGAGCGAAGCTGTGTCATTCCATGGAAATTGGCGGTTTTTTGAACCGATAGTTGAGTTTCTCTGGAATGGCATCGTGTTCTGCGTTGTTGCCTCCGGGCTTGGCAGGTGGCCTTTACCTGCCAGCGGGTTCCCGCACTATCAGGAGATAAAAAATGAGCATTTTTAACAAAGTTACCAAGACCTTCCAATGGGGTCAACACGCGGTCACCATGGAAACCGGCGAAATCGCTCGCCAGTCCACCGGCGCTGTACTGC
>Ga0194061_1001111_pt1 | contig 16130 bp, 20 predicted proteins | sample SepL2221m_MetaG_FD_163423 | JGI IMG/M metagenome (GOLD analysis project Ga0194061, IMG submission 163423) | Anoxic zone freshwater microbial communities from boreal shield lake in IISD Experimental Lakes Area, Ontario, Canada - Sep2016-L224-21m | ecosystem: Environmental > Aquatic > Freshwater >... | reverse complement strand
GCTCGTGCTCGATGAGCGGCCACTCGATGGACGCCTTGCTGCCGTAAACATCAATGCTCTCGCGATACTGTCGGGCCACGTCGAACAGGCTGCGGATGATCCGCGCAGTCACGTCGCTGCCTTTGTATTTCACATGCGCGGTCTCGACGGCGAAAGGCGAGCCGTAGCATTTGATCAGCTCTTTCCGAATCGTCCCGGAGCCGAAGCAGCTCACATATTCCGCCGGCGCGCCGACGAGTGCGGACACGGGACCGACGCAATGCGTTGCATACCACATCGGCGGGAGGCCGGGCCAATAATTCGGCCAGCCGTCCATGTCCTGCTGATGGCTCGCCTGCACAAACTGCAGCTTCCCGAGCTTCCCGCTGTCGAGCAGCTCCTTCATGAAAAGATACTCCCGCGCGTACACCACCGTCTCGGCCATCGTGTACTTCAGGCCGGTCTGCTTCACGAGGTCCACGATCTTTTTGCAGTCCGCGATGCTCGTCGCCATCGGCACCGTGCAGCTCACGTGCTTGCCCGCCTTCAGCGCGGCGATGCTCATCCAGCCGTGATCCGGGATCGGCGAATTGATATGCACCGCGTCCACCTTCGGGTCCTTCAGCAGCTCCTTGAAATCCGTGTAGCGCGCCGCGACATCGAACGCGTCGCCCACCGCATTCAGCTTCTTCGGGTCACGCTGGCAGATGGCATACATGTTCGCATTCGGATGCCGCTGGTAGAGCGGGATGAACTCCGCTCCGAAACCAAGGCCGACGATGGCGACGTTGATGCGATCTTTTTTGGGCATGTGGGAAAAAGCGGGCGCTGCTGGGGGATTGCGGCGCGGAGTGAAGCCGCGCACCGCGGAAGGCGTCAAGGCTTTTGCCCGAGAGACTGCATGGCGAGTGACGAGTGGCGGATGGCGTGGCAAGTGGCAGCCGCCGACGCAACCGATTCCTGTGCGCCAACGGCGCAACCCATACCAGCCTGGGGCAACGCCCCAGGATCTCTCGTGGAAAAAGATCCAAGGGCTGAAAGCCCGTTCCATCCCGCCGGAATAACACCGCTGTGGATCGGGCTTTCAGCCCTCTTGTTTCATGGGTGTCGTTTTCCCAGGGCGTTGCCCTGGGCTGGTATGGATGCGGGCCTTTGGCCCTTGATGGCATCCGGCAGATCCCGTTTACGTCCAGCGCCGCAACGCGAAGGAGCACGGGCGACTTATTGCCCGAAGACATTCCACCGCACAATTTTCATGGGCTGCCCGAACCACACGTTGTCCTTCGAGGGAACGGCGACGATCAGCACCCGCTGCGCCATCGGGTCCGCCTCGATCCAGCGGTTTTCTCCGAGGTATGCCATGATGTGCAGGCCATTCGCGGTGACAGCGATGTCGCCGGGCAAAATTTTCGCAGGATCGAGTGCGTTGACGCTGGGCGTTTCGAGGAGCGGCGTGGTCATGCCGTGGCCTTCGCCGAGTTCGCGCGCGGTGCAGTCATTCCACCAGAGCCACAGCGCGTGGCGCACGAGGCCGGCATCGAGCGTGCGGACACCGCGCACGAAGAGCGAATCAATAAGCCCGCGGCGGATGAGGCCCGAGCAGTCAATGCCCACCGGACTCTCGCCGCCCCAAAAATAATGCGTTCCCTCGTAGCGTTGCAGCCCTGCGACATATTCGCCGCGGAGCGCCGCCACATCACGTCCGCTCCTCGTTGGCATGAGCAGGAAAATCACCACCAGTGCCGAGATGGCGAGGCCGATGAAACGGAAGGCGCGATTTTTCCAGCCGATCGCAAGCAGCCCGAGCCAAACGAGAACGAACAATGCGAGCCCGCTGATCCGCGTGAGCTTGCTGCTGACAGGAAACAGGCACACGCCCACGAAAAGCAAAAATGCCGCGAGCAACAGCGGCCATCGCAGTGCAGGGGTGAAGGTGATTTTCATGAAGTGCCGCTGGATGAGCTGAGCGCATCCGTGCTCACGTTCTCACCCGATCACCGCCCGCTGCTTCGTCACCAGTTCCTCAATCCCCCCGCGCGCCAGGCTCAGCATCGTGTTGAGCTCCGCTTCGGAAAAGGTGCTCTCCTCGCCGCTGCCCTGCACTTCCACAAAGTGCCCGCCTTCCGTCATCACCACGTTCAGGTCCACGGCGGCGTCCTTGTCCTCCACGTAGTTGAGATCCAGCAGAGCCACGCCATTCACGATGCCCACGCTCACCGCCGTCACGAGCTGCTTGATGGGCCATTGCTTGATTTTCCCCTCGGCCATCAGCTTTCGGCACGCGAGCGCGGCGGCCACGCTGGCGCCGGTGATGCTCGCCGTGCGCGTCCCGCCGTCCGCCGAGAGCACGTCGCAATCAATCCACATCGTGCGCTGCCCGAGTTTGTCGAGATCCAGAGCCGCGCGCAGCGAACGGCCGATGAGCCGCTGGATTTCCGTCGCGCGCCCGTCCACTTTTCCGCGCGAACTGTCGCGCTGCTTCCGCTGGAGGGTGGAATACGGCAGCATGGAATACTCCGCGGTGACCCAGCCGCCGGGCACCTGCTGTTCCTTCATCCAGCGCGGCACGGCCTCCTCGACCATGGCCGAGCAAATCACGCGCGTCTCCCCCGTGCTCACGAGCACCGAGCCCGTCGCATTCGGCGCAAAGCCGGGCGTGAAGGTGACGGGGCGGAGTTGGGAAGGTGTGCGTCCATCGTGTCGGGTCATGCGCGGAGGCTACGGGACGGGGAATGGGGATGTCCACCGTGGGCTTGTCCCCTCGCGTGCCCCCTGGCCCTTTTCGTTGGAGTTAGGCCGTCGGTGCCAAGAATTCTTCGAGCCGCGCGCGTTCCGCATACATGTTCTCCAGGCCACGTTCGATCAATCCGATCACTGTGTCGATGATGGGAAGCTGTGGTGGAAAATCTCGCGGTCACCTGAGTGTCTGCGGTGCTAATCGACTGGGGAATTTAGTCCCGCGCTGATTTTCCGATGGACGTTTCCGTGGACAAGCCGGGGTTCCCCATTACCGTCCGCGACTTTGAAATCGGAACCGAGAACCGGCCCGGATCTAATCCTTGCCACCAAACCCTTCGCGAAAGATTCCTCGCTGAAAAGCTGGTGGCACGTCCTCTCCACCGCGCTCCTCCTGCTCGCCGCGCTCGCGGGCACGCACTGGAATGTGAACGCCGCGGGAAGAATCGCGTGCAGCGTCCTCTCCGGACTTTTGCTCCTGCGTTTCTTCGTCATCTACCACGACCAGCAGCACCACGCGATCCTGCCGCGCTCGCGCGTGGCGGAGGTGTTCATGCGCGTCTTTGGCATCCTCTCGCTCAGCCCGAGCAGCGTCTGGCGCAGCTCGCACAACCACCACCACAGCCACAACTCGCAGCTCCGCGGCTCGCACATCGGATCGTTCCCGATCATGACGAAGGCTGCGTTTGAAAAATCGTCCGCGTCGGTGCGTTTCAAATATCTCTTCATGCGGCACCCGCTCACGATCCTCTTCGGATACGTGTTCATGTTCATTTTCGGAATGTGCATCGGGCCTTTCCTCAATGACCCGAAGGAGCACCGCGACAGCCTTGTGGCGCTGCTCGTCCACATCGCCATTGGCGCTGCGCTCACATGGTTCTGGGGATGGCAGGCGCTGCTGCTCACGCAGACGCTCCCGTGTTTCATCGCCTATGCGATCGGCTCGTATCTTTTCTATGCGCAGCACAATTTCCCCGGCGTGCGCTTCGCCGAGCGGGCCGGCTGGACCTACAATACTGCCGCGCTGGAATCGTCGAGCTACATGGAAACCGGATCCATCATGGGATGGTTCACCGCGAACATCGGCTACCACCACATCCACCACCTGAACGCGCGCATCCCGTTCTACCGCCTGCCCGAAGTGCTCGGCAAAATCCCCGAGCTGCAATCGCCGAAAAAGACCTCGCTGCATCCGCTCGAAATCCTCCGCTGCCTGCGGCTGAAAGTGTGGGACGTGGACGCGCAGCGCATGGTCGGTGTGAGCCACATGGCCCCGGCCACACCGGCGGCATCTTCCTCCTGATCCTAATCTTAATTCGACACCCGTCAGACGAAGGATGCACAAGGGAGTAAGATTAAGATCAAGATTAGGAAAGACCTGCCATTATCCGCAACCACCCACACGCCCCCCATGCCCCACACCGCCGCCGAAATCGCAACCATCGTCCAGGGCGAAGTCCTCGGTGATGCCACCATCCTCATCACCGGCCTCGCCGCCGCCGCCGCCGCGCGCGCGGGCGACCTCACCTTCGCGGAAAAGGAGCCGCAGTTCCTCGCCGCCGAGCAGGGCGACGCCGCGGCCATTCTTGCGCCCGCGCCATTCACATCCGCGCGCAAGACCCTCATCCGCGTCGCGAATCCGCGCATCGCATTTGCAAAAGTGCTCCCGCTTTTCCATCCCGCGCAGCACTTCATGCCGGGCATTGATGCAAGCGCACGCATCGCCGACACCGCGCAGATCGATCCCAGCGCGCACATCGGCCCGCACTGCGTCGTCGGCGAGGGCGTCGCCATCGGCGCGCGCTCCGTGCTCATGGGCGGCAACCACATCCTCCCCGGCTCCCGCATCGGCGCAGATGCGCGCATTTTTCCAAACGTCGTCCTCTGCGAACGCACGCAACTCGGTGACCGCGTGACCATCCACGCGGGCACCACGATCGGTTCCGACGGCTACGGCTACGTCTTCGATGCGGGCATCCACCGCAAGGTCATGCAAGTCGGCAATGTCACCATCGGCGACGACGTCGAGATCGGTGCAAACGCCGCGATCGATCGCGGCGCGCTCGGCAGCACCGTCATCGGCGCGGGGACGAAAATAGACAACCTCGTCCACATCGCGCACAACGTCACCATCGGCCGCCACTGCCTCATCATGGGCCAGGTCGGTTTCGCCGGCAGCACGCACCTCGGCGACTACTCCGTCGTCGCATCGCAGAGCGGCATCGCCGGTCACCTCAAGATCGGCCCGCAGGCCACCATCGGCGCAAAGTCCGGCGTCATGCGCGACATTCCGCCAAAGGGCACCGTCCTCGGCATCCCCGCCCAGCCCGACAAAGAGATGAAGCGCCAGTTCATCGCCATGCAGCAGCTCCCCGACGCTCTGCGCCGAATCCGCGACCTCGAAAAGCTCGTCGCACAGATGGCCGAAAAGCTGGCGCCGCAGGAAAAGTAGTCCGCGGCTTTGGCCGACATCGCGCAAAGTCGTGGACTGCATTTCAGTTCGGCAGGTGCATTGGGGGGGACGGAATGAAGTCACTTTCCTATCCCCGGAAAGTTCCTCACGAACGCGATTTTTTCACGCGAACAGCCCGGAGCATTTCATCATTCCGTTCGCGCCGTGTCTGTGCTTCCCGCGCGTAGCAACCAAGGGCTCACAGCGAGCCAGAGCAGGGGAGGGATGATCACGCTCAGGCCGAGCGCCATCTTCGGACGATCCTGACCGGCGGCCCCGATCGCGGCATAGACAAATCCCATCGGCACCGCGCCACACGCCAGCGACACGACAAAGGTGCGCAACGGCATCCGCGTCAGCCCCGCGAGGCATGTGATGACTTCCGGCAAAAGCGGAAGCCAGCGGGAAGCCGCGACCAGCCACGGCCCGGTGCGTTGGAAGAGCGTCTCGTGCCGCGTGATCTCGGCCTCGCCGGCGAGACGCACGGCGACCCCGCGGCCAAACGTCCGGCAAAGCCCGTAGCCCGCCATCCCCGCGGCAAATGAACCCGCCGCACTGATCATTCCGCCCACGAGCGCGCCATACAGATAGCCCGCGGCGGACATCACCGGCGTGGCAGGAATCGGCAGAAACAAATCCGACACGAGCAACCCGACTACCGCGAGCCAGCCCCACGCACCCCACCCGCGAATCCACGCAATCGCCGCATCCCCGGTGAACCACGTCATGAACTCCCCGCCCCACATTGCAAAGGGAATGCAGAGCACGATTGCAAAGATGACCGCAGTGGTGAGCAGACGCATGGAGCAGGCAGTTTGCTTTCGCTAAGCCGCAATTCGCACCGCCGCCCTCACGGCTTCCAAGCCTTGCTCCACAGCACGTAAATCTCGTGGATCGCGCGGCGCTCCAGTGGCGTCCACTCGGCGGTGCGCTCGGCGAGCGTCTTGTATTCGCCGAACCGCGGGTCGCGCTCCACGGCGAGCTGGTAGTTTTCCAGTGCCTCCTTCGTCCTGCCGGTGCCCCAGTAGCCGAGCACGAGCGAGTAGTAGTCGTAGTGCGATTTGAAGCCGCTCATCTTCACCGCCACCTCGAATTCGCGCACCGCCTCGGCGTAATCGCCAAGATTGAAATACGCCCAGCCCGCGCGGTTGTGCATCGGCCCGGTGTCCTTGAGGGTCACCGATTTCCGGATGTCCGCGCGCGCCTCCTCCTTCCGCCCGAGCAACGCCAGCGTGTAGCCGCGGTTCGCGTAAGCCTGCGAATTCTCGGCATTCATCGCGATTTGCTTGTTCAGGTTTTCCAGCTTCGGAGTCATCTCCACCGGCTGCAGTTCCGCGGCAAAGGCGGACGCGACCAGACACAGGGACAGCGCAAAAAGACGCGACGGGTTCATGCGGGGAATCTTCGTTGAGGACAGCGCAAGGGCAAGGCTTTGGTGCGGGAGTGACACTTTACCACGCGTAACGCACAATCAGCCTTTCCCTCATTCCACTTCAAATGACCACCCGGCCCCGAAGACTCCATCTTATGACGGTTGCACTCGTAATCGTGCTTCTGCTGGGCATCGCGTTCGTGACATTCACCAGTGGTCCGGAGGGCTCAGCTCTTGCAAAGGAAACCCAAGAGCAAATTGAGTCAGCGGCAAAGAATGCCGGCCTCGTTCTGAATGAGATGCACAGTGCGATCCCAGATAGTGTTCCTTTGTCGACTCGTGTGGCTTGGAAACGGCGACTCAAACATGTCGCTGGAGTAGTCGGGGCGACTGTTGATGAAACTGAAAATGCAACCGGATACCTCATTGAATCACCCGATCTTCAGAAAAAGGTTCGTTGTTTTGTTCGTTCTGTCGGAGACCACGTCATCGGCATTGTCGTGAGCTTTGCCGACGGCAAATCACCCGAAGCGGCTCGCTTCCTTGAATCACTGAAGAAGGAGTTTCCTAACTACGAGATACTCATTCGTAACATCAAATGAAGTGATGGCGAAACACGGTTATATCTCTGTTCACACCACCTCCACCGGATACTTCGGCAGCGCGCGAGGGAAGGCGTTGCCGTAGTTCTTGGTGAGGATGAGCGAGTCGGCGATGACGACGATCCTTTGTCCTGCTTGGTGCTCACAGCTGGACCGCGAGGTCGGGGATGAGAGCGGCGGATGGGTGCGTGATGCCTGCATCCAGCGTAGCCAGTTGCCAGCCTTGCGCGGCGGCGAGGTCGGCGAGGTAGATATCGGTGGACTTGCGGGGCGAAGTGATGCCCGCGCTGTCCAGCGCGCGGCGATCGCACGGGATGAACGCGGGCGCTTCTTCCCGGAAAAATTCGGCGAGCACCGTGCGTGCGTCTTCCATCGTGGAGCCGAGCGCGCAGGCGACGCGCAGGAAACCGAGTTCGGTGACCGGACACACGGCAAACGAGCGTCCCGGCCACCATACATTCACGCGAAAATGATGCTCGTGGTTCTGCACGAGACGGGCGACGAGCGCCGAGACGTCGAGCAGCCAGGTCACGGAAATTCGTCGAGGATGGTTTCAACTTCGGCCTGACGAACAACGCGCGGGCCGGCGAGGATAAGGTGTCCCGCGATGCGTTCGGCGCGCAGCCCGGCGGTGGTCTCCACCGTCCGGCGGCCGGTCAGTTCGGCGATTCGCTGCTCGACGGCGTGCAGTTCCGCCAGCGACAGGCTGGGTAGTTCGGCGATGATTTCGCGCGTGCTCATGGGTGAACGACTACACCTGCCGCTCCATCGCGGCAAGGCTCCACATTTTCACCGAGCCACCTCACACCACCTCCACCGGACACTTCGGCAGCGCACGCAGGAAGGCGCTCCCGTAGTTCTTCGTGAGCACGCGCGGGTCGAGGATGACGACGATGCCTTTGTCCTGCTTGGTGCTCACTTCGCCGGGCAGATGACGGGGATCAACTGCCTGCCGTGGCGGCGATAGACTTTGAAGTCGGCGTCGAGTGTCACGAGCGGGAGCTTAGGGTGCAGTTCGGAGAGGCGCACGAGGCAGGCGTCGGCGAGGGACATCGGCACGTTGACGTAGCGATCCATAAGCGCGCTGATTGCCGCCGCCTCGTCTTCGAGGTGGAAGGAAAGGTCGAAGACTCCATCCGCCAGCATCGCGCGCAGCCGCGCGAGGTGCCGGGGCATGCGGCGCAGGAGGAACCACGTCTCGCTGATGACGGCCTCGCAGGTGATGAGCGCGCCGTCGTGCTGTCGGAACTGTTCCACCGCCCATTCGTGAAACTGTTCGTCCTCGGCAAGCCACGCCACCAGCGGCCCGGTGTCGAGGAGGATGCCCCTGCTAGCGGCCATAGCCGGAAAGGTGCTTTGGATTTGAGGCGAGATCCTTCATGCCCGTCGCCCCCGCGCCCTGGTATTTCTGCAGCCGTTCGTGGAGGGATGGACGCGCCTTTTTCCCCGGCTCCGAATGCGCGGGCATCGCCGCAATCAGCAGGTCGCGGACAATCGCGGACTTTGTCTGTTTGCGGCTTGCCGCCGTCGCATCCAAGGAGGCATTCAGGAAGTCGGGCAGTTTGATCGTGATCGTCTTCATGATGAAATGGTAATACCGACAGACTGCATTGCAATACGCGATTTGCCAATGATTACACCACCTCCACCGGGCACTTCGGCAGCGCGCGCAGGAAGGCGCTCCCATAGTTCCTCGTGAGCACGCGCGGGTCGAGGATGACGACGATGCCTTTGTCCTGCTTCGTGCGAATGAGGCGGCCGACGCCCAGGCGGAGTTCGAGGATGGCTTCGGGGAGCGAGTAGTCGCGGAAGGGGGCGCTGCCGTTGGCTTCGATGAGGGGCGATGGGGCTATCGCAGCAACGCTGTGAATCCTGCTTCGGTGAAATGCGCGTCCGTCGTCGCAGCGTCGCGGATGCCGAGGCTCGTCATGACGATGAAGCTGGAGCAATCCACGAAGGAATACGCGTGGTCGAGATGTCGCCGGAGGAATGCCTTTGTCTCGGCGATCGCGAGTTCATCCAGATGCACCACACGGAGCGCGCCGGGTTGCTCGGTGAAATCGAGAAACCTCGGGACGAGATGCGGTTTCTTCCGGGCGATCAGCAGCGTGCAACATTCGCCGATGATGCCGTCCGTCGTCACAGCCGGCGCGGCGAGCGCCTTCGCGGCGGTGTGTTGCAGGTCATCCGTGTTGAGCAGTGCAAAGAAGCCGCTCGTGTCCCAGAAAACTTCACCCGCCATACACGGCGCGGTCGATTTCTTCGTTTGTCATCGCGCCCATCGGCTCGGCATATCCGGCGAGCGATGAGAGGGGCGCGCTTGAGTGAGCGGCAGGTGCGCCCTTTGACGACGCAATGGGAGCGGTGATAGCGAGGATTTCCCGCACCATCCGCTCGACGCGCGCTGCTGTCTGCGGGTCGAGTTGCCGCAGGCGTTGATCGAGTTGTTCGGCGACGATGCTCATGGGTGAACGACTATACCCGCGGCTCCGTTGCAGCAAGGCTCCACATTTTCACCAACATGTCGTGATCCTCGTCGAGTTTTTCGCGGCAAAGGGACGCTACGTTTTGCATCGTCTTGTAGCTCGTGAAGAGGACGAAGGCGCGCCCGTGCGTCATCGCGCTCCGCCGTCGTGGGGGTTTTGTTTTTGGAATGGTAGCGCGTACGGGATTCGAACCCGTGTACCAGCCTTGAGAGGGCTGTGTCCTAGGCCTCTAGACGAACGCGCCATTGCAAAAGAGGGCCGCGACACTAGCTCTACTTCCCGGCTCCGCAATGGGAATCTCTGCCGTTCAGCGCTTCAGCGCTTCGGGGTGTGATTTATTTCGCGTCAAAAAGTGAGGCAGCCGTGGGCGGGCAGAGGGAGGCGAGGGCAGCGTCGTGGCACAGAGCTTCCCGCCTTTGGGGAGAGCGGGCCTCCCGCCCGCTGGCGCAGCCGCGGCGGAGAGGGCAGCGTGTGCGGGAGGAAAGTTGCAGACGAAGCGCCGCTCGCGTTTCCCGCTCGGAAGCCACCCGGCGGTTGCAAACCGCCGATCCTTGCCGCCTCACCACTCGCCGCCGCGCTTGAATTTTGCCTTCGCATTTTTTCCGAACTGCGCTGCGGCGGTGTTGATGTGATCCAGGATTTCCGCGGTGCTGCGTCCGCCCGTGTCGCGGGCCGCGGCGATGACGGTGTTGCACTCGTTGGCATCCATGAAGCGCGCGGCTTCGAGCAGCGCGGGCTGATCGTCGGGCGGCACGACGAGGAAGCCGTGCTTGTCCGCGTGGATGAGATCACCGGGCGATACCTTGCGCCCGAAGACCTCGACGTCGCAGCCCCACCGCACGGGATGCCAGTGCGCGTGGCCGACGCACAGCCGCCGCGCGAGCGCCTTGAAGCCCGCATTCGTCATCTCATCGAGATCGCGGATTGCGCCGTCGGTGATCGTGCCGACGCAGCCCAGCGCGCGGTGGATGTTGCTGTTCACCTCGCCCCAAAAAGCGCCGACGGTGCGCGGCTTGTCGAGGTCCTGCACGAGGACGATCTTCGGCCCCGGCACGCTGGCGACGTAGCTGCGATACTCGGCCCACGCATTCGGATTCGCGTCGCGGTGCGTCTCTTTGCTCGGCTCAAAAGTGACGGTGATCGCGTAGCCGACCATCGGCCCCATCTGCGGCATGAAGTCGCGCACTTCCTCAATGTTGAACGCATCCGCCGCGGCGTCGCGCTTCGTGATTTGCTCCCAGCCGTTGTAGATCGTCGGCGTGTTCCAGCGCTTGAGCTGGAGGAGGTCGGCGTGGGAAAGGCGCGCGGTTTTTTCGTTGCTCATGGGTGCGCGTATTCGTCGCCACTCGCACGGCGCGCCACAAGCGAAAGGTGCGGCGGATTCCGTGTGCCGGTCGGCTCCGTGAATGTGCGTATTTGTGGAAATTCCGAAACCGGGCACGCATTCCGCTACTTGAAAGCCATGGCCTCGCAAAAACAAAAAATCCTCACGGCTTCGGTGCTGGCTGTCGCACTCGGAGCAGGGCTCTATTATCAGCTCCGTACTCCGGTGGCGCCGCGTCCGAAATCGGTCGAGGCCGTGATGCCGATGGACATGGCCAAGGCGCTGGCGGACGTGGGGAGTAAGCCGGCCGCGCCGCGCGGCGGACGCACGGTCCCCGCAGGCGTGACGGCGGCGGCGGGTGCGGAAATCGCATTCGAGCGGACCGGCAGGAATTCGCTGCAGATGAAGTTCTCGAATGCGGGGGCGAAGCCGTATCCCATCCGGTTCGCGGCAGGCGCGATTTTCGAGGACGACCGGGCCCGCGTGGTGCTGCTGAATCCCGTGGACGTGACTGTGGAGCCGGGCGGGACACTGGAGCAGGAATTTGCCGTCGCCGCGCTCAGCTCTGGGAAATTGGAAAACCGTGGAAAATTCAAGGACACCACGAAGGCTGAACCGAAGCTGAAGCTGCTGATGAAGCATCTCGAATCTCATTCCGAGCTGCCGGTGGCCGTGGTGCAGACGGCGGTGCTCGCGATTTTGGAGGACGCGCCGGTGGACCTGTTCGCGCAGTTTCCAAAGCTGCATCCGGATGCGACGCAGCGTGATGATTCCTTCAAAGCGGAGACGTGGCAGATCGTCGCCGCGCTGCAGCTCTTGCGCGACCTCGGCGTGGATTCTGCGAAACTGGGAGAGGATCCGCAGCTTAAGATCGAGGCGATGATTGACGTGAGAGCCCACGACATTGCGAAGCAATACTACGGCATCAGTTCGGAGAACGAGTGGGCGTACTGGCGGCATGAGCTGCTCGCGGGCGACCCGAGCACGCGGCATTTTGCGCTGTATGGGATCGCGCGATACTACCCGGATGTCGCGCTGGTGATGATGCCGAGATGGGCGCGCGAGACCCGGACATTTCCGCACTACCGCCGCGCGGCGATTGGCGCGCTGGCGCTCACCCAGAAGTCAGCCGCGAAGCCGATCCTGCAGGAACTCGGGCGTGACCTGGCCCGTGAGAAGGAGATGGCGCAGCGCATCGATCCCGCACTCCGATACCTCGAACAAAACCTCCCCAATGTCCTCTAAAACCTCCCGTTTTCCTAAGCAGCGCGACGGCTACACCATCGTCGAACTGATGATCACCGTCGCGGTCATCGCCGTGATTGCGTCGCTCGCTGTCCCCTCCGTGGCAGAGGGCGCGCAAGCGGGCGCAGGCGGATGCCCTCGTGAACGAATTGCGCGTGACGGGCGAAGCCTTCCAGATCTATGCGGCGGAAAAAGGGGGCCTCCCCGCGAACTCCGGCAGCTTTAGCACGATCCCTGCGGGCATGTCGGCCTACATGCCCAAGAGCAGCACTTGGACAGGCGTCTCACCGACGGGCGGCTACTGGGTCTGGTGGAACTTCGGCTCGGGTGGATTCTGGGGCTTCACCGGGATCGTCGGAGTTTACAATGTGAATTTTGATCCCGCCCAAATCACGCAGATAGACCAAGTCATGGATGACGGCGACCCGAACACCGGCGGGATTCATTCCTCCGGCAGTTGGGTTTTCTACGGCGTGCCGTAGGCGGAATCTGCGCGCCGGTTCAGGCGTGGGCTGTGTCCGAATTTGGAGTTTGGCGGTTGGCCCCGCGTAGCGGCCTTGCGGAGTTCCAGACCGTCTCACTGAGATGCGAAGCGCCTGCGGCGGGCCAGACTCCAAACTCCAAACGCTCAACTCCAAACGCAAAATTGGGACACCGCACAAGCGTTTCTGCATTTCGCAGACGCTGTGCGGAAAAAACTACACGGCGCGTTTCTGCGCCAGGGCCGGTGCGGGACTGCGGCTGTCGTTCGGGCGCCCCGTCGGGAACTGCGCGGCGATGGTCTTCGCGAGGTGTGAGGCGCCGTAAGGCTTCGGGAGGAAGACGTGTTCGTTTTGCCGCTCGAAATCCGTTTCAATCAGCTCGGTGCTGTGGCCGCTGGTGAGGATCACTTTCAAGTCCGGCCGTTCCAGCACGAGCCGGTGCGCGAGCTGCCGGCCGGAGATGGAGTCTGGCATGACGACATCGGTGAGCAGCAGATCGATCTCGTCGCGGTGTGCGGCCCAGACTTCTAGGGCGCCCTGGCCGTTCGTCGCAGAGAGGACGCGGTAGCCGAGCTGGCCGAGCGCCCTGCTGACAAATTCGCGGAGCGCGTTCTCGTCCTCGACGAGGAGGATGGTGATTTTTTCGCCGTGCGGCGGGGCCGCGGGTGCGACGACGGACAGCACGGGCTTTTCCTCGGCGGCTTCCTTGCTGAGCGGGAAATAGACGCGGAAGGTGGTGCCGCAGCCGGGCCCGCTCTCGACGTCCACCCAACCGGCGTGCTGGCTGAGAATGCCATAGACGGTGGCCAGGCCCATGCCGGTGCCTTTGCCGGGATCCTTCGTCGTGAAAAATGGCTCAAAGATGTGTGCAAGGGTCGCGGCGTCCATGCCGTGCCCAGTGTCCTGCACCGCGAGGCATCCGAAGCGCTGCGCCTCGGTGCCCGGGTGCCGCGCGCGCCCTGCGTCGTCCAGCTCGGCGAGCGAGGTGGTGAAGGTGAGGCTGCCGCCTTCGCCCATCGCGTCGCGCGCGTTGAGGGCGAGATTCATCACGACCTGATCCAGGCTGTTTGCGTCGGCAAAGATCGGCGGGAGGCCGGGTGCGAGGCGGAGGTCCACGGCGATGTGCGTGCCGATGAGCCACCGGAGCGTGGCGACGCTTTGCTCAAGCATTGCGTTCAGCCCGAGCGGGCGGCGCTGGATGATCTGCTTGCGGCTGTAGGCGAGGAGCTGCCGCGTGAGCGCGGTTGCGCGTTCGGCGGCGAGCACGACCTCGTGGAGCGAGGCGCTGAGTTCGGAATCGAGTCCCTCCTTGCAAAGTTCGAGCGATGCATTGCCGAGGATGACGGTGAGGATGTTGTTGAAATCATGCGCGACGCCGGCGGCGAGACGGCCGACGGATTCCATCTTCTGCGACTGCCGCAGCTCGGTCTCGAGGCGGATGCGTTCGGTGATGTCCTGCAGGATGAGCAGGCAGTAGGGCGCGTTGCCCAGCACGAGATTCTCCGCGGCGAGGATCACTTCGCGGGTGTCGCCCTCCGCGGTACGGATGCCCGGCTATGCGTGCTTGCACTTCACCCACTTGCCGCTCTTCGCGGAAGCGAGCACGGCGTCGCAGACGTATTGCGTCTCGAGCGCGTCGCGGAAAGTCGGGTGGCACGGCTTGCCCTCGCCGACAGCGCGGACGAAATCCGCGACTTGGTGCGTGAACGTCTCCGCGTAACCGATCTGCAGACCGGGCACCCACCAGTTTTTCATGTAGGGCTGATCGCCGTCCGTCACATGCACGCTGCGCCATCCGCGCACGATGCCCTCGTCGCGGTAGTCGAAATATTGCAGGCGGTGCAGGTCGTGCAGATCCCATCGGATGCTGCCGTTCTCGCCGTTGATCTCGAGCGTGTAGAGCGCCTTGTGGCCGCGTGCGTAGCGCGTGCTCTCGAAGAGCGCCAGCGAGCCGTTTGCAAAGTGGCCCATGAACGTGCAGGCGTCGTCAATCTTCACCTCCTGCATCTTGCCCGTCCCGGTGTGCTTGCGCTTCTTGATGAACGTCTCGGTCATCGCGGTCACGTCGGTGAGCGGGCCATTGAGCCAGATCGCCGTGTCAATGCAGTGCGCGAGCAAGTCGCCCGTCACGCCGCTGCCCGCGGCTTTTGCGTCGAGGCGCCACAGGCCCGCGCCGCCCTGCGGGAGGTCGGCGGAAATGGTCCAGTCCTGGAGGAAATTCGCGCGGTAGTGGAAAATTTTCCCGAGCTTGCCGGAGTCAATGATCTGCTTCGCGAGTGTGACGGCGGGCACACGGCGGTAGTTGTACCAGACAGTGTTCGGCACCTTCGATTTCTCGATCACCTTCACCATTTCCGCGCCCTGCTTGCCGTCGAGCGAGAGCGGCTTTTCGCACAGCACCATCTTGCCCGCCTTCGCCGCCGCGATGGCGATCTCGGCGTGCGAGTCGTTCGGCGTCACGATGTCAATCGCATCAATGTCCTTGTTCGCGATCAGCTTCCGCCAGTCCGTCTCCACGATCGTCGCGCCCCAGTTGTCGGCGAATGCCTTCGCCTTTGCACCGTCGCGACCGCACACGGCCTTGAGCACGGGCGTGAGCGGGAGGTCGAAAAATTGCGCGGCATTGTGATAGGCGTGCGCGTGCGTGCGCCCCATGAAGCCGTAGCCGACGAGACCGATGTTGAGAGTTTTCTTTGCCATGTGAGTAAGAGGTTTTTGGTTTGAAGGGCGGGGATGACAGCAAAGCCCCGCGCGCCTGGCAACTGCCGAGTCACATCGGGCGCATGCGAATTCCATAAAAATCCGTTGATCTTTTTTCGCGCCGTTGGCTAGCAATCCCGGATGGTCATGACATCATCTCTCCGCACCGGCATCGTCGCACTCATCGCAATCGCATTTTCCACCGCGGATTCATGGGCCGCAAAAGGCGCCGTGAAAGTCACCGGCGCACGGCTCACCCTCGCCGATAAGAAAGTCTCCGTCGCCGGTCAGCCCGTGGCATCCGGCACGGCCGTCGCACCCGGTGAGACCGTCGTGACGGGCCGCGGATCGCACGCCGAACTCACCTTGCCCGACGGCACCGTCATCCGCATCGGCCAGGGCTCCAGCTTCACCTACGCCGGGTCAAAGCTCGTGCTCAACCAAGGCACCGCGCTCGTCCGCGTCGCGCACAAAAACACCACCGTCGTCAGCGGTTCGCGCACCTATTCGGGCGGCCCCGCCGTCGTCTCCATGCAGGCGGCAAAAGGCAACGACGGCCTCTACATTCTCCAGGGCACGGGCAAAGTGAACGGCGCATCGCTCATCGCCGGCCAGTCCTCCGTGCTCGACCACGGCAAGGATCGGACGTTCACCTTTGATCTGCAAAAGCTCGAGGGCAGCTCTGCGCTGGTCACGAAATTTCCGCAGACCCCGTGGATCGCGCAGGCGCAATCACTGGCCACCATCCAGCA
>Ga0194061_1001109_pt1 | contig 16135 bp, 12 predicted proteins | sample SepL2221m_MetaG_FD_163423 | JGI IMG/M metagenome (GOLD analysis project Ga0194061, IMG submission 163423) | Anoxic zone freshwater microbial communities from boreal shield lake in IISD Experimental Lakes Area, Ontario, Canada - Sep2016-L224-21m | ecosystem: Environmental > Aquatic > Freshwater >... | reverse complement strand
CTTGCCCAACCTGAGAATTACCGCAGCCAGGTACTCCCTGCCGGAGTGCCGCGTGTTGCTTTCGAGGCGGGACGGAGTTCGTCGTGGGGGCAACTGGCCGGCAGCGACGGTCTGTTCATCGGCATTGAGCATTTCGGCGCATCGGCTCCGGACAAAGTGCTGGCCGAGCAATTCGGCTTTACAGCGCCTCAGGTGGCGGAACGAATTTCAGCGTTCCTGAAAAAATAACCCATGGAACTCATTGATCAGCTCAAAAAACCACTCCTGTTTTCCGGGCTGAAAGATGCTGACCTTGCCGAGCTGGCTGCCATCACGGTGCGGCGCAGCTTCAGGAAAGGCGAAACCCTTTTCAGCGAGGGGGAGGAAGCCACCGGTTTCTATCTTCTGCTCGAAGGAAGCATCAAACTTTGCCGGATGTCCGCTGACGGACGCGAGAAGGTGCTCCACTTCGTCAAACCTCGAGAAACATTTGCCGAGGCGGCCTTCTTCGGTGATGGCAGATACCCGGCCGAAGCCCGTGCCATGGAGGGGGGCGAAGTGCTCTATCTCCCGCGACAGGGCTTCATGGAGCTGATGAGCCACAACCCCAATTTTGCCCTCAACCTGGTCGTGTCGCTTTCACTGATGCTGCGCCAGTTTGCCCGTCAGATCGAAGAACTCTCCTTCGCCGATGTCACCTCGCGGCTGGCCTCATTTCTGGTGAGGCGCGCGGCCGAAAGCTCTACCAGCTACGGCGGCATCACCTACATTGACCTGGGGATAAAGAAGGGGGAACTGGCCTCCCGACTGGGCACCGCCAGCGAAACAATTTCACGAACGCTCCGCAAGCTGAAGGACGAGGGGATTATCGAGGTAGAGGGGAAGCGGGTGGTTGTGCACCGGATGGAGCAGCTGCAGAAGCTTTCGGAACGTCACGAGTGAGAGTGTCGCATGCTTGAAGTACCCGTCTTAACTGCTTGACGGGGGGGACTATGTGTACTATTCTAACACGACAAAAGATGTCCTATTTATTCTTGGGAGGGGTACGATGACGCAGATAGCCTTTGGTACATCCGGTTGGCGCGGGATTCTCTGCGAGGATTTCACCTTTGATAACGTTAAGGTCGTTGTACAGGCCATTGCTGATACCATCAAGGCTACCGGTGAACAGGACAAAGGGGTTGTAATCGGCTGCGACACCCGTTTCATGGGGCAGCGTTTTGTCGAGGCATCAGCCCGGGTGCTGGCCGGAGCCGGCATCAAGGCCTACATCTGCGAACGGGACACCCCCACACCGGTCATCTCTTACGAAATTCTGCGACGCTCTGCGGCCGGTGGCATAAATTTCACCGCCAGCCACAATCCCCCTGAATACAACGGCGTCAAATTCTCTCCTTCCTGGGGTGGGCCGGCTCTGCCGGAAACTACCAAAGAAATCGAACGGCGCGCCAATGCAAGCATCGCTCATCCGACTTTCCGCGAATTGTCCCTTGAGGAAGCCGCCAAACAGGGGCTGGCGGAGACGATTAATCCGCATGACCACTATCTGAAAGCATTGGAGCAAAAGGTTGATTTCGATGCCATCGTCAAACTGGGGCAGGTGGCCCTCAACCCTCTGTACGGCACCGGCCGGGGGTATCTGGATGAACCGCTGCGTGCTCGTGGAATTCCCTACGCCATTATCAATGACCGACCTGATCCCTACTTTGGCGGGCATCCACCTGAGCCGTCCGAGGCGCACATTCCCGACTTTATCGCGCTGGTGAAAAATGACCCCGGCATCCGGCTTGGCCTTGCTACCGATGGTGACGCAGACCGTTTCGGCATTCTCGACAGTGACGGCAGCTACATTGAACCGAATTACATTATTGCCCTGCTACTGGATTACCTGATCCGGGTTCGCAAGCTGGAGGGGGGCGTAGCCCGCAGCGTGGCCACTTCGCACCTGATCGATGCAGTTGCGAAAAAGCATGGCGTGCCGGTCTATGAAACGCCGGTCGGCTTCAAGTATATCGGCGAACTGATCAGCCAGGACAAACTGGTTATCGGCGGCGAAGAGAGCGCTGGTCTGACGATCAAGGGACATGTGCCCGAAAAGGACGGCATACTGGCCTGTTTCCTGGTAGCAGAAATGGTGGCCCGCGAAGGTAAGAGCATCCGCGAACTGCTGGAGCGTTTGTACAGCGAAGTTGGGCGCTTTGTCACGCGCCGCGATAACCTGAAGCTGTCGGCGGAGCTTGAGATTGCCTACGCCGCAAAAATCAAGGCACTGCCCGCCGAGGTCGCCGGGACGAAAGTTACTGATGTCGTCACCGTTGACGGGACCAAGCTGCTGCTTGCGGATGGCAGCTGGATGCTGTTCCGCAAATCGGGCACCGAGCCGGTTGTGCGCCTGTACGGTGAGGCTTGCAATGATGCGCGCCTCGCTGAAGTAATGGCTGCGGGACGGGCGTTCATCCTCGGCTGAAACCGGAAAATATAATCAAAGGGAGAAGTTTCCATGTGGGATTACACACCGATAGTTAAAGATCATTTCCTGAATCCCCGCAACGTGGGGGATATACCCAATGCGGATGCCATCGGCGAAGTTGGAAGTCTGGCCTGCGGCGATGCCCTCAAGCTTTACCTGCTGCTCGATGAAAAGAAGGAGCGGATCGTCGATGCAAAATTTCAGACATTCGGTTGTGCCAGCGCCATCGCCTCATCGTCGGCATTGACCGAGATGCTCAAGGGAAAAACGCTGGACGATGCGCTTGCAATCAGCAATCAAGACATTGCAGATTTTCTGGGGGGGTTGCCGGAAGAGAAGATGCACTGCTCGGTGATGGGGCAGGAAGCACTGGAGGTGGCCATCTACAAATATCGCGGTATGGCTGTGCCGGAGCACGACAGCGAGCATGACCACGGCCATGCCTACCCGGATTACGAAGGTGAAATCGTCTGCAAATGTTTCGGCATCACCGATGCGTTCCTGAAGAAAGTCATCGAGACCAACCGGCTGACAACTGCTGAACAGGTCACCCACTTCACGAAGGCCGGCGGTGCCTGCGGCGGTTGCATTCCCAAGATCCAGGAGCTGATCGCCCAGGTGTTGGGTGATGTCGAAGCCCAGCCGCGCAAGCGGCCCGAAAAACTCTCCAACATGAAGAAGATGCAACTGATCCAGGAGGTACTGGAGCGTGATATCCGGCCATTGCTGTGGGCCGATGGGGGTGATCTTGAGCTGATCGACATTGACGGCGGCAACGTGCAGGTGGCCTTCCGCAAGGCCTGTGCCGGTTGTGCCTCTTCCGGTAACACCGCCCGGATGGTTGAAGCCAAGCTGCGAGACCTTGTGGCCGAAGACATCGTGGTCGAGGAGGTTTCCGCATGAAAGAAATCTACCTGGACAACAACGCCACCACCAAGGTTGATGAAGCGGTCTTTGAGGAGATGCGCCCCTACTTCTGCGAACTGTACGGCAATCCCAGTTCGATGCATTTTTTCGGTGGTCAGGTGCAGGGCAAAGTGGTTGAAGCCAGAGCCCGTGTTGCCGCTCTGCTTGGTGCGTCGCCGGAGGAGATCATCTTCACCGCCTGCGGTACCGAGAGCGACAACGCAGCCATCCGCTCGGCGCTGGAGGTTTTCCCCGAGCGGAGGCATATCATTACCAGCCGCGTTGAGCACCCGGCGGTGCTGACCCAATGCCGTAACCTGCGCCAGAAGGGATACCGCGTCACCGAGATCGGCGTGGACGGTGCCGGCCGGCTCGATCTTGAGGAACTGAAGGCCGCCGTTGATGATGACACCGCCATCGTATCACTGATGTGGGCAAATAACGAAACCGGTGTAATCTTTCCGGTGGAGGAGGCAGCCGCCATCGCCAAAGCGAAGGGTGCCCTCTTTCACAGCGATGCCGTGCAGGCTATTGGTAAAATCCCGATCACCATGGGCGCTTCAAGCATTGACATGCTGTCGCTTTCCGGTCACAAACTGCATGCCCCCAAAGGAATCGGCGTCCTGTACCTGCGGCGTGGCACCCCTTTCCGCCCCTTTCTGGTCGGAGGGCATCAGGAAAAGAGCCGCCGGGCCGGCACCGAAAACGCGGCTGCAATCATCGCCCTGGGTAAAGCCTGCCAAATGGCCGGCGAGTTCATGGAAGCTGAAAACACGGTCGTCAAGGCCATGCGCGACAGACTGCAGGCTGCACTGATGGCCGTCATTCCCCATGCCCGTATCAACGGTGACGGGGCCGGGCGCCTGCCCAACACCACTTCAATCGCCTTTGAATACGTGGAAGGGGAGGCCATTCTGCTGTTGCTGTCGGAATTCGGCATCTGCGCCTCATCGGGCAGTGCCTGCACATCCGGTTCGCTGGAGCCGTCTCACGTCCTGCGGGCCATGGGGGTGCCGTTTACCTGTGCCCACGGCTCAATTCGATTTTCGCTTTCACGCTACACCACCGATGCAGAGATCGACACCGTCATCCGTGAGCTTCCCCCCATCATCGCCCGATTGCGCCAGATGTCGCCCTTCGGCAGGGAGCATCTGAAAAACTGACACCCCGCTCTGCCACCGAAAAAACCGCCTTTCAGGACGCTGCCTGAAAGGCGGTTTGCGTTTAAACACTTTCAAACCGAATTCACGTCACCAGATCAACCACCAACCCTTTGATGCCGATGATTTTATCGGTAATGGCGATGTGATCACGGTTTTCGCGGACGATCAGTTCATAGAGCTTGTCCGCTTCTCGGTCAATCACCGAAATCACCTCGTAGTAACGCGGATTCTGGGGGGTGCCGCCGAATTTCTCCAGGCGGTACGCCTCGGTACTTATCCGTTTGGCAAGGGAACTGAGCAGTTCGCGGAACTGTTTGAAATTCGCCAGAGTCGGCTCCCTGGACAGTTTTTCACCAACTGTTTCAATTTCCCTGCGCAGCGTATCCACATCATCCTGGTAACTGACGATGCTGCTCACCTTATGCGCAACTTCCGTGTCAAACAGCGATGTCAGCATCTTTTTGACGGGAGAACTCCCTTTCGTGTTCTTTTCCAGCTCCCTGAGCGAAGATGAATCTTCAATACGCATGCTGTTTCTCCCACAACATTTGATGTCTGCCGCGGACAATACCACAACCGTCTGCATGCGGCAATTGATGCAAAAATGCAACAATCGAGTTTGCAAGCATAAAGCTCTGTGATATCATCCATAACCGTTGCCGCTCGCACCGGCTAAGTTCGATCAATACAATGGAGATTCACAATAAAAATGACCGGCAGGCTTTCCCAGGCAGAGCGCCGCAAAAGGATTCGCGAGGCGATTATTATCGTCCTGGCATTAGTGCTGATCGTTCTCCTGACCAGGGCCGAGATCAATCTGACCCAGATCAGTGCCGACGGCAAACTGGGAAGCAATATCGCCATTTTTGCCGTCATCAACGTCGTGATCCTGCTGGTAATTCTGCTGGTGTTTCTCGTCAGCCGCAACGTGGTAAAACTGTTCATTGAGAGTCGCTCCAACCCGCTGGCTAAGCGGCTGCGCACAAAACTGGTGCTCTCATTTGTCGGGTTGTCGCTGGTTCCGACGATGTTGCTGTTCTTTGCTGCCGCCGGGTTTATCAATAACACGGTTCACAACTGGTTCAACACCAGGGTCGAAACCTCACTCAGCGAGTCCCTCGAAGTTGCCCAGACCTATTACAAAAGCTCTTCCAGCAACGCACTCTACTATGGCCGCCAGATCAGCGGTCTGATCAAGGACAGGAAACTGCTGAACGAGGCTAACCTGCCGCGTCTCAAGGACCTCATCCGCCAGAAGCAGCAGGAGTACAACCTGGGGGTTGTCGAGGTTTACTCCGCCCAGCGCGAGGAGTTGGTGCGGGCCAGTAACCCCTCCGTACCGAAGGGGGAGTTTACCAGCCCCTCGTCCGATGACATCAGACAGGGGCTGGCCGGTAACGAGCTGATCAAGATCAACCAGGCCGGAAAAGCCGACCTGATCCGCGGCATCGTGCCGATCCAGTCCAACTGGAATGAGTCTGACATCGTCGGCGTGGTGGTCGTCAACTACTACGTGCCCTATTCGCTGGTCAGCAAAATGAAAGAAATCACCGAATCCTACCACGAGTTCCGCCAGCTCAAGATCCTGAAAAACCCGATTCGTACCGGCTACATCATGACTCTGTTCCTGATCATGACGGTCATCATCTTCCTTGCCTACTGGATGGGGGTCTATCTGGCCAACAGCATGACGCGGCCGGTACAGGAGCTGCTCGAAGCGACCCGCGCCGTTGCCGACGGCAACCTGGACATACGCATAACATCCCACTCGGACGACGAGATCGGCATGCTGGTTCAGTCGTTCAACCGAATGACCGAGGATCTGCGCACCAAGCAGCAGGCCATCAACGACACCAATAAAGAGCTCTCCCGCATCAACCTGGAAATCGAGCGGCGCAGAAGGTACATGGAGATCGTACTTCGTAACGTGGCCGCCGGAGTCATTTCCATTGACCGCGAGGGGGTTGTCAGAACAATCAACGTCTCAGCGGAACGTCTGCTGAGCCTCAATACCGGCAATGTACTTGGACGTAACATCCGCGAAGTTCTCAGCGGAAAGCACCTCGATGCGGTCAACGGAATCCTGCGGGAACTGTCGCAGTCAAAGCAGGACACGATCAGCCGGCAGGTAGCCATCGAGGTGCGCGGAGCCCGTCTGGCGCTGCACCTGCACCTGACGATGCTGCGCGACGAGAGCGGCGAGATCGTGGGTATGGTGGTCGTGCTTGACGACATGACTCAGGTGATGCGTGCCCAGCGCATGGCCGCCTGGCGGGAGGTTGCACGGCGGATCGCCCACGAGATTAAGAATCCGCTGACTCCGATTCAGCTCTCCGCCCAGCGGCTCAGGAAACGTTACCTCTCCCGTTTCAGCGATGATGAGAAGGTTTTCGACGAATGTACCAATATGATTATTGCATCGGTTGACGATCTGAAAAATCTGGTCAACGAATTTTCCAATTTTGCCCGTATGCCGGCAGTCCAGCCGGAACCCAACGACCTCAATGCCCTGATACGCGAGACGCTGACGCTTTACCAGGAGGCGCACCGTGCAATCCTGTTCACGGTCAACCTTGATGAGAGCCTGCCGCAGATGACAATCGATCACAACCAGGTCAAGCGGGTGATCATCAATCTGCTGGAGAATGCCGTTGCAGCCATGGGTGAACAGGGGAACATCACGCTGTCGACCAGTTATGATGCCTCGTTGCGTATGGCGAGCATGAGTATTGCCGATGACGGTCCGGGGATTTCGGCCGAGGACAAACCCCGCCTGTTTGAACCGTACTTCTCCACAAGGAAGAGCGGCACCGGGCTCGGTCTGGCGATAGTCAGCAGCGTCATATCCGATCATGGGGGCTTTGTCCGGGTGCGTGACAATGTTCCCCACGGTGCCATTTTTGTAATTGAACTGCCAACTGCCTGAACGTCAGGCGAGAAAAAAGGACTTTGATATGCCACACACCATTTTGGTAATAGACGATGAGAAGGACATCAGGACGTCGTTGTCGGGGATTCTCGAAGACGAAGGGTATCAGGTGCTGACAGCCGCCAGCGGCGCCGAGGGAATCGATACGGCCCAGCAGGAGCTGCCGGATCTGGTTCTGCTCGATATCTGGATGCCCGGCATGGATGGCCTGGAGGCCCTGGAACGCCTGAAGCAGCTGGTGCCCCAGGTGACGGTGATCATGATATCCGGGCACGGAACCATTGAAACAGCGGTTCGTGCAACCAAGCTGGGTGCCTTCGATTTTATCGAGAAACCGCTTTCTCTGGAAAAAGTTTTGATCAGCGTTGCAAATGCGCTGCATCTGCAGGAATTGAAAACTGAAAACGCAGAACTGAAACGGACAGCAACCGCCGATCATGAACTGATTGGCGATTCCCCCGGCATGGTCGCACTGCGCGAGCAGATCATGCGGGCCGCCCCCACGTCAACGTGCGTGCGCATCGACGGCGAAAACGGCACCGACAGGGAACAGGCAGCCCGGGCACTCCATCACGCCAGCCCCCGTCGCGAACGCCCGTTCATTGCGGTAAACTGCTCATCAATTCCCGGAGAGCTGCTTGAGATCGAGCTGTTTGGCAACGAGAAGGGGGTTGGTGCCGCCTCTCAGCGCAAAGGCAAATGTGATCTGGCGGACGGAGGCACGCTGTTTCTGAACGAAATAGGCGAATTATCGCCGGCCTCCCAGATGAACGTTGCCCGTATCATCAAAGAAGGTTATTTTACCCGAGTCGGCGGTGGGCGCCAGATAGCTGTGGATGTGAGGGTACTGGCGTCGACGGCCAGGGAGCTAGACCGGGAAGCGGCGCAGGGCAAATTTCATGAAGAGCTGCTGCATCTGCTTGACGTGGTTCGGCTGCGGGTGCCGCCGCTGCGTGAGCGGAAGGAAGACGTTACGATGCTGGTACAGCACTTTGTAACCGGCTTTTACCGTCGGGAGGGTCAGGAGGCCAAGGCGTTCCTGCCGGACGCTTTACGGCTGCTGTCCGGGTATGACTGGCCGGGCAACCTGCGCGAACTTCAGAATACGGTCGAACGCATCCTGATCATGACCCCCGGCAGAGTCATCGATGTGCCTGACCTCCCCGAGCAGCTGCGACGGGGCATCATGACGGACCAGCAACTGCCCGAATCCCCCGGCGCGTGTTCAGAATCTTCACTCCGATTGGCCCGGGAGGCGTTCGAGCGGGAGTTTATCGTGCGCAAACTGGAAGAGCATGACTGGAATATTTCCCGCACGGCGGAGATTATCGAACTTGAGCGCAGCAACCTGCATCGCAAGATCAAAAGTTATGGAATCGACGTGAGGAAATAACATATAATGATTACTGGAAAATCCCCCCGATTTTATTTTCTCTCACTTCTGCTGTGCGGAATCGCGGCCTGTGCGGGCATCATACTGTACACCGGTTACCGTTCTGCAGCATCGCACCCCGACGCAAACTATCTGGCGCTATTGCGGGAGGCGTACGCCGCCGTGGCAAAAAACCACGTCGAAAAACCGGACCCGAAAAAACTGGCCAAGAGCATGGTTGACGGAATGCTGGCAGCCCTCGACCCTCACAGTGCCTACCTCCCCCCGGAGCCGTATCATGAAATGGAAGTCCAGATGAGCGGCGCGTTCGGCGGGGTCGGCATTGAACTGGGTACCAAGGAGAGCAGGTTGACGGTCATTGCACCGATCGAGGACACCCCCGCTTCCCGTGCAGGAATACAGGCCGGCGACCATATCTGGAAGATCGACACCACTCTGACCAAGGGAATGAATATCTCGGCGGCAGTCAAACGGATGCGGGGCGAAAAGGGTACGCCGGTGACGCTGTCTATTCTGCGCGGTGATGCGCCGAAACCGCTGGTATTCAACCTGGTACGGGACACTATCAGGATCAAAAGTATCAGGTCGCGACTGCTCGAAGAGGGATTTGGTTACATAAAAATTTCACAGTTCCAGCAACAGACCGGCAACGAGTTCAGACAGGCTCTTCAGACTCTTCACACTGCTGCAGGAAACGGTGAACTGAAGGGGTTGGTGATTGATCTGCGCTATAACCCCGGCGGATTACTGGATGCGTCATTCGCAGTTGCAAACTGCTTTATCGGAGATGATATCAAGCAGACGGCAATTGTCTCCATCAAGGGACGGGAACCGGCATCGAACAAGGTTTTCAACGCCACTGTCGGCAACAAGGAACCGCGCTATCCGATCGTTGTTCTGATCAACGGTGGCAGTGCCAGCGCATCGGAAATCGTTGCCGGTGCTCTGCAGGACCATAAGCGGGCGATCGTCATGGGTACGCAGAGCTTCGGTAAAGGGTCGGTGCAGACCATCTTCCCGCTAAAGGGTGATGCCGCCCTCAAGCTGACGACCGCACGTTACTACACTCCCAACGGCCGTTCGATCCAGGCAAAAGGAATCGTTCCTGATATAGAGGTGTCTACCGCAAAGCCGATGACGGTAAAGAAAAAATCGGGCGAAACCCATGAAAAGGATCTTGAAAACCGGCTCGAACCTGATGGGAAAACGGTGGAAAAACAGCCTGAGCAACCGACGCAGTCTACTCAACCGGCATCTCCACACCGCAGTCAGTCGGATCTCGACACTGCAAACGACTACCAGCTGATGCGTGCGCTGGATCTGCTGAAATCTCTGGGGATGCTGAAGGAAAAAGGGGTTTAGCGGAATTTACAAAATTTATCATGGAGAGACCTTATGGAAATTAAAATTCCGGAAGTTGGCGAGTCGGTGCGTGAGGCGCTGCTGGCGGTCTGGTTCAAGAAAAACGGCGACACGGTAAAGCGTGATGAACCGCTCTGCGAGATCGAAACCGACAAAATCACCCTTGATCTGAACGCAGATGCTGACGGCGTTCTCTCGATAGTTGTGTCCGAAGGTACTACGGTAGCGGTCGGGACGGTCATTGCAACCCTTGAGGTCGTCGAAGCCGCCCCCGATACGGCTGGAAACAGCGCGACCCCTGCTCCGCCGGCCGAGGAACATCCCGTTCCCCCGACTTCGCCGTCGGTCCGTCAGGAGCTGCGTGAGCAGAGCCTTGATGCAGCCGCTGTCAACGGAAGCGGCAAGGGGGGGCGCATCACGCTGGAGGATCTGTTTTCCCGCATAGAGCAGCAGTCGATGCAGCCCTCCGCCTCCAGGCTGGCTGACGTACCGGAACCAGCTGCCGCTGCAATGGAACATTCCCCGAAACAGCCTCCGGTTCCGGATATCAGACCTGCCGCTGCTGTTCCGGTACCGCCGCCGCTGTCCGGCGAAGCCTCACCGCCCCGTACTGCCGGCGGGGAAGAGCGCCGCCCCATGACACCACTCCGCAAGCGGATAGCCGAACGTCTGCTGGCGGCCCGGCAGCAGACCGCCATGCTGACAACCTTCAACGAAGCTGATCTCTCCCGCGTTGCCGCCCTGCGCAGCACTCACCGGGAGCATTTTATCAGACGCCACGGTTCTCCCCTCGGTCTGATGCCGTTTTTCGTCAAGGCCTGCGTCGAGGCACTGAAAGAATTTCCGGCGGTTAATGCACGGATAGACGGCGATGACATTGTGTACCATCATTACTACGACATCGGCATTGCCGTCGGCTCGGAAAAAGGGCTGGTGGTGCCGATCCTGCGGGGAGCCGACCGGTTGAAACTATTTGAGATCGACCAGTCCATCATCAGTTATGCCGAAAAAATAAAGTCCAATCGACTGGCCATTGCCGATCTGGAGGGGGGAACTTTCACCATCACCAACGGGGGGGTGTACGGCTCGATGCTTTCAACACCGATTATTAACCCGCCCCAGAGCGCGGTGCTGGGGATGCATGCCATTCAGGAACGGCCGGTGGTGCGGGATGGACAGATTGTCATCAGACCGATGATGTATCTGGCCCTGTCGTACGATCACCGTATCATTGACGGTCGCGAAGCGGTCAGTTTCCTGAAAAGAGTCAAAGAGTATATCGAAGATCCGGAAGAATTATTGCTTGAGGGGTGAAGAATATGGCTGAACCATCATCATTCGATCTGATTGTTATCGGAGCCGGTCCGGGTGGTTACGTAGCCGCCCTGCGTGCAGCACAACTGGGGATGAAGGTGGCGGTGGTGGAAAAGCGCTCCACCCTGGGAGGAGTCTGCCTCAACGAGGGGTGCATCCCCAGCAAGGCGCTGCTCGACTCCAGTGAACTCTTTTCCGTGGCACGGGATAGGTTTTCAGCACACGGCATCGCCATCGATCCGCCACGCCTCGAACTGGGCGGCATGATGAAGCGCAAGGATGACGTGGTTGCAAAACTTGCCGCCGGCATCGATCATCTCTTCCGGAAAAACGGCATCGAAAGGGTTCACGGCCTGGCCACGCTTACCGGCAGTGATTCCGGGGGACGTCACCGGGTCAGCGTAATCCCCGCGGTCTCAGCACCTGGCGGTAGTACTGATCCTGTCGAAATCACATCGCCAAAGATTCTGCTGGCCACCGGCAGCGAAGCGGTAGGGCTTCCGTCGCTCCCGTTCGACGGCCAGTCGGTGGTCACTGCCCGGGAGGCACTCTCATTTAATACGCCGCCCGATCACCTGGTGATTGTCGGTGCAGGCTACATCGGTCTTGAGCTTGGTTCGGTCTGGCGCAGGCTTGGTTCCCGGGTAACAGTCATGGAGATGCTGCCGCAGATTCTGCCTGCCATGGATCGCCAGATTGCCGACACCCTTTTCCGCCTGCTGCGGTCGCAGGGAATTCAGTTCCTGCTTGGTGCCCGTATATCGTCGTTGCGCAGAATCGGCTCTAAAACTCTGATCCAGTACGGCTTGGGCAACAGCATTGAGGAACTTGATTGTGACAGGATACTGGTTGCGGCCGGGCGCCGGCCGGTGACTGCCGGCCTCGGTCTGGAGGCGCTCGGTGTTAGGGTTGATGAACGTGGCAGTGTGGTTGTCGATGACGACTATCGGACCAATGTTCCCGGCATCTACGCTATTGGAGATCTTGTGAAGGGGCCGATGCTGGCCCACAAGGCCTCGGCGGAAGGGGTCGCCTGTGTCGAACGGATGGCGGGGAAGCGTTCAGTCGTGGAATACGACTACATCCCCGCAGTGGTTTACACCTGGCCGGAGGGAGCTTCTGTCGGCTTGACTGAAGAGCAGCTTGTCAGCGCCGGAATTCCCTATCTGAGCGGGAGAGCAAACTTTGCCGCCATCGGGAGAGCGCGCTGCATGGACGAGCACGAAGGGTTCGTCAAAATACTTGCCCACCGGGAGACCGACCGGGTTCTGGGAGTACATATCATCGGGCCGCGGGCGTCAGACTTGATTGCCGAGGCGGCGACGGTGATGAGTTTTGAAGGAAGTGCACGGGACATCGCCTTGATGTGCCACGCCCATCCGACCCTGTCGGAGGCGCTGAAGGAAGCGGCACTGGATGTCCACAAGGAAGCGATTCACGGATAGGAACTATTGAAACACGGAGCAACCGAGCAACGGAGATAAAGCAGGGCATGGGTAAAAATAAGAGGCCGACGGAACTTAATCCGCCGGCCTCGTGCTTTCAGTGCTGCTTCAGAAAACTACTGCTTCTTTTTGCTACCTTTTTTGGGAAGCGTGACCGGCTCGCCCTTTTCTGCGCCCTTCAGGACACTGGCGTCCCAACGGTTCGATGTGTTGCGCATCTACCTTGACGGCAGCCCCAGATTTCCTGAAGCTGCGGGAATTGTGAAAAACAGCTTGACCCTCGCTGCCGCCAGCATCTCTTCGACAGTACTGCCGTAGCCGGCAAACAGATTTAACCCGCCCAAGCCGCTGACATCCTGGCCGGTCAGGAACACCAGTGAAGTCTGTGCCGGCAACAATCCACTACTGTAACTGGGAACAACGCCACCACTATACGCCACCCAACTGCTGCCGTTATGCAGAAACCACTGGCTGCCCAGATTTGCCACAACAAACTGCTTGCCGCTCTTGCCGACATCACCCTTACCGATCCTGATAATTGCCGACAGGTTAAGCGCTTTTGTAGTCCCGGATGCATCCGTAATCACATCAAATCCGTCTCCCGCCATACCGGGCACCGTAGTGACACCGCAACCGGAATACAACTTGCTGGCAGTAACACTATTACCACCGCTTGATACGGACACTGCTGCTGTTCGGCCAGCCGTACCGGAACCGGTGGTGGTGTAGGTAATGATGTACTGGTTGTTGATGATGTTGGCGATCCGGTTGTAGATAGCTTGTAAATCAGCGGAGGTGGGAGCGTAGTAATACTGCCCGCCGGTGCCGGTTGCCAGTTTCTGCAAAGCGGCAGTATCAACAGAACCAAGTCCGATGGTAAATACGGGCACACCCTTGGAATTTGCCAGGTCAATAACCTGGGTTGCCGAATGAGATGAGGCGTTTTCATACCCGTCGGTCATGGCGATAACCGCCATCCGTCCTCCCCGCAAAGCAGTTTCGCTGATGCCCTGATAGACTGCATCATAAAGTGCAGTATTGCTGCCCGTTCCACTCCACGCTGCAGTCACGGCGCCGGCAAGGGCTGTCTTGTTGGATGAAAATCCCTGCACCGTCTGGGCAGTGGTGCTGAATTTTACGAGTTCGGCAGCATCCTGGGTGCCAAGCTGGTTGATGAAGTTAACGGCGGCGTTCTGCATATCAGTAACCGGTGTGCCGCTCATACTGCCGCTGTAGTCCAGCGCCAGGGCTATTGATGCCGGAGCATTCTGGGTGGACGTAGTGGTGACGGTGAGCGGGGTTTGGGTGACACCGTCTTCCTTGACCACAAAATTGGCAGAAGTCAGCCCGCTCAAAGGACTACCGGCCTGATCCACGGCACTGACATACAACTTAACCTGCGGACAGCTGAGAACATCAACCTGGTTAACGGTGCCGGTCAGTGTTGCAACACTATTGGCACTGCAACTGGTTGACACACCGCCGTTACTGCCGGAGCAGTTCCAGTACCAGGGGCCGGTGCCGGTGACGGCGGATGCGGTTCCGCTGGTGCAGAGGTTGGCAGTGGGGGCTGCGGTGATGGTAGTTCCGTTGGCGGTGCCGCAGGCGGCGTTGGTGGGGGTTGTGTTTATTTGACCCCCACGAACCGGCCAGACGTAAAAAAACGATCTTTGGTCAGACTTAGGCAAGTAGTGCAAGCCAGCATCATAAAAACCTGCATACCATGCATTGGAAGCATTGCTGACAAATGTATCGGACGACCAATAGTTTTGTGGTTGAACGTCTGTAAATCCTTGAGCATTTAGCCAAGTCGCCAGATTTGACGGCTGTTTGTTAAGGAGGCTTGCCAACTCATTGGCATTAGGCAGCCGCCAGTCTGTATGTCCCAGGTACCCACTGCCACTGTTGAGTGTTCTTATGTAATCAAGAGCCTGTTGCCAATTTTTTGTTCCAGAAGCAAGGTTACCGCTCTTTGTCCATATCAACCCTGTCAGGTTGTCAGTCACTGTTAAATCTGCAATGGTGTTTATGCTGTTGTCAGAAAATCGAGGAGTGGGCCAGGTGGAACCAACTTGCAGTTCTCCATCTTCACCAGTTCCGCTACAGTTCCTTGTGGTCCCCGATAAATCAGAACAACTTGTCTGTCCTGTTTTAGGTAGAGAAATCAAACCTGATTGCCCTCCGCGTACTGGCCAAGCATAGCCTTCCACTGTCTTATAATTGAAATACACGTAACCAACTTCCAAATTAACATTCCATGCGATATTTGTTGTGTTAGCCAATGTATTGGATGACCAGTAGAAGTTTGCCTGAACATTAGAATATATTTGAGTATTTAACCAGGTAGCTTGATTTGACTGTTGTTTATTTACAAGGCTAGCTATTTCATTAATATTTGGCAATCTCCAATCGCTATAACCAAGGTACTTTTGACTATTGAGCGTTTTGATGTAATCGAGCGCCTGCTGCCAGGTTTTTGCAGTACCTGCCGGGTTAGCGTCCTTGCTCCAGACCAACCCGGTAAGATTATCTGTTACTGTCTGGTTAGTATTTGCAGTAAAACGCGGATTCAGCCACGCAGCACCAGCCCGTATTTCCCCATCCTGCCCGGTTCCGGCACAGGCAATCGTTACACCTGCGGCGTCATAACAGCTGGTCTGGCCAGTCTGCGGAAGTTGGATAGTTGCTGCCTGGGCTTCGGCTCCGCTCAGCCAGCTACTCAGCCCACCGTAGGGTGCGCCGTGCGCACCACATATCACCGCCAGTGCCACCATTATTGTAACCACTCGTTTGATCATGTTGTTTCCCTCCTTGATATAATTCATTTACATCCGGTTATTTTGTTGTTACAAATAAACATGCTCTACGAATGGGATGAAGATAAAAGGGCGTCAAACCTTGAAAAACACGGGCTTGATTTTGAAGATGCCATGCTTGTGTATGATAACAGGTACAAGTTTGAAATTCCTGTTAGTCGTGACGGTGAAGTTCGGATTGCTGCCTTTGCTTATGTTTTCGATGTTCTTGCCGTATTGACGCTTGTTGTTACAGCGCGTGGTGAACGTGTTCGCTGCATCAGCTTCCGTTACGCCCACGAGGAAGAGAGGAGCTTTTATTATGAGTGGCTTGCCAATAACTTCAAAGAGTGACTGGAAACGGGTGCAAGAGGAGTAT
>Ga0194061_1001107_pt1 | contig 16151 bp, 14 predicted proteins | sample SepL2221m_MetaG_FD_163423 | JGI IMG/M metagenome (GOLD analysis project Ga0194061, IMG submission 163423) | Anoxic zone freshwater microbial communities from boreal shield lake in IISD Experimental Lakes Area, Ontario, Canada - Sep2016-L224-21m | ecosystem: Environmental > Aquatic > Freshwater >... | reverse complement strand
CCTTTGGATTTTAATTATATTGGGCGAACAAACCATAAACTCCTTTTGCCATCATGGGAAATGCAATCAAGGATAAAGTTGTTGATTTTAATTGGTAAGCGCCCACTTTTGCGCGATCGCCTTAAACTGCTAGGCGAGCATTGCAAAATTTTTGCAACTTCGATGGTTGTCCAGAGGCGAGTGAATAAATCATCTGGATAAGCAGCCATGCTTTGTGCTAATTCTTTCCATGACTGGACATAAGCCTCAGTTGCATCTTCATGTTGAACTACAGAGTCACTAATAATCGTGGTGCTGTCGATTTCAACTAGGGCGGGAGGACGCGAATCTAACTCGCCATAAATATCGGTATCAATATAGACATGGACTTTAAATATATCATCCCAACTTTTTAAAAAGTCTGTGGGATTTTCTAAACTGGGATAATCTACTAACTCTTGATTGGCTAATTCTGTGTAACTAGAGGCTTCTTTTTCGATCGCAATCAGATTTTTTAGAGACTCGATTACAGATTGTTGATGCTGATTTTCAGTTTGATCGTCATCTTTGGTTTGATGATAATAAAGATTAATAATTTCTCGGATCAATAAAGCAAGCCCCTTAGGCACGGCTAAAATTTCCGTGTCTGACTGATGTGTTAATTGAGACATATCGACCACAGGGAAACCTAAGTAAAATTACTGTGGAACTATGTAAGATTTTAAACAAATCCGTAATTCTCAAATTATAACGCTAGTCCAGATAGTGACAACAAATATTCCTCAGATGTGGATAAGCCAAAATACTTATGTTTACAGCCAATAATGCGATCGCTCCAAAATCCATGAATCACCCCAACCATAAATTCCCGATTATTTATTCTGAAAAATTTCTAGAACATGACACTGGCACTTATCATCCCGAAAAAGCGGGGCGTCTCACTGCCATTGTCAATGCTTTAAAAAATTCGGCGATCGCCCCAGATTTAAGTTGGCTCCTCCCCACAATGCGCCAAAATATCCTTGATGAAGTACGCCGTTTTCATACGCAAGAATATATTGAAACCTTACAGAATATGACTGCACATGGCGGCGGCTATATCGACGGCGATACGATCGCCTCGGCACGAACATACGATGTCGCACTTTTAGCTCTCAGTGCTTGGCTAGATGGAGTTGATATAGTCTTAAATTCTGGTCGCCCCGCCTTCGTGTTAGCCCGTCCCCCAGGCCATCATGCGCGATCGCGTTCGGGTATGGGATTTTGTATTTTTGGTAATGCGGCGATCGCGGCGATGTCAGCTTGCGATCGCTTAAATCTAGATCGTGTCGCTATTCTCGATTGGGATGTGCATCACGGCAACGGCACTCAGGATGCAGTATGGGATCGCGCCGATATTGCCTATGTCTCTACCCACCAAGCACCTTTTTATCCGATGACAGGGCGTAAAGAGGAGACGGGCGCACATAACAATATTTTGAATATTCCGATGCGATCGGGTTCGGCAATGGCTGAATATCTCCCCGTATTTGAAAATCAGATCATGCCTTTTTTACGAAATTTCAACCCCGATTTGCTAATCATCAGTGCAGGCTTCGATGCGAATGCTGACGATCCCCTAGCAAGTATTCTACTCAAACCAGAAGATTTCGGAACTTTCACCAAGCTGTGTTTAGAACTAACGCCCAAGATTCTATTTGGATTAGAGGGCGGCTACGATTTTGATAGTCTCTCGCGATCGGTCATTGCTGTAATTGCCGAATGTCTAAATTAATTTTTCATTCACAAACTCAATCAAGGTAGAAAGAGGAGAAATAAAGTTGGTGGCTTGAGGATCAATCGGTTTACCAATAAATGCGCGATCAAAAAACTTAAACATTCCCCTATGTTGGGGATTATTAATCTCGTTATAAAAATTAACCGTTACAAAACAAACTAAAGGAACTGTTGGTGGATCATAAGAAATTTCATATTTATCACGAACCTCACAATCTGACATAGCAATTTCCATTAGAAGTTTCCATTTATATGTCTGCCCCGCACGTTCTCTTAATGAAGTTTTAAGGGATAAAATAATGCATTTATGTAAATCTTGATTTTCCTTCAGAGAATAAATCACTAAATCCATATCTGGCTTTTGTGTCTCATCTCCAACATTAATAGTAGAAATTTTCTCAAATCCCGAAATTGTAGATTTTTTAGCTGTGATATAGATATTTTCAGATATATTTCCAACTAACTTATTTTGGATAAATATGTAAACGATTGCGTTTGAAAAAGCATTACCAACAATACTTTTACGAGCTTGAGACTTATCCTTAATTTCAGCGTTTGCTATTCTTTCATCTAAAAGATCTTCTACCTCATTTTGGGCATTTCTGAGAATCTCATTTAGATTATTTAATACTTCAATCCAAGCAATATTAGGCTCTGGGGCTAATGCAATCCAATCGTCTACTTTCTGCTTAATTATTGGCATATAGTAGATTTCTGGCAAACCTTTCAAAAAACTTGATTCATCTTTACTAAGAATTATTTTCGTCATTAAGTTAACCTAAAGTACCTGTTTTTACATGATAATGAGCTTGGTTTTCAAAGAGTTTTAATTGTAAGGGTGAGCGTGTGGGATAGCTCAAAACTTTTTGCTTTTGCATGGCTGCTACAATTTCGTTAGCGATCGCTTGGACTACAGGAACGGCAATGGAATTGCCAAACTGTTTATAGGCTCTTGTGTCACTGGTAACAATTTTGAATGTTTCAGGGAATCCCATTAATCGGGCGCATTCTCTTGGTGTTAAACGTCGAGGATTCTTGCCAACTTGAGGGATCAGAATTTCGGAACCATCTTTGTAATATCTTGCGCTTAGAGTTCTTGATATTCCATTAATATCGACCAGCCCAAATCCAAACCCGTTACCTTTAGCTCGATGTTTTTCTGCATAATTTTGTAAATACTGCCAAAGATTATCTGTAAGCGTGTACTTATCATCTACATTAGATTCTAAGATATCCCGAATTTTTGGCTGCTTATTTACTAAAGTTGGAAATCTAAAAGCGATCGGCTCACGAAACCCGACAATAAATATACGTTCTCGGTGTTGTGGAACGAGGGCAGCAGCATCAAAAATTTGGTGATAAATATAGTAACCAAGTTCTTCCAAGGTTTCTTTGATTACTGCAAATGTTCTACCGCGATCATGACTTACTAAATTTTTAACATTTTCTAATAAAAATGCTTTTGGTCTTTTATCTTTAATAATTCTAGCTACTTCAAAAAACAAAGTACCTTGGGTTGGATGCTCAAATCCATGATCATTACCTAGAGAATTGTGTTTACTCACTCCAGCAATACTAAATGGCTGGCAAGGAAATCCGCCAATTAAAATATCATGATCTGGAATTTGCTCGGATGAGATTTGGGTTATATCACCTTCAGGTTGTTCATTAAAATTGGCAAGATAAGTTAATTGAGAAAATTTATCCCATTCTGAGGAAAAGTTGCATTTTGCGCCAACGCTTTCAAAGGCAAGACGCATTCCGCCAATGCCTGCAAACAAATCTATAAAATTAAGACGATGCATATTTACAAGTCTCACTAAAGATAGGCTTTCGATAGCACTTCAAGTACATCTTGAACATGACATGACAAAAAGGGACGCGTTGCGTCCCTTTTTTGTTTAGCCTTCTTTGTTGATGAAGGGTAGTAGCGCCACAACACGAGCTTGTTTAATTGCAGTTGTCAGAGCGCGTTGTTGTTTTGCGGTTAAGCCTGTAATACGACGGGGAAGAATTTTGCCACGTTCGGTGATGTACTTACGCAGTAATTCGACATCTTTATAGTCGATTTTGGCAGCAGGCGCGATCGGTGAGAGGCGCTTGCGATAAAAAGAGGAGTTCATTGCCATGATTGGGATTACGCGGTTTTAATGATTGGTTATAAGGGACTATTTGATTTCTTTGTGGACGGTGTGAGAGTTGCAATGAGGGCAGAACTTTTTGAGTTCTAATCTTGCTGTGGTATTACGACGATTTTTCATGGTCGTATAACGAGACACACCAGGCGATCGCTTGTTAGCATTAGTGCGACATTCTGTGCATTCCAATGTAACAACGAGACGGACACCTTTGTTTTTAGCCATTTTTTTAGTTGTGAGATTATCTAAAAGTGCGATCTACTAGTGTTACACAGAATCAACCCATTTCTATGCCTATCGGAAAATTATTGTCAAAAATTTGGGCGATCGCATAGGAACACATGAGGTAGAGTATTTTGTCAGTTATACTTCCCAAAATTTTTCGCCTTTACTGTTAATAAACTTTTGGATAAACTCTGGCAATAGATATGGCAAGTAGTACCAGTCTGCTCGATGATCAATAGCAAGAGAAATAATTACTTTGCCAAAGTCAAGAGAATTTTGGTTGCATCTTACAACGAGTAAATCAGAGTCACCAAGGAATTCACCAATAACTAGATCGTTATCTTGAAACTCATCGGAATTTTGCCTCAAAGTTTTTTGCTTTTCCGCTACTTTTTGCGGCGACCAAACAATTAGTCCTGATTGCCCATAGGTTTTGTCTTCAAATAGGTGTAACCCATTGCATTTTTGCCATAGTTCTTGGAGTTCATCAGGCAAGGGGATATTTAATCTAGTTTCTAGCTCTTGTGTGGCTCTTGAGATCGGAGGAATAATTTTTGAATCTAGGGACATAGCGATCGCAATATCATCCAGATCAATTCGACCTAGTTGTTCGATAATTTTTAAAATTGCGTCAATCTTAGATTTAGCTTGTGTCTGCATAATAAAATCCTACCAATTACGCCAAAATTCGTTAAATTCGCTTTGATGAACTTCACGCAGCACAGGCACAAGGTTATCAAAGTCATTATTACCGCCCAATTCTCTGGGGTGAATATGAGCTTGCCCAACCATCTTCGGGTATGGAATACCCTCTGGCTATCCATTCTGATATATATTGACCGCGTTCTTGTCTACCCCAAGCCACTCTTTGTTCTTTAGGTGTTTTGGTCAAATTGCCTTTTGGGAAATGAATTGGCTTGCCATTTCTAGGATCAATAACATTAGGGTATAACTGTCCTTTTGTATTTACTATATTTTTTCTTCCAAATTTATAGATGTCATACTATGTCGCAATTATACAAATTATCCCCGCAAACTTTGTGGATTAATTCCTGCTTTGATCGCTGCTAAAACCCCGATCGCTTCCCAATAATTTTCAACTTGAATACCGCTTAAACCTAACATTTCGGGCGTGACGTTTAGGGCTGTTTGATTTTCTTTGACAAAAATAGTCTGGATATGGGGCTGAGGATTTAAGGCGAGTAAACCTGCACCACCACAGGCACTGTAGGGCGTGACGATCGCATCAATATTTTCAGCAGTAATATCGTCAGTGCGAAAAAATTCAGGCTTGGTAATAATTTTTGGGGCGCGACTTAAACCTACTAGCACACAGGGCAGAAAGGTATAGCCCAATTCTTCAGCAGCAGCGCGAGGCGACACGGTGGGATCGAGGGGTAAGGGCTGCAAAGCAGGGGCATGGGCGCAGGGTATGGCAAATTCGCGCACGATCGCATGACTAATTACGGCTTCAGCACCAGCGAGCGCGTCCACACCGTTACCTTGACGATAGTTTTGTAATGCTTCACTATCTGAGTCATCGGGAAATCTAGCGACAACGGCGAGCGCTTCAACCTTAGAAACTCTAATTAATTTCTCGGCGGCTCTCAACAAACTATCAAGATTAGCGATCGTTCCCCAAGTTGCACCCGATTCTCCCGATCGCAGTTCCACACCAAGATCACTATCAGTAACTAATACATCAGAAATATTTAAACCTAATGTCGTTTGAGCGGCGGCGATCGCTTGACGGTGACGCAATTCTAAATCTGATTCTATACCGCGATCGAGAATTACGCCAATCAGATTAGAGCGCACAGAACGCAATCCCCAGTCGCCTTTTGCCATGCGATCGAGGGCATAGCCTTCGGTATATAAAACATTTGGCAACGACCAATATAAACTTGCGCCGTTTAAGACATTGGGATGGGTGATCAGGTTGTCGGCAATACAAGCGATCGCTCTTGCAACTGGCAAAGCATCGCCCGCATATCCACCGATCGCCGCGTTAATACCCGTTGGAACTAATAATAGAACATTAAAAGATTGAGAAGAAGATTGGGAAAAAGATTGAGAAAAGGATTTTACTTGCATCAGAATAAGTTGGTCTTGGTTCCGTTTTATAATTTTACGCGATGCACTTTCATGGAATTTCTTGGGTGAAAATTGGTTTTGATTGAGTTAGACTATTGAGCTAGACTGATTAACGTCCCTCAACTCGTGGTTATGGCAAGTTTTCTGTTAGAAGTTGGTACTGAAGAGCTACCCGTTAGCTTTATTGTTGACGCTTTACGCCAATGGCAAGAGCGCATCCCCAAGAATTTAGATGAACACCAACTAACTACGAGTAAGGTCAGTGTTTATGGTACACCGCGCCGTCTGGCGGTACTAATCGAAGGTTTGCCAATCCAACAAAGCGATCGCCGTCTTGAACTTAAGGGCCCTGCGGTTAGTTCGGCATTTGTGAAGGGCGATCCGCAGGGTGAACCGACTAAGGCTTTATTGGGATTTGTTAAATCGAAGGGAATTGAGATCCAAGATATTTTTATCAAGGAAACCGATAAGGGCGCATTTGTTTTTGCCAATCAGCAGATTGTCGGACGCGAGACGATTGATATCTTGCAAGAGCTTGCACCAACTTGGATTACAGGACTAGAAGGTAAGCGCTTGATGCGTTGGGGGAATGGTGATTTGAAATTTCCCCGTCCGATCCGTTGGCTGGTGTCATTGTTTAATTCTAAGATTTTACCGATTACGCTTGAGAATGTGCAGAGCGATCGCATTAGTCAAGGACATCGAGTCTTGCATAAGCGACCCGTGATTATTGACACCGCCAAGGATTATGTCGCAACGTTGCGGGAAGCCTTTGTGGTGGTCGATGGCAAAGAGCGCGAAAAACATATCGTCACTCAAATCAATAGTATTGTCGAGTTGTTTGGTGGTAAAGCCGAAATCCCTGAAGATTTACTCGAAGAAGTGACCTATTTGGTGGAATTTCCCACGGCAGTAATTGGGGAATTGGAGCGTGAGTTTCTCGAACTGCCTCAGCCTGTGATTAAAACCGAGATGGTCAGTCATCAGCGCTATTTCCCTGTGCATTCAGTCGATAATCCTGATCAATTGATGCCACGTTTTATCACGATTTCCAATGGCGATCCTGACAAGTCGCGATTGATTTCGGCGGGAAATGGTCGCGTAATTCGGGCGCGTCTCTCTGACGGTAAATTTTTCTACGACAGCGATCGCGCTGTGCATTTAGAAACATTTTTACCTCTGCTCGAAAAAGTCACATTCCAAGCCGATCTCGGTTCAGTGACCGAAAAAGTGGCAAGAATTAGGGTGATCGCTAAATCCGTGATTACATCTATCTCTAATTTAGAATTACTCGAAGCGGATCTGACCTTAATTGATCGCACAGCGCAACTCGCTAAAGCCGATCTCGTTACCCAAATGGTCAAGGAATTTCCTGAACTGCAAGGTCAAATGGGTTATTACTACGCCCTCTCTAGCGGTGAACCAGTTTCCGTGGCGACAGGTATTCGTGAGCATTATCAACCTAAAGGCGCTGGCGACACTTTACCCACTTCTTTGACGGGCAAGATTATTGCCATTAGCGATCGCATTGATACCCTCGTTGGTATTTTTGGCTTAGGGATTATTCCCACGGGTTCCTCAGATCCCTTTGCCTTACGCCGCGCCGCTACTGGCGTGATCCAGATTGCTTGGGATAGTGGTTTTGCCCTCGATTTACCAAAACTTTTGCAAGCGGCGATCGCCATTTATGCCGAAAAGAATTTGCTAGCAAAACCAGCCGAAACTGTCCTTGAAAATCTCCATAAATGGTTTAAACAGCGCTACGAAACAATTTTGGCAGATCAAGGTATTGAATATGATCTCGTTAATGCCATTTCAGGAACAAATTCGGGAACCGAAGATCTTGCATACACATTGCAAGGTTTGAGCAATCTTACTCGCATCAAAGAACGCGCCCACTTCCTGCAAAAATCTCGCGAAGATTCTACCCTCAGCGCCATTTATGAACCAATCGTGAGAGCCTCTCGTCTCGCCGTTCAAGGTGATTTAGATAGCGTCACTGTTGATGTGCAGTCGATTATTAACCCTGCAACTTTAATCGAACCTGCGGAACAGAATTTATATCAGGCGATCGCGGCTCTGCCCAGTCAACCCAGTGATGAACAGCTAATGGAAGGGATTAAGGCGATCGCACCAGTCCTCGCCAAGTTCTTTGATGAAGTGCTAGTCATGGCTGAAGATCCCCAAGTGCGTCGAAATCGCCTCAATCTGCTTGGCATCATCCGCAACCACAGCCGCCAGTTAGCTGACTTTAGCGCTATTCTCAAATAAACTCAAAAGAGGGCTTCGCGTAGCGAAGCCCTCTTTGTTTGGGTTATGCAGATTTATCGCGAAGTTGACGCATGAGATTCGCCATCTCGATCGCCCCCATGCCAAATTCCCAACCCTTATTACTCTTAATACCAGCGCGTTCTAAAGCTTGTTGCATCGTGTCAGTAGTCAGCACCCCAAAAATAATCGGCACACCCGTTTGGAAAGATGCGGCGGCGACACCCTTGGACACTTCATTGGACACATAGTCAAAATGGGGAGTATCGCCGCGAATGACTGCGCCCAAACAAATGATTGCATCGTAGCGACCTGAAACCGCTAACTCCTTGGCAACCATCGAGATTTCAAGGCTTCCAGGAACCCAAACATAATCAACCTGACTACCATTCTCAGAAACATCAACCCCATGTCGCAGTAGCGAATCCTGACATCCTTGGAGCAGTTTACCAACGATCAAATCATTAAATCGCGCAACCACGATCGCAAAGCGTAAAGTATCGGTATTGGTAAAGCTACCTGAAAAGACAGTCATAGAGTTAATTATTAAAAACAGGAGTAAAAAATTTAGTTTTGAAAGAGCGCATAGCGCTCCTTCAAAACATTAGTTAAGCGACAAACGCATTCAAAATACCGATGACGATAACAAATGCTAACCAGATGAGGGAGCCAAGGAATAAGAGGGGCTTTGATTGATTCCAAGAGCTAGGAGATGCGTAAGCGACGGGAACGCCAACCACCAATACGAAAGAAAAAAGTACAAAAGCAGCTAATAACAGTTGAAAGAGAATAGTCATTTTTTTAACTCCGATTACTAAAACAAAATGCCGAAATAAATCCTTTAAACCAAATTAGCAGAAAATGCGTCTATCTTACAGCGCAAAGCGCTGACATCAAACCCAGAGAAAAGTTTAAAAGTGCCGCTTCGCGGCACTTTTAAACTTTTCTCTTATAAAGCACCTGCAGCAGTGCGATCGAGAATTCCCTCAGATAAGTGGGTGGTGATATTACCCGATTGTAAAATTGGGCGACCCTCTGCGCCTTGGGGATAATCAATCACACTTACACCGCCATTGCCCTGCTTGAATATCCAGAATTTTTCAGGTCTTAAATCAAACAACAAGCATAAAATCGCTTTGTTGACAGCATCATGGGCAACCACGATCGCTGTTTCACCATCGGGAACTGACTCGACAATTTTTTGCCAAATAACAGCAACCCGATCCCACACCTGCTGTAAATTTTCACCTTCGGGCATTTGCACTGTTTCGGGCTGAGACTGCCATAGGGCTAGCTGTCCTGGAAATTCAGCCTCGATTTCATGTTCAAACTTGCCTTCCCATAAACCGTGGGAAATTTCTTTGAGTTCATCAAATAACTCAAGTTTGATATGGCTATGCTTACTCAAAATTTCTAAAGCCGTATCTTTAGGGCGCAACATGGGGCTACTAAAGGCTTTGTCGATTTTGACTTTGGCTAAAAACTCACTAGCGCGTCTGGCTTGAGCATGACCATTGTTATTGAGGGGGACATCGATTTGTCCTTGAAAGCGTTTTTGACGATTCCACTCAGTTTCACCATGACGAATTAATAATAGTCGTGACCCATGATGATTTTTGCGGAAGGATGGCATCGGTGATCCAGAAATCGGTTCTAGATGGGTGACAAGATTCAGGGATTCAAGCTGTACGCCATCGGCAAGGCTACCCCCTTGAAAATTCAGCACATTGATCGCACAGTTGGCTTGCTGAATATTGTGATAGAGGCTCATGGGAATGCCGATCGCTGAGCAAATTAAAGCCCGATTGATCCCGCTATGTCCCACGAGCAGAATGGTTTTGTCTTGGTGTTTTTCCAAAAGCTCCGCCCACAAAGCCTGTGCTTGAGTGAACAAATCCCGAATAGGGTAGCGATCGCCTAGTTGAAATTGATCGGGCTGATATTGCCAGTCACGATGTTTTTCAGGAAATTTTTCTTTAACATCGCTGGCAAGGAGTGATTCCCACTCACTGAGATCAATTTCCAGTAGCCCATCGGTTTTCCCTAGCTCAGGCGCATTAAAATTCTCAGCCAGAATTATTCGAGCCGTATGTTGAGCGCGAACTAGGGGGCTAGCATAGGCAATATCAATATTCAAATTTGCCAGAGCTTTGCCCGCGAGTTTAGCCTGCTGCATACCCTTATCGGTTAAAACAGACTGCAATTCTGGGCGATCGGCATTGCCCCGCCCTTGAATTTTGCTGATAACATTAAAATTAGTTTCGCCGTGACGAACTATAACTACTCGCGTACTCAGAACTTTGTCCTCATATTCATGAATTTTAAAAGATGGCTTACTTTCCCTTAAATGCAGCTATTAATAATATTAAAACACTATTAAGAAATTGTAACGCTCAATCCTGCGCTATAATACTACGATAGGCTTAACCTAGACGCTGGCTGAAATTAGACGCTGGTTAAATGCACTTAGTACTTAAAACTTAGTATTTAATTTGAGCATCTAATTCTTTGCCTCTAATTTGAGTGCTTCTAGTTTAGTCACCAAGCTTACTTACCATAATCATAGACTTGAATCATCAAGTGCGCTGTTTTACCTACAAGCTAGCTGTAGGCGAATGGTGTAAGCCCCTTCTGCATAGTTTAAATTTAATAAACTCTAAGTAATAAGCCAGTCTAAGAAATAACTTTATTCTCTTAACGAACACCCACCAACTCCCCATCAACTATAGTCATACTGCATCGTAGTGAGTATTGCTCTCTCAGGAGAGCGATATAGTTTTGGGTATCTAAACCATTCCGAGTAAAGCAATATGTCTGGGCAGTATGCCTAGTTATCGTGAGGTCAGAGCAGACCCAGTAATCAGTTACGAGCTTCGGTACATAGCTTTGTCGCTGGTTGACGATAAAAAAGCATTTGCGATCGAAATTTTTTTCTTACTTCCGTTATTGGTATGTTCTGTTTTGAAGCCACATTTAGGTAGGCTTTAGGTAAGTTTTAGGTTGATTTTTAGACTGGCTCTTTTGAATCGAAGAAATTCTGAGGAAAATGAATGCCAAAGCAAATAATTATTGCCGAGCAGTATCGAATTGCTGCTGTGTTTAGTGAAGATCAAATTGAAGAAATTGTAGTGGCCGCAGGAACTCACCAAGTTGGGGATGTGTACTTAGGCGTTGTCGAAAATGTTTTAACTAGTATTGATGCCGCGTTTGTAAATATTGGTGATGGCGATCGCAATGGCTTTATTCACATTACCGATTTGGGACCGTTAAAAATGCGGCGATCGTCTGGTTCGATCAGCGATCTAGTCGTGCCACAACAGCGTGTGTTGGTTCAGGTGATGAAGGAACCAACAGGTAACAAAGGTCCCCGTTTGACGGGAAATATTTCCTTGCCAGGCCGCTATGTGGTATTGCTACCCTTTGGGCGTGGCGTTAACCTATCTCGCCGAATTCGTAGTGAAGCTGAGCGCAATCGTCTCCGCGCCCTTGCGATTTTGGTGAAGCCTGCGGGTATGGGGATCTTGGTAAGAACCGAGGCGGATGGAATGCCTGAGGAGCAGATTATTGAGGATCTCGATAATTTGCAACGTCAGTGGGAGGGGATTCAGCAGGATGTGGCGACTACGCGGCAGCCGACTTTGCTCGATCGCGAACGAGATTTTGTGCAGCGCGTATTGCGTGACCTGTATGCCACCGATGTCAATCGGATTGTGACTGACACTAGTGATGGCTTGCGTCGGATTAAGCAACATTTACTCGGTTGGGGAGATGGCAAAATTCCTGCGGGTTTAATGCTCGATCATCACCGCGAACGCACTTCGATTTTGGAGTATTTTCGGGTAAATGCGGGTATCCGTGAGGCGCTGAAACCCAGAGTTGATCTACCCAGTGGCGGCTATATCATCATTGAGCCAACTGAAGCCCTCACCGTAATTGACGTTAACTCAGGCTCTTTCACAAGGTCGCAAACCTCCCGTGAGACGGTGTTATGGACTAACTGTGAAGCCGCCGTGGAAATAGCTCGCCAAATCCGTTTGCGAAATATTGCTGGGGTAATTGTGGTGGACTTCATCGATATGGATACCCGCCGCGATCAAATGCAATTACTGGAGCATTTTAATAAGGCTTTGCGATCGGACAAGTCTCGCCCTCAAATTGCCCAACTGACGGAGCTAGGACTAGTTGAGCTAACCCGTAAGCGTCAAGGTCAGAGCATTTATGAGTTATTTGGTCGTCCTTGTTCCGCCTGTGGTGGCTTAGGTCACTTGATGCATTTGCCAGGGGAGTCGGTGGGGCAGATCGTGGACTCCACTTCACGGACTTGGGAAACGAAGCAATCGAATCAACTTGATTTCACCTCTGACTATGAGGATGGAGAGGGGGATTCTGAGTTGGGCGGTGGGCTGGAACCAAATCTGGTCAATCATCCTAGCTATCAAGAACGCAGCAATTTACGCCGTCGGGGCAAACGCGCCTTACCCAAGGAATCCAGAGATCTGCGTGAGGTTGAAAAAGCTGCTCCTGTCGATGTGCGATCGCGCTTTGAGCCAAGGATTGAATCAAGAGTTGAGCCAAAGATTGAGCCACGCATCGAGCCAAGGATTGAGCCACGCATCGAGCCAAGGATCGAGCCACGCATTGAGCGTGAAGTTATTGTCGAACGCGCCGTACCAACCAAGCTCTCTTTGCCGAATATTTCCGCGAATATTTCCGCAAATATTGTGCCGTCGAAGCCTTTTGCTGAAACATTTACAGAGGCAATCGAAGAACCCGTCGAGGCGTTTGAAGTGGAGCCAATTGTGGCGACTTCAGAGACTAAACCAGAGCGTCCTAACAAACGTGAGATTCGCCCCAAGGTCGTTGAACCACCAGAGGTAATTGTTGTGGAGATGACCGAGGAGGAGCAAGATGTTTACTCTCTCATTGGCATCTCACCCCTAGTACTGATCGATCGCGAACCTAAAGATCCACGCAATGTGATTGTGCAGGTGGCTCTACCTGGACAGGAACCAAGGGCGGCTAATGCGTTGACACCCAAAAATTCAATAGATGCCCCAAATTTTGATCGTAAATTTGGCTATGTTGATGCAGATGTTAATGAGAATGAAAGGGTTGATACGAACATTGTTCAGACAGCGATCGCTGAGCCTCCGATTACCGAATCTGAGAGCGACTCTGAAGTGGTCAGTCCAGAAGTTAACGCGACTAATGAGCTACCGATTGTTTCTGCGAATAATTTAGTAACTAATTCATTACCGAATATAGTTTCCAACGGGGTGATTTTGAAGGTAAATCGTGTTCAACCCGTTGAAGCGATCGCTAATGATGACAATACTGATTTAACTAAAGATCCTAAAGCTGAATTTAGGGAAAATTATAAAGAGCTTGTACCAATACAATCTCCTGAAGCATCACGACGCAAGCGTTCTTCTGCTTCTTCATAATAAAAAATAGCCGCGCAATGCGCGGCTATTTTTTATTAAAAGTATGCAATGTAGTGGCAATTCATGAATTGCCACTACATTGAAATAAGGGTTTGAATATAGTTTTGGATAAGTCAAAAGTTTAGAAAACCAGATCAATCTCCAGCTTTTTCAGGTTAATCGCATAGATTTTGTGACCCGATATTTCTGAAATAGCGATCGCTAATAAATTGACATCAATAGGGGCGATCGCCGTAACTTCACCATCGATAATCAAATTATTAATATTGTGACCACTTAAATCTAGCAAAATCAAAATTGTTTGATATTCATTATATTTAGCCGCGATCGCATATCCCCAACTTGTAGCAGCCATGATTGACACATCATATTCCAAAGGAATTCGTGCCAAACGATAGGGCTTTAAATCAAGCAAATATATATTTTTATGATTCCCCGCTTCGCGTAAAAGAACGCGATCGCTAGTAAATGTGGCAATTCCATAATCAATCGGGATCGGCAAAGCAAGTCGATACATAATATTGCCGCGCCGCGAAATGACGATCGCTCGACTTTCATTAGTGTCTGGTTTATTCGCGATCGCCACTAAATGATGGCGATCGAAAGCAATGATACAACTCAAATCTCGTGATGCAAACTCTAGACGCATGGAGCGACCATAAGGCAAAGTGTGAATTTCTAATTGCTTACCCGTTGATATAGCAAACCAATCAGCATGGGGAGAAATAACCCATGCAAATGATCGCGTTGATTTATATATCAGCTTGGATTTTCCTTGTCCACATTGATAGATCGCGTGGTCAGTTTTAACAAATAGATCCTGCTGAACAGAGGCGATCGATGTAATTTCAAATCCTTCATCAAATCCTTCATCAAATTCATATTCAACTTTCCCAATTTGTGATTTTTGAGGGAGAGGCAAACTATGGCGCTGTAAATGTCGTCGAGATGCACTATAAAACTGAGCTATGGCTATAGAGGCTAAGCCAATCACTTTTTCAGCCATCTCTTGCTGCTCAAAATGGGGCGCTTTTTGGGCAAACAAAATCGTTGCACAGATCTCAGCGCTGAGTCCTGTTTGAGTATGACTAAAGTCCTCAACCTGAATAGTTTTGATTAAGTCCAGCCGCATCTCCTCGGCTGTGGCATATCGGCGTTTTGGTAGTTTTTCTAAGGCGCGGGTAATAATAAGCTGTAGCGATCGCGGCAGAGTATCAGGAAACACGATTCTTTGATTGATATGAGCATTCATCAAATCCGTTGGCATTCCCGTAAAAGGACGTTTTCCCACTAAAAGTTCATATAAAATAATGCCGACCGCATAAATATCTGAGCTAACCGAGAATTGACCGTAAAAACGCTCAGGAGCCATATATCCAGGAGAGCCAGTATTACTAGTTCCTTCAGTCGAAATTTCTTGACTCAGACGTGAAATGCCAAAATCAGAAATTTTAGCTTGCCAACCTTGATTTGTAATTTTAAGTAGAATATTTTCAGGTTTGATGTCACAATGAATGATATTGGCGGCATGGGCATGTTCTAAGCCCAACAAAATATCATTTACCAACTCAAAGCACTGCCTTACTGATAACGCACTGTTGTAGTTCATCAGATCGCGCAATGTTCCCCCTTCGCAATAGTCCATGACCAAATAACGATAATTTTGATGATGCACTAGCGAAGAACAAGCGACAATATTTTCATGTCGCAAAGTCAATAAAAATCTCAGTTCCCTTAATAACTTACTGGTAGGAAAGCGTTTGTTTTCCAACTCTTTGAGAGCGACGAGCTTGCCTGTCTCTCGCACCCGCGCACATAAAACTTTGCCAAATTGCCCCCTGCCAACTAAGCCCAAGATCCGATATTTAGATAACTGTGAACCAGATTTTTCATTCATAGGATTAGCATGAAAATTTGAATACAGCCTATTGAGGCTTTATGGGATACAAGAAATTTTTTAAAAGGCTCGCAAAGCAAGCCATCTCAAAAATTTCTTGGCTTTCACGACAGCGCAACGCGCTGTAAAACTCGCAATAATTTCAAAAAATCTTCGCGGAAAGCGAAGCAATAGTCTATATCTTCTCCCTAAGCATTATGGAGATATCTGACGGCGATCGCATTGCTTAACATTTCGTTGCAAAACATCTAGAGCGATGTCCAAAGATTATCGATATCATGGTAGTAAGTGATATATAAAACGTAATATTTCTCAGCTAAACCGTTATTC
>Ga0194061_1001105_pt1 | contig 16170 bp, 15 predicted proteins | sample SepL2221m_MetaG_FD_163423 | JGI IMG/M metagenome (GOLD analysis project Ga0194061, IMG submission 163423) | Anoxic zone freshwater microbial communities from boreal shield lake in IISD Experimental Lakes Area, Ontario, Canada - Sep2016-L224-21m | ecosystem: Environmental > Aquatic > Freshwater >... | reverse complement strand
GGTCAACACATTCGGACTTTGCTTTTGACGTTGCTATTCCGCTTCATGCGACCACTAATCGAAAACGGCTACGTGTACCTCGCGCAACCTCCGTTGTACAAGATCAAGTGGTCGCGGAGCGAACCGCAGTTCGCCTACTCGGATCGCGAACGCGATGCCTTGATGGCAGCTGGTGCAACGTCCGGTCGCAAACTCGGCAGGGACGACATCCAGCGATACAAGGGTCTTGGCGAGATGAATCACGACGAGTTGTGGGAGACCACAATGGATCCTGCTCGTCGCACCCTGCTTCAAATCACCCTCGATGACGCCGTTCAAGCCGACGAAATCTTCACTGTGCTGATGGGTAAAGACGTCGAGAGCCGGCGAGCCTTCATCCAGCAAAACGCGCGAGACGTGCGTTTCCTCGACATCTGAGTTCTACCAGCGCTAGGAAGGAAATAGCTGTGGTCGACGACCAGAGCACGCCCACCACTGAAACTGACGTTCCCCAGCACGATCGGGTGGAGCCAGTTGATCTTCAGGTGGAGATGCAGCGTTCTTATCTCGACTATGCGATGAGCGTGATTGTCGGACGCGCACTACCCGACATTCGCGACGGGTTCAAGCCGGTCCACCGTCGGGTTCTCTACGCGATGTACGACGGCAACTACCGGCCAGACCGCAGCTTCTCGAAATGCGCCCGCATCGTCGGGGACGTGATGGGTAACTATCACCCGCACGGTGACTCTGCGATCTACGACACCTTGGTGCGGTTGGCTCAGCCTTGGGCATTGCGCTACCCGCTTGTGTCGGGTCAGGGGAACTTCGGTTCACCAGGCATCGACTCAGCCGCAGCAATGCGTTACACCGAATGTCGCATGGCGCCGTTGGCCATGGAGATGGTGCGCGACATCGATCAAGACACGGTTGACTTCACACCTAACTACGACGGCAAGAATCAGGAACCGGTAATCCTGCCGAGCCGATTCCCAAACCTGTTGGTCAACGGCAGCGCGGGTATCGCCGTCGGAATGGCAACGAATATTCCGCCGCACAACTTGCGCGAGGTGGCGGCTGGCGTTCAGTGGGCGCTGGCAAACCCTGATTGTACGCGAACTGAGTTGCTAGAAGAGCTCCTCACTCACATTAAGGGCCCGGATTTCCCAACCGGTGCACTGATTGTTGGCCGGCACGGCATTGAGTCGGCCTACCGCACTGGACGCGGTTCGATCACTATGCGCGCGGTCGTAGAGGTCGAAGAAGACTCGCGTGGTCGTCAAACCTTGGTTGTCACCGAACTGCCGTACCAAGTTAATCCAGACAATCTGTCTTTGCGGATCGCCGAATTAGTAGAGGCAGGAAAACTAACTGGGATTGCCGACATCCGCGAAGAGTCATCAGGACGCACCGGGCAGCGTCTGGTTATCATCTTGAAGAAGGATGCTGTCGCGAAGGTAGTGCTCAACAACCTCTACAAGCACACCCAACTCCAGGAGACCTTCGGCGCCAACATGCTGGCGCTGGTCGACGGTGTTCCACGTACCCTGACTCTCGACGCTTTCGTGCGCTATTGGATTACTCACCAAATCGAGATCATCCAGCGTCGAACCCGTTTCCGCTTGCGCAAGGCTGAAGAACGCGCGCATATTCTGCGTGGATACCTAAAGGCTCTCGACGCACTGGACGCTGTAATTGCGCAGATTCGGGCCAGCGCAACAGTTGAGGACGCCCGCGAGGGCCTCATGGCGCTGCTGGAAATCGACGAGGTGCAGGCCACTGCGATTCTTGATATGCAACTTCGCCGACTCGCGGCCCTAGAGCGTCAGAAGATCATTGACGAATTCGACGGATTGATGGCCCTAATCACCGAGCTTGAGGGAATCCTCGCAAGTGAGTCGCGACAGCGAGAAATCATCTCCGAAGAACTTGCAGAAATTGTTGACCGTTTCGGTGATAACCGCAGGTCACAGTTCGTTCCCTGGGACGGTGAAGTCACCGACGAGGACCTCATCGCAGAAGAAGACATCGTTGTCACTATCACCCGTGGTGGCTACGCCAAACGCACCCGGGTAGACCAGTACCGATCACAACGCCGCGGTGGCCGGGGCGTCAAGGGTGCCCAACTTCGTGGCGATGACATTGTCGAGCATTTCTTCGTTTCCACCACACACCACTGGGTCTTGTTCTTCACCACTAAGGGTCGGGTGTACCGGGCCAAGGGCTACGAATTGCCAGACACTGGCCGCGACGCACGTGGTCAGCACGTGGCAAACCTCTTGGCGTTCCAACCGGACGAAACAATCGCCCAGGTGCTCGATATTCGCGACTACGCCCAGGCTCCGTATCTGGTTCTTTCAACTAGGCAAGGCCAAGTGAAGAAGACGCGATTGACCGAGTTCGATACCAATCGCTCTGGCGGAATCATTGCTATCAACCTGCGCGAGGACGACGAGTTGATCTCAGCTCGACTCGTGTCCCCAACCGACGACCTACTCCTGGTATCGCGAAAGGGTCAGTCCGCACGCTTTACTGCGTCGGACGAGACCTTGCGTCCCATGGGTCGTTCGACCAGTGGCGTGATCGGCATGCGCTTCCGAGCCGGAGACGAACTTTTGGCAATGGATGTGATTCGGGATGGCGCCTTCGTGTACACGGTTACCGACGCCGGATACGCCAAGCGGACCCCCGTTGAAGACTGGGAAGTAAAGGGTCGCGGCGGTATTGGAGTGCAGGCAATGAAACTAGTCGAGGCACGTGGCTCGCTTGTGGGTGCCTTGGTTTGTGATGAGAGCGACGAAGTGTTTGCCATCGCCTCGAACGGTGTGGTTATCCGCACCAAGGTTGCCGACGTCCGCCCAACCGGTCGGTCCACCATGGGGGTTGGTCTCATGGACCTAGCCGAAGGTGACTCGGTGGTGGCGGTAGCGCGGGGCGAATCGAGCGATGCTGATGAGGACGACCTCGGGGAAGACGGTGCCCCGGGTAGCGATGCCGATACTGTCGATGGCGCGTCCGAGGTGGACCATGATGAGGCGCCCGGTGCTTCGCCGGCGCTGGACTGAGTCGGAGGGCGACCGTGGCAGATGATCCACTGGCGAGTCCAGCCGGTGAGAAGGCTCCTAAGGCGCCGGGCACCTGGTCTGGCGCCGAAGCGGCTCACGTAACCGGTCCGATCGTGGTCGTACCGGCGCTCGCGCCGGACTTCCCGATCCGTGGCCTGCGCGACGAGCCGCAGTTCGATACCACCCAATCGGGGACGACTCAGTGGATTCCTGGTCGCGCCCAGACCGTGGCTGCCGTGCGCGAACGGCTTTCGGCGCCTCCCCCCGGTGTGCGTCGGGCGCGGCTTTACGTTTCTCGAGTGGATCCGTGGACGGTAATGAAGACATCGTTCATGCTTTCGATCTCGTTGGCCTTCATCTTGGTTATCACCACGGCGATTCTTTGGCTGGTGCTTGATTTCACCGGTGTCTTCGCCGCACTCTCACAGACCATCAACCAGGTGGCAGGCTCAGCTACAAGCACCTTCAACCTGATGGCGATCATCTCTTTCCCGAAGGTTGTCGGTGCCTCGGTGGTGGTTTCAGGGATCGAAATCGTGTTGCTGTCAGCACTGGCGACGCTGTTCGCATTTCTTTACAACCTCACGGTTGGCATATCTGGCGGCCTCGAGGTGACCTTGTCGGAGGATGGCTGATCGGGTCCGTTTTCACCCAGTCGGTGTCGGTCAGGTAGCCTGTGCCGTCACTTCGGGCCTATAGCTCAGCTCGGTTAGAGCGCTTCCCTGATAAGGAAGAGGTCGGTGGTTCAAGTCCACCTAGGCCCACCAAAGTGCCGGTTCAGCAATGCAAAAGGAGGCAAAGTGCGCAAGTTGGGCCTGCTACTGGCAGTTGCTGGTGCCGGATATTTCGCTTACCTCCGGTTGGGTGCTGGCGCCAAGGGGCGCGAGGACTGGATCAACGCATCCGGTTGATTGCCAAGTTCGGGGACGTAGCTCAATTGGCAGAGCACCGCCTTTGCAAGGCGGGGGTTAGGGGTTCGATTCCCCTCGTCTCCACCAGATCCAATGTTTGGGGCCTCGGGCGTCATGACAAGATGTGCCCGTGACTGAAACCACTGCAGTACTGCACACATCCGAAGGCGACATCCGGATCACGCTGTTCCCGGACCACGCACCCAAAACCGTCCGAAACTTCGTGGGACTTGCCACGGGGGACCAGGAATGGACCGACCCGGCGACCCGGGCCAAGCGCAATGACCCGCTTTACAACGGCGTTGTGTTCCACCGCGTGATCCCTGGCTTCATGATCCAAGGCGGCGACCCGCTGGGCACCGGGACCGGCGGCCCTGGATACCAGTTTGCCGATGAATTTCATCCTGAACTGGTGTTCAACAAGCCGTACCTGCTGGCAATGGCCAACGCGGGTCCCGGTACCAACGGTTCGCAATTCTTTCTGACCGTTGCACAAACGCCTCATTTGAACCGCAAGCACACCATCTTCGGTGAAGTTGCTGACGCGCCAAGCCGCGAAGTTGTGGACCGGATCGCGGCGGTTGCCACCGGACGTCAGGACCGCCCCGTGACCGACGTGGTCATCAACAGCATCTCGGTCGAAACCTCCTGATCGAGTTTCGGTGACGGAGCCGGGTACTGAGTTCCACTCGGAAATTGGTGCACCGGTTTGCTTCCGGCATCAAGACCGTGAGACCTACATCCGTTGCTCGCGCTGTGAGCGGCCAATTTGTCCCGACTGCATGGTGTCGGCGCCGGTTGGCTTCCACTGCCCCGAATGTGTTCGGGCGGCCCGTTCGAGCGTGCGTGAGGCTAGGACCGTCGCTGGCGGCAAACTAGTCGATCGACCTACGGCCACGTACGCGATCTTGGTTGTATGCGTGGTGGCTTTTGGGCTGGAAATGCTGACTGGAACCGATTCGGCGATCAATCGATTCGGGATGATCGGTGGCGAAGTTGCGATCAACGGTCAGTGGTACCGGCTGGTCACGAGTGCCTTCCTGCACGTAAACATCCTGCACATCGCGATGAACATGTACGTGCTGTACATAATCGCTCCGGTTATCGAACGATTCCTTGGCCACGCCAGGTTTTTGATCTTGTACGTATTGGCAGGACTTGGCGGCAGTGCCGCATCATTTGCATTCTCATCCCCAAACACCGCATCGGTTGGTGCGTCGGGTGCAATCTTCGGACTTATGGGTGCACTGCTCATCATGGCCCGGCGCACGCACGCGAACATCTCGCAGGCAATGTCCTTGATTGGGCTTAACTTGGTGTTTGGATTCTTGGTTCCCGGTATCGACTGGCGAGCCCACCTTGGTGGCTTGTTTGTCGGGTTCGCGGTGGCGGCGATCTTTGGCTATGCCCCCCGGCGCAACCGAGTGGCGGTCCAAGCCGCAGGTGTCATTGTGATCGTCGCTTTGCTCGCCGGAATCGTTTCCTGGCGATCCGCGACCCTGAACAACGAATACTCCAGAAGCGGGCAACTGGCCAGTGGAGGATTGCCTGGGGTTTCAGCCCCGCAATAGCTCGCGCCCTTCAGGCCACCCAGTTGCAACTCTTTAGAGGCTTATCCACAGACTTATCCCCAGTTGGGGACGAACTACAACGGTGTAATAGGTGGAGCCGATTATCACGATCCGAGGGCTATTTAGCGCCACTTTGTGGAGAGCATGAAGCCACCGCCGATGAATCCGAAGCCAACGACGATGTTCCACCACCCCAGGGTCTTCATGCCGGGCACGGTCGCCCCGGCGATGTAGTAGACGACAATCCACAGGAGCCCAATGACGAAAAGGGTCACCATTAGCGGTGCTAACCAGCGCGGTGAACCGAACTTGACCGGCTTCCTTGGGTCGTCGGCGGTCGGTGGCGCGGTGTATACGGCCTTCTTACGGACCCGAGATTTGGGCACGACCAACCTCCGCTTGAGTTCAAGAGGCGACCAGAGTATCCGGTAACCGGGGGGTCGCGGGTTACGGTGTGACGGTGAGCCAGTCAACAGCCGCTGAGAACACCAGCCACCGGTCCCGGGTTTGGGCAACCCTGGGGGTAACGGGCGAGGTTCTGATCACCCTCGGGGTGGTCGTACTGCTCTTTCTCGGTTACCAGATTTGGTGGACCGACGTCGTCTCCAATCGCGAGGCGTCCCGACTTGCCCATGCGCTAAACCAAGAATGGGCCACGGGCAACGGTGGTGCGCCCGGCGTCGGCATGTTCGGCCAACCTCCGGAACTGACCAAGGCTCCGGCCGTGAGCGAAGCTTTCGGCTTTGTCTACATCCCAAAACTTCGAGACAAGGTCTGGGGTCTTCCCTTGGTTGAGGGCGACACCTTGACCCAGTTGGCCCTTGGGATGGCGCACTACCCGGGGACTGCCATGCCTGGTCAGGTCGGCAACTTTGCAATGGCCGGGCACCGGATGACGCACGGGGCCCGACTGAGCAATGTGGATCTGATGGTCCCGGGTGATGTCGTAATTATCCGAACCAAGGACTGGTGGTACGTCTACTCACTGGATCGCCACCAAGTCGTCAGCCCTTACGACTGGTGGGTGGTCCAACCAGTACCTGGCCACCCAACGCAGGTGCCAACTCAGCGACTGTTGACCATGACCACTTGCAACCCGCGTTGGCAGGCGATCGAACGCTGGGTGTGGTGGGGACACCTGATTCAGCGGATGCCGGTAAAGGGTGGGCAACGGCCCGCTCAGTTGGGAGCCTGACATGTACGCGTGGCTATGGCGCAAACTGCCGGGACCGGTGGCCATCAAGGCGCTAGTGGGGGGGCTGCTCGTCTTCCTAGTGATTGCGGTGCTGTTTACGGTGGTGTTTCCTTGGGCTGAGCCGCGACTTCCTTTCAATCAAGTGACAGTCGCGACTAACTCGAGCCCAACACCTAGTGCAGTCACTCAGACCGGAACTGTCCCCGGTGGCTGAGGTCTACTTCGGGCGGGGATGATTACCTAGTGGCAACTCGCATCCTCGTCGTCGACAACTACGACAGTTTTGTCTACAACCTGGTGCAGTACCTTGCCCAACTCGGGGCTAGTTGCGAGGTACTTCGCAATGATGCGGTAGATCTGAATCAGGTAGGCAACTATGACGGGGTCCTGATTTCGCCAGGCCCTGGGACGCCGGATGAAGCCGGCAGCTGCCTTGACTTGCTAGATCGCTGGGCCGGTCAGGTTCCAATTTTGGGGGTCTGCCTCGGTCATCAGGCCATCGGTCAAGTCTTTGGTGGCCGCGTAGTTCGGGCACCGGAGCTTCGCCATGGCAAGACCAGCTTGGTCAACCATCGCGGCGAAGGTGTTCTGGCGGGGTTACCAAATCCGTTCACTGCGACGCGCTATCACTCGTTAGCGGTCGCCCCGGAATCGGTTCCGGACGAGTTAGTGGTGACAGCTTGGACCGACGACGGCGTGATCATGGGCCTGCGGCACCGCACGATGGACGTCGAAGGCGTGCAATTCCACCCCGAAAGCGTGCTGACCGAAGGCGGGCACAAGTTGCTTGCAAACTGGTTGGTCACCTGCGGCGACCCGGAGGCTCCGGCCCGAGCCGTCGGCTTAGGCCCAGTTGTGGTCGCGTAGTAGGTCTATCCGGTCGCTGAGGCCGAAGCCGAAGCAGATGGGCTGGTGGAGCTGGACGGCGTCGGACTGGCCGTGACTTCCGCGATGGAAATCGTGATCGTGACCATTGAACCCTTCTTGGCCATTTGACCGCCCTGCGGAGTCTGCGCGAGTACCACTCCAACGGGGCCAGCGGACATCTGAGGCGGGCCGGTGTTGACCTGGAATCCAGCATTTGTCAGGTCGCTCTTGGCTTGAGCTTCTGAGACTCCGCGCTCGTCCGGTACTGCGATCAAGCCGGAAGAGATGGTGATGTTCACGGCGCTGCCAGCGTTGACCATCGTTCCGGCATTAATGCTTTGAGCCAGAACGTAGTTTGCCGGTTGGCTGCTGTCTTGGTTAGTAACCGTGCCCAGATTCAGACCCACGGCGGCGAGGGAGGCCTTTGCATCGGCCACGCTCGTCAGACCCGTCAAAGGCGGGACAGAGATCTGTTGCTGACCGGCCGAAACGGTCACGGAGACGGCTTGTCCGCGCTGGAGCGGTTCGCCGGCCTTGGGGTTCTGGTCGATGATCGAATCTTTTGGCAGGTTAGAGACGGTCGGATTAGTTTGCCCGAGCACCAACCCCTGCGCCTGCAGCGCCGCTGCGGCTTGGCTGGTAGTCATGCCGTACAAAGAAGGAACGGTTACCTGCTGGGTAGTGCCTGGCCCAAATAGTGCCTTGCCTAAGAACAGGGTTCCGGCGGACACGGCAATGACCAGGGCCACAACACCCAACCAAATCCAACCGCTGCGCCGCCGCGGCGGTTCGCTGCCATCGACCGCGAGCCGGGTGGCTCCGGCGCCGGCTACCGCAGCCATGCGCACTGTGGAATCTGAGGAAACCGCTGGGATTCCGGCCGTCGGCGGACCGCCAACCAAGCAGCGTTCGATGTCTGCCCGCATCTCAGAGGCGCTTTGGTAGCGGTCGTCTGGGTGTTTGGCTAGTGACTTCAGCACAACGACATCGACACTTGGAGAAACGGCATCGTCGATGAGCGAGGGAGCGTCTGGGTGCTCGCTGACGTGTTGGTAGGCAACCGAAACAGGCGAGTCGCCGGTGAATGGAGGTCGCCCGGTTAGGAGTTCGTACAACAGGCAACCCGTTGAGTAGAGATCACTTCGGGCATCCACTACCTCACCGCGCGCCTGTTCGGGCGACAGGTAGGCGGCGGTCCCCATAACTGTGGCCGAAGCTGTGACTGTCGTGGCCGAGTCCGCCAGTGCCCGAGCGATCCCGAAGTCCATGACCTTCACGTCACCTGTGCGGGTGAGCATTACGTTTGCCGGTTTGATGTCCCGATGCACGATCCCGTGGCGGTGCGAGTAATCCAATGCCGCCAAGACGCCAGCCGTAATTTCAAGTGCCCGCTCGGGGAGCAGGCGCCGTCCGCTCTGGAGTAGTTGCCGCAGCGTCATACCGTCGACGTACTCCATAACGATGTACGGAACTACGACATGCTCACTGGCGCTGTCGAGATTGTCCTCGCCGGTGTCGTAGACCGCCACGACGTTTGGGTGGTTCAAAGATGCAGCGGATTGCGCCTCGCGGCGGAACCGGGCTTGGAACGATGGGTCGCGGGCGAGGTCGGGGCGCAGGATCTTCACGGCTACCCGACGGCCCAATCTGAGGTCTCTTCCTTCGTGCACCTCAGCCATACCGCCTCGACCTAAGGTGTCGCTTAATTCATAGCGATCCCCTAGCAGGCGGTGCTCGTCCGCTACCACTGGTTCCCCTTCACGAGGTACATCGTGCCTGTTCGACGTTGGACCTGCTGCGTTGGCTCGCTCATAGCCCCAAGATCGCTTTAATAACATCTCGGGCAATTGGCGCAGCTAAGCGATTGCCGCTGATTTCCACCTGGCCACCGGCATCTTCAATTACTACGGCGACGGCGACTCGTGGATTGTCGACTGAACCAATACCAACGAACCAAGCCACCGACGGGGCTGCGTTGCCGGTTTGCGCAGTTCCGGTCTTCCCCGCAATTGCTGCACCCCTTATCTGGGCGTTAGACCCGGTGCCTATGTCAACTACTGCCTGCATCATGTGCAGTTCCGTGGCAGCGTTCGCAGCCGTCATGGCACGAGAGAAGATCGTCGGCTGGGCACTTTGCAAGATGGTCAAGTCGGGGGCTCGTACTTCACGGACCAAGTAGGGGCTCATCACAACTCCGCCGTTAGCTATTCCTGCGCCCACCATTGCCATCTGCAACACGGTTGCCCGGTCGTCAAACTGCCCGATGGCCGCCATGGCGGTGGTTGGCGGATCCAGGGTCGCTGGGAATCGACTGATCGCGGTGCGCATCGGGACCGAAAAACTAGAGTCGAATCCAAACTTCTCGGCCTGAGTGCGCAATGCGTCACCGCCAACTTGCATCCCGAGCCAAGCAAAAGCCGTGTTACAACTGATGTTCAGAGCGTTGGCGAGCGTAGTTTTGTTGTTCGGGCCGCACGGGGACCCGCTCCAGTTGTGAAGAACGTGCGTGCTCTGCGGCAATTTAAGGGACGCCGGCCCGGGTATCAACGAATCCTTCGTGTAGTTCCCAGACTCAAGCGCTGCAGCGAGCGTCACGAGTTTGAAAGTCGAGCCTGGGGGATCAACGCTGACTAGTGGCCGGTTGAGCAGCGGCTGATTCGGATCCTTCAGTAACGAGTCGTAGTAGGTGCGAATCGCGGCTGGGTCGTGCGAGGAAAGCAACGCCGGATCAAAGGATGGCGACTGGACCAAAGCCAAGATTGCTCCGGTTGCCGGATCGATAGCAGCCACCGCGCCGACCTTGCCGGCAAGGGCCCTAAAAGCCACTTCCTGTGCTTTCGCGTTCAAGGTGAGCACAACAGTGCCGCCCTGAGGTTCGCGTCCTGCAATGAGTTGCCCGAGTCGGTTGACGAACAGTCGTGGGTCGTTACCGGAAAGCAGATCATTCTCGATGCGCTCTAGGCCGGTCGCGCCGTAAACCATCGAGAAGAATCCCGTGGCCGACGCGTACATGGGTCCATTGCCGTAGAGCCGTAGGTACTTCAACTGATCTGTAGTTGGAATCGAATATGCCACCGGCAAAGTCCCAACCATGATTGGGCCGCGCTTCTTCTGATAGTCGCGCAACAACACGCGACTATTACCAGCCCGAGCTCGAATACTTGGCGCTTGAAAAACCTGGATGACCGTCAAGTTGACCAACAGCGCCACAAACAGGAGCGCAAACACCGCGCCAATGCGTTGAATTTGGCGGTTCATAGCCGAATCACCTGGGTAAGTGATTCATCTGGTGTCTTTGCTATGTCCTGCGGTCGACGGTTTCGATCGCTGATCCGCAATAGCAAAGCGATGATCATCCAGTTGACGATAAGTGAGCTGCCACCGGCTGCCAGGAATGGCGTTGTAAGGCCGGTGAGTGGGATCAATCTGGTGACACCGCCCACGACCAAGAACACCTGCAACGCGGTCACGAAGGACAATCCGGCCGCTAGCAGCGTGCCGAATGGATCTCGACTAGCGATGGCGGTGCGTAATCCCCGCTCAACGATGATCGCGTAGAGGACCAGGATTGCCATCAAGCCTGTGAGCCCGAGTTCTTCACCGATGGCAGCAGTGATGAAGTCGCTCTTCGCGAACGGGACGAGTTGGGGATACCCCTGACCCAACCCTGCTCCCGTAAGCCCACCGCTTGCGAGGGCAAACAAGGATTGCACCAACTGGTACCCAGTCGTTGCTTGATGCGCCCAAGGGTTCCACCAGATCTCGAACCTGACCGCTACGTGCCCGAATGCGGCGTAGGCCAAGCCGCCACCTAACAAGAACATGATGAAGCCAATAACCAACCACCCTCGGCGCTCGGTGGCTACGTAGAGCAGTGCAACGAACAATCCGAAGAACAAAGCGGCAATGCCGACATCATGTTCAAAGAACAGGGTTCCTAGCGACGCAAACCAAATGACTACAAGCGGCCCGAGGTCGCGGCCACGCGGGATTCCGACACCAAGCACCTTGGCTCGCACAATTGCTAAAGAATCGCGCTTCATCACTAGATAGCCGGCGAAGAAGATGGTCAGCATGACCTTTGCCAGTTCGGCTGGCTGGAATGAGAAGCCGGCAACTCGTAGCCAGAGCGTCGCGCCGTTGATCGTGGCTCCGATACCCGGAGTCAAAGGTGAGAGCAACAGACCAATGCCGAGCAACATGGAAATATAGGTGAAACGCTGTAGGCGCCGGTGATCTCGAACGACGAAGACCACAGCAATGAAAAGGAAAACCGCCAGCGTGGTCCAAGTCAATTGGGCGTAAACCTCAAGGGCTGGCGGCTTGGTTCCATTGCGGACAGCCCGTTGGGCATCTGCGATATCAAGTCGGTGGATCATGGTCAGACCGAGGAGATTTAGGAGCACGACTGCGGGCAACAAGATTGGGTCTGCGTAGGGGGCGCGCAGTCGCAAGGTGATATGAGCGATCAGTACAAGCAATCCCATGCCCGCGCCGACGATCCAGAACGAGTGCGGAAGACGTCCGTCGGTAGCCAAACTGACTTGGGCATACGCGAGCATTCCAAGTGCCACTGCGAGAACCAGTAAAGCCAACTCGGTGTTGCGACGAGTTGGGATGCCACCAGATAAAGAACGCTTCATCCCGTGGCGTTTGACTCAGAGCGCAAATGAGCAACGATTGTCTGAGCGTCGCCAATCGACTTGGCTGCGATTGTCTCGCTAATGGAGACTTGGTCATATCCAGGCAAAGCGCTGATCGCAAGATCCGTTTGCTCTACCACCGATGACAGTTGCACGCCGAGGATGCCTTGCGGAATTCCTCGGTAGATCGTTACGTAGCCATTACTTTGCCCAACAAATACTTGTGCTCGGGCCCAGAACAAAACTGAGCTGAACGCCAAAATGGCACCGATGGCGATGGCCCCAGCGATCAAAACGGGCAGTCGCCAACTGCGTCGAGTCGGAGGTTCAACTACCAGCGCTGGGGTGGTTCGATCGTTCCCGTCCGACGGTTCGACGTCGGCGGGGAAGGCAATACTTGGCAATTGCCGGCGCACTCGGCTCTCAGCGGCAGCTCCCACTACAACTCCGGCGGAATCAGCCTCCGCCGCCGCATCGCTTGCCGGCACTACGTCGGCGACCACGCAAGTGACGTTGTCCGGGGCCCCTGCCGCGAGTGCTCGCTCAACTAGCGCAGTTACCGCTCCAGTTGGTTCGCCGCGGCTGAGGGACTCGGCGATCTGCGATTCGGTAAGAACTCCGCAGAGTCCGTCGGAGCACAGCAGGTAGCGATCACCAAGGCGAGCCTCGCGGATGGAAAGGTCTGCCTCAATTGGGGGCGTTCCATCAACCGATCGCATTAGCAAGTTGCGCCGCGGATGTACGACTGCCTCCTCTGGAGTGATGCGTCCAGCATCAACCAGGGTCTGCACATACGTGTGGTCATGGGTGAGCTGACTGAGCTCACCTTCGCGCATCAGGTAGGCCCGTGAATCACCAACATGGACAAGTGCGATTCGGTCTCCGAGCCAGGCAATTGCCGTCACCGTCGTGCCCATACCAGCTAACTCTTCGTCGTCAGCAATTAGTCGACCGAGGGTTTCGTTAGCTTCCTCGGCCGTGGCACTCAGCGCCGCCAAAGCCTCGCCGGGAGACAGAGCCAAGGCGTCGAGCGAGGCGAAGCAGGCAACGACAACTGCGCTGGCTACTTCGCCCGCAGCGTGTCCGCCCATGCCATCAGCAACTACAAGCAGGCGTGGACCGGCGTAAGCGGAGTCTTCGTTGCCACTGCGCACAAGACCGACGTCCGACTTCGCGGCACACCGCAGGGCTAACCCGGTCATTTGCGTAACTCGATAATTGTGCGACCAATTCGAAGTTGCTCACCCAGCGGAACTACCGTCGCTGTCGTAATCCGGGTCTTTCCAATCCACGTCCCATTTGTTGAATCAAGATCCTCAACGAGCCAATGTCCATCTGACAAGAACAGGCGGGTATGGCGGCTGGATACGTAGTCATCCTCAAGCACGAGAGTTGCGTCGGCGGCCCGCCCGATAGTCACCGGGGCTTGGTCAAGCGGCACTACGGTTCCGGCTAGCTCACCTTCGACGACCACAAGTTTGGTGGCTTGGCCCTTGGCGACCTTCCGATTGCTACGGCGCCAACTGCGTCCTTCGGGACCTACGACTGCTGATACTTGCGCCGGCGGCACTCCCGGGGCAGTAAGCGCCTTAGCCACGCTCGAGTCGCGCGGCGCCCGTAGGTCGCGGCGCAGCACTATTACGGTGAAGATTACAAAGACCCAGAGCAGCGCGAGAAAACCGAACCGCAGCAGGGTCAGTGCCAGTTCGGACACTGGTCAGCCGCTCCGGTACTCGAGCACTGTGGTCCCAAGGCGAACTTCGGCGCCGTCATACAGCGTGGTGACCCGTACCGCCACCCCGTCGAGGTAAGTCCCGTTGGTCGAATCTAGGTCGCGCAAGGTTACGTCGGCACCCATCGTGATTTCGGCGTGGTGCCGGGACACTCCCGGGTCATCGATGCGGATGTCGACATCCGTGCCTCGACCGATGCGCGTGACAGCAATGTTCAGCGGGTACGACTTACCTGCGATCACCAGCCGCGGTTGAACTGGTGGTGCAGTTGAAGTGTGAGTACCACCGGTGTGAGTGCCGCCCACTTGGATCGGCGGCTGCTCCATCGGCTCCACTACGGATACCACTCCGGCGCGAGCTTCGCTGCGGACTCGGAAGACACCGGTGTCGAGTTCTTCGTCGAGGCTGAAGATGACCTCGACTGGACCGGTGAGTGAGTAGTTTTGTTCCGTGCAGTACTCGCGCACCAGATCTGCGAGTTCGCCGCAGAGCGTGCTTTGGTAGACGCCGAGCCGCTCATGGTCGACCGGTGCTAGTTCGACGACAAACACGTTCGGCACAACGGTCCGTTCGCGCGACACCACAGCGGCGCGATCGCCAATTTCGCGTTCCAAGGCCGCGGCTATCTCGACCGGTTGAACTTCAGCGCGGAAGGCTCTGGCAAACGCGCCATTAACTAATTGGTCGATGCGTTGCTCAAAACGGTCAAGGAGATTCAAGTTTCCTCCTGACCTGGGCCAACTGGGACCGTCGGCGACGGTCGACATAGATGTTAGTCGTGCTCTTGGTCAACTCGGCCCGGCGAGAGTCGACATGCCGCCGTGCTAGCCTTTGGCCGCCGTTTGCGGGCTTGTCCGCGCCGGCATGCGCGAGTGGCGGAATAGGCAGACGCGCTGGATTCAGGTTCCAGTGCCCGCAAGGGCGTGGGGGTTCAACTCCCCCCTCGCGCACCCACAGTTCGAAGCCGGCCAAGGAGAAAAGATGTCCAGTTCGGTCGTAGTTGCCCGTCCGGTCCTTGCCGATGTAGTCAGCTCCCGGCTGCCGGCCGCCCTCGCGGCCTCGCTCCCGGTGCTCGCTGGCACCGCGTTAACAGCTGCGTGCGCCCAATTGGCCTTCTACCTGCCGGGCAACCCCGTGCCCATCACGGGCCAGACGTTCGGCGTTCTTGTCCTCGGAGCCGCGCTTGGCCCGGCGCGGGCCGTGGTTAGCCTGGCGCTTTACCTATTGCTTTCGCTGGTGGGCCTGCCGGTCTTGGCGCCAAATTCCGGTGGGACCCACACCACGGGCTCCGCGGTGCTCCACCTGCCGACTCTTGGGTACTTGATCGGATTTGTGGTCGCCGGCTCGGTACTTGGGTTGGCGGCCCGTCGCGGCTTGGACCGCAAGCCTTGGTGGACAGCAGCCTCATTCCTAGGTGGGTCAGCCGTGATCTACCTGTTCGGGGCAACCTGGCTGGCACTGGACCTGCACTTGTCCGCACGCACTGCGCTACACCTAGGGGTCACGCCGTTCCTGATTGGAGACCTAGTCAAGGCCGCGGTCGCTGCTGCGGTGCTTCCAGGTGCCTGGTGGATTACGCGCCAGTTCGACAAGTAGTCGACGGATTTGGCTCCACCTAGTCTTCGACCAATCTACGTGGTGAACCGTGACTGAACTAAGCGCTATTGCTGCTGCCGTACGAGCAGGGCGGATAACTGCCGCCGACTTGGTGCGCGAGAGTCTGCGGCGAATCGACGAACTCGACCCTGCGATCAACTCGGTCGTGGCCCGACGCGACGACTTGGCAATCGCCGAGGCCAACGCCATGGACGCTAGAATCGCTCGCGGCGAGGATCCAGGCCCACTCTCCGGAATGCCTTTGCTGGTAAAGGATTTAGAGGATGTGGCCGGAATGGTCACGACAGCTGGATCGGTTTCCCTAGCGCATTCGTCAGCGGCGGTGCGTGATAGTCGTACCCCTGAACTACTGCGCGCTGCCGGTGCAATCGTGGTGGGAAAAACGAACCTGCCGGAGTTCGCTAGCGAAGGTTGGACGTCAAACCTGCTCTTCGGCACGACGGGCAACCCGTGGTCTTTGGGGTGGACCCCGGGCGGTTCCAGTGGTGGTTCGGCCGCTGCGCTCGCCGCTGGATTGGCCCCGCTGGCAACCGGCACCGACGGCGGTGGTTCGGTGCGGATCCCCGCGGCGTTCTGCGGACTGCTCGGG
>Ga0194061_1001104_pt1 | contig 16185 bp, 14 predicted proteins | sample SepL2221m_MetaG_FD_163423 | JGI IMG/M metagenome (GOLD analysis project Ga0194061, IMG submission 163423) | Anoxic zone freshwater microbial communities from boreal shield lake in IISD Experimental Lakes Area, Ontario, Canada - Sep2016-L224-21m | ecosystem: Environmental > Aquatic > Freshwater >... | reverse complement strand
CTGTCAAGCTGTAGGGGGCGGCCAGACTGACGCGAATTTTCTCTGCGACCCCGGCTGCCTGTTGGGTTGAAAGGGCTTTGTCGGTAGCCAGTTCGCTGAGAATCACAACAAATTCATCACCGCCAAAACGCGCCACGGTGTCCACTTCCCGCAGACATTCCGTTAACCGTCGTGCCACCTCGATCAGCAGTAAGTCACCCATTTCATGCCCATACAAGTCGTTAAGCGGCTTGAAGTTGTCCATATCCAGGAACATCAAGGCACAGTACAGTCCACTGCGTCTGCTGACCGCAATGGCTTTGCTCAGACGGTCGCCCAGCATACGCCGGTTGGGTAAGCCGGTGAGGGCATCAAAGAATGCCATTTGGTGCATTTTTGCTTCCATGGCCTTGCGCTCGGTGATGTCTGTAAACATACCGATGTAGCCCATGCTGTTGCCCAGTGCATCACGCATGGTCTGAATGGCGAGCTGCTCGGGATAGACCTCGCCATCTTTGCGCCGGTTCCAGATTTCGCCACTCCAAAAACCTTTGTCAAGCAAATCGCTCCACATTGCCGCATAGAAGCTCGCATCCTGCCGCTGCGACCGCAGAATACTTGGACTTTGACCCAGCACCTCTGCGCGGTCATAGCCCGTGATGCGGGAAAATGAATCGTTGACGTCGATGATGATGCCACTGGTATCAGTAATCGCAATGCCCTCGCGTGCATGGCTAAAGACGTTCGCAGCAATTTGTAGCTTTGCCTCGGACCGTTTACGCTCAGTGATGTCGCGCAATGTGGCAAGTACGACAGGCTGTCCCGACAGAACGATTGGTTGACCTTGGGCTTCCACGTCAAACACCGTCCCGTCAAGCTTGATGTATTTTTCTTCAATCCTGTTCGCAGCGATGCCATGTTCAGTCGCAGCCTTTACCCGTTCCAGCACGAGTTTGTAGGAGTCCGGATGGATCAGCTCCCGAATGGGTTTGTCCAGCAGTTGCTGCGCGGTTTGCGCACCAAACATCTGCACCGCAGCAGGGTTGACAAACAGCAGTTTCCCGTTTCGGTGTAAAACAATCGCATCCAGGGACATCTCAAACGCGGTGCGAAAGCGGCCTTCGGACTCCACCAGGGCAAGTTGATTGCGGTTTCGTTCGGTAATGTCATGACCAATTCCGAGAACGCCGATGACCTGTCCGCCCGCGTCGCGAACTGGCGTCTTCGTGGTCTCCAGCAATTCCCGGTGGCCGTCGGATGCAAAAGTTACCCATTCTTCGTTGCTACTGGAGCCACCCTTGTCCATCGCAACTTGATCGTTCTTGCGAAAAAAGTCAGCAAGTTCTTTGTCAACAAAATCGTAATCGGTTTTGCCGATGATCGCGCCCTCCGATGCGCCAAAGAATTGCTCAAATCTTTGATTACAGGAAAGGTAAACGCCGTCTACATCCTTGAGCCAGACCAGGTCGGGGATTGCATGAACGAGAGCACGCAAACGCGGCTCGCTGTCTGTGCGGTCACCTTCCAAGTTTCTGCGTGGAGAAATGTCCTCGTGACTTATGACAATGCGTATCTGTCCTTTGAAATCAAACCGCGTGACCCTCGCAATGAATAGGCGTCTTTCGGTGGGTGAGTCGCAACGATATTCGAGTTCGAACTTGGCCTCGCTACCTTGCATTACGGAGCGTATCCCTTCAGCCATGGCACGACCACCGTCACACCCTGCCTCTGTAGCCTCATCGCAAACGGTCAGGTAATTAGTAACCTCACCTTGCTCAACGACCGACCCGCCATTTGCACGGCCAAATTCCCGCCAAGGCATATTGGTGGTCAGAATGTTTCCGCGTTCGTCCAATAGCGCCACACTCGACGAAATTGCGTCGAGCGCAAATTGCGCGACCTCCCCTGAGAAGCTTGTTGTTATCATTTTTTTCCACATCGCACATCATGTCGATTTATTGCAGGGTAGCAGAAACGCCGCTTCACGTCACAACCACGGATCCACCACATTTCTTTGTCCCGATCACCACAGACATTGGTGTCATGACCCCCGTACCGAATATTGCGCCGCAGAGTGGCCATCGTCCAATCAAGATGCGATACTGGGCTCCATGTGATTGAGAAGCCTGTTGATATCCCGTAAGAACGCCCTATGAGCATTGAATTGCCAACTGACGCCAAGGTTCGTTTCACGACTGAACGCTTGTCCATCCTGACGCCACGTGATAGGCAAGGTCTTGCCGGACGCATCGGTGTGATTCAAACGGACAGCAATTTAGTTGCCAAACCTACGGTCTATTTTCCAGCCAACGGCGACAAACCGGAGTTGCGCCTGTTTCGTGTAGACCCGCGCCACCTTGAACTGGTTGAAAGTCCACCCGACCCCGTGAGCATTCCCAGTCTCAACAGTGAAACAAATCACACCAACCTCGCAAACGGCACTGATGTTGTTCAGCCCGCAACCCCGGTCGATGGCGCGAAACTCTCCCAGAGTGATCTGGACAATTTTTTTGATTGACCCCGCTATTTGCGCAATAGTTGGTGACGCCCGCAGGTGAAAAACCGGACTTGGGAGATGCGGATAGTTCTCCCCTGCCCTGCGAAAATCAGTTTAAAAACTTGCTCCAAGTTCCAATGTTGTAAACCTGCGGGTAGCCACCCTTTAACAGTAGGAGCTTCGCCATTCCACTTCGTGTTCCGCTTGCGCAGCAAAGTACAACCGCAGAAGACTTGGGTATCTCGCCGAGTCTGCTTCCCAACTCTTGAAGCGGAATGTTAATTGTTCCAGGGGCGTTCCCACTTGCGAATTCTGCAACCGATCGCACGTCGACGAATGTCGCGCCGTTTCGCCTCAGTTCGGGCAGCATGGCGATCACTTTTTTTGAATTCCACCACTTGTACGTCACCCAAAGAACCAAAGCCATGAGAGGCCAATACTTTTGAAGAAAGTCGAGAAAATCCATCAAGTTCCTTATTAGACTGAGCGATCGAAGTATCTGTGGAGCGCCGCTATTCGAACTTTGGCCGCCACGTTGGCCAAGCCTACAATGCCACACTTCAGACCTATAAAAAACCTCGAAAAAGCAAGGGGGCCAAGTGTATGTCATCACTGCTCGTGCGCCTGTTATTAACTGCTTTGTGCTGGTGCGCCGGTCTTGGCTGGGCTGCCAACGCAAACGCCGACGACACTATCGAGTTAGCAGACTCTGCACATTCAACCCTAATCAGCACGAGCGTCAAAACATGGATCGATGAAGGCTCGCGCGCCAGCATTGGCCAAGTCGCGGGTGGCGCGGCAAATTTTCAATCGACTCCCGCCCTGAGCCGCTACGCGCTAACCAGGAACGACACCTTGTGGATCCGGTTGCGCCTGGCGCGCGCTCCGGGCTCGGTCGCACAGTGGACATTAAACGTGCCAGCGCCGGCGCTGGATCTGGTAACACTGTACCAACCCCGCGGGGCGGGTGAATGGTCGATGCAGCATGCGGGCGACTCACTAGCACGGTCTAGCTGGAGCAAGGCAGGTCTGTACGCAGACTTTGACCTAGCCCTGGATGGACAAACGCCAAGCGACATTTACATCGCAGTTCGCAACTACAAACTGGTTGGAGTTCCACTGCGGCTGGCACCCAAGTCAGCACGCGAATTCCAGCGGCAGCGCGAGCTTCTGGGTATTGCATTGGTGCTGGGCGGATTGCTCTGCATGGTGGCATTGTCGGCACTTCGATTCGCCGAACACCAAAATGGAATTGATGGTTGGGCGGCGCTGTTTGGGCTACTGATCGTCATCACGCTAGCCGAGTTCAACGGCGTCATGAGTGCGTTTGTGTGGTTGAACTCGCCAAAATTGGGCGACACCGCCGCCAGCGTCCTGCCCGTCATCACGATAGGCTGCACTCTGCTATTTATACGCAGCATCTTCGCGCAGCATTTGCACTGGCGCGGGTTTTACCGGATCATGACTTGGACCGGCTTTGCAACGCTGGCTTCGATTCTTGTTTTCGTCGTAGTGGATCGCCAAGTTGCCGACCGCATTTGTGGTGCCGCCATGCTGATCGCCACGCCCCTGGCCATGCTGTCAACCTTTGTAGGCTGGCGAAACGGATCACCGGTGGCACGCTGGCTCATGTTTGCGCTGACGCCGCAATTTGTCGCGGAGATATATCTATTTGCCTCCAGCTTGGATCTGGTTCCCTTCGTTTGGGAAATGATCTATGTGACCACGATGGCCATTGCGGTGGCCGTTCCCGTGTTGTTGTATGCGTTAAGTCAACTCACGCACGACCGCAAGGAACTGGTGGTTCGTGCAAACCATTTACCCACGCAAGACGCGTTAACCGGTCTACTGACCAAAGAAGTGTTTCAGACCCACCTGGAAGAGTCCGTAGCCCGCGCCATCGAAGCACGCGAGCCCATCGCCCTTGTTCTGGTGCGCGTCATCAACCACGGCCACATCCGCCAAGCGTATGGCGACACCACGGCCGAACAGTGCTTGCTGCGGGCAGTAGTCAAATTGCAGCGCATTCTGCGCGATGTGGACCCAGCGGGTCGCGTGGGAACGGCACAATTTGGGCTGCTAATGGAAGGGGTCGCCACCCGCCAGGCCGTGACCGAACGCATGGTGAAGCTAATCGCATCCGGTCTGATCCCGCTGCCTGGCTTGGTACCAGAAGTCACCCTGCATTTCCAGGCAGCCTGCGTTTTACTGCACAACAACCCCGTTCCCGCCGTGCGGGTGATGGGCGACCTGCGTGAACTGATGGCGGGTATGTCATCGCATTCACGCCGACCCATCCGGTTCCTGGACGCATTGCCCACTGAGGCCTCAACGACTGACAGCCCGAACGAACCGGGATGATGCCGTTCCGGCTTTTACAATCCACCCATGACAAGACCGTTTGACATCTGTATCCGAGGCGCTGGCATCGTGGGACGCACGCTGGCGTTGCATCTGGCAGGCAAGCAATTGCGGGTGGCGCTGATTGATCCCGATGCGAACGCTCAGGCACCGCGAGCTTCCGACGTACGCGCGTATGCGCTAAGCCAGCCGTCGCGCCAATTACTGGAGTCGGTCCGGTGCTGGCCCGACGTTCAGCACGCCACACCCGTGCTCGCCATGCAAGTGCACGGCGACAGCGGTGGGCAGGTTGCATTCAATGCTGTCGACACCCCCGCTGAAGCGCTGAACTGGATTGTCGATGTACCCGTTCTGGAGGCACGCTTGTCGGAAGCCGTACGTTACCAGCCTCTAATTGAAGTGCGCAAGACGCCGCAACCCGCTACGCTCACCGTGGTATGTGAAGGCCGTGGCAGCAGCACACGCGAGGAATGGGGGGTGCAATGGGACGTAACCCCCTACGGCCAATGGGCCCTTGCCGCGCGCGTGCAGTGCACCATCGCGCACGCTCAGGTCGCGCGCCAATGGTTTCATGAAGGCGAAATACTGGCTTTTTTGCCGATGGATGGCCCGCACGGGAACTTATGCGCCATTGTGTGGTCTGTCAGTCCTGAGCGCGCAAAAATACTGCAGGGCGCTGGGCCTGAGGATTTTTGCGAGGCATTGGAAATTGCCAGTCATGGCGTGATGGGGTCCGTTTCGCTGACCAGCGACCGAAAGGTCTGGCCGTTGCAACAGGCACAGGCGCGCCGCTGGACCGGTGTGGGGACTCAGGGAGCATGGGTACTGGCGGGCGACGCCGCACATAATATGCATCCGCTGGCGGGCCAGGGGCTCAATATGGGCCTGGCCGATGTGGCCGAGTTGGTACGGGTGCTGACCGATCGGCCGTATTGGCGCAGCGTCGGAGACCCCAAATTGCTGCGCCAGTATGAGCGTGCACGCAAAGCTGATTTTGCACTGATGGGGCAGGCCAACGATGCGTTGCACCAGTTGTTTGCCAGTCCCCACCCTGCATTGCAGGCGCTGCGCAACTGGGGCATGAACCGATTTGAAAGTAGCGGACCGATTAAACAATGGGTTGCACGGCGCGCGATAGGCGCGTTACGCAAACCGGCAACACAAGGCAAAAATATTACATGAACAACATCTTCAAATCCCTGCTGACCAGCGCTCTGGTTATTCTGTGCAGTGGCGTACTGGCGCAAGAGGCGGCCATTCGGAAAAACTTGACCGAGCGCCTGCCCCAACTCAAGGGCATTGACGAAGTCAGCAAAACGCCCATCCCCGGTGTGTACGAGCTGCGGGTCAATGGTACAGACATTTACTACACCGATGCCCAGGGCAACTACCTGATCGAAGGCAACATTATCGATCTGCGCTCCAAGCGCAACCTGACCGAAGAGCGCGTAACCAAGCTCACCGCAGTCAAGTTTGAAGACCTCCCCTTCAAGGACGCATTCACCATAGTACGTGGCAACGGCAAGCGCCGCATGGCCGTTTTTGAAGACCCCAACTGCGGTTACTGCAAGCGTTTTGAGCGCGACCTGCAAAAGGTGGACAACGTCACCATCTACATGTTTTTGTACCCCATTCTGGGAGCGGACTCTGGTGATAAATCCAAGGCCATCTGGTGCGCAAAAGACCAGGGCAAAGCCTGGCAGGACTGGATGGTGCGCGATCAACCCGTTCCCGCCGTACAAGCTGGGTGCGACACCACCGCGCTGGCCCGCAATGTTGAACTGGGCCGCGGCTACAAGATCACTGGCACACCGACCTTGATCTTTATCGACGGTAGCCGTGTACCAGGTGCGGTGGACACCAAACAAGTTGAAAAAATGCTGTCCGATGCCAAAGGCTGATTGCATGGATGCAATCCACTACCGGGTGGAGGTAGCCGACCTGCACGCCCACCTGTTTGGCGTGACACTCACGGTAGCGGCGCCATCAGTTGCTCAGGCCCTGCGGTTACCGGTTTGGATACCGGGCAGCTACCTGGTGCGTGAGTTCGCCAAGAACCTGCAGAATCTGCAATGCCGCCAAGGCAGCCGCGTGGTCGCTGTCAAGCAGTTGGACAAGGCAAGTTGGGTCGTGGACTGCGTAGCCGGCAAGCCACTGGTGATCCAGTATGAACTCTATGCCAACGACCCGTCCGTGCGCACCGCATGGCTGGATGCCACGCGAGGCTTTTTCAACGGAACCAGCCTGTGCCTGCTGGTTGAGGGCCAGCAAGACCAGTGCCACACCCTGGAACTTGTCGCTACTAAATCTATAGCGCACTGGGCCGTAGCGACGGGGGCTAGCGCCCTGAAAGTTAACAAGAGCGGGTTTGGGACCTACCGCGCAGACAACTATGACACGCTGGTCGATTGCCCCTTTGAAATGGGCCCATTCTGGAGTGGCACCTTCAACGCCTGCGGTATTCCGCACCGCTTTGTGGTGGCCGGTGCGCCGCCCAGCTTTGACGGCACAAAACTCCTGGCCGACACACAAGCCATTTGCGAGGCAGAAATCCACTTCTGGCATGAAGAATGCATCAAGAAGCATAGCGCCTCACGCAAGAAGGACGGGGGCCATAGCCCTATTCCGCATACAAACTATGTATTTATGCTCAACGCCGTAGCCGACGGCTACGGCGGGCTGGAGCACTGCAACTCCACAGCACTCATTTGCAAGCGTCAGGACCTGCCGCGTCTGCCACGCACCACGCTGGCGCCCACCACCCACAAGCAACCTGAGGGCTATACCACCTTGTTGGGGCTGATCAGCCATGAGTATTTCCACACCTGGAATGTCAAGCGCCTGCGCCCCGCAGAACTGGCAAACTATGACTACACCCAAGAGAACTACACCGAGCTGCTCTGGTTCTTTGAAGGTTTTACCAGCTATTACGACGACCTGCTGCTACGCCGCGCTGGCCTGATCGACAACGCCACCTACCTGAAACTGCTGGCCAAAACCATCAACGGCGTGATGCAAACACCTGGGCGCAAGGTGCAGTCCGTCGCCCAGGCCAGCTTTGATGCCTGGATCAAGTACTACCGCCAGGACGAAAACACGCCCAATGCCACGGTGAGCTACTACACCAAGGGCTCACTGGTGGCGCTGTGCCTGGACCTGACCCTGCGCGCCGAGGGCAAAACCACGCTGGACGCCGTGATGCGCGGATTATGGACGCGCTGCAGTGGCGGCCCCATGACCGAACAGGATTTGCTGGCGGTGCTGAGCCAGGTGTGTGGCCGCTCGTTTGCGCCTGAAGTTGCGCAGTGGGTGCACAGCACCAAGGAGTTGCCCGTCACCGCATTGCTGGAAAAACACGGCCTTCAGGTCCACCTCGAGCCTGACCAGGTTGCCCAGCAACTGGGCCTGCGGGTCAAGGAAGGCAATGGTCTTTTTATCCAGACCGTGTTGCGTGGCGGCGCTGCTGAAAAAGCCGGTTTCGCCAGTGGCGATGAATGGATAGCTGTTCAGCCAGCTGGTCAAAAAACCGGTGGCGCCTGGCGCCTGCAGACGCTGGACGACTTCACCCTCTATGCCGGCAATGCCACAAAGGTCACTGCCCTCGTTTCCCGCGACAAGCGCCTGCTGCCATTGACGCTCACGTTGCCCAAACCCAGTCAGGCTGTGCGACTGACCGTGCGTGATGACGCGCTTGCCAACGCCTGGTTGAGCCAGACGCCAGCGCCCCATTGAGTTTCCGTCCCTTTCAACTGACACAACCTGAATGCCTGCACCATGACCTACGAATGCATCACCACCCATATTGAAGGCGACAAAGTTGCCATCATCACCCTGAACCGCCCCAAACAGCTCAACGCCTTGAACGACCAACTGATGGACGAACTGGGCGACGCGCTCAAGGGCTTTGATGCCGACCCGGCCATTGGCTGCATGGTCATCACCGGTAGCGAGAAAGCCTTTGCCGCCGGTGCCGACATCGCGGCCATGGCCAAGTTCAGTTTCGTTGACACCTACAAAAACGATTTCATAACCCGCAACTGGGAAACCATCCGCTCGGTGCGCAAGCCGGTCATCGCGGCGGTCAGCGGCTTTGCGCTGGGTGGCGGTTGCGAACTGGCGATGATGTGCGATTTCATCATCGCCTCCGACACCGCCCGGTTTGGACAGCCCGAGATCAAAATCGGGATCATCCCCGGTGCCGGTGGCACCCAACGCCTGCCTCGCGCTGTGGGCAAGTCCAAAGCCATGGACATGGCCCTGACCGGCCGCATGATGGACGCCACCGAAGCAGAGCGCGCCGGGCTGGTGAGCCGCGTGGTACCGCAGGACAAGCTGATGGACGAGGTGCTGGGCGCCGCACTGCTGATTTGCAGTTTTTCCCAGCTCGCCACCATGGCCGCCAAGGAAACCGTCAACCGCGCCTTTGAAGGCAGTCTGTCGGACGGCCTGATGTACGAGCGCCGCCTTTTCCACGCACTCTTCTCCACCAATGACCAAAAAGAAGGCATGGACGCCTTCATCAACAAACGCAAGGCCGAGTTCACCCACCAGTGATTTTTGGCTATAATCATGCGCTTCGGTGATATAGCTCAGTTGGTTAGAGCGCAGCATTCATAATGCTGATGTCGGTGGTTCAAATCCACCTATCACCACCATCTTTTGGTCTCTTGCAGTGTCAAGAACCCTCAAAACCCGCTTTGGCCCAGGCTACGGCGGGTTTTTCTTTTTCCACCAAACTTCACGGCGTACCATGACATCCCAACATTTTGTTGGTATCCGTGTTGGTACTTCGAGAAAAACATCAAAACAAGGCGTCCAGATACCATCAACCAGGAGAGCAATGTGGCACTCAACCCAACTTTCGTGAAGCAGAAGAAGCACAGCGGCAATCCTGCTGGCGACAAACATTCAGACGAACAGGGGCTGTACCTGCTCGTTAAGGAGACTGGCAAATACTGGCGGATGAATTACCGTTTCAACGGAAAGCAAAAAACCCTGGCACTGGGGGTGTACCCTGCCGTTTCCCTTGCCGAAGCCCGTGAAGGCCGGGACAAGGCCCGCAAACTACTGGCCGCCTGCACGGATCCAAGTACCGCCAAGCGAGCTGAACGAGCCACGAAGTTGGCAGCGGGCGAAAACACATTCAAGACACTGGCATTGGAGTGGTATGGCAGCAAAGTGGATGGCTGGTCCAAAGTCCACGCCGAAACAACCATGGAACGAATGGAGAAGAACCTTTTGCCCTGGTTGGGTAACCGTCCAATAACGGAAATTGAGGCTCCTGAGATTTTGACAACTCTGCGACGCATCGAAGCCCGTGGAGCCATTGACACAACCCACCGAATAAAGTCCATCGTTACCAGCGTTTTCCGGTACGCCATTGCCACCGGCAGAGCAATTCGGAACCCGGCATCCGACGTTGGTGTGGCACTAAAAACCACGATCAAGGGCCACCATCCCGCAATTACTGAGCCCAAGCGTTTCGCTCAGATGATGCGGGACATTTATGCTTACAGCGGCTCGAACATTACGCGAGCCGCAGTCCAGATCCATGCATTGACATTTCAACGCCCGAACGAAATTCAGGGTATGGAGTGGGCTGAGATTGACTTAGACACAGGTGTTTGGACTATCCCTCCAGCCAGGATGAAAAATGTGCTTGAGCGAAAGATACACGGTGATGCCCACATAGTGCCATTGTCAAGACAAGCCGTAGCAGTTTTACGTGACTTACACCCTTTGACGGGGCACGGGCCAAAAGTTTTCCCCAGCACGCGTGGCGAGGGCCGGAGTATTAGTGAAAACACCGCCAGACAAGCGCTCAGGAGTATGGGATATCTCGACCATGTGCCCCACGGATTCAGGGCCTCTGCCCGGACCTTGATCCGAGAGTCGCTGCACTGGGACAAGGACATTATTGAGCGGCAGCTATCGCACGGCAGTGACGAAGAACTCGGCGGCGCATATGACCGAACCCAATTTCTTGCAGAACGTGCAAAGATGATGCAGGAGTGGGCAGACCATCTGGACAAGTTGCGCCAAGGCGCAACGGTGCTTAAATTCCACGCTGATTGAGTGCCCTGGGCTCACCACAATTGTCTTTCCAGCCTTCTAATGGGCACGCGCGACCAGAAACCGCCATACAGAGCGTTTGAAGTGAGTCAACCCATCTTGATCAGAGCAAAGCAAATCCGTGTTGCCTGGAATGAATGTCATTGGCTGCAAGAACTCAGACTGAAAGCCAATCTATGGTGGGGAATGGCATCCAGACACACCCATGTTCAGGCGAGATCTGCGGATAGTTGTCGAAGCTGGGATTGAGGCTTACGGGCCTGGATCGCACTGGATTGAAGAGCAAACCCACAATCCGCATTGTGGCCCAACATAGCTGACCGGTCCTTATGGCTTGTCAATCAAGGGATTCAACGGTCAGAGCTTAGGAGGCACATTGCTTAAAGAACGTACATTTTCGACACATCCCTGGAGAACATGTAGGTCGCGGCTCGACCACTCCAGCAAGTAGATCCTGTCGCCTCGTTGCCAAGGCCAACAAATCGATGTGAGGAATGAGCATTACCCGATGGCATCCCGTCTTACGGCCATCCGGCCACTCGGTCAGCACAAAGGCATAGTTTGAAACCGCCGATCCCGTCTCCGCCATCACTGCCAGGCGCTGTGCCGACAACTCGATGACATCCGACAGGTAGGTCCGATTCGCCACTCGAGTTTTCAGTTCAACTAGCACCAACGCACCTGCGGCACTGCAATAAACCCTATCCACCCTGGCTGAAATTGAAGTCGGCCCGCCTGTTCGGAACAATCGCTCCGTATAGACCAATCGGGCTCCTCTCAATTCCGGCGGCAGCCACACCTCACCCGGACCTGCCCTTCTGTACATCCCCCAAAGAAGGGCTGCCAGCGCACCAATTGCAGTAACTACAACAGCATCAAGCCTCATGGCGCGGCTTCCTGGCTTGAAGCCTCCTTGCCATGCACAAGACAAACCAGCGCACGAACTCGATGATGGCCACAAAACGACGCCCCGTGCGAGTCAAAGCCCTACTCCCCTCCCCAAAAAACCTCGTATGCGCGCGTAGTCCGCGCTTGATGGCCTGATGCTGCACAAGGGACAGTCGCTTTCCATAGCGGTGCTCGAACACGACCAAGCGCTCGCACACACCCATCTGCGCCAGTTCTGACGCGCTGACTGATACCCTCCGGCGCCCATGCCTCTTCACCGACGCCATGATCAGTCCTCCCCATCGAAGGCTGGCGCATCGAACGCCTGAACGACATGCCCTGCTATGACTGGATTGACCTTCGAGGAGACCGGCAAGGCCGTAGTGGCCACTTGAGCAGTGGCAACCGCTGTCGACACCAGCGTCCAGTTCTGCGCCAGCAGCCCTTCATGCGCCAGGAAGCGCAGCCGATTCACCCGCTTCGTTCCTTTGTTAAACCGGATCAGGTCATCGTAGAGGCGCGGGTTGTCCTCTCGCGTCATCTCAAACAGCAGCCGCACCGGCTCGCTGTTTGTTTCTTTGTCCCGGCTCATGCTCCCTCTCCTTCCTGCCGCGTTGTGCGGGCAGCACGGCCAGGACCTTGCATCGCAGTGGCGGCGTAATTTGTGCCGGCTATCTGGTAGCCCCGCAGATTGGAGAACATCGGCTCCTTGACTTCCAAGATCTGGTGCGTAGCAAAAGCTTCCTTCACTGCCTTCTTGAACAGAAAAGCACCACCGCCCACTAGGATGACATGCTGGACGTCATAGAACTCGCCAATTCGGCGCATCATGGCCCCCACCGCCTGCTTGGTGACACTTTCCACCACGGGCTTCATGCGCGCCAGACCGTAGGTCCGCTGGAAGATCGTCAGATTCTTGTTGGTGCGCAAGGCCAGGTCGATGGCATCCAACTGGTTGTAGGGCCGGCCAATCTCCGCGCTGATGTCGTCTGCAATCACTTGCAGGATGTCTGACACGCCGCGATTGACTGAATGGCTGCGCTTATGCGACAGCTTCATACCCCGCGCCACCAGCCAGTCAAAGGTACGTGATCCGGGGTCAATTACCAGGCTGTGCTCGTTCTCCATCTCCACCACCTTGTCGTGCTGCGAGGCGTAGTCAATCAGTGCCCCATTGGGCTGAGCCATGGCCAGCGCCTTGCGCACCAGCACGGTCTTGCCGTTGCCCACGTCGTGGGTGCCGGTCATCAATTTTTCCAGCGCAGCCTTCTTCAAGGCAAACATGGCCACTGGCAAACCGACCACCAGCAGGTCAATGGTGTCAACCTTCATCATCCGCAGCGCTCCACGTGCCAGGGCCAGGTATTCCGGGGTGTCAATAAAGTTGTCGTGGATCTGCGTAGCACGAAAGGCATCGGCGGCCAACATCACGTCGGGGCCCACCTCGTAAAACATGCCGCCAATCGGAATGGCGACGGTTTTGCGCCGATCAGCCCCAAGGGTGGTGGATGGGTCGCGGGGGAAGGGATACGCCAGCGACGGGAAGCTGGCGCAGCGGATTTCATCACCAGTGACACCGGTGACGTACTTGGTGTTGCCGTAGCCAACATCCACAGCTCGAATGATCAGTTCCATAAAAAGACTCCAATTCAGGGTTGCAGTGCGATCAGCATCGGTGGCCCGATGCCGTCCATCCACGCAGAAACCCCCTTCAAAACGCCCGATTTCGGGATCAGGTCTGGTCTGGGTCTGAATACAGCCATGTCAGGACGCACTGAAACGAGACCATTTCGTCCGACGCTTGAAAGAGCACTGCGTGTCGAACCACGGTCTCACCGCAAACCGAGCTGTCAAGGGTGCGATTTGCGTGGATCACGCCAATTTGTGCTGTTTCCGTGGCCCGGGCCTGCGAACCGGCCATCAATCCGGTCAAGGTCCCGTCCGGGACCAGAGGCAGCAATTTCCCTTGTCAAGCCCGCATGCAGCCTCACTTTCAATCCCTTCGGGACAATAAACTCGGCTCACGGGCACATCCCGGTCGTTCAATCGCCACCCAAAACCACCGGGAAATCGACACCATTTCCGGCAAGCCTGCTTGACTCATCCTCTGGCTCGGCGTCAACTACAGGTTCCCGAGGGCCGTCCTGGCCCTGCTCCATCGAGGAGCGCAAGGCGTCGCAGTCGTTACCTGCCCCAAACTCCGGTCCTTGAACCGGAATTCGCCATTGCCCCCTGATGTGATGGCCCCGTGGTTTTCTTCGTAGTGCAACCCCTTGTGGCCTTGCCAGCACTTATCGCTGGGCGTTCCCTGAAACGCGCCACGGCTTTCGAGCACCCGGTCGGCACCCGATGCCGCGCCCCTGTTCCCGCCATCCTTTGAGCACGCGTTACACGCAGCGCGCGGTTGTGTTTGCCTCTTTAGGCTCCCCGCGCGTTCCCGCTCACAAACTCGGCACCGCCCTGGACTTTCGGTCAGGGGTGGACCCATGCGAGTGGATGGCGCTACGAATCCAGAACTGATCCATCAGTACGTGCAAGGCCTGACCTTGTCACGGATGCCCATTGCCGCCCTTGAGGCGGGCGGGCATCACCAACCCCATGGTTGCAGAAATGCACAGGTGGGACGGATCACATGTTTCATTTTTAAGGAAGACCGAGCTGGCCAACGCAGAAGCGCTGGCTGGCAAAACCTTGGGTAGGTGCCGCACATCGGTGGTCGCGTGCGGCGCCGGAGTTCTTGACCACTGATCTGCCGGACGACGGAATCCGTCCGGTAGGTGCGGGCTTTGCGATTCCACGTTTTTCAACACCTTCCCGCCGTTCGGGCGGCGGGCGGACATCCACGAAATGGAAGACAACACCATGCCAAACAAATCTTCTCGTCGGCGGCAACAAGGCTCTGTCAGCCCCGGCCGTCTGTTAGTCAGTGAACCCACGCGCCGCCAAGAATGGGCGAACAAGACTGTCCCCGAAATCCTTGCGGGCTATTAGCCGGGCAAGACGCCGCCGCTCAAAGTGCTGGAGGTACTGTTGGAACTCTTCAACACCCTGCACACCTCTCTGGAAAAAACTGTTTCACACAAGACGCGCTATGAACGCGCCCAGTTCCTTCGGCGGTTCTTTCGTGACCTCAAAGCCAAAGCCGGGTTCAACACGATTCCCGATCCACGCAACCTGGGACAAAAGCACATTCATGCGATGGTGCAAGTCTGGCAAAAAGAGCATCTGGCCCCTGCCACGATTCAAACCTACTTGAGTTTCCTACGCGGCTTGGGCATGTGGATGGGCAAGCATGGCTTTGGGCTTGATGGATTTGAAGTTGATGCGCCGCAATGGCGAGATGATCCCGGTGGATATCTCGCTGGGACATTGGGACGACAACGGGGCTAGCCACGCTATTGCATACATTCGCGATCTGAGCGAGCGCAAGAATTTTGAAGAATCATTGCGCCACCAGGCTGCTCATGATGAACTCACCGGGTTGCCTAACCGCTGGCTTTTTCGTCTGCAGTTAAACCAGGCCTTGGTGCGGGCTGCGCGAACCGGGCAACATGTGGCGGTGTTGTTCATTGACCTGGACTATTTCAAGACGGTGAATGACAGTTTTGGACACGCCACGGGTGACGCCTTGCTGGTGCAGGTACCTCAGCGACAAGGCACACAGTCTGGGACAACTGCTTCACGATGGCGGCTACGCCACTTACTTTGCCGGTAAGTGGAATTTGGGGGATGGCGCAGAACGCTCCCCTGGAGCCAAGGGCTGGGATCGCTACATCTCGTTGGAGCAAACGGGCGCGGACAATTACGAGGCCAAGGTTTATGCGCCGCTCAACATGGAAGCTGTGTGGTGGGAGGACGGTAAGCGCGCCCAGTTGCCCAAGGACTTCTTCTCCACCCGTCACTATGTTGACAAGATGATTCAGTTCATCGAAGACGGTACGCCAATGAAAGCGAAGTGGGACGGTTGCCGATGATGATCGAAGCGCTGGAGAAGAAGATTGCGCTGTATGTCCAGGATGTAGCGCGGATTGAACCACAAACCATGCAGGGCATTACCCTGGAACTGGCGGGTCGCCCGGTCACCGGGCCGGACACCGTGGGGGAAGTCCTGCGGGGCCTGGTCAAGACTGCAAAAGAAGAGGTGCGTACTGGCACCCGCATGATTGAACGGGTGCTTGGCCGCTTTGGCGGGTTCGACTTGGGCATCCTGGCTGCTCGCGGCGAGGAGGTGCCCAACCTGTGCCTGTCAGGCCATTGCCTGTTGTTGGTGGCGGTCTGAAAGCGCGTAAAAATGACGATTGAGCGCGGTTTTGGGTTGGAGGTGTAGGGAGATTGGACGGCCGACGATATCCATGTCTGGCAAAAGTGTGTTCTGTGACAATTGACTT
>Ga0194061_1001103_pt1 | contig 16192 bp, 10 predicted proteins | sample SepL2221m_MetaG_FD_163423 | JGI IMG/M metagenome (GOLD analysis project Ga0194061, IMG submission 163423) | Anoxic zone freshwater microbial communities from boreal shield lake in IISD Experimental Lakes Area, Ontario, Canada - Sep2016-L224-21m | ecosystem: Environmental > Aquatic > Freshwater >... | reverse complement strand
AGATTGATGACGCGGCCATTCTGGAAAATGAACCGGCGGAATTGCTGGCCCGGTACCGGCTGCTGAACAACATGGAAAAAATCCAGCGTCAGGCCGCCGCCGCGTGCGGGGCACTGTATGAAGATGAGGGTGCCGCGCTGGAACGCGTGCGCGGGATCGCCCATGTGCTGGAGCAGTTGGCGGAATTGGATGAAAACCTGCTGCCGGTGGTCGAGCAGATCAAATCGGCGGGGGTGATGCTGGACGAAGGCGCCTTTGCCTTGCGGCGCTATGTGGGCAAACTGGAATTAGACCCCAACGAACTGGCCGAAGTGACCCAGCGGCTGAATCAGGTGAACAAACTGCTGGATAAATATGGTGGTTCGCAGGGCCGCTGGGATGAATTGCAGGCCTATCGCGCCAAAATCGGCGCCGAACTGGCGCAACTGGAACAAAACGAACAGGACAGCACCGCCATGGATGCCCAGATCGCCGCAGCACACAAGCAGCGCGACGAACTGGGGGCCAAGCTGACGGCGGCGCGGAAACTGGCCGCCAAAAAACTCGCCCCGCTGGTGGAGGGTCATCTGGCCGATCTGGGCATGAAAGAGGCCCAGTTGGTCATTGATCTACCGCCGGCCGAACACAGCCCCACCGGGCGCGAAGGCGTGGAATTCATGATCGCCCCCAACCCCGGCCAACCCGCCCGGCCCCTGCGCAAGATTGCCTCCGGCGGTGAATTGGCCCGCGTCATGCTCGGGCTCAAGAGCATTCTCGCGGGGGTGGACCGGGTGAGTGTGCTGGTCTTTGATGAAATTGACGCCAACGTCGGCGGGCGCATGGGCACGGTCATCGGCGAGAAATTACGCACGCTGGCCCAGACGCATCAGGTCTTGTGCATCACGCACCTGCCCCAGATTGCCGCCTATGGCCAGCAACATCTGAGTATCCATAAAGAAACCCGCGCCGGGGCCAGCTTTACCAATGTGAAGATTCTCACCGGCAGCGAACGGGTGCGCGAAATCGCGGAAATGACCTCCGGCAGTCAGGTGACCCAGATCGCCCTCGCCCAGGCGCAGGAGTTGCTGGATATGGCCAAACCCAAGATAGCTACCCCGCCGGCCAAACCCGCAAGTAAACCGGCGGGTAAGGTGGCCAGTAAGCCCAAGGGTTGACATCCCCGGGCCGGGGTCTTAGCTTGTCCTTTTTGCCCTTTGCCGCAGGGGCCGGTGCTCGGACCCGCGGCGCGTTTTTTGGAAGTAGGTAGACCATGAATCAAACTTGTACTGTCGCACAACTGGCCCAGCATGTCGGCGGCACCGTGGTGGGTGATGGCGCCCATGTGGTCAGCGCCTGTCATGGCTTGGAAGATGCCGATGCTGTGCATGTGAGTTTTGTGGCTAACGCCAAATATGGCAAGCATTTGGATACCACCCGCGCGGGCGTGGTGTTGGTGGCACCGGGTACGCATAAGACCGTTCACCGCGCGGCGGACCTACCGCCCCTGGCGCTGATCGAAGTCAAAGACCCGTATTACGCTTTCCAGCAGGCGGTCGTATTGCTGCATGGTTTCCGCCGGCAACCGGCCGCGGGCATCTCGCCCCTGGCCGTGGTGGACACCAGCGCGGTGATCGGTGCGGATGTGTATGTTGGCGCGTATGCCGTCGTCGCAGCGGGCGTTACCATCGGCGCGGGCAGTGTGATTTATCCGCATGTGGCCATCATGGAACAGGCCCGCATCGGGGCCAACTGCATTTTGTACCCGCACGTTACGGTCTACGATGCCTGCGTGTTGGGCGATCGCGTGATTCTGCATTCCGGCTGTGTTATCGGCTCGGACGGGTACGGCTTTGCCACCCACGCCGGGGCGCATCACAAAATTCCCCAGGTGGGCAATGTCATTCTGGAAGATGATGTGGAACTCGGTGGCAATACCGTCATCCAGCGCGCGGTGACCGAAAGCACCATCATCGGCAAGGGCAGCAAACTGGGCGATTGCGTGGTCATCGGCCACAACACCCACGTGGGGCCGCATAATCTGTTTGTCAGTCAGGTCGGGCTGGCCGGTTCGGCGACCACGGGCAAGTATGTGGTCATCGGCGGACAGTCCGGCATCGGCGGACATATGATGCTGGGCGATGGCGTGCAGGTGGCCGCACGCAGCGGCGTCCTGGGCGATGTCCCCGCCGGCATGCAGGTCGCCGGCACCCCGGCGGTGGAATTAAAATTGGCGCGGCGTGTGGCGATGCAGCAGTTGACGCTGCCGGATCTGGTCAAACGCATCCGCGAGTTGGAAGATAAAGTCGAAAAACTATCCGCAGCCGGGCCCTCGGCCTGAGCCGCATGAAAGCTGGTTTTTATGAGCAAGTATGTGTTACCGCAGGTCGCCGCATCGGCGGGGTATGTCCCCGGCGAACAGCCGACGGGCAATGAAGCGATCAAACTGAATACCAACGAGAATCCCTATCCCCCCTCGCCGCGCGTGCTGGCGGCGATGGCCGCGGTGACGCCCGAACAATTGCGTAAATATCCGCCCCCCAGCGCCCGGACATTCCGCGAAGCGGCCGCGCAGGTGCATGGCGTCACGCCCGATATGATTCTGGCCTTCAACGGCGGGGACGAATTATTGTCCGTGGCCATCCGCGCTATCGTGGGCCCGCAGGATGCTGTGGCGTTTTTGGACCCCAGCTATTCGCTCTATCCCGTGCTGGCCGAGGTGCAGGGCTGTCGCCAGACGATTCTGCCCTACACCATCAACGGACAGGATTGGCGTCTCCCGGCCAATATCGCTCAGACCGATGCCAAGCTGCTGATTATCGTGAACCCCAACGCGCCTTCGGGGACGTTTGAACCCATCGCCAATCTGCGCGCCATCGCGCGGGCGTTCCCCGGCGTGGTCCTGATTGACGAAGCGTATGTGGATTTCGCCCCCGAGTCGGCCCTGCCGCTGGTCAAGGAATTGCCCAATGTGATTCTGCTGCGGACGCTGTCCAAGGGCTACAGCCTCGCGGGGATGCGTTTTGGTTATGCCATCGGCCCGGCGGAGTTGCTGCGCGAATTGGAAAAAGTCCGCGACAGTTATCCGCTGGATGTGATGGCTCAGGCGGCGGCCACGGCGGCGATTTCAGATCAGGCCTATGCCCGGGAGACCTGGGCGAAAGTCGTCGCGGAACGTGCGCGGGTCAGCGCCGCACTGCGGGCGCTGGGGCTGGCTCTGCCCGACAGCAGCAGCAACTTTGTGCTGGCCCAGTTACCCTCCCAAGTCCGGTTGGATGTGGGCCAGGGCCCGCAAACCCTGACCGGTAGTGCTGCGGCCGGACCGATTTACGAAGCCCTCAAACAGCGCGGCCTGCTGATCCGCTATTTCCGCCTGCCGCGCTTGACCGACAAACTACGCATCACCATCGGCGCGCCGGCCGAGAACGACCGGCTGCTGGGTGCCTTGCACAACATCCTGTTATCCCATTAAGGTGGCTGCATGACCGCAACGGAAAAGCCGGTGGTGGAACTGTTTACCGATGGCTCGTGTCTGGGTAATCCCGGCCCCGGCGGCTGGGCCTACATCCTGCGCCATCCCGCCACGCGCAAAAGCAAAGAGGCCAGCGGCGGCGAAGCCAACACCACCAACAACCGCATGGAACTGATGAGCGTGCTCCAGGCGCTGGAGGCGCTGCAGGTGCCCACGGTGGTCAATTTGTGTTCCGACAGCAAATATCTGCTCGACGGGCTGCGTTCGTGGCTGCCCAAATGGAAACTTAACGGCTGGCGCACCAGCGCCAAGCAACCGGTGAAGAACGATGACCTGTGGCGGCGGCTGGACAAGCAAATCGCCATCCATGAACTGCGTTTCAACTGGACCAAAGGCCACGCCGGCCATGCCGAAAATGAACGTTGCGATCTGCTGGCCCAGACCGCAGCCCGGAAAGTCCGGGTCCATTAAGTATTTCGATCCGACGGGTTGGTGGCTATGACCCGTTTGACTGTGTTTTATACTCAGGGAGAAAACCCATGCCCCGTATCGCCCACTATGTCTCGTCCACCCATTGGGATCGCGAATGGTACGAAGCTTTCCAAGGCTACCGCATGCGGCTGGTGGCCATGCTGGACGAAGTCTTGGCCCTGATGGACAAAGACCCCGCGTATCAGTTCACCATGGACGCACAGGTCCTGCCGATCTTTGATTATCTGGAAATCCGCCCCGAGCGCCGCGCCGAAGTCACCGCCCGCATTCGCGCCGGCCGGCTGCACGTCGGCCCGTGGTATGACCTGCCCGATGAATGGCTGGTCGCCGGGGAATCGCTGATCCGTAATCTGCAAATCGGGATGCAACTGGCCCGCGAACTGGGCGGCACGTCCCAGGCCGCCGCCGTGGTGGACCTGTTCGGCCATACCGGCCAGTTGCCGCAAATCTTTGCCCAACTTGGTTCCCCCGGCACGGTGATCTGGCGTGGCACCCATGAACAATCGCACCACGGCACGTGGATTTGGCAGGCGCCCGATGGCACGCGTCTACCCGCGTTCCGCTTCGCCCGCATCGGCTATGTGTCGTTCTGGAAATTCGTCCGCCGGCCCGCCATGCTTAACGGCCCCGTGGATGAGGAAATTTTTGTCACCGAATTGGTGAAGTACACACTGCACGAAGCCCAGCGCTCCGCCGTGGGGCCGATTCTGCTCTATGACGGCGCGGACCATATCGAAATCGAAGAAAATATTTCCGCCCTGATCGCGCGGGCCAATGCGCAGCTTGCCGCCCATGATATCCGCATCGAACATAGCGGTCTGGATGCCTACTTGAACGAGCTCAAACCACACGCCGGCCAACTCACGCGCACCCTGACGGGCGAACTGCGCGAGACCGGGCGCGACCCCATGAGTGTGGATGAGCAGGCCCTGCTGCCAGGCGTGCTGTCCAGCCGGATTCCGCTGAAACAAAAGAACGCCGCCTGCGAAGATGAACTGACGCTCTGGGCGGAACCGTTTTCCGCCTTTGCGGCCGGGGCCAAAACCGGCTTGGAATATCCCCGCGGTTTCCTGCTGACCGCCTGGCGGCATCTGCTGGAAAATCACCCCCATGATTCCATCTGCGGGTGTTCGATTGATCAGGTGCACACCGATATGCTGTATCGGTTTGATCAGTCGCTGGGGATCGCCACGCGTTTAACCGATCGGGCCTTGCGCACCATCGCCGCTGCCGCCATGCCGCTGCCGGTGGATGACAAGACGCTGGTCGTGACCGTCTTCAATCCCACTGCCACCGCGCTGGATGAAATGGTGGATTTGACCATCAGCCTGCCCGAGGATTGGGACAAGAAATATGCCGATGGCTCCAATTTCGAAACCACATACGCCTTCCGCATCACCACCGCCGACGGACGGGAAATCCCCTGGCAAACAATCCGTCAGTACACCCAGGAAGGTTTCCGCATCCGGCGCAAACACTTCCCCAGTCCCGATCAGCGCCATCATGTGTCTGTGACCTTGCCTTTGGCGATTCCCGCGCTGGGGTATACCACGCTGCTGGTGCAACCCACCGAACCGCCGGTGCGCTGTCTGGGCCGCATGATGCCTAATGCCCGCACGCTGGAAAATGCCCATCTGTGCGTCACCGTGGCCAGTAATGGCACCCTGACTCTCACCGATAAACGCACCGGCCACACCTTCTCCAACCTGCTGACGTTCGAGGATTGCGCCGATATTGGCGATGGCTGGAATCACGGTGTGGCGCTCAACGATCAGATCTATAACAGCAGCGCCGCCGGCGCTGATATCGCTGTGCTGGCCGATGGTCTGCATCAGGCCACGCTGCGCCTGACGGTGACCATGCATGTGCCCGAGGAATTCGACTTCCGCCTGATGTGCCGCAGCCCCCGGCTGGTGCCCTTGCGCATCACCTCGGACATCACCCTGCGCCGCGACGCCGATCATATCGAAGTCGTGACCACCGTGGATAACACCGTCCGCGATCACCGCGTGCGCGTGATGCTGCCCACGCAACTGGTGGCCGATACGTATACGGCCGATGCCGCCTTTGACGCCGTCACCCGGCCCATCGCGCTGGCCGCCGACAATGCCACCCGTCGCGAGTTTGATGTGGAAACCCGTCCCCAGCAGACGTGGACAGCGCTGACTGATGGCACTGTCGGCCTGGCGCTGGTGACGCGTGGCTTGCCCGAATCCGCCGTGCTGGATACGCCCGAACATGCCATCGCCCTGACGCTCCTGCGCGGTTTCCGCCGGGCCGTGTTCCAGGGGTTGGACCGTAACCCCGGCGGGCAAGTGCTGGGCGTGCATACCTTCCGCTATCGCATCGTGCCCTTTGCCGGGGCCGTGCCCACGTTGAACCTGTTCTGGCTGGGCCAGCGGATTCTTCATCCCGTCCGACAGGTGGATGCCACGCTCTGGGACCGCCAGCACGTCCGTCCGCCCACCGGCACGCTGCCCCCAACCAGCTCGTTCCTCAGCGTCACCGGCCCGGCCGTGGTCTCTTCTGTGCAACACGACGGCCAACGCCTGCTGGTGCGTATCTTCAATCCCACCGCCAGCGCCGGCCCGGTCACGCTGACACTCGCGACGCCGGTCACGCACGCCGAATGCCTCACGCTGGATGGTGCCGTGGATACCACCGTACCGGTCACCGCTCAGGGCAATCAGGTCGTCTGCGACCTCCGCGCCAAGCGCATCGCCACGTTAGCCTTGCGTATGTGATTAAGGTGTCGGTCGTGCGTTGTGGGTGGGACTCACCACACCCCCGGCGTATACAACCGCCGGTAATCCCGCGGGGTCATCTGCACATGGTGCTTGAAGGCGCGGCTGAAGACGGCTTCATCGCTGAAGCCACAGGTGGCGGATATCTGAAAAATTGCCAGATGTGTGCTGGTCAGCAGATCCCGGGCGCGGTGCAGGCGGATTTGCATCAGCATATAACCCGGCCCGTGCCCGAGTTGGGTGTCGAAACGGTATTCCAGCGAGCGCCGACTTTGTGCCGTGGCTTCGGCGACCGCCGCGATACTCAGCTTGAGGTTCCCCAGGTGTTGGCGCATATATGCAATCGCGGCCAGCACATCGGGATGGGTGGTGGGCACGCCGCGCGTGGTCTGACGGGCAATCACACCCACCGGGGGAATCAACGTCTCGGCCGGCGGGGCAATACCTTCATGCAGCCACCGGCCCATCAATTCCATCGCGCGGTACCCGACCAGTTCAAAATTCGGCTGAACACTGCTCATGGGCATGTTGGATAACACGCCCTGCAGGGGATCGTTGTCGCAGCCCACGATAACAAAATCGTTGGGGATATGCAGCCCGATGCTGCTGGCGGTGTTAATCACGTGCCTGGCGCGGATGTCATTGGCGGTGGCCAGGGCAAACGGCCGGGGCAGTTGGCGCATGAATTCCCGTAGTACAGGCATCTGTAGCTCGGAACTGGTTTGATTGGGTAACGCGGGTATGTGGCAGGTCAGCCCCGCCTGCTCCACCGCCCGGCGAAACCCCGCGCCACGCTGGTTGGAGTAGCGATGCTCGTACATGGGGATAAAACCCAGCGTGTGGTAACCCAGACCCAGCAGATGCTCTGCGGCCAGCCGGCCACAGGCCACATCGTCGGAGATGACCCGCGGGAACACGGACTCCGGGCTGAGATTGGAAACATTAATGACCCGGCGCCGCCGGGCCTGCAGAGTCTTTTGTACCACCGGATCCGCATAGAACTGCCCGATAATGGCCCGGACGTTGTGTTCCGCCACTTGGGCTACGGTCATCAACGGGCCCAGAATCCCACTCCGGACACTCACGCTGGGGTGTTGGACCAGATAGCGGTGGATGCCCATCAGGGCACGCATGCCCAACGGGTTAAAGCCGTCGGTCGAGAAGACCAACGCCACGGTTGCGGATGCTGAAGCGGGGCTGGGAGCCATGGTTTAACTATACCGCAAATTGTGGTGTATGCAAAGAAGTATGCGGAATATGTCATGGCAGTATATAACCAAATGACGATGATATTACTTGTTCGCCGTGCACCGGGCAGGGCGTTATTGGTACGACAAATTCTTAGGAGAACGTTATGCGTATGTATGCACAAGGGCTGATTATGTCCGCGGTGTTGTTGGCCGTCGGGGCGGTGGTGCAGGCCGACATTATTACCCCCACCAGTGTGACGGCGAGTAGTTACTACAACCCTCAAACAGCGCCTACCAACCTGATCAATGGTTCAGGGCTATACAGTCCGGGCGAGATATTGACGAAGCTCCACGGCGCCAACCCCGCAGCCGATGATATGTGGCATGGAGGTGGTGGTCAGGGGACCGGTGGCGGGGCGCCGGTGGTGGCGGATCAGTATGTGATCTTTGATCTGGGCAGCAATGCTGCTCTTTCGAAGGCCCATATCTGGCAGTTCAATCAGACCAATCTTACCCAACGGGGTGTGCACAGCTTCAATATTCTGGTTTCCAGTCAGGCGACAGGCGCCATCACCACCGATTTGGGCGTATTTAATCTCACCCAAGCCGATGGCCTCACCGGTACCGCGGTGCAGAGCCTGAACCTGAGCGGCGCCACGAATGTCCGCCGGGTGGAATTCAAAATCAATTCCGCTTGGAGTGGTAGCACCAATGATTACGTCGGGCTGTCAGAAGTCCGCTTCGAAGGCGTGGCCGTTCCCGAACCGGCCAGTCTGTCCCTGCTGGGTCTGGGCGCAGCGGGTCTGCTGCTGCGGCGGCGTAAAGCCTGAGTCGGAAATGCTAATATAGAAGTTTGCTGTCAACAGCATGCTTCATCTGTGTCGGACGCATGGTACGCACCAACCATGCGTCCGGCTTTTTTTGCCGGAATAGGTGGGTGGACGGGCCGAATACAACCCCCCATCCCGCAAATTCGCAGTTGCGGTGCGGTGGTGTTACAATGCCTGTCGGTACTGCCCTGCAGTGCCGGTAGAGCTATGAAACAGTCCGCCCACAATCTCCCCGCCGCACCTCAGGCGTTGTCGAATTACGCCCTGCTGAAGCGCATGTTGAGCTTTGTCATTCCTGTGTGGGGATGGGCCCTGCTGGCATGCAGTCTGGTGTTGGTCTGGGTGGCGCTGGAAATCGGCGCGGTTACCGCCACCCGCCACATCCTCAACCGCGTGCGCGAACTGTTCGATCATACCGCCACCACGCTGCCCGCCAATGATTTTTGGCTGGCCCTCCACCAACCCCCGCTGACCGAAGTGGAATTGCTCATCGTCATCCTCGGTCTGCTGGTGGTCCTCAACGGCATCAACACCTATTTCCGCGGGGTCTCCTTTTCGCGTTTTGTCATGGAAGGCGTCTATTACATGCGCTCGGCCATGTATGACCGGCTGCAACGCGTGGGCTTCGCCTTTTACGATACCCACAGCAGTGGGGCCCTGATCAACCGTGCCCTGAGCGACTTGCAGAATGTGCGTTCGTTCGTGCAGAACGGCCTGACCACCGTGGTGGAAATCGTGGCCTTTGTCGTGGGCTATAACCTGCTGATGCTGACCATCTCGCCCTGGGTGGCGTTGGTGGCCGTGCTGCCGGTGCCGTTCTGGATTCTTTACATCCTGCGCTACAGCCGCCAGATGCAGCCCGCGCAGGATGCGGCCATGGCCGCGGGTGATGATGTCGTCACGGTCTTTACCGAAGCCGTCGCCGGGGTGCATGTGGTCAAGGCCTTCGCCACCGAAGCCACCGAAATCCAAAAATACCGCGCCCGGCTCGATGCCTACTTCAGCAAAGTCATGCACACCGTCAAGCTGCAGCGCAACTTTCAGCCCGGCATGCGCGGCATCGCGGGCCTCAGTCATCTCAGCCTCTTTGCACTGGGCGCGGTGCTCTGTGTCACCGATGCCGACAAAGCCACCGGTGTGCGCGTGGGCGATCTGGTGGTCTTCGGCACCGCCATGGGCGCCATTCTGGGCCGGTTGCAACTGGTCAGCCAACTCGCGGAACAGTATCAAAAAGCCATCGTCTCCGCGCGGCGTTTTTTTGAAGTACTCGATGCGCAAAGCACCCTCCCGCAGGCGGCCTCCGCCCCGGCCCTGCCCCCCGGCCCCGGCGCGGTGGAATTTAACTTCGTCACCTTCGGCTATGACCCCGCCAAGCCCGTGGTGCGCGATATCAGTTTTGAAATCCCCGGCGGCAGTGTCGTGGCCCTGGTCGGCCCCACCGGCGCGGGCAAGAGCACCATCATGCAATTGCTGGCCCGCTTTTATGACCCCCAGTCCGGCCAAATCTTCATTGATGGCCACGACCTGCGGCAGGTGAATTTACATTCCGTGCGTCAGGCCGTGGGCTTTGTCTTTCAGGAAACGTTCCTCTTTTCCGACTCGGTGGCCAACAATATCCGCTACGGCAAACCCGAAGCTTCGCTGGGTGAAGTCGAGGCCGCCGCCCGCTTGGCCCAGGCCCATGACTTCATTATGGAAATGCCGCGCGGTTATGACACCCCGCTGGGCGAACGCGGCGCCAATCTGAGCGGTGGTCAGCGCGCCCGTCTGGCCATTGCCCGTGCCATCCTCACCAATCCCCGTATTCTCGTCATGGATGATGCCCTCGCTGCCGTGGACCCCGCCACCGAGCATCTCATCAGCCGGGCGCTGGAATTGGTCATGGTGGATCGCACCGTATTCATCATTGCGCACCGGCTTAGTACCGTGAAATATGCCGATCTGGTGATTGTGATTGAAGGGGGTCGCATTACCCAGGCCGGCACGCACAAAGAACTGCTCCGCGAGCCCGGCCATTACCGCGAAATTGCCGAGGTCCAACTGGCCTTCCGCGAACAAACCCAGACGCCGGGCGCATAAGTACGGCGGACCATTTAATTAGTATTGATATTCGCCGCCCAGTTGGTATCCGCGCTGGACATGGAGCGGGGGTGATATTGCCGCGCCTGGGCCACCAACAGATCAATGAGATGATTGGCCCGGGCCACCGGCGCGGCCATTTCCAGCAAAATCTGCCGTTGAAAAGCTTCCGGCACCAGTCCGAACGCCAGCGCATCGACCACAATCCCAATCGGAACGTGTTTCAGCAGCAATGCCCGGATTGCCTCGGCAGGGGGGCTATCGGTCAGATTGGAATTGGTAAATAACTCATACAAAACCTTGCGCACCCGGATTTCCTGACCCGCCGGCATGGGTTGTTCCGGCAGAGGGGTCAAACGCCCCTGACGATACTCCCGGCCGGATGTTTCCATTTCCACATCCGCCCGGCAGACGCCCTGTACCATTAGATCGTAACGTCCATCTTCCAACTGCACATGTTTGATAATCCGGCCCACGCACACCCGGCTGTGAATCGGCGGGCTGCCGGCATAATCACACTTCCAGCCCACCTTCAGCATGGCCATGCCCAAAAGCCGCTGGTCGCGCAGCGTGTCCGCCACCATCACCTTATAGCGTTCTTCAAAAATATGCAGCGGATGCACGATGCCGGGAAATAGTACAAAATTAGGTAGGGGAAATAGCGGTATGGGGCGGGAAAAATCGAGCGGTACGTCAAACATGGTACAAGTCATGCCTTTACTGACCCATTGAGCAATATCTGCCCGATTATAGGCGTCTTAGTGGGCTTAGTAGATAGGTATAATCCGATTCATAACTTTTAATTCGCATATAGAAAGATAGGCCTGGTAAAATGTGCCCCCCTCCCAGTTGACGCCATGAGCAAATCAGGGCAAACTCTCCAGTTGTGGACTAATTGGTCTTTAACAGAGCCAACGTCCGGAGTAACTCACGTTTTTTGGAGCGATTGTTATGTCCCCCGCCGGTAACCCGCTGGTTGAGAGCCCCACAGGTTTTCACGTTGTGTCACGTCCGCGTCCCCTCGACCCCATTTTCAAACCGCGCAGCGTTGCGGTCATCGGCGCCACCGAAAAAGCCGGCGCCGTCGGCCGGACGGTGTTATGGAATTTGATTTCCAGTCCGTTTGGCGGGACGGTTTATCCCATCAATCCCAATCGCCCCAATGTGTTGGGCGTGAAGGCGTATCCCAGCGTCAAGGAAGTGCCGGAACGGCTTGACCTCGCGGTCATCTGTACGCCCTCCCCGACCGTACCGGCGTTGGTGCAGCAATGTGCCGATGCAGGCGTGCGCGGGCTGATCATCATCAGCGCCGGCTTCAAGGAACTTGGCGCCCCGGGTATCGAACTGGAACGGCAGGTTTTGGAAATCGCCCGCAAGGCCGGTATTCGCATCATCGGCCCCAACTGTTTGGGCGCCATGAATCCGCTGATCGGTTTGAATGCCAGCTTCGCCGCCGGCATCGCCCGGCCCGGCAATATCGCGTTCCTCAGCCAGTCCGGCGCCTTGGGTACCGCGATTCTGGATTGGAGCTTCCAGGAATTGGTCGGCTTCTCCGGCTTCGTCTCGCTGGGTTCGATGCTTGATATCGGCTTCGGCGATCTGATCGAATACTACGGCGATGATCCCCAGACCAAAGCCATCCTGATCTACATGGAATCCATCGGCGATGCCCGCTCGTTCCTATCGGCCGCCCGCGAAGTGGCCATGAACAAGCCCATCATTATTATCAAGGCCGGCCGCACCACTGCCGCCGCCGCCGCCGCCGCCAGCCACACCGGCTCCATGACCGGCTCGGATGATGTGCTCGATGCCGCCTTCAAACGTACCGGCGTGCTGCGGGTGGACAGCATTGACGATCTGTTCTCCATGGCCGAAGTCCTCAGCAAGCAACCCCGCCCCAAGGGCCCGAATCTGACCATCATCACCAATGCCGGCGGCCCCGGCGTGTTGGCCACCGACGCTCTGATTATCGGCGGCGGTGATCTGACCGCGCTGCAGGCGGACACCATGGCCGAACTCAACAAGATTCTCCCGCCCCAGTGGAGCCATAACAATCCCGTGGACGTCCTCGGCGACGCCCCGGCCAAGCGTTATGCCCAGGCTTTGGAAATCTGCGCTAAAGACCCCAAGACCGATGGTCTGATGGTGATCCTGACCCCGCAGGACATGACCGATCCCACCGGCACCGCCGACGAACTCAAGGCCTACGCCCACAAGTTCGAAGGCAAGCCCGTGCTGGCCAGTTGGATGGGTGGTCCGTTTGTCCGGGCAGGCGAGGAAATCCTCAACCGCGCCGGCATCCCCACCTTCCCCTATCCCGATACCGCCGCCCGTGCGTTCAACTATATGTGGGACTATGCCCGCAACCTCGATGCGCTGTATGAAACCCCGCGTACGTTGAGCGAAAAAGACGATGTCATTGACCGCGCCGCGGTCAAGAAAATCATGGATGGCTGTCTGGCCGAGGGCCGCACCACCCTGACCGAGTACGAATCCAAGAAGCTCATCGCCGCTTATGGCATCCCCACCGTACCCACCGAGATCGCCACCACGGCGGACGAAGCGGTGGCCTATGCGGATAAGATCGGCTATCCGATCGTGCTCAAGCTCTATTCGCTGACCATCACGCACAAGACCGATGTCGGTGGGGTCATCCTGAACCTGGCCAACAAGGAAGCCGTGCGTACCGCGTTTGAGACCATCAAGAAGAACGTGGCCGAGAAGAAGGGCCTGCAGCATTTCCAGGGCGTTACCGTGCAACCGATGATGCGGCTGGAAGGTTATGAAATCATCATCGGGTCCAGTCTCGATGCCCAGTTCGGCCCCGTGATCCTGTTCGGCTCTGGCGGTCAATTGGTGGAACTCTACAAGGACAAGGCCCTCGCCCTGCCCCCGCTGAATACCACTCTGGCCAAGCGCCTGATGGAACAGACCAAGATTTACAAAGCCACGCAGGGTATCCGCGGCCGCAAGCCCGTGGACCAGAACCTGCTGGAAAAAATTGTCGTCCGCTTCAGCCAGTTGCTCATCGAGCAACCGCGTATCAAGGAAATTGATATCAATCCGCTGCTGGCTTCGGCCGAACGGATTATCGCCCTCGATGCCCGCGTCATTCTGCACGAGGCCAGTGTCAGCGACGACCAGCTCCCGCGTCCGGCCATCCGGCCCTATCCGTCCCAGTACGTCAAATGTACCAAGCTCAAGGACGGCCAGGCCCTCACCTTGCGGCCCATTGGTCCCGAAGACGAACCCGCCATGCGGCAGTTCCATGCCACCCTGTCGGAACAGTCGGTCCGGCAACGTTACTTTATCGCCATGAAGCTCGACGACCGCGTGGCCCACGAACGGCTGGTACGGCAGTGCTTCAATGATTTCGACCGCGAAATGGTACTTGCCGCCACCCTGCCCGCTGGCGAGATTGTCGGCGTTGGCCGGGTCAGCAAGATTCGCGGCACCCAGGAAGCGGAAATCGCCGTGATCGTCTCGGATACCTGGCAGGGCAAGGGCCTCGGCAGTGCGCTGCTGGTGGACCTGATGGATATTGCCAAGGCCGAGAAGCTCAAACGCGTTTACGCCCACATGCTGCCCGATGCCAGTGCCAAAGTCATGTTCGAAAAACAGGGCTTTGCGTTCAAAGCCATCGAGGGTGCCAACATGATCGAAGCCTCGGTGGACATGAAGTAAGTCGCGCTAAAAGTAAATTCCCTTCCGGGGCGTGCGTACCAACGCACGCCCTTTTTATTGAGATGATGCAAAAACGCCGACACCCTGCCACTGGGGCAAGGCATCAGGCGTACATCATGGCCGATCGTTGACACACCACAACGGACCGGACGCACCGGATGTATTGTGTGCTCTGGAGTATTAGTACAAATACGGTGCCAATAGCCCAAACCGCGCTTCCGCCCCCTGAGTGCCGGTCTGGGTTTATCAAAATGAGCCTCCGGCCCGCGCAGTATCATTTTGAACCCCGCAAATCACCTCATAAACCCCCTCCCGGCTTGCTTGTGGCTGGGCCACTGGTTACATTCACGGGTATGTCGTAAGCCTGTCCGGCGGTTTGTTCGCATCCCGCTAAGCCGACGCCCATGCCCCCCTTGTCCCGGGCCAGCCGTAGGTTTAGCGCCGTGCGCATGGACACCAGCCGTTTTTCGTCGTTACGAATTACGGCCCCGGCGCAAGGAGATTGCCCCCATGGTTCCCGAAGCAATTGTGCTCGAGGCACAGCGCATCCTGCAACATGAGTTTGCCCAGCCCGCACTTCTGATCGAAGCCATCACCCATTCCTCTCTCGCCGACGAGCGTTGTCATTCCAACGAACGGATGGAATTTCTCGGCGATGCCATCCTCGGCATGGTCATTTGCCAGCGGCTCTTCGAACTGTTTCCCGAACAGTTGGAAGGGGACCTGACCAAAACCAAAAGCGCTGTGGTCAGCCGCCGCACCTGTGCCAAAGTGGCCAAGCATCTGGGCCTCGGTGCCCTGTTGCAGGTGGGGCGGGAGATGGATATCCACGCGCCCATGCCCGAATCGCTGCTGGCCGGAGTGCTGGAGGCCGTCATCGCCGCGCTCTATCTGGATGCCGGGTTGGAAAAAACCCGCACGTTTATTCTCGCGCACATGGAACCATCCATCACCCACTTCGCCGCCTCCACGCATCACCACAATTTCAAATCGCTGTTGCAACAATATGTCCAGCAGCAAACCCACCATGCCCCGCAGTACGAAGTGGTCGAAATCACCGGCCCGGACCACCGTCGCACGTTCCAAATCCGGGTAGTGATTCAGGAACAGGCCTACGCCCCGGCGTGGGGCGACAGCAAGAAAAAAGCCGAACAGGAAGCCGCCCGACTGGCACTGGAAGCGCTGGGCGTCCTGCCCACCACCACGCCACCCCCCGTGCCGGAACCCATTTCTGAGCTGCCTGCCCCCGCAACGCCGGTCATGGTTGACGCGCTCTCGACCGAGCCCCCCAGCGAGGTTACCTAAATGTTCTGGCGTCGGCTCTTGCGCATCATCCCTCTGGCGTGTTTGGTCGGCCTCCTGCTGCTGCGTTGGCTGGCGCCGGTGTATATCAGCCTCGGTCTGTCCGGCCACGCCGCGCTGGAACTGCACGCCACCAACGAGTATGTGATGTTATCAGTACAAACCGGCCCGACGCTGCGCCAGCAACCTCTTGCCACCGCCTCGTGGCCGTATATCCATATCCGTCAGGATTCCACCTGGGCCAGTCCGCTGATGGTCCCCTGGTCGTCGGGTCTGTGGCAATGGATGAACTCTTATTGTTGGCTTGGTGCGGGTGCTAACGCCACCCAATCCGCGGTGTGGCTCGGGATGGATTACTGGTTGGCTGCACTGGTGCCCGGCCTGATTCTGATCTGGCGTCACCGCCCCCGAACCCGCCCAACC
>Ga0194061_1001102_pt1 | contig 16226 bp, 12 predicted proteins | sample SepL2221m_MetaG_FD_163423 | JGI IMG/M metagenome (GOLD analysis project Ga0194061, IMG submission 163423) | Anoxic zone freshwater microbial communities from boreal shield lake in IISD Experimental Lakes Area, Ontario, Canada - Sep2016-L224-21m | ecosystem: Environmental > Aquatic > Freshwater >... | reverse complement strand
AAGTGGCTCTGGTCGCATATTAGTGGTGGAGCCAGTTGAATCACCGGGTCTCCACGGTCATCTGCGCGACAATATAAACCGTTCTCGAAGAGGGCTTTTGACAGGAAACCACGCAGAAGCTTCTCGCTTTCCTCCGCATTAAAGGTTTCACGAGTTACCTTATCTTTGACGATTTCGATAGCGAGGAAGTATCCAGCTCCACGAACGTCTCCGACGATTGGCAAGTCATAGAGCTTTTCCATCGTCGCTTTAAACGCGGCTTCATTGGCTTTGACATGCTCATTCGTACCTTCGCGCTCCATGATGTTTAAGTTTGCGAGAGCTACAGCAGCGCCTGCTGGATGGCCGCCGAAAGTGAAGCCGTGCAAGAAGGATGCGGTGCCATGTCGGAATGGTTCATAGAGTCGGTCGTTAGCAATCATTGCGCCCATTGGGAAATAACCAGAGGTCATTCCTTTACCGCAGGTAATAATGTCGGGAACGACTCCGTATCGAGTCGATGCGAAATATTCGCCGATGCGACCAAAAGCGTTAATAGTTTCATCGCATACCATCATGACGTCATAGTGGTCACAAATTTCGCGAACCCTTTGAAGATAACCAGGAGGAGGCACGAAACACCCGCCAGAGTTTTGTACGGGTTCCACGAAGACCGCGGCAACAGTATCTGCGCCTTCAAAAAGGATCGCTTCTTCAATACGGTTTGCGGCCCACTGACCGAATTCCTCAACAGAATCACGATGATTCAGGGGAGCCCGATAGAAGTTGGTATTAGGTACTTTGTGGTGGCCAGGAACTAGTGGTTCGAAATATTGCTTTGCTCCAGGAATTCCTGTGATTGATAGAGCACCCTGTGTCGTGCCGTGATAAGCAATGTGGCGGCTAATGATCTTGTGCTTCATCGGCTTGCCGGTCATTTTGTAATACTGCTTAATCAATTTGGCAGCTGACTCAATGGCTTCGCCACCTGTGGAAGTAAAAAAGACATGGTTAAGATCACCAGGTGTATATGAAGTGAGGCGCTCTGCAAGTTCAATTGCGGCAGGGTTTGAGTAGGACCAAATAGGGAAATAAGCAATCTCACGAGCTTGCTTTGCATATGCGTCGATAATTTCTTCGCGGGCGTGACCTAGCTGGACGGCAAAGAGTGAGGATATGCCATCGAAATAACGCTTTCCACGGTCATCGTAAATATAAGCACCTTCACCGCGCGTGATGATCGGTATTGACCCACCATCATCGTATGCACCCATTCGGGAGAAGTGCATCCATAGATGATCTTTAGAGCGGTTTGACCAATTTTCTTCAAGGTCATTTTCAAAAATTTGTGCATTATCAAAAGTGCTTGTTGTTGCCATTTGTTAGGTTCCCCAGTTATAAAGTTGTTTGCGCAACTTCAGGTATATAAAGCTCTCAGTACTGCGTACTTGAGGTATTGCTCGAATGCGCTGCAGAAGTTCAAGCAGATGCTCGTCATCATTACAAATGACTTCACACATCACATCGAAACCGCCTGACGTCACGAGGACGTAGTCAACTTCTTTGTAGTGCGCGAGTTGATCAGCAACTGCGGTGAGATCTCCTTCAACTTTGATGCCCACCATCGCCATTCGATAAGAACCGACCGTAAGTGGATCGGTGATTGCTACTACTTGCATGACCCCAGACTCGATGAGTTTGGCGATGCGCTGGCGCACTGCTGCCTCAGAGAGTCCCACCGCCAAGCCGATTGCGGCGTAGGGCTTTCGCCCATCGATCTGCAACTGCTCGATGATGGCCCGAGAGACATCATCGAGAATTTGGCGGTGCTTGGTGGTCATGGGGGTTACTCTCTCCTACCTTCGTGAGAAAAGCAAAGGAATCCGCAGATTTTGGGGCGTTTCGCAACGATATCCGCAGTGAAAGTGCCAAAAATCAGCCAAATCCGTAGGTAGGGTGCCTTTTACGCTTAAGTGGGCGTACTCTGCCTCTCATACCTAACCCCCTCTAAATGGTGGCCTCTTCGAAAGGGAATGCAATGTCGCAGCTGGAGCAGTTCAAGAACCTGATCAACGGAGAATTAGTATCGAGTTCATCGGGGGAGGTCACATCCATCGTGGATCCGTCCACAGGTGAGGTGTACGCCCAAGCGCCGAATTCGAACGCTCATGATGTCGATCTGGCAATGAAATCTGCTGCTGATGCATTTGTTGGCTGGCGAGATTCCACGCCAAGTGAGCGTCAACGTGCACTGCTTAAAATTGCTGATGCACTGGAGTCCCGATCAGAAGAACTAGTTGCGATTGAATCACGCAACACGGGTAAGCCTCTTGGTATTACAACCTCAGAAGAAATTCCACCGATGATTGATCAGATTCGTTTCTTTGCAGGAGCAGCACGAAATCTTGAAGGCAAGTCTGCTGGTGAGTACATGCGTGGGATGACTTCAATGATTCGCCGCGAACCAATTGGCGTATGCGCGCAAGTAACTCCTTGGAACTATCCGATGATGATGGCAACATGGAAGTGGGCGCCAGCAATTGCTGCCGGAAACACTGTAGTTCTTAAACCCAGTGATACAACTCCTGCTTCAACAATTTTCATGGCTCAGGTCATGTCAGAGTTTTTGCCAGCGGGTGTTATCAACATCATCACAGGTGAGCGCGACACAGGTAGAGCACTTGTCGATCACAAGACGCCTGCGATGGTTTCCATCACTGGTTCTGTCCGTGCCGGAATGGAAGTTGCTGGGGCTGCGGCTAAACAACTCAAGCGAGTCCACTTAGAACTAGGTGGCAAAGCGCCGGTCGTTGTCTTTGATGATGCGAATCTAGAATCTGCGGCAGAAGGAATAGCAATAGCAGGCTTCTTCAATGCTGGACAAGATTGCACCGCGGCAACACGAGTCCTCGTGCAGGCTGGGGTCTATGACCAGATGGTTGCAATGTTGGCTGACCAAGCCACAAACCACATTGCCATTGGTTCACCACATGAGGATGTTCTTGTGGGTCCTGTAAATAATGCTAATCAGTTGGCACGTGTTTCAGGCTTCTTGGATCGTGCACCTTCTCATGCACGCGTTATGGCGGGTGGAAAAGCTTTGCAGCGCCCTGGATTCTTCTTCCCACCAACAATCGTGGCTGATCTCAAACAAGATGACGAGATGATTCAAAATGAAATCTTCGGTCCAGTTATCACCATCCAGAAGTTCCATACCGAAGAAGAAGCGATTGCCATGGCTAACGGCGTTGACTATGGCTTAGCTTCAAGTGTGTGGACACGAGATCATGGTCGTGCGATGAGACTTGCTAAAGCTTTCGATTTTGGTTGCGTATGGATTAACACTCACATCCCCGTCGTTGCAGAGATGCCACATGGGGGATTCAAGCGATCTGGCTACGGCAAAGACCTCTCAGGCTATGGCTTCGAGGACTACACCCGTATCAAGCACGTCATGACAAATCTCAATTCTTGACTCTGACATGGCCTTTATGCATGGACGCACCATGCATAAAGGCATAAACTCCCCGCATATCCGCTACGTCTCGTACAGCGAATAAAGGATAGATAACTTTCTACTAATGAAGACCATGACAAAGAGGAGTCGCAATGCCTACTAATAGCCCACTCTCACCAGAGACACGAGCAATCATCCGCGCGCAAATGTCGCGAAGAGGATTACTTGCTGGAGCAGGAGGTCTAGGTGCAGCAGGACTCTTGGCTGCATGCGGAACTAAGTCAGCTTCCACGGGCGCTAAGGCAGCGGTAGTCACAGACCTATCTGATACCGAGAAGGTAGCGCGATGGGCGAACTGGACTTTGTATTTAGATTACGACTCTAAGGCAAAGAACTATCCAACTCTTGAAGCATTCAAGAAGTCCTCTGGGATCGACGTTACATATGCTGAAGATGTTGATGATAACAATACGTTCTATGGCAAGGTCGCTGGTCAGCTAAAACTTGGTAAAGACATTGGTTACGACATCGTCACGCTTACTGACTGGATGGCTGCTCGCTGGATCCGTTTGGGATACACGCAAGCGATTGATGCTGCGGCAGTCCCAAATAAGAAGAATATTTTGCCGGTACTTGAAAATGTTGCCTTCGATCCAGGCCGAAATAACTCATTAACATGGCAGACAGGTTTTGCAGGATTTGGTTGGAACAAGACACTGCTTCCTAAGGGTGTTCATACACTTGACGATCTTTTCGCTCCTGCAAATAAGGGACGTATTGAAGTCCTTTCAGAAATGCATGACACCATGGGAATCATCATGATGTACCAGGGTGTGGACATTTCTAAGACATTTACTGAAGCGCAATTTATGAACGCTGTCGACTTCTTGCAGAAGAAGATCTCTGATGGATTTATTCGCCAAGTGAAGGGCAACTCCTACAAGGAGGATCTCATCTCAGGTGATGCGATCGCAGTTATTGGATGGTCTGGAGACCTCTTCCAGTTGGCAACAGAGAATAAGGACAAATTTGATTTTGCAATTCCAGAAAGCGGTGGAACGCTGTGGAGCGATAACATGATGATTCCTTCAACGTCGCCTCATCGCAAGAATGCCGAAGCAGTCATGAACTACTACTACGAGCCTGCAGTTGCTGCTCAAGTAGCTGCCTATGTTAACTACGTATGTCCCGTACAAGGTGCTCAAGCTGAAATGGAAAAGATTGATCCAGTTCTGGCTAAGAGTCCATACATCTTCCCTGATGCAGCGGCGCTGGCGAAGGTAAAGGTCTTTGCTTCGCTTACCCCAGCAGAGGAGACCAAGTACCAAACAGCTTTCCAGAAGGCCACAGGCAACTAGTGGTTGATGCAGCAGCTTCAACAAAAGGCGATCTCACCCTTACCAACTTGGTTAAGGAATTTGGAGATTTTCGTGCGGTAGATGATCTTTCACTGGTAATTCCAGAAGGCTCTTTCTTTGCCTTGCTTGGGCCATCAGGCTGTGGCAAGACAACCACTCTGCGAATGATCGCAGGGCTTGAGGAGCCATCATCAGGAAAGATTGCTATTGGTTCAACGGATATCACCTATGCCAAGCCATATGCGCGTCCAGTCAATACTGTTTTTCAAAACTACGCGCTCTTTCCCCATCTCACTATCTTTGAAAACGTAGCATTCGGGCTACGTCGTCGCGGTGTTAAAGACGTTAAGGAGCAGGTCACTAAAGTTCTCGAACTTGTTGAACTTGCACACCTCGCTGCGCGTAAACCTGTTCAACTCTCGGGAGGACAGCAACAGAGAATTGCTGTTGCACGCGCGATCGTTAACCGACCAGCTCTTTTGCTTTTGGATGAGCCACTCGGGGCACTCGACCTCAAGCTTCGTCGCCAAATGCAGATTGAATTAAAGTGGATTCAAACGGAAGTTGGTCTCACCTTCGTTCATGTAACTCATGATCAAGAAGAAGCCATGACTATGGCCGACACGATCGCTGTGATGAATGAGGGCCGTATTGAGCAAATGGGTACGCCTGTGGAGCTATATGAATCTCCTAAGACGGTCTTCGTTGCAAACTTCCTCGGACAATCAAACTTGGTGAAGGGCAAAGTTGAAGGTACAGATGGTGATGACCTTCAAGTCTCTGTTCATGGCAATCGAATTGTTGTTCCAGCAAATCGTGACTTCTCCACTGATAATCACGAACGAAGTGTCCTGATTGGCATTCGCCCTGAAAAGATCTCTATCGAACACCCTGAAGCAAATACTTTGGGTGGTGGAATCATCACGGATATTTCCTTCGTCGGCGTGAGTACTCAATTCCAAATTCAAATGCCGTGGGGTCAAGAGTTAGCTGTCTTTGAGCAAAATGATGGCGGCGCCTCCCACCTTCAAAAAGGTGACACCGTTTCTCTCTCGTGGAAGCCGCAATTCACTTTTGCGCTGGATGGAACTGCTGACATCGATGCCGGAACTTCTGTAAATCCTGAAGAGGAATAATGGCATTCGTCGCAGCTGTCGCTAAACGATCGGCCAATGTCCGAGGAATTAAAAGACCGAGCACGCCATACATCTTGTTAATCCCTGGCATGGCCTGGCTTTTCATGTTCTTCATTTACCCGCTGATCAACTTGGCGAGCACCAGTACGCAGACGCCGGCAGCAAGTGGGGAAGTGGGCGCCTATGTCCAGACTTTCCGCTTTGCCAATTACATTGATGCATTCTCAGGAGCCCGCGAACAATTCCTACGCTCTATCTTTTACGCTTTAATTGCCACCCTTTTAGCATTGGCGATTTCCTACCCACTGGCATATGCGATCGCCTTTAAATCGGGAAAATGGAAGAACCTACTCCTTGTATTAGTAGTCGCTCCATTTTTTACATCATTTCTCTTGCGTACCGTTGCGTGGAAACAAATTCTTGGCAACGAAGGACCGGTTGTTGCCGTACTGAAATTCCTGCACATATTAGGGCCACAGGGCGGATTGACTGCTAGTGCCTTCGCCGTCGTGACGGGCATGACCTATAACTTTCTGCCATTTATGACATTGCCGCTATATGCGAGCCTGGAGCGGATTGATCCACGCACATTAGAGGCTTCCTCCGATCTCTACGCCAATGGCATCACAACATTTCGCAAGGTCACCTTTCCTCTTTCCTTGCCAGGGGTCGTAGCCGGAACGCTTTTAACTTTTATTCCAGCGGCGGGTGATTACATCAACGCCACTTTGCTAGGAAATCCGCGAACGAAGATGATCGGAAATGTGATCGAAGCCCGATTCTTTGACATCGTCGACTATCCAACGGCAGCTGCACTCTCGTTTATGTTGATGGCGGCGATCTTGATTATGGTTATGGTTTATGTCCGCCGTGCAGGAACGGAGGAGTTGGTATGAAACGCTGGCTCTCCAAGAACCTCATCAAGGTTTACGCATTTCTTGCCTTTGTTTACCTTTTCATTCCTATTGCCTACACGATGGCTTTCTCTTTCAATAACGCTGGCAAGAGCAACCTGACATGGCGTGGATTCACTTTCGCTAACTGGCAAAACCCCTGCGGAGCTCCACAGGTGTGTAACGCCTTAGGAAACTCATTAAAGATCGGCGGGATAGCAACCCTCATCGCAACAATTTTGGGAACCATGATCGCCTTTGCTTTGGGCCGTCATCGCTTCCGTGGACGGTCGGTCGTAAATATTTTGATCTTCTTGCCAATGGCAACTCCTGAAATTGTTTTGGGTGCATCGCTTTTGGCAATGTTTTTAAACCTGGGTGTCAATCCAGGTTTCTGGCCCACCGTTATTGCACACGTAATGTTTTGTATCTCCTTCGTTGTCGTTACCGTGAAGGCGCGCATAGCCAGTTTGGATCCAAAGCTTGAAGAGGCAGCGATGGATCTTTACGCCACCGAAGCAGAAACATTTCGTCGTGTCACTTTGCCACTTGTGATGCCAGGTATTTTCGGTGCTGCGCTATTGGCGTTCTCTCTCTCATTCGATGACTTCATTATTACTAACTTCAACTCAGGAACGCTGACTACTTTCCCGAAGTTCGTTTATATTTCATCGGCCCGCGGTATTCCACCGCAGGCAAATGTCATCGGATCCACCATGTTTATCTTGGCTCTCACCATAGTTTTAGTGGGGCAATTCGCATCAAGTAGGAAAAATCGCGTTTAAGCGCTATATTTGCCTTATCTGAAGTGAAAAAATTAAGTCGAAGGACTTAACGCTTTGGGGTAGGACTCCGGAGGACCCGGGCCAACTGTCAATGTAGGTAAAGGGGTGAGTCCGGCGCTAAGCCGGCTGCGCGATGGCCACCATCGACCCTTTTGTTCTTCGTCATTTAGCCGATCTCCAGCCTTCACTCTATTGGTTGGATTCTGATCCGCTGGAACCAGATTCTCATTCCGCACTCATCGGCGATATTTCCACGGACCTTTGCATTGTTGGCGCTGGCTACACAGGGTTATGGACCGCTCTGCTTGCAAAAGAGCGCAACCCCGAACGCGAAGTCATCATTATCGAACAACGTGAAACTGGCGCCGGAGCATCTGGTCGAAATGGCGGATTTTGCAACTCTTCCCTTACTCACGGATTTGTTAACGGATATGCGCGCTACAAAGATGAGATGCAGATTATTGAACGTCTGGGCCGTGAAAATCATGACGCTATTGAAGCGACGATTAAGAAATATGGAATTGACTGTGATTGGGAGCGAACAGGTGAACTTCGGGTGGCCGTCGCGCCGTGGCAACTTGAAGGAATGAAAGAGGAAGCCGATCTTCGAAATAGTTACGGCGACCACGTGGAGTTTCTCTCTAAAGAGGAAATCCAGGCGCGAGTAAAGTCACCGATCTATGTAGGAGCGCTCTATGACCATGACGGTACTGCGATGGTTGATCCTGCTCGTTTGGTGTGGGGACTTGAAAAAGTTTGTCTTTCACTTGGTGTGAAGATTTTTGAAAACTCGAAAGTGGAGTGGATTGAATACGAAGACGATCACGTCCTCGTTCACTCTCCATATGGAACGATTAAGGCGAAGAAAGTGGCGCTTGCTACAAATGTCTTCAAGTCCCTTGTTCGAGGCGCGCGTAAGTACGTCGTTCCCGTATATGACTATCAATTAGTTACTGAACCTCTTACTCCAGAGCAACGGGCAAGCATTGGATGGGACGGACGTGAAGGGCTTTCCGATTCTGGAAATCAATTCCACTATTACCGCCTCACAAATGAGGGATGCATTCTCTGGGGAGGCTATGAAGCAATTTATAATTTCCGCGGCAAAGTCCGCTATGAATATGAATTTAGCCCTGAAATCTATGCGACTTTGGCAGAGAATTTTCTCAAGACATTTCCGCAGCTCGAGGGTATTTCCTTTACTCACGGTTGGGGAGGAGCAATCGATACCTGTACTCGATTCTCACCGTTTTGGGGCACAGCCCATAAAGGCAAAGTTGCCTACGTCCTGGGATATACGGGGCTAGGCGTTGGTGCAACGCGTTTTGGAGCATCAACGATGTTGGATCTACTCGATGGCATCGATAGCGAAGCGACCAAACTTAAGATGGTTCGAAAGAAACCGTTGCCGTTCCCGCCAGAGCCTTTCCGTTTTATCTTTATCCGAATCACTCAATGGTCTATTTACAAGGCAGACCACAATGAAGGCCGCCGAAACCTGTGGCTAAGATTCCTTGATCGCTTGGGCTTAGGCTTCGATTCTTAATAGTGATGCACTACCCTGAAGCAATGACCAACCATGGCAATATGTACGGGCCTGATTTCACCTTCCTCGGGATTCCTCGTTGCGATATAGATGACCCGGCCTCTTATGCCGACTCAGATGTTGTCATCCTTGGTGCACCCATTGATAGCGGAACGTCCTATCGCTCTGGCGCAAAGTTTGGTCCTCAAGCAATTCGCGCAGGCGATTATTTGCCTCACGATGGAGAGCGTCCACATATGGCTTTGCGCGTTGATGCGCTGACTGAACTTAAGGTTCGCGATGCAGGGGATCTCATGATGCCCGGTGGAGATTTGGTTGCCTCACTGGAAGTTCTTGCAGCAGCAACAGAAAAACTTTCCCGCGCGGGTGTCATTCCCGTAATTCTTGGCGGAGATCATTCCATTGCCTCCGCCGATGTTGCAGGTATTGCACATCATCGCGGCATGGGAAAGATTTCCATGATTCATTTTGATGCACATGCCGATACGGGCGATACTCAATTTGGTGCGCTGGTTGGACACGGAACACCTATGCGCCGCCTCATTGAGTCAGGCGCAGTTCGTGGTGATCGCTTTTTGCAATTGGGGCTTCGCGGGTATTGGCCAGAAAACGCCACCCTTGAATGGATGCGCGATCAGGGAATGCGCTCCTATGAAATGACTGAAATTCATCACCGCGGACTCAAGGAAGTACTAGACGAATCATTTGCGCGCTTAACCGATGATTGTGTCGGTGTGTTTCTCTCCGTTGATATTGATGTTGTTGATCCAGGAATGGCGCCAGGAACAGGAACGCCAGAACCTGGTGGAATGACAAGCCGCGAACTTCTCGAGGCAGTACGCCGAATTTGTCTTGAATTGCCAGTAGTAGGCATCGATATTGTTGAAGTCGCTCCTGCTTATGACAGCGCAGATATCACAGCAATCTTGGCCAATCGCGTGGTACTAGAGGCCTTGAGTGCAATCGCAAAGCGTAAGAAGGGCGAAAGTTACTCGCCCATTCAAAACGTTTTAGATCGCTGAGGCGATTGCGCGATCGAGAATCTCAAGTGCTTCGCGCAGAAGATTTTCTGGCATCACTAGTGGTGGCAAGAGGCGAATAACGTTTCCATAGGTACCTGCAGTAAGAATGAGAACGCCTTCGTTCTGGCAGAACTTAACGATTGCCGCAAGTACTGCAGGATTTGGCTCAATGCCGCCAGGGATAATGAATTCAAGTGCCTGCATCGCTCCGCGTCCGCGCACTTCACCGATGATTGGATATTTATCCTTCATTGCGTTGAGCGCGGTGGAAATAATTGCACCCATTTCTTTAGCGCGATCGCAGAGATTCTCTTCTTCTATTGTTGCGATGGCTCCGAGGGCAGCTGCGCAGGCTACAGGTGAGCCTCCATATGTACCGCCAAGTCCACCTGAGTGGATGGAATCCATGATCTCTGCGCGACCCGTGACGCCTGCAAGTGGAAGACCACCAGCGATTCCCTTAGCTGTCGCGATCAAGTCAGGAACAACGCCTTCGTCTTCGCTAGCAAACATTTGTCCGGTGCGAGCAAATCCGGTTTGAACTTCATCGGCAATAAAGACGATGCCGTTCTCTGTTGCAAACTTTGATAGTCCTGGCAAGAATCCCTTAGGAGGAACGATAAATCCGCCTTCACCTTGAATGGGTTCAATGACAATGGCGGCAATATTTTTTGCACCGAGTTCTTTTTCCATCTTGTGAATAACGAGTTCGAGCGCTTCTTTCTCACACTCTTGCGCGCCGCCTTCCCATCTAAATGGGTAGGCCATAGGCATGCGATATACCTCGGGAGCAAAAGGACCGAAACCTTCTTTGTAGGGCATGTTCTTTGCGGTCATACCCATCGTAAGGTTGGTGCGACCGTGGTAGCCATGTTCAAAGACAACGATTGCTTGACGCTTGGTGTAATGACGAGCGATCTTTACAGCATTTTCTAGCGCTTCGGCTCCGGAGTTGAGAAGAATTGATTTCTTCTTGTGCGTTCCGGGCGTTAATCGGTTGAGTGCTTCACAAACTTCAATGTACCCAAGGTAGGGAGCGACCATGAAGCATGTATGGGTGAACGCCTCAACTTGAGCTTTGACATTGGCAACAACGCGATCGGCGCTGTTGCCCACACTGACGACTGCGATTCCAGACCCCATATCAATGATGGAGTTTCCGTCAACATCTACCAGGATTCCGCCACCTGCGCGCTCAACAATGATGGGAATGGCCATTCCGAGTGCGGATGAAACCGCTTCACTTTTGCGTTTGAGAATTTCTTGTGAACGAGGGCCAGGAATATCTGTAACAAGGGCGCGAACCTGCGGAATTGAAGTCATGGAAGCATCCTACTACTGGCCAAATGGCGCCAAATGTCTCCGCAACCTGAGAAGATAACCCTATGCAAGCACTAGGAATCCTCGCCTTTATCGTTGCCCTTTTGCTCTCGATTATGGTCCACGAGTTTGGTCATTTCATCACGGCAAAGCACTTTGGTATGAAAGTCACTGAGTTCTTCCTCGGCTTCGGCCAAAAAATATGGTCCTACCAGCGAGGTGAAACGGAATTCGGCATTAAAGCCATTCCCGCGGGTGGGTATTGTCGCATTGAAGGTATGTCGCCTAAGGATGTCATGGCTGAAGGTGAGGAAGGTCGCGCCTTTTACCGAGCCAATGGAGCGCGCAAACTTGTTGTCTTAGGTGCTGGCTCTTTCTTGCACTTTGTATTGGGCTTTGTCTTAATGGTTTCTTTGTTTATGGGCGTTGGTACCACGCAAGTAACATCCACTATTGAGCAGGTCAGCCCATGTATCCCTCCCGCCACAAGTACTCAAACGTGTGCGGCAAATGCCGCGCCATCACCAGCCAAAGTTGCTGGGCTCCAGGCCGGTGACAAAATTGTTTCCATTAACTCGATTCGGGTTAAAGAGTGGTCTACAGCGGTAGAACAAATTCGTGCCTCAGCAGGCAAGCCTCTTCAGATCGGAATCGATCGTGGCACCTCAAAAATACAAGGTTCTAATCCAAATGGTGCTCCCGATCTAGTCCTTACTGTCACTCCACAAAAACGAGTGATTAATGGCAAGAGCTATGGATATATCGGAATCATCAATGCCTTTGCAACTGTTCGCAGCGATCCCGTCACCTCGGTGACTAAATCTGCATCTATGTTTCGAAAGTTCGCGGGTTCATCCGTTACCTCACTCATTGCCCTTCCCAGCAAAATTCCTGGCCTATGGAATCAGACTGTCGGGGGAGCAACGCGTGATCCTTCAGGTTTAGTAGGAGTAGTCGGAGTTGCACGTGTTTCTGGCCAAGCCGCGGGAAGCGCAAAACTTACTGCTGCGGAACGACTTGCAACCTTTATTTTAATTATTGCAAGTTTGAATATCTTTGTTGGCATATTCAATCTTCTGCCAATTTTGCCGATGGATGGCGGGCATATGGCAGTGGCGATTGCTGATGAAGTTCGCGCCACTTTCGCCAGGCTGAGAGGGCGACCCCGTCCGGCTCCTATCGATGTAGCCGTTCTGACTCCATTGACGATGGTGGTCTTTGTTCTGCTTGCAGGCTTGTCAATCTTGCTCTTGGTTGCCGACATCGTGAATCCCGTCAACCTCAATCTCTAAAACATGAAGGTTTGCTCGTTCTAGGGCAGAATGCACCCATGATCGATTTGGGAATGCCTGCGGCTCCACCACCAACACTTTCACCTCGGCGCAAGACTCGCCAGATGCAGGTGGGTAGCGTTGGAGTGGGAAGTGATTCACCTGTAAGCGTCCAATCGATGTGCACCACTTTGACCTCTGATGTAAATGCAACGCTTCAGCAAATTGCTGAACTCACCGCTTCTGGATGCCAAATTGTTCGAGTTGCTGTTCCTAGTCAAGACGATGCAGATGCGCTGGCTCAGATTGCCAAGAAGTCTCAGATTCCCGTTATCGCTGATATTCATTTCCAACCAAAATATATTTTTGCAGCGATCGATGCAGGCTGCGCAGCAGTCCGTGTTAACCCAGGAAATATTAAGCAATTCGATGACAAAGTAAAAGAGGTTGCCAAGGCTGCAGGGGACGCGGGAATCCCCATCCGAATTGGAGTAAACGCTGGCTCCCTTGATCCTCGCTTACTGGCGAAGTACGGCAAAGCCACTCCTGAAGCACTTGTTGAATCAGCGCTGTGGGAATGTTCTCTTTTTGAAGAGCACGGATTTAGCAATATTAAAATTTCAGTCAAGCATCACGATCCCGTGACGATGGTGAAGGCTTATAGATTGCTTGCGCAGAAATGTGATTACCCATTGCACCTTGGTGTTACCGAAGCTGGGCCAATCTTTCAGGGCACGATTAAGTCATCAACTGCTTTTGCGATTTTATTGGCTGAGGGAATTGGCGACACGATTCGTGTATCGCTTTCTGCTCCACCCGTTGAAGAAGTAAAAGTTGGAATTTCAATTCTGGAATCCCTCAACCTTCGTCAACGTAAACTGGAAATCGTCTCGTGTCCTTCTTGTGGCCGTGCACAAGTAGATGTGTATTCGTTGGCAGAGAAAGTTCAAGCGGGACTGCAGGGGATGACTGTTCCACTGCGCGTAGCTGTTATGGGTTGCGTCGTGAATGGTCCAGGAGAAGCGCGAGAAGCCGACCTTGGAGTTGCCTCGGGCAACGGCAAGGGTCAGATCTTCGTAAAAGGTGAAGTCATAAAGACTGTTCCTGAATCGATGATTGTCGAAACCCTTATTGAAGAGGCGATGCGCCTTGCGGAGGAGATGGAAGCAGCGGGAGTGGAATCTGGTGCACCCACGGTTGGCGTTCACTGATCGATAGTTGACGCCTGAAGGCTACTTCCTCAGGTAGGCTGACTCACATGTTGAGAATGTCTACGCTTTTCTTACGTACATTGCGCGATGACCCGGCCGATGCCGAAGTAGCAAGTCATCGCCTTCTTGTAAGGGCTGGATATGTGCGCCGCATCGCAGCCGGTGTCTATTCGTGGCTTCCTCTGGGATACATCACTTTTCGCAATATCGAGCGCGTAGTGCGCGAGGAGATGGACGCTGCTGGATTTCAAGAAGTGCATTTCCCATCGCTCTTGCCACGTGAGCCTTATGAAAAGACCAACCGCTGGCAGGAATACGGTCCAGACCTTTTTCGCCTTAAAGATCGAAAAGGTGGCGATTATCTTTTAGGTCCGACCCATGAGGAGATGTTTACCTTGATGGTCAAAGGCGAGTACTCCTCCTACAAAGACCTTCCTCTTTCTCTTTATCAAATTCAAACAAAGTATCGTGATGAGCCACGTCCTCGAAGTGGAATTATCCGAGGCCGTGAATTCGTCATGAAAGATTCGTACTCTTTCGATCTCACCGATGAAGGCTTGTCCGAGTCGTACATGAAGCACCGAGCTGCGTATGTAAAAACTTTCGATCGATTGGGACTGCGCTATAACATCGTCAGTGCAATGTCAGGAGCCATGGGCGGATCTCGTTCAGAGGAATTCTTGGCACCTTGTGAAACAGGAGAAGACACGTACGTTCTCTGCGAAAAGTGCGGATACGCTGCCAATGTCGAGGCAATGAAGACGACAGTCGCACCTGTAGATGCCTCCAGCGTCGCACCCCTTGAAGTTGTTGATACGCCAAACACTCCAACGATCGACACTCTTGTAGAAGTACTTAACGCTCGTTTCGGTGGGGGATATACGGGCGCAGACACTCTCAAGAACATCTTGCTCGTTGCTGATGGTGAAATAATTTCTGTACTTGTTCCTGGCGATCGAGAAGTTGATATGAAACGTCTTGAGGCGAATCTTCCAGGCGTAAAAGAGATTCGACTTTTCGAGGACGCCGATTTTGCGAAAAACCCAGGATTTGTTAAAGGTTACGTTGGACCACAAGATGCGAAGAAACTTGGGATTACTCTCTATGCAGATCCACGCATAGCACTTGGCACTTCATGGGTGACAGGTGCCAATAAAAAAGATTGCCATGCGCTCAATGTTGTGAACGGTCGCGACTTTAGCGTGGATGTTTATGTGGATGCGGCAGAAGTACGTCAGGGAGATGCTTGTCCTGATTGTGCAGGGCCAGTTGTCATTGATCGCGCCATCGAGATTGGGCACATTTTCCAGTTGGGGCGCAAATATGCGCAGGCGCTAGAGCTCACTGTTTTAGATAAAGACGGAAAAGCTCGTGTCGTCACTATGGGCTCCTACGGAATCGGTGTTTCGCGCGCCGTTGCCGCAGTTGCTGAACAAACCCATGACGAAATCGGATTGTGTTGGCCTGCAGAAATTGCTCCAGCTAAAGTTCATATCGTTGCTACGGGCAAGGATGACCTTCCCTTCGAAACTGCCGAATCTATTGCCGCCTCCTTGGAGAAGCAAGGGATTTCGGTGATGTTAGATGATCGCCGCGATGCAAGTCCGGGTGTGAAATTCAAAGATGCAGAATTGATTGGCAATCCCATCATTGTGATCGTCGGCAAAGCACTTGTCGATGGAAAAGTTGAGTTACGTGTTCGTCGCACTGGCGAGCGATCAGAAGTTGCACTGGGAGATGTTCTTTCTGAAATAACAAAACTTCTCGCTTAATGCATTTTTTCGGTCACATCTCCACGTTAACAGCGCTCTTCCTGGGCGTCGCGGCATTTTGTGCGGGGTTTATTGATGCAATCGCTGGCGGTGGAGGTCTCATTCAATTGCCGGCGCTATTGCTCGGATTGTCTTCATCACCGACGGTTCAGGTGCTAGGCACTAACAAGTTGTCAGCCGTCTTTGGCACAAGTGCTGCCGCGGTTTTATATCGCCGAAAAGTAAAACCTGACCTGAAATTTACATTGACAATGGCAGTCCCGGCTTTCTTCGGTTCCATGGGCGGGGCTCTGCTTGCCTCTCACCTTCCAACGCACGCACTTCGGCCGATTGTTTTTGTACTCCTGGTTGCTGTTGTTATTTACACATGGCGCAAACCAAATCTTGGACAGATTGAGGCGTTGCGTCATTCACATATGCGCAGATCACAGATTGCCGTTCTTGCCGGCGGAGGCATCGGGTTTTACGACGGTATT
>Ga0194061_1001100_pt1 | contig 16243 bp, 11 predicted proteins | sample SepL2221m_MetaG_FD_163423 | JGI IMG/M metagenome (GOLD analysis project Ga0194061, IMG submission 163423) | Anoxic zone freshwater microbial communities from boreal shield lake in IISD Experimental Lakes Area, Ontario, Canada - Sep2016-L224-21m | ecosystem: Environmental > Aquatic > Freshwater >... | reverse complement strand
TGATTAAGTCCGTCATTCCCGCGAAAGCGGGAATCCACCTTGACCTAAAGGGTGGATTCATTGGGTCAAAATGGGTTCCCGCTTCCGCGGGAACGACGAAGTAGAGACTTATTCAGCGCTTCCCTAAACGGGGTCGGGACCTAAACGGGGTCGGTGTCAGATTTTCTTTTCCACTCGCGCCACCCCCCAAGCAGCGGGAAGTATAGGCCGAGGTTTGACTCAATAGCCCTATGTATTTCCGCGTAGCGCTCCAACTGCGACCTATAGCGCGCCTGCTCGCTGTCGAGGAACGCTTCCCTGTCCGCCCCCTCGTGGCTGCTGGTCTTGTAGTCCACGATCCAGAGCTTGCCTTCGGCATCCTTGAAGGTGCGGTCGATGACGAGGTTGCGACGTTCGCCGTTGGACAGTGACGTAAGTCGATACTCGTTGCGCGCTTCGATCTGTGGACCGAGCAGCCAGCGGCCGCGCTCGTCGGTGAGTGCATTGGCGAGGGCTTTGCTCACGCGCGCGGCGGCGGCGGGAAGCTGGGTTTCTTCCACGCCGTGGGCGGCGAGCTCGTCGCGGATGGCGGCTTGCATGGCGTCCACGCGCTTCGTACTCCATGCGGCGATGCCTTCTTCGGCGATGCGCTGCAGCCAGCGATGGACCACGCTGCCGACGTGACGCGCGACTTCGCCTGACCAGGAGAATTCGATTTCGTCTTGGGTGCGGGCGGTCGTCTCCGGTGGGGTCCAGGTGATTGCCTCTGGTGCGGCGGGGAATTGCCAGGCGGTTGGCAGGCGGCGGAGTTGCTGGTCTATGCTGGCTGCGTCAGCGTCGCTCGCTTCTGGCGCTGGCGGATTCATTTGCGCGGCTTCTTCGAATTGGTCGCTGACGGCGGGCCAGAGTTTGGACAGGAGGGAACCGCGTGATGGGGGCTTGACGGTGGTGGTGTCGTCCTTTGTGTCGAGCCTTACGTCGCCCAAGAGGTGCAGGTGGTGTTTGGCGCGGGTGGCGGCCACGTAGAGCAGGCGGCCGGATTCGTGGCTGGCTTTGTCCTGGTCGAGGCGGCGGATGGCTTCGTAGATGGGGTCTTTGTCGGAGCCGGTGGGGTTGACGGGGGCGAGGAGCAGTTTGCCGGGTGAGGTGAACCCCATGGATTCCGGATCGCGGCCTGCGGCCTTGTCCGGAATGACGGCGTTAGGGGGAGAGTTGCCCTTGACGGAATTACCGGGGGAGTTGCTCGTGTCGGCGGTTTCCACCCACATGAAAAGCTGGCGTTCGTCGCGGCCGGTGCCGCGGCCGAGGGCGGGGACGATGACGGTGTCGAACTCCAGGCCCTTGGCTTTGTGGATGGTCATGATCTGCAGGCGCTCGCTCGCGGCAAGATCGGGCAGCGCGTAGAGCTTGGCGACGGTTTCTTCAAAGGCCACCGGGTCGGCGATGGCGCCCGCCTCTTCGGCATCTTCGAGGTGGTCGAGGTAGATGCCGGCGTCCTCGAGGTCGGTGGCGTCGCTCACGCAGGCGGGGCCGCCAAGGGCGAGCCAGGCGCCTTCGACGGCGTCGCGCAGGCCGGCGCGAAAGCGCTGGGCCAGGCAGGCTTCGAGCACGGCGCGTGTGCGCGTCAGACGCGCAAGGCCGTCGGGACTGAGTGCGGCGAGGCGCGCGGCGTCGTGCATCAGTTCCCAGACGGTGCGCTCGGAGGGCAATAGGCTGGAAACCCGCGCCTGGCGCGGCTTTTCAGCTGTTTCGCCTTCAGAATTGAGGGCGCGGAGTTCGGCGTTTAGGGTGTCTTCGTCCGGCGCTGTTCCGCCCTGCCCCTCCCTTGCAGGGCGCACGTCCTGCTGCAGCAGGACGCCGCTCGCCGAGCGGACAGCAGGCTGTCCGAAACCCTCGGCTTGTCCCCCACCCTCTCCCCGCGAGCGGGGCGAGGGAATATATGCATCCGTGCCGGCCAGGGCGTGCAGGTCGGCGAGGGTCAGGCCGCACCAGGGGGCGCGCAGGATGGCCAGCCACGCCAGGCGGTCGGCGGTGTGGCCGAGGGCGCGCGTGAGGGCCAGGAGGTCTTGCACCACCTGGCGGTGGCCCAGGGGTTCGATTTCGATGGCCCTGAAGGCGAGGCCTTGTTCCCTGAGTTGCGGCACGATCTCGGCAAGGTGGCTGCGGCTGCGCACCAGCACGGCCACGCTGCCCTCGGGGTGCTCGGACTGGGCGTTGCGCACCAGCGCCGCCACCTGTTCGGCTTCGCCGGCTGCGTTACCGCCAAAAAACGGGTGCACGGTCACGGCGTCGGCTTCGGCCGGGTGCACCGCTTCGGAGGGCGCGTAGGTCACGGCGCCCTCGGCGATGTTCTCGGTGGCGGGCATGACCCGCTCAAAGGCCTCGTTCACCCAGTTCACAATGTCGGCCTGCGACCTGAAGTTGGTCGAGAGCGTGAGCGCTTCGAGTTCCACGCTGCCTATGCCCTCGTGGCGCGCGCGCAGGAACAGGCCCACCTCGGCTTCGCGAAAGCGGTAGATCGACTGCATCGGGTCGCCCACCACGAACAGCGTGCGCCCGTCATCCGGCGCCCAGCCCGAGGTAAGGCGTTGCAGCAACTCGTATTGCGAGAACGAGGTGTCCTGGAATTCATCGACCAAGATGTGATGGACGCGGTAATCCAGCGAGAGCAGCAGGTCGGTGGGCGCGTCTTCGGTGCCCAGGGCCAGCAGCGCGCCCTGTGAAATTTCGACAAAGTCGGCCTTGCCGCGCAGGGCGAACACCAGTTTCAGTTCGGCCACGGCGCGCGGCAGCAGGCGGGTGATGGCGCCAAGCGCGGCCCATTGCTCGGGGCTGTAGTGCGCCGGCGGCGCCTGCTGCACGTTGACGAGGGCGGCGCGCAGGTCTTCGAGTTCGGAGAGGGTTTGCGCCAGTTTGTTGCGCTTGCGCCATTCGCCTTTTTGCGTGAGGAGCTCGGTAGCGATTTCGGCCCAGCCTTCGGCGTCGTCGTCGCCTGTGGGTGCGGTGAGCTCCAGCGCGGTGGCTGCGGGCATGAGGGCGCGCACGCGGCGCACGGCGGCGCGGCGGATGTCGGCGAGCGCGGCCTCCAGCGCTTCGCGGCTGCCGGCGCCGTCGATGTTACGTATAAGGTTGCGCAGCCAGTGGTCGCGCCGCGCCAGCATGCCGGCGATGAGCTCGGCGGCAATGCCGGCGCTGTTGTCCAGGTGGGTCAAGAGGTGCGCCACGTCGTCGGCGGCCGCTTCGCGGGCATCGAGCAGCGCCAGGGTGTTGCGCGCCGCCTCGAGGTAGAGCTCGCGCGCGTCCTCCACGCTCTCGGGCTGGGCGCCAAAGCGCGCGAGCACCGGCATCTGACGCGTGAGCGAGGCGCACAGCGCGTCTATGGTCTGCACGCGCAGGCGCGAGGCGCTCGCCTCGAGCTGCCAGCCCTTGGCGTCGTTGCGCGCAAGGGCCGCGCGCGCGAGGTCCCAGGTCATGGCCTTGTGCGCGTTGTCTTCGCCCTCGGGCCGCGGCGTGTTGCGCGCCGCCGAAAGCGCCGCAAACACGCGCTTTTTCATTTCGGCGGCGGCTTTTTTGGTAAAGGTGATGGCGGCGATTTCCTCGGGTCGCTCGACTATCGCCAAGAGCACCAGCATGCGCTGGATCAACAACTCCGTCTTCCCCGACCCGGCCGGTGCCTGGACGATGAAAGACGCATCCGGCGCCAGCGCGCGGCGGCGTTCGGCGAGGTCGGGGATGGTGAGGGCGTCAGTCATGGCGCGGACACCCCGCCTGGAACCAAACCACCGTCATTCCGGGGTGCCGAAGAATTTGCCGGTGCCGGAACCAAACCGCCGTCATTCCCGCGAACGCGGGAATCCATGGGGTTGAAGTTCTCAGCCAATCGACGAACCCCATGGATTCCGGGTTCGGCTGCGCCGCCCCGGAATGACGAATACGTTTGGGATGACGAATAATTTGCTGGCGCCGGAACAAAACCGCCGTCATTCCGGGGTGCCGAAGAATTTGCCGGTGCCGGAACAAAACCGCCGTCATTCCCGCGAACGCGGGAATCCATGGGGTTGAAGTTCTCAGCCAATCGACGAACCCCATGGATTCCGGGTTCGGCTGCGCCGCCCCGGAATGACGGCGAGATGGCCATCAGCTGAAGATGTCCGACTGGAGCGGGTTTCCAGCCATGTTCCATATGAAAAATGACTCACGCCTCCTCCCCTTCCCCGTCCGCCATTTCGCCGCTGCGCTCGTTGATGCGGCACAGGGGCTGCATGCCGCAGTAGGTGCAGGTGAGACTGCCGCGCTTGGGATCGACGCTGGCTTCGCCGGCGGCGAAGCTGGTGCCCAGGGCTTCCATTTCACGCCGCCAGGATTCGAGCAGTGCGTCCCATGAGCCATAGGCCCTGGCGGAGGCGCTGCGCTGGGCGTGTACCTCTATGGGTTTGACGCCGGGCACGAGGTCGGGGTCGCGCGACACGCCCTTGAATTCGGGTTCGCCCTTTCTCACGGCGGCAAAGGCCACGGCGGCGATGTCCTCGGGCGACGACAGCGCGTAGAGCGGCAGCTGCGGTTCGTCGGGGCGCGCGCCAAGCCAGGCCGAGACGTTGGCGCTGCCGGTCTTGTAGTCGATAACCACATGTCCGCCGTCGGCGAGCCTGTCCATGCGATCGAGGCGCGCGTTGACGCTCACGCCGCCAAAGCTGACGGCGCGCTTTTGCTCCACCGCCACCACGGCAAAATCCGGGCGGGCTTTTTCAAACAGGATCCACTCGCGCGCAAGATTGGCGAGGCGCGCGGCTTCGAGCTGGGCAAAGCGGCCGGCGAGCGCGTCGGGTTTGCGCCGGCGCAGCTGGGCGATGGCCTCCTCGGCGCAGCGCGCGAGTAGCGCGTCAAGCTCGGCCAGCGGCGTCGCGTCGAGTTGCATGTGCGAACTGAGCGCGGCCCAGGCGGCGGCGAGCACGCTGTGCAGCAGGCTGCCGCGGTCCATGGCCGAGAGGCCGGGCTCGGGCGTCTCGAGGCCGCCGGCGCCCAGGCGGTGCGCGGCAAAAGCCCTGAAGGCACACGCCGCCTGGTCGCGGAACAAACCGGTGCCACCGCTGTGCAGGCCGGCGTCGTTGAGCGCCGGGGCGATGTGATCGTCGTGGCGTTCTTCGGCGCGGGCGGCGTGGATGACCTGGCTGAAGTCGGCACGCTCGGGCAGCGCGAGCTCCGCAATGGCCATGACCGGCACATCAAGTATGAGCGGGCTGGGCGAGAGCTCGCGGTCGTCTTCGCGCTCGGCGTAACTGAGCACCACCTCACCCGCACTACCCAGCCAGCCGGCGGTGATGCGCCGGTCGAGCTCGAGCGAGCTGGTGGCGTCGGCCTCTGGTACGCCGGCGGCGCGTTGCAGCTTAACGGGCACAAAGGGATTGGGCCGCGCGGGCAGCGGCCAGGCTTCGTCGGTGAGACCCATCACCCAGAGGTGGTCAAAAGCGAGGCCCGCCGATTCGAGCACGCCCAGCACTTGTATGGGTTCGTCAAAGGCCTCGGGCTGGAACAGCGTATCGGCGGCCATGCGGCGCAGGCGCGCAAGGGCGTCGGCGTAGTTGATGCCGCCTTGCACGCGGTCGAGCGCGGCAAAGCCGGCGAGCAGCTCGTGCCATTTTTTAAGCGTCTGGTATTCGGTCGAGTCGAGGCTGCGCTCACCCGGAAAGCCCGCCTGCGACAAGGCCTCGGACATCAGCCGCGCCCATTCGGATGCCGGCTTGCGGCCGTTGAACTGGGCTTTGCGCAGCTCGGCGAGCTTGGTGAGCAAGAGCGCCATGCCCGGCGCCTGCGGCGCGTTGCGTAAGGCGGCAAGACGCGCCAGTTCGTCAAGGTTCACGCGCGGTGCCACGCGCTCACGCCAATGCGCATCCAGGCGCGCGCGCGCGGCGAGCTCGGACTCCGCGCCACCGAGGAAGGGCGAGCGCAGCAGGCGGCTCGCATCGGCAAAGGCCACGTCGCGGCCGCACAACTCCAAGAGGCGCAGCGCGTCGTGGGCCAGCGGGAAGGTATCGAGCCCCACACCCAGCGAGATGTTGAAAGGCATGGGCGCCGGCGTGGCGCCGGACACAATGTAATCGGGGCGCATCACCGCGGAAAAGGCGCGGCGCACGCGGGCGCGCTCTTGCGCGAGCTTGGGCACGACAATGGCGATGCGCGCCTTGGGATTGGCTTCGAGGCGCGCCCTCGCCCAGCTTGCGGCAGCGCGCATTTCGTCGCGTGCGGCGTTGAGGGCAATGCGTGCGGTTTTGGCCTGGCGTGTCGCCGGTGCGCAGGACAAGACCTCGACGCCCACGCCGGCGAGCGCATCGAGCAGCGCGCGCTGCTGTGCGGTGACGATGTCAAAGCCATAGAGCACGAATACTGCGGGCTTGCGTATTGCCGCATCGGGCAGCAGCGGCATCAGCACATCGGGCAGGCGCGCGTTGTCTGTCTGGCGAAAGCGCGCGGTAGCGGCGGCGTATTGCGCCGACCACTCGAGGTAGGCACGCGCGTCGTCGTTGGCCGGGTAGCCGGCGATGCTGCCCTGCAGGCGCCAGGCGTGCGCCACCTGCCAGGCGTCACGGCATTGCGCCGCGGTGGCTGCGGCCGAGAGCAGCGTTTCGGCGAGTTTGGAGTTGCGTATCGCCTCCTCCCACAAAGCCTGCTCCTGCGCCGCCGAGAGCATGAGGGGCAGCTTGGTGGCAAGCGACGAATAGAGCGCGTCTTCATGCGCGCGCGTGAGCCAGGATGACAGCGGCAGAATGTCGGCCGTCTCCCAGGATGTTTTACCGGCTGCGGCCTGCGCGTCGTCGAACTCACGCGCGAGCGCCTGCGCCAGCCGCGTGTTGGGCGTGACCACGGTAATGTGCGCCGCCTGATTGGAAAAAGCGCCCCCGGCGAGCCGGGCAAGCAGTTGGTCTTTGGCGATGGGCGCGGCGGCGGTCATGGACTCATAATGTTACAAGCCTGATGGCTCAACGGGTGAGCCTTTGCAACATATCTTTATGCCTGTATCGAAAGATGCAATACGCCGGAAACGCCCGACTGGCGCGGGTTTCCAGCATATCGCCCTATGGCCAACCCCATGGATTCCGGGTTCGGCTACGCCGCCCCGGAATGACGGGATAGGAGCCGTCATTCCCGCGTAAGCGGGAATCCATGGGGTTGGGTTTCTACCTGTTCGACGAACCCCATGGATTCCGGGTTCGCCTGCGCCGCCCCGGAATGACGAATTATTTGCCAATACCGGAAAAAAATTCCGTCATGCCCGCCAGCCTCCGTCATTCCCGCGTAAGCGGGAATCCATGGGGTTGGGTTTGTACCTACTCGACGAACCCCATGGATTCCGGGTTCGCCTGCGCCGCCCAGGAATGACGGTCTACGGATTTTGCGGGGTTCCGGCGAGGCTGCCGAGAATCCTTGCCCCTGTCTCGCGCAACATCTGCAACAACCTCCCCACATCGGAGGTGGCAAACCGCTGTCGGGTAAGGATCAATCCCAACGCCGCCTGGGTTTCGTGCTCGCGACTCGACAAAGACACGGCAATCCCCACCAACCCGGGATCGAGTTCACCGTGGCTGATGCAATGGCCGGCACTGCGTATGGACTTGAGGTTGGCGAGCAGCGTGTCCCAGTCGGCGGCGAAGGCTTCGGCGGCGGCCTCTGTTGCATGCGCGGCGTGGATTCGGCGCAATTGCGCGCGCGTCACCGAGGCGAGCAGCATTTTGGAAAGCATGCCGCGATAAAGCGGCATGCTGCGGCCGCGACCGTAGGTGGCGCTGATGCCCTCGAGGCCGTGTTCCTGGTGCACGGTGAGAATGCGATCGCCGTAGATGCTCCCAAGCACCACGTCGCAACCGGTCAGGTCGGCAAGCGCGCGCATCGGCGCGCTGCCGGCGAGCAACAAGGGGTCGGTGAGGCGTATCTGGTGGTCGAGCTCAATGATGCGCGTGCCCAGCCAATAGGTGCCGCCCGAGCCACGACGCAGCAAGCCGGCGGCAGCCAGTTCGCGCACATAGCGATAGGCGGTGGGACGGGTGTAGGCGAGTTTTTCGGCGATGGCTTCGGCGGTCCAGGCCGGCGCCGCCTCGGTAAAGAGGTCGAGCACGGTGAGCATGCGCCTCAGGCTGGACATGGTGCCCTTGCTTCAGGCCGGCTGCGGCAGGCGTGCGCTCAGGCGATCGAGCTCGGCGGCGCTGCGCGCGCTGCCCATGACATAACGATCCGGGCGCAACAACACGGCATCCACCTTTTGTTCGCGCAACCACGCGCTGATTTCGGCACCGGCATCGGCGAGCACGGTAACGCCGCCCTCGCGCCAGTGCTGGCGCGTTGCCGCGCTGACACCGTAAATCAGGGCCTCGGTGCCGATGACGGCAAAACCAAGTCCGGTCGCCTCATCAAGCATGCGGCCATCGGCGAGGTGCGGTTGCGGAAACGGCGTGCCCACCGGCGCGGGGGCCTCATCGTGCAGGCCGGGTCCGAGGCTGGGCGAAGGAAAGAGGAACACCTCGGGCTCGCCGTCCTTGAACTGGCGGTCGCGTTCGGCGGCCACTTGCGGATCGGTGGTCTGGATGATGTCGCCTAGCTTGACCGCAAGGTCGATAAAGGCGCGCACATGCGGCTCGCGTTCCGATTCGTAGGTGTCGAGCAGGCTGTCGGCGGCCTTGCCGCGCAACACCATGATGAGTTTCCAGGCGAGGTTGGACGCATCGCGAATGCCGGCGCACATGCCCTGCCCGAGAAAAGGCGGCGTCTGGTGCGCCGCATCGCCGGCGAGCAGCAAGCGACCCTTGCGCCAGCCGCGCGCCATGACCGAATGAAAGGTGTAGACCACGCAACGCTCAAGGCGGGCGTCCGCCGGCTTGATCCAGCGGCCCAGCATGGCCCAGACATTTTCCGGATGGGCGATGGTGGCCGGGTCATCACCGGCGAGCAGCATGATTTCCCAGCGGCGGCGGTTACCCACGACGTTGCAGTAGGTCATCGGCCGCGCCGGGTCGCAATGCTGCACGGTGTGGTCGGGCAGGTCGACTTCGCGATTGAGCAGGATGTCGAACACCAGCCAGGGCTGGTGCAGACCGAGGTCGTCCATGCTCGAACCCATCACGCGGCGCACCAGCGAGCGCGCGCCGTCGCAACCGACGACATAAGAGGCTTCGATCTCATGCATCACGGCATCGTCGGTACCCTGCATGCGCAGCGTCACACCGTCAGGCGTGGATTCGACCGCCGTCACATCCTGGCGCAGGTAGACGTCGACGCCGGTAAAGCGCTGGACGCCCTTGCGCAACACCGCTTCGAGTTCGGGCTGGTGAAAGTAATAATTGTTGGCGCAGCCGTGCGGGCCGTTGGCGTTGTTGCCGCCGCGCACCATCATGGTCTTGCCCTCGGCATTGACAAAATGCATGCCGCGCGCGCCCGGGCGCGACACCGCGCCCACGGCCTCCTTGAGCCCTATGCTCTGGAAAATGCGCATCACCTCGCCGTCAAAGTGAATGGCGCGCGGCATCGGGTAGATGGCCGCGTCGCGCTCGAGCACCACCACCGCAAGCCCGGCCTGGCCGAGCAGGTTGGCGAGGGTGGCGCCCACCGGCCCGTAGCCAATGATGGCGACGTCGTAGCGCTTGCCCGGGGCGATAGTGCGCAGCTCAGGCATGGATGCCCGCCGCGATGCGCCGCTTCATGTCGGCCACCCACTCGGCGCGCGGCTTGAAATTGGGCAGGCTGCGCGCGGTTTTTTCGGTGTGGGCGAGGATTTGCTCATCCGAGAGCGAAAAATCGACGGTCTCGCGCACCGGTTGCTCGCAATACCAGGGCGTGTCGAAGAACAACTCGATGCGGTTGCCCTCGGGGTCGCGAAAATAAATCGAGATGGCGTTGCCGTGGGTGACCGGGCGCAATTCGCTGATGCGCCCGGCGCCCTCCTCTTTGAGCAGCAATTCGTGAAAGCGGCGCAGGTCGGCGATGCCGGCGACACGAAACGACATCTGGTTGATAAGGTTAAAGGGCAGGTTGTCCGGCCGCCCCGAGGCGAGCACGACCTGGTGGTGCTCTTCCGGGTCGCGGCTGAAGAACACCAGTTGCACGGTGCCGAGGTTGCCGCGGTCGGTGACGACAAAACCCATGATGCGGCGGAAAAAGTCTTCCATGGCGACAATGTCTTTGACAAAAAAGCCGATGTGGCTGAAAGAGACGGCAGGAACAGACGGGCTTGCGCTCATGATGTGTACTCTCCGGAATAGGCATTGCGAACCACCGAAAACACTCTTGGAAGCATTTTATTAGTATTTTTTATCACAATACGATATTTATGAATACTACAATGTTCTCATGGTTACATTTATATCATTTTTCTCATTATTTGACATTACGACAATACCCCACTAATCTGCGCGACACACTACTGCTGCACGCGGGTTTACAGTCCGCCGAGCGCAGGCCCCGTTACCCGCCATCAAACAGGAGGAATGATGAAATCACTGAATTGGCTCGCCCTATTCGCCGCATGCGCGCTGCCCTTTGCGGCAAGCCCGGGCCTTGCGCAGGACTACCCGAATAAAAGCATTCGCATCATCGTGCCCTTCCCCGCCGGCACCGGACCCGATGCCAATGCACGCCAGATCGCCGCCAAGATGGGCCCGGCCCTCGGCCAGACCGTGGTGATAGAGAACCGCCCCGGCGCGGCCGGCCAGATCGGCACCGACGCGGCGGCCAAGGCGGCCCCCGACGGTTACACGCTGTACATGGGCTTTACCAGCACCATCTCCATCCAGCCCTATGTCTACAGCAAGCTGCCGTATAACGCCGAGCGCGATTTTGCGCCGGTGAGCCTGGTGGGCGTGTTGCGCACCGGCATGATCGCCCACCCTTCGGTGCCGGCCAAGGACGCGCGTGAATTCATCGCCCTGTCGAAGGCGCAACCGGACCTGCTCAACGCCGCGACACAAGGCATAGGCACCTACTCGCATTTGTCCGGCGAGTGGTTCACCACACTGTCGGGCGCAAAATTGAAATTCATCGCCTACAACACCAACAGCCCCTACGCCGACCTGATGGCCGGGCAAGTGCAGGTGATGTTCGACGGCATGCCCGCGGCGGTGGGCAACATCAAGGCGGGCAAACTCAAGGTGCTGGCGATCAGCGGCAAGACGCGCCACCCGACCTTCCCCGATGTGCCGACTTTCACCGAAATGGGCATTCCCGACTTTGACCCGGTGGCCTGGCTGGGCCTGTTTGCACCGGCCGGCACGCCGCAGGCAATCCTGGACAAGGTCGGCGCCGCGGTGGCGCAGGGCGTGAAGGCACCCGATTTCATCGAGCAGTGGCGCACCTTTGGCGGCGACCCGGTGGGCAGCACGCCGGCCGAGTTCAGCGCCTTCATCAAGGCCGACCAGGCGAAGTGGAGCGCGGTGATCAAGCGCGCCGGCGTCAAGCTGGACTGATGATGCGCGGCATCGTTGTCACGATGGCGCTCGCGGGCGCCATCGCCGCGGGCTTGGCACCCGCGGCCCATGCGCAGTCTTTTCCGCAAAAACCGGTGCGCGTGGTGCTGCCCTTCGTCGCCGGTGCGGGGCCCGACCTGGTCGCGCGCCTGCTGACCGAAAAAATGGCGCAATCGACGGGGCAGCAATTCATCATCGACAATCGCGCCGGCGCCAACGGCCTCATTGCGCTCGAGTCCGTGGCCAAGTCGCCGCCCGACGGTTACACGATTGTGTTCGCCGACATCGGCCAGTTCGCCATCAACCCGAGCCTGTACAAGAAACTGCCCTACGATGCCGAAGCCGATTTTGCGCCCATTGCCCTCGCCTACACCACGCCGTTTTATGTGCTCGCCAGCGGCAAGGGGCCTTACAAGACGCTGGCCGAATTGCTGGCAGCAGCAAAAGCCAAACCGGGCGGCGTCAATTTTGCATCCGCGGGCAGCGGCAGCCCGACGCAGTTGTTCATGGAACAGCTCAAAACCGCGGCCGGTGTGGACATGGCCCACATTCCATTCAAGGGCGGCCCGCAAATCATTCCGGCCATCCTGTCGGGCGACGTCGCCTCGGTGATGCTGGGCATGGCTTCGGTCAGGGGACTGGTTGAAACAGGGCAATTGCGCGCACTGGCGGTGACCAGCGCGACACGCGCCGGCGGCTTTCCCGATATTCCGACGGTGGCCGAAGCGGCCGGGTTGAAGGGCTTTAACGCCGTGACCTGGGTGGCCTTTGCGGCACCCGCAAAAACACCGCGTGACATCGTCGACAAGCTCAATGGCGAAATCCGCAAGGCACTGGCCCTGCCCGAAGTGCGCACGCGCATGGCGGCAATGGGCTTTGATCCGGCCGGCGGCTCGCCCGAGCAGATGGCGCAGCGCGTACGCGAGGACAGCGCAACCTATTCGACTATCATCAAGGCCACCGGCGCCCAAGCTGATTAAACTCAGGCCGATTAAATCGCGAAAACGACAAACCAAAAACCATGAATGAATTCCAGGACCGGCAGGCGATCAGCGAGTTGATGCACCACTGGTGCTTCTGGCGCGACCAGGCGCGCTGGGACGAGTTGCGCACGGCCTTCCACCCCGAGGGCACCATCAACGTCACCTGGTTCACAGGCCTGTTCAGCGATTTTGTCGCCGCGTCCATCGAGATGCGCAAGCGGCGCAGTGGCTCGAAACACTGGTTAGGCGGATCGCTGATCCGGCTGGAGGGGAACCGCGCGCTGTCCGAGACCAACGTCATGATCATGGGCCGCTCGGTGGTGCACGACATTGAAGTGGACACCGTCGCCTACGGGCGATTTTTTGATTTTGTCGAGCGGCGTGACGGTGTGTGGCGCATTTTACGGCGCGAGGCGATTTACGAAAAAGACCGCGTTGATCCGGTGGTGGCGGGCACGGTTGTACCGTTCGATGCAAAAAAACTCGCCGGCTTTCCGCCGCCTTACCGCCACCTTGCCTATTCATTGTCCAGCCAGGGTTTTACCGTCTCACCCGACCTGCCGACCAACGACAGCGCGTCGCTGGCGAAGGTGCATGCGCAAGGCGAGGCCTGGATTACGGGGAAAAGCGCGGCCTGGGGATAAACGGATCAGGGACGACCGGCAATACCGACTGGCATTACAATAGCGTCCCTGCACCGGCCGCCGAGCCCTCAAGCTCCGAAACCCCAGGCCACACCGCAGCACCATCAATCGATTACCGTCCGGAGATTTACAAATGAAACTGCTCAGCTTTTCGCGCAACAACAAAGCCACCTGGGGCGTCGCCACCGACGCCGGTGTGATCGACTGCGGTTCGCTTTTCCCGACGCTGCGCGCAGCGCTCGAGGCCAACGGCCTGGACAAGGTCAAGGCCTTTGCCGCCGGCCGCGCCGCCGACGCCAAACTCACCGACATCACCTTCCTGCCGGTGATTCCCGATCCGGGAAAGATCATCTGCGTCGGCCTCAATTACCAGGACCACGTCAAGGAAACCAAGCGCGACAACACCGAAAATCCGGCCCTCTTTATCCGCCTCGCCGAGTCGCAGGTCGGGCACAACCAGCCCATCCTGCTGCCGCCCGAGTCGACGCACCTGGATTTTGAATGCGAGATCGCCGTGATCATCGGCAAGGCCGGCCGGCGTATTTCGGAAAAGGATTCCTGGTCGCACGTGGCCGGCTACGCGCCCTACAACGACGGCTCGGTCCGCGACTGGCAGCGCCACACCATCCAGTGGACGGCGGGCAAGAACTTTTCCAAGACCGGCGGTTTTGGCCCGTGGATGATGACGCGCGACGAAATCGCCGACGACGAGGAATTGTCGATCGAGACGCGCCTCAACGGCCAGGTGATGCAGCACTCGACCACCAAGCACATGATTTTCAGCATCCCGGTGCTGATCAAGTACATCAGCACCTTCACCAGCCTGCAGCCGGGCGACGTGATCGTCACCGGCACGCCCGGCGGCGTCGGCGCGCGGCGCGAACCGCCGGTGTGGATGAAGGCCGGCGACAAGGTCGAGATCGAACTGGGGAAGGTCGGCGTGCTGGTGAACACCATCGCCAAGGAGTAAAACCTGCATTGATTGTTGTCATCCCGGGGCCGCGAAGCGGAACCCGGGACCCATGGGGTTCGTGGAATGCGTCAAACCCCATGGATTCCCGCTTTCGCGGGAATGACGACTCTGCTGGTCGGGCGCCCTAACGTTCCAGCAGCTTGGCCTTCTCCGTCACCTTCGTCCATTCATCCGCATCGGCAGGCGCATCCTTGCGCTCTATGAGCGGCGGCCAGTTTCGGGACAGTTCGGCGTTAAGGGCGATAAAGGGGCGCTGCGCCGGCGGCACGTCGTCCTCGGCAAAAATCGCCTCGACCGGGCATTCGGCGACACAGAGGGTGCAATCGATGCATTCCTCCGGATCGATGACCAGCATATTGGGGCCCTCGCGAAAGCAGTCGACCGGACAGACATCGACGCAGTCGGTGTACTTGCACTTGATGCAGCTTTCGGTAACGACGTAGGTCATGCGCGTTCTTTCCTGGTACGTAGTGCATGTAAGGCATTAACAGAAGGCATTAACAGGCTTGAAATTTTACCATGCGCCCCAATCCGGAACCGGTGACGGGACGGGCGCACCGATGGCCTCGGCCGATTTTTGATAGCATAGTCACCCAGGGTGGCTTTTCCCCGGCCGCCGCTACCCCTCCCCCAAGGCAATCCGCACGAATTTCCCAAAAACGAGGCATAGACTTACATGAGCGAGAACATCCTGCACGTCACCGATTCGACCTTCGAACCCGAGGTGCTCAAATCCGACCTACCCGTCCTGGTCGACTACTGGGCGGAATGGTGCGGTCCGTGCAAAGCCATCGCACCGATGCTCGAAGAGGTGGCCAAGGACTACGGCGGCAAGATCCGCATCGCCAAGCTCAATGTGGACGAGAATTCGGCCACTGCGACCAAGTACGGTATTCGCGGCATCCCGACGCTGATGCTGTTCAAGGCCGGCGACGTGGCGGCGCAAAAGATCGGCGCCTTGTCAAAATCCCAGCTAACCGCCTTTCTTGACAGCAATATCTAAACCCCCTATCCTCCGCCTGAACGTGTCGCAAACAAAAGCAAGCAAGATGCGACGCAAGCCCCCCGCACTACCCCATGCCCTATGACAGCGTTTCAAGGCGTTTTGGCGGGTATTCGGGGCGCACCAATTCCTTCTCGGCTTTACCCGTTCCATCCCCGGTCCCCTGCGGATCCTTCTTTCGGCACACGCTAAACAATCTATGTATTTATCAGAGCTCAAGAGCCTGCACGTCAGTGCATTGCTCGACATGGCAACCACCAATGAAATCGAGGCTGCCAACCGCCTGCGCAAGCAGGAACTGATCTTCGCCCTGCTCAAGCACCTGTCGAAAAAAGGCGAACCGATTTTCGGCGACGGCACGCTCGAAGTGCTGCCCGACGGCTTCGGCTTCCTGCGCTCGCCCGACACCTCCTACCTCGCCTCGACCGACGACATTTACGTCTCGCCGTCGCAGATCCGCCGCTTCAACCTGCATACCGGCGACACCATCGAGGGCGAGATCCGCACCCCCAAGGACGGCGAGCGTTACTTCGCCCTGGTCAAGGTGGACAAAGTCAACGCCGACGCGCCCGAAGCGTCCAAGCACAAGATCCTGTTTGAAAACCTCACGCCGCTGCACCCGGACAAGATCCTCAAGCTCGAGCGCGACATCAAGAGCGAGGAGAACATCACCGGCCGCATCATCGACATCATCGCGCCCATCGGCAAGGGCCAGCGCGGCCTGATCGTCTCCCCGCCCAAGGCCGGCAAGACGGTGCTGATGCAGCAGCTGGCGCACGCCATCACCACCAATTACCCCGAAACCGTGCTGATCGTGCTGCTCATCGACGAGCGCCCGGAAGAGGTCACGGAAATGACCCGCTCGGTAAAAGGCGAGGTGGTTGCCTCGACTTTTGACGAACCGGCCACGCGCCACGTGCAGGTCGCCGAAATGGTGATCGAAAAAGCCAAGCGCCTGGTCGAGCACAAAAAAGACGTCGTCATCCTGCTCGATTCGATCACCCGCCTCGCGCGCGCCTACAACACCGTGGTGCCGGCGTCGGGCAAGGTGCTCACCGGCGGCGTGGACGCCAACGCGTTGCAGCGGCCGAAGCGCTTTTTCGGCGCCGCGCGCAACGTCGAGGAAGGCGGTTCGCTCACCATCATCGCCACCGCCCTCATCGACACCGGCAGCCGCATGGACGACGTGATCTACGAAGAGTTCAAGGGCACCGGCA
>Ga0194061_1001099_pt1 | contig 16251 bp, 13 predicted proteins | sample SepL2221m_MetaG_FD_163423 | JGI IMG/M metagenome (GOLD analysis project Ga0194061, IMG submission 163423) | Anoxic zone freshwater microbial communities from boreal shield lake in IISD Experimental Lakes Area, Ontario, Canada - Sep2016-L224-21m | ecosystem: Environmental > Aquatic > Freshwater >... | reverse complement strand
GACGTAGTGCGCCTTGGGGTTGGAGACATCAATGCAGACGCCGTTGATGATGATGCGCGTTGGGTCGGTGCTGCTGCATTCCATGGCGTCGCGGATGGAACTGCGCAGGAGTGCCGGCAGCGGAATCGGATCGCCGCTGATGCGCGGGGTCTCCGGGAATTCCGCGACGGGCAGGGCTTCGAATTGGATCTCGGCGATCTGGCTGCCGAGTCCGTATTGCAGGAAGCCGGTCTGGTTGTTGCCCGGCGCGAGGAGGATGTTTTCGTCCTTCCCGCAGGTCTTGACGGTGCGCGCCAGATCCTCGTGCGGGACGAGCATGGCAAACGGTTCGCCTTCCGCGGGCTGTTCGAGCCGCACGGTGGCGAAGGCGTCGAGGTCGGTCGCGGTCAGCGCGACCCAGCCTTCCGTGGTGCGCTCGACCTTGATGGTCTTGAGCACGGGCAGGCCGTGGTTTTTCTGGATGAGTTTGCCGAGGCCGATGAGCGCGGGCTTCAATTCGGCCATCGGGAGTGTGATGGGGTTCATGTGGTGTTGTTTTCCTTTCGTGGTGTGGAGACGAAGCAGCCCGCACATCGGTGAGGACGTGCGGGCTGTTCGCTCCGGGTTTGGTGTGATGTTGATGCGGGGTTCTACGCCCGAGAGCCGTTGACTTCCGTGGGTTGCTGCGTCCTCCGCCGGTCCGCCCTGCACGCCGTTTTCTCACGATCCCGGTTGATGCTGGCTTTCCACCGCGGCGTGCGCACTGAGTCAGCAAGGGCTTCATCACCGAGGTATTCCCTCACATCCGCTGCCATCTGCTCTTTCAAACCGTAGAGGCTCATGTAGAGGTGTTCTGATGCTTCTGCGGTGGCCTTCAGTGACCTTCCTTCTGCCATTCCCTTGACCATGATGCCGTAGCGGTAGTCGTGCGTGGCCAGGAACAATTCCCAGTCGAGGTTCCGTGCCGCCTCCATTGCCGGGTCCTCGTGCTCGGATGCCAGCAGATCGCCGAGCGTGATCGGTGCATCGAGTTCCGGGTCGTAGCCGACTTCCTCCTCGAACGACAGCACCGCGCTCTTGTGATCGAGCTGAGTGCCGGGTGCCATGGTATCCGTGCGGGTCGCACTCTGGCTGCGCCGACCGCTCCGCATGTGCAGCAGGGCGTAGTAGGCGATGTTGCCAGGTGTGAACTTTTTCCCACTCTGTTCGACGCGGTGAAGCATCTGGGCCGCGATGACGATGGCGTCCTGCACGAGTTCTTCCGTGTCCTCGGCTCCGACCGGTTTGACGGACTTCGGGACCAATGCCCGGAGTCGTGGTGCGATTTGTTCAACGAGCAGATCTCCTGCTTGTGCTGTCATGGGGTGTTTCCTCCTGTGTGGGTTGCAGGCAGCCGCAACGACGGAGGACAACGCCCCCGCCATGCGACCACCATTGGTTTGGTGTGTGCCGCATGGCGCGGCGTTTGAATCACGCGCCCGAGGAATTCGGGACGTGTGAAAGTGGGGATTACCGGAGGGATCGGATCTGGCGAATCAGGGCGAGCGCACTGAATTCAACGATGGGGTCCGGCAGAGATGACGGGCCTCTCCATGTTCATATAACGCCGGGAGGGCGGTTGTTTCATGGGGTGGGTGGACGAAGCGTCGATTCTTCGTGAGCGGTGCGCTTCCGCGGGCCACGGCGGCTCGAACCAAGGGCGAAAAGCCGCTGCCGAAAAATGCTTGGCACAGCGGATTGGGGCATCATTCTCGCGAACAACGCCTGAGCGCATGAACACCACCACAACCGCGTCTCGCCCCCGGAAATCCGGCTCTCGGAGCAGCACCAGCGCGACTTCCTTGGTCCCTCACTCCTCGCCGTCGCTCCACCAACACCACTGCCTCGCAGTCATAAAAGTTCCAGCATGACCGAGGGCACATTCTCCGAAAACGGCTTTCGTGTTGTTGCAGACAACGCCCTCGACCTTCTGACTGCTACTCACGCGGCTGGGGCGGGCATGATCAGCGCCAACGTCCAAAAACTAGGGCACACGCTCCACGCTGATTTGGCCAGCGTCCAAAGCACCATCTTGTCCGAGTCGCGTCGCGTTTCGAGTGTAAATCAGGAAGGCTTTGCCCGGCTGAACGACACGGTTCAAAGCGGATTGGGTAAGGTGAACGACACGGTTCAAAGCGGATTGGGTAAGGTGGAGCAAGGGGTCGCTAGAGTGGATTCCGACCTACAAGGCATTTCTCATGACATCAAGGGCATCGAAGCCCTTTCGGCGGTCTCGGTCGCCGTTCAGGCCGCCGGGATTGCGCTCACAGTTGGACAACTCAAAGCCTTGCGGGGTGACGTTCGCAAGATGCACGGCGAATTGGCGGAGCAAGGAAAGCAACTGATCGAGTTACAAAAGCTTGCGACGTCACATCTGGAGCGTCTATCCGCCTTTGCAGAGCGGACATTAGCGACTCAGGAACAGATACTCGAAACCCTGGTTACTTCACGCACGAGCGAAGCGAAACAGTTGATTCGCCAGGGGTGGGACAATCTGAAGGGCGGTTTCGATGACGATGCTTATTGTCGATTCTTAAAATCGCTGGAATACGACAACACAGTGTACGTGACTCATGCCGAGTTGGCGCGGCTTTGTGAACAGCGAAAAGAGGATGCGCAAGCGGAGGAACATCACCGGCGAGCCGTCACCTTTTCGGAAAGTGCCGGTGGCGAAATCAAAGGATTTGCTCATATTCAGTCCGCCGCATTTTTGGAGCGCCACGATCGGCTTCAAGAGTGCATCTCTCATATCCGAGCGGCGCTCGACTGTCTTGCTACCGTCCCAGATCAGTCGAAGGCGGTCGAAACCCAATCGCGGTGGCGATTCTATCTGGCGGAAATTTCAGCAAAATCTGGTGAAGCGGAGAACGCATTCCAAGCGTTAAAGAGAAGCATCGAGTTGGACGCGCGATTCTTCACTGCGGCGATGGCCTCCGAGAGTTTACAGCACTTGCAGCCAGACTTGAGCCGTTTCCTTGTCCAGACTGACGCCTATTCTCGCAATTCAGCATTAGAGACGCTACAGGAGGCATCTACTTTCCTTTCGCTGATACAAGTCATGGAGCCGAAGAAAGGCGAAGACTTTCAGAAAAACGCTGCGAGCTGTCTCGAACGGATGCTTGTCGCGACATTCGAACAACTCGGTGCGGCACATCGTGAAGCACATCAGGTACGGGCAACGGCAGAAGCACTGCCGGATCAAATCTCTACGGAGATGGTCCAACAGGTTGAGAGCCAATTCCGAGAGGTTGAAGCTAAGATTAAAGACGAGCCCGTCCAGAAAGGGCTTTTCGAATGGATTGTATCAAAACGGCGTTTGACCAAGACGGAACTCGTTGGCGTTTTTATGATGCCATTTTTGTGGGGGGGACTGCTTGGCCAAGTGGAGGCGGGAAAGGGGCTCACTCTTCGTTTTGTTGTTTATGTGATCTTTCTAATCCTATTATCGTATATTAGCTCCGCTACAATATACTTTCTATTCCTATTATCGTATATTAGCTCCGCTACAATATACTGGAAGTTATATCAGCGAAAACAGGATGATTATCCAACCCGGAAAAAGGAGTGGGCTGCCGCCCTCGCTCACGCTCTGGATAATTTCCAAAATCTAAAAATGGAAAAACTTGTCTTGCTTAAGATGGCACTTGAAAGGATTAATTCTCGGGCTTTGCGGGGAGCAATCGCAAGAATTGAGGCAATCAAAGAGAAATCCGTCACGCGTTGCGATACCAGCACTCTACCACCAGCTCCTTTTCCGGATTCGTATGATGGGGGGATATTTTGACGTTGCCGGCCATTTTCAGCTTTAGGCGGGTGTCTAATGCCCTGGTGAACGCTCCCCCTCAAAGGCCATGGCCGGCTTCGCGTAAATCTCGGCTGTGGGCTTCCACGTTTCAGGTTTTGGATTCTGCGACTTCGGTTTCCGCTTACCGAGCGGCGGACACTTGGCATGTCGCGTGAGAATTTCTTTGTCCGTCAGTCCCTGAAACATCAGACCCCCTCACTCCCCGACGCCCGTCCCCATTCTGACCGTTTCCGGCGCGGCGGGCGCGAAAGGAAATTCCTGCAGTTTTACTCGATTCCCAAGTCGTTGGACCTCGACAAGTTCAGTTGAGGTTCAAAAACAGCGTATATTATATGATATGCGATGAGCGTTTTTTGCGCTTTCCTAAAACACCTGACATGACCCGCCAAACGATCCGCGACCGGTATTCCCGACTCATCGGAACCGCCATCGAACACCCCGGCGGCAGGCAGGAGGCGCGCAACGCATACAGCCTGCTCCTTGGACGCTACGATCCGCAGACGGACACCACGCGCGACGCGTATTCCCGCCTCATTGCACACGGCAACGTGCTCACCGGGCTCATCTGGCAGGACGCCAAACAATGAAGATCATCGTCCACGGCGGCGGCGCGCAGATCGGCGGCACATGCATCGAGGTCGCGGCTGGCAAGACGCGCCTCATCCTCGATTGCGGCTGGCCGTTGGAAAGCGACGACAATCCAACGCCGCCCGCAGTGCCCGGACTCTTCGCGCGCGGCACGCGACCCGACGCCGTGCTGCTCACACACGCGCATCCGGATCACACCGGATTCATCACGGAGATGCCGCCCGACGTGCCGATCCACGCGACGGTCGGCACGAGCAAGATGATGCTCGCGGGGAGTTACTACACGCCCAATGGAGTGAAGATTCCGCGTGACCGATTCTGCGAGGTGGCTGTGCCGAAGCCGAGAGAGGCAAGTCGCTCGTTTCCAATCGGCGACCTGAATGTCACGGCGTATCCCGTGGACCACTCGGCCTACGATTCCGTCGCCTACCTCGTCGAGCACGGCGGCAAGCGCGTTCTCTACACCGGCGATCTGCGCTTCCACGGACGCAAGCCCGGCATGAGCCAGCGCCTGTCGCGCGAATTGCGTGGCAAGCTCGACTTGCTCATCACCGAAGGAACCAACGTCGGTCGCGCCAGCGCCGGCCTGCGCGCGGAAGCCGAAGTCGAAGCCCGCGCGCTCGAAGTCGCGCGTGCGCATCCGTCACTCGTAATGGTCGCGTTCTCCCCGCAGAACATCGACCGCTTCGTCTCCTTCTACCGCGCAGCGAAGCGCGCTGGCCGCACATTTGTCGGCGATCACTACCTCCTCGGCGTGCTGCACCTGCTGGCGCTGCGTTCTCTGCCAAAGCCCGGCATCGCGGACGACCTGCGCTTCTACTTTCCCAAGAAACGAAATCGGATCGCGAAGATCGAGCCATTCGCCGGTGAGCGCACCATCACGCGCGACGAAATCCTCGCCGAGCCGCACCGCTACATAATGCTCACCCGCCCGTCGATCCTGCGAGACTTCGCGGGCGTCCTGCCGCCGAAAACGCAAGTGCTCTACGGCATGTGGAGCGGCTACCGCGAGCGGCCCGATTGGCGAGAAGCTGAGGCAATGATCGCCGATGCGGGCGGCGAGATCGCGAGTTGCCATGCCAGCGGTCACGCACACGAACTCCCGCTTTTCTCGTTCATTGGAGAGCTGGAGCCCGCTAAAATCCTTCCCGTCCACACCACCTCGCAAGTGATCTTTCAACAGCGCTTCGGTGCGAAGTGCATTGCGGCCTGCGACGCGCAATATACCGTCGAATTATGAACATGAGTATCTTGGACACGCATCGCAATGTCGCCGCGGGGAAGCTCAAGGGAGCAGTCACGGGTGGCGCCGTCGCCTTCGCGCTCGCTGAGATGAGCCGCGAGCTACGACATGCGCTTCCGGATCAAACAAAGAAGGCGCTCGATATCGAGTTCCGAGTCAATGGTGACGGCCTTGCCGACTTGGTCTGGGCTCTGCGCTCGAAGCATCTGCTGGCCTTCCGGGAGATGCGTGGCGTGAGTCCCAAGAACTCATCCGCGGAAACACTCTTCGAGAAACGCCTCATCAATGAGCAAGACGATAATAAGGCGTGGGGAAATCAGACTCCGATCTGGTCGGGTGTGAATGGACATGCCGCCATCGGCAAGAAAGCGAATATCGATCTCTCCCACCGTGTCGCGGAGAACGCGTTTGAATGTTTCGAGTTGAAGATTTCAGGCACCAACGAGGCGTATGCCATCGCTGAACTGGCCAGCTACGTCGTCGGGTATTTGATCGTTCGGAAGCTCGCGGCCAACTATCGCGACGTTTGTGGCGTCGCCCAGCGACCGGAGATTTCTGGCAAGACGGTGCGTCAGTGGAAGGACAGCGCGATCATCGGTGCCATCATGGACCGGCCGTCGTCACGTTCCGCCAAACTGCTCTCCGCTCGCTCGATCATGTGGACCGTCGTGGCTCCCAAGGCATTCTTCGCGAGTTCACCCGAAACCCGCAGAGCCTGGCAGGGTGGTTTTAAGCAATTTGTTCTGCAGACCGCTTCGGAATTGCGAGTGGCTCCACCTGAAACTCACTTTTCGATGCGGATGATGCGGATCGCAGCTCCTGGCCAAGGCGCTGATCACTCGCATTGGGTGGAGCAGTTGGGTCGCCTCGATGATGTCGTGCTAAAGGCTGACGTGCCCGCGGAATTGCAGCGGTGAAGCGCACGCATCCCGATGTTAGCTCCGTCGGACAGCCCGCCGTCGGGCGCAACGCGCTTGATCGCCTCCGCCTATATCCCATCGAGCATCACGTGCGGCTGACATCGTTGATCGCCGATCATCCCGAAACGGCAGACTTTCTGCGGACGAACGCCGCGCTTGCCGTCGCGCTTGCGAGCGCCTCCACTTGGGACACGCTCCTCGGGAAATGGGATCGCGATTTTCAGTGCAGCTTGCTCAGACAGCGTCGGCGCACAATTTGCGGCGAATTCGGGTTTCCCGCGACGGAGTCCGCGGTGAAAATCCTAAGCAAGATCGAACCGCGCGCGTGCAACATCGGCTTGCTCATGCGGCTGCGGCGTGCGCTCCGCATCGCGAGTCTCCGCTCGATCCTTTCACACCTCGCGCGCATCTCGGAAGCCGAACTCCAACTCGCCGGTCTGTGGGAAGATTTTCCGCATGCGAGCGCGCTGCTCTTCGTTGAGATCGCCGGCAGCGTGAAGGACCGCAACGAGACGAAACACCTCGCGTTGCTCCGGGATTGCGAAGAACTCGCGCGGCTCGATGGACGCGCACTGCCGCGGTTCCGGTCGCTGCGCGAAGTGAATCGTTGCCACGATCGATTGGTGGCCGAACGAATTCGCAGGGACTGGGACGATCCCGAAAACGATTATTTCGAGTTGAAGGATCTTTCGTTTCCGTCGCCGCCAATCCCCGGCACTGAAACGATCCAGGCAATCGAATCACCAGCGATGCTACTCGACGAAGCCTGCACCCAGCACCACTGCGCCGCGATCCATGCGAAGCGCATCGCGGCGGGCAGTATCTATTTTTACAGGGTTCTGGAACCCGAACGGGCGACCCTATCCATTGTCCACAATGATCGTTGCTGGCAGATTGCTGAACTCTTCGGCGCGTGCAATAAACCGGTCTCGCCCGCTACGGAAACCACGGTTCGATCATGGCTTGGAAAGGCTCAATTTCAGGCGGAGCCGGGTGTGTGTTGAAGAAAAGTTCGCTTTGCTCGACAGACGTATCCGATGGAAACACAGGCTTCGCCGTGGATCCGCCGCAATCGAGATCCTGGCCGAGCGGTGCCGCGCAGCGTGGTGTCGCGCGCGCCGAGCTTGACGACAATTTCCGCCACGAGGTCGGAGGGCTCAAGGCCGACGCAGTCGCGCGTGTACCGCACCCTAACTTCCCGGACTACCCCCTCACTCCCCGGCACCGGTCCCCGTTCTGACCGTTTCCGGTGCGGCGGGCGCGAAAGCAAATTCCTAGCAGCCGGGGCGTTTGGCATCAAGCTGTGAATCCCGGCAAGGCCCGCATTTTCCATCGCGCGTGCGTGCATTGTCGCTAGCGTCCACCGCAACGTGATTCCCCGCATGAAACATCTGCCCTTCGGAAAACTTCTCATCCTCGCGGGCATGCTCCGCCTCACAAGCGCCGTCACTTTTGCCCAGGGCACGGATGCGAAACCCGCTCCCGCCGCGCCTGCGGTGAACGCGATTGACCGCACGCAGTATGTCGGCGCGAAGCGGTGCTCGGAGTGCCATGCGGCGCAGTTCGACGGATGGCAGGGCACGGCGCACAACAAGATGATCCGTCCGCCCGTCACCGGCGGTGCGAATGCAACGGTGCTCGCGGATTTCAGCGTGCCGAGCGAGCACCGGCACTTCGAGCTGAAGGACGTGAAGTGGGTCATCGGCAGCCGGTGGAAACAGCGCTTCATCGGCGAGGTGGACGGCAGCGAAGTCGTGTTCCCCACGCAATGGAGCGTGAAGGACAAGAAGTGGCAGCCCTACACCGCGAAGACCGACTGGTGGTGGAAGGATCACCAGGACTGGAAGACGCGCTCGAATTTCCAACTCTGCGCGGGCTGCCACAGCACGGGCGTGGACGCTGCGACGGAGAAATGGGCGGAGCTGAACATCACCTGCGAAAACTGCCACGGCCCCGGCAAGGAACACTCCGCCACGCCGAAGCTCGACAACATCGTGAATCCAGCACGCCTCAGCACCGCGCGTTCGATGGACATCTGCCTCTCGTGCCACGAGGCAGGCAAGCCGCGACAGCAGGCCGGCAATCCGCCGGAGACGAAATATGCGTGGCCCGTCGGCTTCACGCCCGGCGCGGAGCTGGCGAAATTTTGGACCGGATTCAAGCCGGAGGCCGGCAAGGAGGATGCGGAGTTCTGGCACAACGGCACGGCGCACAAGAACCGCGTGCAGGGAAATGCATTCAAGCAAAGCGTGATGCACGACCACGGCATTCAGTGCACAAACTGCCACGACATGCACAGCTCGCAGCACGTCGCGATGACCATCAAGGACGCCGCGAGCAACGCGCTCTGCCTCACCTGCCACGGCCCCGGCAAGGATCACGGCCCGGCGGAAAAAAGCGTCATCGGCCACACGCACCACACTGCGCTGAGCACCGGCAGCCGGTGCATCGAATGCCACATGCCGAAGACAGGCTCGAACGCCGTCCCCGGCGAGGCGCGGAACCACACCTTCGACTTCATCTCCCCTGCCGACACGCTCAAACACGGCGCGCCGAACAGTTGCAACACCTGCCACGCCGACAAGACGCCGCAGTGGGCGCTTGATGCGGTGATGCAATGGTGGCCAAAAAAGAAATGAGCATGAGTTCCCATTCAAAGACTCGCGATGACATCCAGAGCCGGACCGGCGGCGAATCCGCCGGATGCGACGACATCCGCCCTCGTCCCGAAAAATGCCCGCTCTGCGGCCAGCCGAACGATTGTGCCCGCGCCGCGCAACAGGACTGCAAAAGCGCGTGCTGGTGTGTGAAGGAAACCTTCCCGCCCGAACTGCTCGCGCGCGTGCCCGAGCAAGCGCGCGGCTGTGCATGCATCTGCAAACAGTGCCTCGCCGAGGCGCAGCGCGAAAAGTAGTTCCACGCTTCAGCGTGCCGAAACGTTCAGCGTCGGCTTGCACGCGGTTTGAAAAATGTGCGCCGCATAAAATCCAATCGCCCAAACATGGCTGACTGTCATTACGGGCTAAAGCCCGGGACTACTTTGCAAACGCACCACCGCGATGGCTTCACACCCCGAACCGCTACGGCCCGTCTTCGGCCCCGGGCCTCGCAAAGCGCGCCCACTTCCACGCGAGCGCGGGAAGCACGAGCAGGTTCAGTGCGGTCGAAGTGATCAGCCCGCCGAGGATCACGATCGCCATCGGCCCTTCGATCTCGCGGCCCGCCTCGCCGCTGCCGAGCGCGAGCGGAAGCACACCGAGCGCGGTCACGAGCGCGGTCATCAGGATCGGCACGAGCCGTTCGCCCGCGCCGCGTGCGAGCGTTTCGAGATTCCACTCCGCGCCTTCGCCCGCGACGAGGTGCTCGTAGTGCGAGATGAGCATGATGCTGTTCCGCGTGCTGATTCCGAAGAGCGTCACAAAGCCCACCCACGAACCGATGCTCGTCAGGCCGCCGCTCGCGAAGACCGCGAGCACCCCGCCGACGAGTGCGAACGGCAAATTCGCCAGCACTAGGGCGACGTGCCGCGCGTTGCGAAAAACGAGAGCAAGCAGAATCACCACGCCCACCAAGACCGCGAAAAAATGCACGATCATTTCGTTCCGTGCCTTCGTCTGCTCCTCCGCCGCGCCGCTCCATTCGAGATACACGCCTGCGGGTTTGCGCACCTTTTCCTCCATGCGCTTTCGCGCCTCGGCGACGAACGACGACACGTCGCGCTTCGTCACGTTGCACGTCACCGTCTGCCTGCGCCGCGTGCCGTCGTGCTCGATGCTGTATCGCCCGTTCGTCAGCTCCACGTCGGCGAGTTGCCGCAGCGGCATCCGCAGTCCGTCGCCGTTTGTCACGAGCAGATCGCCCACGCTCTCCGGCTCGCGCCGCGCCGCGTCGGCGAGGATCACTTCGAGTTCGAAAATGCGGCTCCCGCGCACCATCTGCGCCACCGTCGCGCCCTGAAACGCGACCTGCACCGCGTCGAGCACTTCGAGCGGACGGAATCCGAATTGCGTGAGCCGCTCCGGGCGCAGATGCACCGCGAGCACGGGCAGGCCCGGCGGCGCTTTCACCTGCACGTCTGCGTTGCCCGTCACCGTGCCGAGTTGCTTCGCGATGTCGCGTGCCGTCGCATCGAGCGCGTCGAGATTTTCGCCGAAGACATTCACCACGACCTGCGCCGTCTCGCCCGTCAGCGTCTCGCCGATGCGGTCGCCGAGAAAGCTGAGCACCTCGCCCGTGACTCCGGGGAAATCCTCCAGCATTTCGCGCAGCGCCTTCTGCGTCTCGACCTCCTGATCCGGCGTCGTGCCGCGCTTCAGCTCAATGTGGAATTCGCTCTTGTGCGGCCCCCACGTGTCCTCGCCCTGCTCCGCCCGCCCGACCTGCTGCTCGACGGTCGCGATGTGCCCGTTCGCCAGCATCATTTCAGAAAGCCGCCCGCCCATCCTCAGCATCTCGCCGAGCGAAGTGCCGGGCCGCGCGGTGACCTGCATAACAAAATGCCCCTCGCGAAAATCCGGCAGCAGAACGCCGCCAAAACCTTTCATCAGCACGCACGCGCCTGCGACGAGCGCGAGCGCGCCGAGGATCGTAGCCTTCGGCCAGCCCGCGAAAAAGAGGCACCACTCGCGATGCAGCGACTTAAGCCACCGCACCCACGCAGGCTCCTCATGCGCCTTCGCATTTTTCAAAAACACGAGGCACATCGCGGGCGTGACGGTGAGCGCGACACCGAGCGAAGCGAGCACCGAGAGGATGAACGCCACGCCAAGCGGTGCAAAAAATCGCCCCTGCAATCCCGACATCGTGAGCACCGGCAGGAAGACCACCGTGACCACGAACGTCGCATACACGACTGCGCTGCGGACTTCGAGCGAGGCGTCGAGCACCACGCGCCACAGCGGGCGCGGCTGCGGCAGCACTGCGTTTCCGCGCAGGCGGCGCAGGATGTTTTCCACGTCAATGATCGCATCGTCCACCACGACGCCGATCGCGACCGCGAAGCCGCCGAGCGTCATCGTGTTCAGCGAGACGCCGAACGCATCCAGCACCAGCACCGCAGTGAGCAGCGAGAGCGGAATCGAGATGAACGAGATGAACGCCGTGCGAAAATCCAGGAGGAAAAGCAGCAGCACGATGCCCACGAGCGCGCCGCCGATCATCAGCGACGATTGCACATTCGCGAGCGCCGTCTCGATGAAAGTCGCGGGCCGATGCAGCGCCGGAAACACCTTGATGTCCTGCCGTGCGAAGAGCGGCTTCAGTTCTTCGAGCGCCTCCTCCAGCGCGTGCGTGACGGTGAGCGTGTTCGCACCGAACTGGCTCGACAGCGTGAGCAGGCAGCCCGGCTTTCCCATCACGAGCGAGTCGCCAAATTTCGGCTCATGCCCGCTCACCACGCGCGCCACATCGCGCAGCCGGACGACCGGCGCGCCCTTGCGGACCACAGCCTCGCCGATCTGCTCGGGCGTGAATGCCTGGCCGTTCGTCTGAATCACGATCCGCTGCGCTGGCGTCTCGATGAAGCCCGCGCCGCGCACGCCGGTCGCCGCCTTCGCCGCGTCGAGCACATCGGTGATCGTGAGGTCAAATGCCGCGAGCCGCTCCGGTTGCACTTGGATTTGCAGTTGCTCGACTTCGCCGCCGAAGACATTCGCGCGCGCCACGCCGGGCACCGCGAGCAGGCGCGGTTTCAGCGTCCAGTCCACGAATGTCCGCAGTTCGCGCGGCGTCATCTTCTCCGAGAGGAGTCCGATCTTCAAAAGGTCCATCGTCGAGGACGTGAGCGGCGACATCGCAGGTGCGCGCACACCGTCCGGAAGCTGACGCGCGAGTGCGGAAAGTTTTTCCGAGAGCGCCTGCCGCGCGATGTGGATGTTTGCGCCGGGCTTGAAAACTGCCGTCACCACGCTCAGCCCCTGGATGCTCTCCGAGCGCACCGACTCGAGATCCGCCGCACCGTTCACCGCGCTCTCGATGGGCCGCGTCACGAGCGTCTCCACCTGCTCAGGAGCGAGCCCCGGCGCCTCGGCCTGAATCGTCACCTGCGGCTGGACGAATTCCGGGAACACATCGAGCGGCGCGCGCGACGCGACCAACGCCCCCCACGCGAGCAGCAGCGCCGCCAGCGCGAGCACGACGCCACGGTGGCGCAGCGAGAGTTGGACGATGCGGGAGAGCATTCAGTTCTCAGTGCTCAGTGCTCCGTCCTCATCAGTCCTTCTCCCCTCCGCCCTGCGCTTTTAGCTCCTCGGAAAGCAGCGCCTGCGCACCGACTTCCACAATCAGATCGTCCGCAGCGATCCCCCTGCCCTCCGCGATGAACCAGCCCCTCTCCCCGTCGAGCGGCGCGACGAGCGTCACGGACCTGCGCACAAATTTCTCGCCTTCCTCCTGCACAAAAACCCACGTCGCCCCGTCGTGCCGCAGCACCGACGAGCGCGGCAGCGCGAAGCCCTTCTGCGGCTCCTTCGCAAATTCCAGCCACGCCGTGAGCGCCATGCCGGGACGTAGCGCGAACGCCGGCTTCTCCACGCGCAGCACGAAGCCCTGCGCCTGCGTCTTCACATCCGTGTCCGTCGCGGGCGTGATGTTCGCCGTCTGAATCATCTCGCCCTCGCGCCCGAGCACACCCAGCCGCGCGAGCGACGGCATCTCCGCGAGCGCATCGCCCGGCAGCAAATCCACACGCACGAGCGCCGCATCGCCACGCACGAGCTTTTCCACGGCGCTGCGACGTTCGGCAGATTGCATCGCGGAAAATGCAACGCCCCACTCCAGCCGCGCGCGCCTGTGCAGACCGTCGGCCTTGATTTCATCCGCCCGGAATTGCGCCTCGGCAGTCTCCGCAATCTTGCGCGAAACGCCTTCGCCTCCCTTCAGCAGCCCCTGCGTCCGCTCGTATTCGGAGCGCGATGCCGCGAGCGCCGCCTCCGCCGCGGACAGGTCGCCGTCTAGCGTCACGATCGGCACCGGATCCATCACGCGGCCAAACGCCATGCGCTGCGGCCGCAGCTCGGCCTTCTCCGGCTCCGCCATCTCGACCCCGAGCGCCTTCCATTTCCCCTTCTCCAGCTTCACGGTAAAATCCACCGGCTCCTCCTTCTTCTCCGTCTCCGCTTTTTCCTTCTCCCCCTTCTTTTCGCGCTCCTGCTCGCTCCGGTGCGCGAACCCGCGCCACAGCGTCCAGCCGAGCGCCGCGAGCAGCACGAGCGTGATCAATATGTTCGGCAGCTTTTTCATCGGTCGCGCGGTGATTGTGTCGCCTCCTCCAGCGCGCCGAGCGCGACCTGCAATTCCATCGCCGCATCCAGCCGCGTGATCTCCGTCGTCGCACGCTCCACTTCGGCGGTGAGCAATGTGAGCTTGTCCCCCTCGCCTGCCAGCACGAGCCGCTTCTCCGTCTCATACTGCCGCTGCTGCTCGCTGATCAAATTCGACGCAGTCCCGAATTTCACGCGCGCGGCATTCACCGACGCCGCCGCGCGGTCGCAGTCTGCGAGCACCTTCGTCTGCACCACGTCAAACTTCGCCGCCGCCTCGCGCCGCTTCGCTTCGGCCTCGCCGATCGCGCCCTGGTTCTGGTGCAAGATCGGGAGCGTGATCCCGATGCCGAGGCCCCACTTGTTTGCCCCACCGTCGAGCTGATAGCCGGGGTTCAGGTGGATGTCCGGATACTGCTTTGCAATCTCCAGCCGCAGCACCGCCTCCGCCGCCGCGTAGTCCGCGAGCGACGCGAGCACATCCGCGCGATGCGTGAGCGCCGCGCGGCGATGGGAAAGGCTCAGGCCCTTCGTGTTTTCAAAAGCCGCGAACGAAAACTTCGCACCGGCAATCCCCGCCGTGCCCATGCCCAGCGACTCCGCGAGCGACGCCCGCGCGAGCAACGCCGCCTTCCCCGTGTCCGCCTGCTGCATGCGGATTTGCACGAGCATCAGCCGTGGCTGCGACAGCTCAATGTGCGAGACCGCGCCCGCACGCACCCGCGCCTCGATCAGCTTCACCAATTCCTCCTGCTTCGCGATTGCGGCAGCGACCAGAGATCCGCGCCGCTCCGCTGCGTACAGCTCCAGCATCGCCTTGCGCACCGCCGCGCGCACCTTCCATGTCGCATCCACCACGCGGCTCGCCGCCGCGTTCACATTTGCGTGAGCCACGTCGCCGCGCTTCGAGCGCTTGCCCGCCGTCTCGAAGGTCCAGTCAAACTCCACGCCATACGTCCCCGCCATCCAGTCGAGCGGCGTGACGATCTGCGGCGTGAGCAGCAGCGTCGGATTTGGCCGCTCGCCCGCCGTGCGGATCGTGGCCTTCGCCGTCTCATACTGCGCGCGCGCCAGCGCGACATCGGGATGATTCCGCAGCGCCTCCTCCGTGAGCGTCTTCAAGGTCCAGGTTCCCGCCGCGAGCCGCCGCCCTGTCAGCTTCGCCGCGCTGCGCGAGGCATCCAGCGGCTGCGCGGAAAAATGCGCGCAGCCTGCGAAAACCAACGCAAGCGTTCCGGTGAGGAGAATCCGTTTCATCAAGGCCACGACACTGCGGGAAGCCTCCGCACTTTGGGAGTGAAATTTCCGCCACATCCGCACATTCGCCGTGCGGACGATGCGCTATTTTTCCTCGGGCTTGATCTTCCCGTCGGGGTAAAAAACGACTTCCGTCGTCTTTCCCTTCAGCACATACGCAGCCTCGAAAGTAATCTCGCCGTCCTCCTTGATCCGCTGCACACGCTCGATCTTCGCGCCCTTCGCATTTTCCTCGATGGCCTTGCGCGCGGCTGCAGGAACCTTGTCGAGCGGCACTGTCTCCTCCTCGCCTTTCAGCTTGCCGTCGGCAGTCACGGAAACCTCCCGATCCGCTTTGTCGGCCGCCTTCAACTCGGCCTCATACACGGTGACCTTGCCGTGCTTTTCAACGGCGACCTTCTCAATCTTCATGCCCGCATCGGCGGCATATTTTTTCAGCGCCTCTGCAGCGGCGGCGGGGGCCTTTTTCATGCCGGGGATTTTCGCATCATCGGCGATGGCAGCGGTGACGAACACCGCGCACAGCGCGGCAAACAGGGAGGTGATGGCTTTCAGTTTCATGGGGGTTGGTGGGGTGATTTTGTCGTGTGATGCAGAGCCGATGGCTTGCGATGCTCCGTTTCTCGCACTCCGCTCATGATGGCAAGACGCTGGTGCGGGGAAAAACACCCGCGACGCTGGCGCCTTGCAGCGATGTAGCCGCGCTTGTGAAAGCGCGGGCGCTTCTTGAACGGCAGGGATCAGCCCGCGCTTTCACAAGTGCGGCTACGGATGCCGATGCTACTCGCGCAGCGACACCGCGAGTTCCGACCATACCCCCTCACTCCCCGACGCCCGTCCCCGTTCTGACCGCTTCCGGTGCGGCGGACGCGAAAGCGAATTCTCACAGGACAAGTCACACATAAAAGTGAGCACGGCAAAGGGCCGGGCACGCGGAAGCGCACCCGGCCCGGAAAGCCGCATGGTGTGTTGGTTACTTTTTGCGGAGGAATGTCCGCACGAGGGCGGTCAGCACGGCGAAGCCGAGGACCGCGGTGATGAGCGAGATGCTCAGTGCCGCGAGATTCGCAGCGATGGTGACAAGCGATGCCGATGCGGCTGCCGCGCCTTCGAGGAGCAGAAGCACGACCGGCCCGATGATGCATGCCGGGATGCCGGTGA
>Ga0194061_1001096_pt1 | contig 16278 bp, 15 predicted proteins | sample SepL2221m_MetaG_FD_163423 | JGI IMG/M metagenome (GOLD analysis project Ga0194061, IMG submission 163423) | Anoxic zone freshwater microbial communities from boreal shield lake in IISD Experimental Lakes Area, Ontario, Canada - Sep2016-L224-21m | ecosystem: Environmental > Aquatic > Freshwater >... | reverse complement strand
CAGTTGCACGGGTTGCTGAATTTGACGAAAGGGGTTTGACTGCGGCTCCTGTTCGTCAAGCCGATTGAACCCTGATCTTGACTAATGGAGTGATCCTCATGAGTCCGGTCATGGGACTCTCGGGGATGTTCAAAAGACACTCAAACCCACGCACCGTGTAGCTCCGATATTGCACGGTATCTCCCTCCGGATCTTGCTGAGCTCGCCGAGTTTTGGGACCGAATTCCCGAATCGTTGCGGCAGTCGTGGCTGCTGACGGCGCATCTGGTCGTGGAATCACTTTGCTCGAAATAATCAACTCGAGGCATGAAATCGCGAACTGTCGACGTGCGGTGAAACGTCCGCAAGGCAAGGCGATCAATTTTGCACAAAATCAATGGCACGCATTGAGCCCGTTCGTTGAAAACGGACGCACTTGAAGCCGACAGCGACACATACGAGAGCGCTTCGCCCGATCTCGCATCGTGACTCTCTTTCAAATGCAATCATGGGACTTGAGTCGCTCCGTCACACTTCAAGTCGCCGAGTGCGGATTTGCAATGTCGCAGGAGAACCCCGCTGGCAATGCGCTCGACATGGATGTTGCTATCCGGATGTGCAACGGAACAGCCTTCGACGATGACCTCGCGCAGTGCACCTTTGATTGCGAATCCACCACTATTGTCGGCGGTTAATCGCTCGCGGCGATGGATCACATTTTGGGTGATTTGTCCATCGAACGCTCCGGCCTTTCGAATGCTCCCGGAGACAACAATCGAACTCAATCCTTCGCTCTGTTCGTTATCGAAGAACTGCACGTTGAAATTCGGGCAGAGATAATCCACCGCGGCCATGCCGTAGTTCAACAGTTCCGCGCAACGCACCAGTTTGTTGTCGGCGTAGATAACATCGATAGCCGTACCGAACCCGGCGTTCACTCAATTTGCGTCCTCAAAGCGATTGCCGATCATCAGCGCGCGGCCGCACAGCGGAACGATCGTGACCAGGCTATGTTCGTCCGGCGCGATTGTGAACGGTTCCGAAAGCGTCCACTCACGACCCGTGAACGACGCGACGTTTCGCCACTGCGACATGCCTTTTCCGCTGACCACGCAGACCACAGACTTTCGCCACAAGCCACTTTTTTCATTCGCCCATTTTGGAAACACCGGGTCCGCCGCGAGAACCACCTTCGCACCTTCGAGCGACGCAAGCAAGCCGTGATAAGCCGATCCTCCCAGATCGAACTGTCCCCACCTTCACCCCATCAAAAATCCTGATTAATCTCCAGCCGCTGAAACTCCACCGCTTTTCGTTCTGTACCCAGAAGGACCGGCGTTTGTTTCAGCGCGGTTGATCCAGTTTGCAGCGTGACATCATCGATCCACGCGTCGGTGAATTCATTCGTGGCGGTCTTTTTATTATTGTACGCGCCGAGGGTCACAGTATGCGTGCCCGCGCTCATCTCGCCCAACGCGAACGAAACGGTTTTCCATCCGGAGCTGACTTCAGGGCCGCCGTTGCCGTCGCCACGGACTTGAGCCAGATAATCATGCCCGTCACTGCCCATCAGCGCGTCATCAACCATCACCAGCGCCTCGCTGAATTCGTCCTCTTCGTATTCGGAACTCTGCGTGACTTTGATTGCAAACGTCAACACCAGGTGCTCAGGCGCGGTCAGAGTAAACGTCTTCCGCCAGCCCCCGGACATGCCCAACACACTGCTGCTGTCACGCCCGCCCAAATGCACCCCCAGCGCACCGCCCGACACGCCGCCTTTCTTATTGTACTTTCCGTCCGCATAAACCGGCTTCGCCGTCTTTCGAAACGCATCGCGAACAAAGACAAAGCCGTCTGCACCTGTATCAAAATTAGCCGCTAGAATGATTCGAGAAGGTTCGACTTTCGGAACGACAACTGCCTGAACAACCGGAGCGCTCACAGGCGTGGGCGTGTTCGCGACAGGAGCCGCGCTACTGACCTGCGCCTCTCCAGTTCGCTCCTCGCCAGGACGCCCAGAGGCTCGAAAATACATGATCGATGCAACGATGCCGACGAGCACAAACAGCAGCAATACGAGGCCGAAGGGCTGAGACGAGCTTGAATCACCTGCAAGATAAACTTTGGGCTTCGAATCCATATTGGTTCCAATGAGGTTGATAGCGATTCATACACCGAACTCGCCGGGACAAACCACTCATTGTTATCACATCTAAAATCACAACTCCAGCACGCATTCAACCGCTCGCCTTTCACCCACCCTTCTCCCGTTGCACCCTCCTCCTTTTTCAATTAATTTCCCGCCCCTTTGAAGGCAGCATATCGAGTTAAACGGTTCGCGCGCTCGTACTGAATCGGCGATGGAAACTCAGGCAATCAAGATCGCCGCACTCGCGGTCGTCATGGCTGCCCTTTATTACGGCATATTACGGCAAGCCGATGCTCGTACCGCTTGCACTCGCAGTGCTGCTCAGCTTGCTGTTGACGCCGCCCGCCGATCAGGGCGAACTACGAGAACGGTAATCCAGCCGCCGACAACAGAGGCTGGTTCAGCGCCTTGAACCAGTCCGTCTGCCGCGCTAGCGACTGCGCTTTCATGATTTCAGTGCTGGCGTTGTAAAGCGCCCAACCGGACTTATCGGCGAATTCGAGCCACAAAAGCCGCATCGACAGAAGCCGATCTACAGGATTGTCCGTGTAACATAGAGTTGTGGCGTTTAAACCGGAAACTGGCGACGGGGCGACAACGTGGTTTGATGGTGGGTGATTGGCGTTGGGTAGCTTTTTTTGCCAATTCGCGATTTTGAGACAATTGAATTTGACAAATGGGTGTGTTTGATTACGTTAAGTTCATTAAATTGAAAATTGACTGCACGTACTATTTTCCATCTGCTCGTTGAATGATATGACGACTGTGCATTAGCTTTTGGATGCAGCGCCATTGTCTGGGTTGAGTCGCAGTTTGGACAGGCTTTTTACACGTGATCCTTATATTATCGACTGTGGAGTTGGGTATTAATGCCGAAGTCCAGGTCGCTTCCTAAAATTTCGGCACTGGACCTCACTTTCTTTCGACGACTTTTTTTGACAACTTTTTATCTTACTTTCGGTCCACTTGGAACAAACATTCATGTCCAATCCTGCAACGATCATGATCGTGGACGATTCCGCTACCAATCGTATGATTCTGGAAGAAATGGTCATGGAGTTGGGGCACCAATCCGTGACGGCCGTCAACGGTAAAGATGGACTCGATAAAATTCGCAAAAAGATGCCCGACGTTCTGCTGCTGGACATCATGATGCCGATCATGAACGGCTATCAGGTGCTCGAAGCGTTGAAGGCCGATCCAGCGACGCGCGAACTACCGGTACTGGTCATTTCCGCCGTCGATGAAATGGAAAGCGTCCTGCAGTGCATCAAGAACGGTGCTGAAGATTACCTGCCCAAGCCTCTGAACATGCTTCTGCTGAAGGCGCGCATCGGCGCGATTCTGGCGCGTATTCGGGCGCGCGAACAGGAAGAAATTCTGCGCAAGGAAAGCGAAGCGCGCATTCGTCTGATCGTCGAAACAGCGTTGGAAGCTGTCATCGTCACCGACGACAGCGGCAACATTGTGATCTGGAATCCTCAGGCGGTCGTCGCGTTTGGCTATCGTCAGGAAGACGTGATCGGCAAACAACTCCCGTCGATAGTGTTCAACGCAGCGGTGCGTGATTCGTTCGAACGCGGCTGGCGCGAATTCAAGACAGGCAAACCATGGAGCCTGCTCAATCAGACCAGTGAAAGTGTTGCTGTGCGCAAAGACGGCAGCGAGTTCCCGATTGAATTGTCAATTTCGCTGGCTTCGTGGAATCAACTGACCACGCTGAATGTTTTCATTCGCGACATCACCGAACGCAAGAAGGCCGAAGCGGCGCTGCGATTGGAGCAGGAGAAATCCGAACGCCTGTTGCTGAACGTGCTGCCGGCATGTATCGCGACGCGTTTGAAGAACGGCGAAAAATCCATCGCTGATTCGTTTCCGATCGCGACGGTTCTGTTCTCCGATTTGGTTGGATTCACGAAGATTTCGTCCAAAATATCCGCAGCGGAACTGGTCGATCTTCTCGGAGCCGTGTTCACTGAATTCGACCGGTTGACAGCGAAGTACGGTCTCGAAAAAATTAAGACGATCGGTGACGCGTTCATGGTCGCCGGCGGATTGCCTGTGCCTCGCTCGGACCATGCCGAAGCGGTGGTGGCGATGGGTCTCGAAATGCTGACTGGCTTGGAACGCGTCACGTCGCACATTGCCGAGCCGTTCAAGGCGCGCATCGGTGTGCATTCCGGACCTGTGGTGGCTGGCGTCATCGGCACCCACAAATTCATTTACGATTTGTGGGGCGATGCGGTGAACACGGCCAGCCGCATGGAATCACACGGCCTTCCAGGACGCGTGCAAATTTCCGCCGCAACGTATGCTCTGGTCAAAGACAAATTCCAAACTGAAGCCCGTGGATTGATTGAAGTCAAGGGCAAGGGCGCGATGGAAACGTACCTGGTTCTTTAGCAAGGTGCCGAACAGACAGGTGAGTTGCTGTAGTAACTTTAATATGCTCATTCCGTGCGAGGGATGAGCATCACGTCAACCTCATTCCCAATCAGCAGGGTAAATATGCCGACGACGACACAGATTACTTACGTGTTCAAGTTCAACGACGGGCGGGAGCACCGTGTTACTACGGAACTCGATTCCGCGACGCAGGCGATCATTGCCAAGCCGAATGATGCACTACCAGAGTGGACAGCACTGGGTTTCAACAAGTGCGCGGGTTGTCCGTTGTCGGTGGCGGATCATCCGCGCTGTCCGGTCGCGGTCAATCTGGTCGAGATCGTTGACCTCTTCAAAGAGTTTTTTTCGTATGAAGAGGTACACGTCACTGTCGAGACAGACGATAGAACGTATGCCAAGCAAACATCGTTGGAAGACGCACTGGTGTCGTTGCTGGATTTGTATTTGAGCGGCAGCGGGTGCCCGGTGATGGATAAGATGCGGCCTACGCTGGACTGCCACGTTCCGTTTCCGAGTCCGAATGACATCTCGAATCGGATGCTGAGAATTTATCTTGTGACGCATTATTTATTATCGAAGAGTGACAAACCGATGGAGTTGGAATCGGAGCGAATTGCTGAATTCATCCGTACGATGCAGGATGTCAACGCAGCGTTTCTGCAGCGTCTAAAAGCGGTCGCCAAGAAAGACGCTCTACGCAATTCGATGGTGGTCAGCAACAATCTTCTGGCGTTGGCTGCCCGATCGGCGACGTCGGCGAAGATGAAAAGTTTTGAACAACTTTACCAGACGATCTGGAAATAAGCTCCGACGCACGACTATATAAGGGATGCTTAATGGCGAAATTCAATCATGGGCTGTCTCCGTGGATTATCCTCCGCGTGGATCGGCTGGAATACGCGCTACATATCAATGTCATTGTCGAAGTACTGCGGATGGTGGCGGTGCGTCCGCTGCCGGATGCGTACCCGTGGATCGCGGGCATCATGAACATCCGCGGGCGTGGCGTGCCGGTGATGGATCTGCGCAAGCGGCTGGGCATGCCGGCGATACCGTACACGCCGCAGATGATCATCGTGGTGATTGAAGTGGCGGGAAGCCCGCTGGGGATCATCGTCGATCAGGCTGTGGAATTCCTGGCGATTCCAGAAGAAACGATCCGGCCACCAGACCGCGTCAGCGGCGATTCGGGCATTCTCTCTGGCGTCGCGCACGCAGGTGAACGGCTGATTCTCATTCTGGATCCGCGCTGCCTCATGGCGGTCGATCACCGACGGCAATTGCCCGGACCTTCGACAGCAGAATTGCCATCGCCCACTGCGGCTCAACAAGGTTCTCAATGAACTCGAACGCGACACCGAACGACAGCGAGCTCGCTCTCCTTGAAGAGCTGATCCATGCCAAGAGCGGACTGGTGCTGAAGTCGCGCCGCTCCGATTTGCTGAGCCACGTCACGACACTGCTCAAAGAAACCGGTTCGCACACTGTTTTTGAACTGTATCAGCTGCTGTCGAGCGACTACAAGGGCCACCAGCATCTCACGAAATTGATCAATTCGCTGACGATTGGAGAGACGCATTTTTTCCGGAATTCGCCGCAATTCGAAGCATTGGAACGGCAGATTCTGCCAGAGTTGATCGCGCGCAACCGACACTCGAAGTCGCTGCGCATCTGGAGCGCCGGTTGCGCGACGGGCGAGGAGCCGTATTCGCTGGCGATTTTGCTGCACAAGCTGCTGCCGGATCTGGCGAGCTGGAAGATTCAATTGCTGGCCACAGACATCAACGACGACTCGCTGAATAAAGCACGTTTGGGGCTGTACGGGTCGTGGTCGTTCCGCCAGGTGCCTCAGCCGGTGATGGACCGTTATTTTGTTCCGTCGGAGAAGAAATTCAAGATTCGGCCGGAGGTGGCGAGCCTGGTGACGTTTGCGCCGCTGAATCTGGTTGCGCCGATGTATCCGCTGCCGTTCAATCAGCCGATGAGCATGGATCTGATTCTGTGCCGCAACGTTTTCATTTACTTCGATGAAGCAACAATCGGACGGATTGTCCGGCGTTTTCATACCGCTCTGGGCAGCACGGGCTGGTTGATTGTCGGACATTCGGAACCGTCGCAATTGTTGTTCGGCGATTTTTTTCCATGCGATTTCCCGGGCACGGTGATTTACCGGAAGACGCCGCTGCCGTCGGCTTCAAGCGCGACTGCGACGGTACAGGTGCCGGGATTGAGTGTGACGCCTCTGGCATTTGATCCGGTTGGCGTCTGGAACGACAGTTCTGGTCTTGCGCTTTCGACCCCGGCGACGTCAACTCACGCAGCACAGCCATCCGAACGCGAATCGACCGCGAAGGGCCCGATACCATCTCATGCGGAGGTGGAGCAGTTGATTTTAGATAAGCGACTGGATGCGGCGACAAACGCATTGTCGCGTATGTTGGACGGGAATCCGGATGATGCGCGGGCGAACTATCTGCGCGCGCGGATTCACGCGAACCGCAAGGAACCTGGCCCGGCTCGAACGCACTTGGACCGAGCACTGGCCATAAACGCGCTCGATGCAGATTTTCATTTTTTGAACGGTCTGCTACTGAACGAAGACTGTAAGGAAGAGGCGGCGTTCGATGCCTTCCGCCGCAGCACGTATTTAAATCCCGAACTGTTTCTGCCGCATTATTTCATGTCATTGTATTTGACGAAAAAAGGACAACGCAGCCGGGCGCAGAAGACGATTGAACGTGTCGCAATCAGCATTCAGAACAAAAAATCGGACGACCTTGTGCCGGGCGGCGACGGATTGACGGTGGGCCACGCGAAGGAAATGATTTCCAACGGGAGGTGGGTTTGATAGATCTTGATTTGACTCAAGCGGAGAAAGAGATTCAGCGCATCCTGGAAGATCGAGCGCGTGAATTGGCCCGACTGCCGAAGCAAAAAACGAAGACTGGTGGCGAGATTCAGGAGTTTCTGATTCTGGAAGTCGGGAACGAATTTTACGGCGTCCATATTGAAAACGTGCAGGAAATCCAGTTACTAAAGGGGCTCGCGCCTGTTCCGGGCACGCCCGATTTTTGGGCGGGTCTGATCAACTTGCGAGGTCGTCTGGTGCCGGCTCTGGATCTGCGGCGTTACATGGGGCTGGTTCAGAAAGGTGCGGGGGGCGGCAGCGCCGGATCGGGTTATTCGCGAGTGGTCATCGTCAACGTCTCGGACCTGCTCATCGCGTTGCTGGTCCATGAAGTCAATGACGTGCGGCGCTTCGGCAACGATTCACTGCGCCCGCCGGTCAAGGACATGACGCGGACGACATCGGCCGTTGTGACGGCTATCACCCCCGACCTGATTTCAATTTTGGACCTCGGCGCGATTCTCGCCGATCCCCGCATCGTTGTGGACGAACATCACAGTTGATATTTTTGTTTGGATTTCGATTCGAATTTAACAGGCTCATTTTTAACAGGAGAACGCTCGATGACTTGGTTCAAGAACCTTCCGGTCGGCTCGAAATTGTCGGTCAGTTTTGCAGTCGTATTGATACTCTTTTTGGCATTGGGCGGGATGTCTCTTTATCAGGTCGAACAGATCAATAACGAGCTCATGGAATTGGAATCCGTGCATCTTGTCAACGTCGAAGCGTTGTCTGACATCAACACCAATACGTCCGATTTTCGCATCGCCGAAATTGAACTTCTGCTTGCCGAAGACGAAAAGGAATTCAAACGTATTGATGTTGAATTGAAGACCCAGTTGGCGAACTTTGATGCCAACGAAAAACAGTTCCTGCCGAACCTGCCCAACGCATCACCCGAGGACAAGGCCGATTGGAAGACATTCAAGACCAATTGGGCGGCGTTTATGGAGGAAGACGACGACATCAAGAAAATGGTTCTCGCCAAGAAACCCGACGAAGCGAAAAAGCTGATCCGTGGCAAATCGTTCACTCATTTTCAGGACGCCAGCAAAGCGTTAATCAGCATGATCAGCCGCAATATCGAAAATGCCAACAAGGCTCGAAAACACGCGGCGGACATCCACCGCAACGCGATTTATTCTGTCGCCATTTTGATCACGTCCGGCTTCATTTTCAGTATCATGCTGGCCCGCATGTTGGCCAATGGTATTGCCAAACCGATGGGCAAACTCACAGAAGTGGCTCAAAAGATTTCGGTGGGCGACACCAATCAGACGATCACCGTCGAATCGCAGGACGAACTGGGCAAACTCTTCGGTACGTTCCAAAGTCTGATTGTGTACGTGAACGGCATCGCCGAAGCAGCCGAGAATCTGGCGAATGGCGATTTGACCACGAAGGTCAAGCCGAAGTCGGACAAAGATGTCCTTTCGAACAGCTTCAATGCCATGGCCGAAAAACTGCGCCGAAACGCTCAGATGGAAAAGGAAGTCCAGGCCTCGCTGCACGAAAGCACTCAGAGCATCAGCTCGGCGACGAGCCAGATTTTCGCGACGGTCAGCGAACAAACCAGCAGCGCGCAGGAGCAAGCTGCCGCTGTCTCCGAGACGTCGTCCACGGTTGAAGAATTGCGTTCCACGTCGGAGCTGACCTCGCGCAAAGCGATCGAAGTGACCCAGATCGCCCAGTCTGCCGTGCTGATCGGAAACGACGGCGCACTGGCAGTCGAAAACATCGTTAAGGGTATGCAGAGTATTCGCGAAAAAGTGGACGCGATTGCGCAGAACATCCTGACACTCTCCGAACAGACGCAACAGATCGGAGAAATCACGACAGCGGTCAACGACATCGCCGATCAGTCGAACATCCTGTCGCTGAACGCCACAATCGAAGCCGCCCGCGCGGGCGAGCAGGGTAAGGGCTTTGCCGTGGTCGCCGAAGAAGTGCGCAATCTGGCGGAACAGTCCAAGCAATCGACGGCCAAAGTCCGCACGATTCTCGGTGAAATTCAAAAGGCTACCAATGCAGTGGTGATGGCCAGCGAACAGGGCACGAAAGGCGTCGAAGCGGGAATGGTGCTGGCGGAGCGAGCTGGCGACGTGATCCGCAAACTGGGCGAGAACATCCGCACTGCAGCGCAGTCCGTGCAGCAGATTTCGGCGTCGGCGAACCAGCAGAACGTCGGCATGGACCAGATTTCGCAGGCCATGCGAGAGATCGATCAATCGACGAAGCAGTTCGTGAGCGGCGCGCGGGAACTGGAGTCTGCGGCGGGCGGCTTGAACAAACTGGCTTCGCAGCTCAAGTCGACGACGGACAGCATGAAGCAATCGAAGTAATTTTGCGACGCTCCTCGATCCGTGTTCGGAGCGGATCGAGACGGCGAACCGACGTCATGCCCCGTGCGACTGAAACATTTGGGAATCGAGAATCATGAGCGACGAGTTTGTAGCCCGGTTGCGCAAGAAGATCATGGCGACGTTCGAGGCGGAGGCGCGGGAGCGGCTGCAGGCCATCACGAACAGCCTGCTGTCGTTGGAGCGAAAGCCTTCGCCTGAAGAATCGGCCGCGTTGCTGGACGATATTTTCCGTGAGGCCCACACGCTCAAAGGATCCGCGCGCGGCCTGGATATCGAAGATATCGGGCATTTGGCGCACAAGCTTGAAAATGTCTTTACGCATGTACAGAAGGGCGAGTTGGCTGCGACTCCAGCGGTCTTCGACGCGGTGTACCGGTGCTTGGACACGATCGGATTAATCGTGACGGCGGAAGCGGTCGGCAACAAAGCCGACGTGAGCATCCCCGACATGGTCGCCGTATTGGAAAATCTGACCGGCGGCGCACCGGCTGCACAGGCGGCGAACGTGGATGTTGCTGAGCCCACAGAACCGTTGCTGCCGCCAATCCCGGCAGTGCCTGTTCCGCCCCCGCCAGCGAGCGACGTTACTGCTGCTCTGCCACCAGTCGAAGCAACGCTGGTGCGGACAGTGGACGCGAGCATGTCGATATCGGAACGCGCAAATGAAGTATCAGCGACTCACTTGGTGGTTGCTCTGACGGCGGAATTTAGCGCGGATAAACCACGCAAAGACGCCGGCAAGGCGTCTGAAAACACGGTGCGCGTGGCGATTTCAAAACTCGATAATTTGATGGCGTTAGTCGGCGAAATCCAGGTCACGCGCGTCAGTACGCTGCGGCGATTGAGCGAAATCGGTGCGTTTTTAGATCTTTTCGAAGCATGGGAAAGCGAATGGGGTCGGACCCGCGCCGATTGCCGCAAGATTCTGCAGCCTTTCGATCCTGAATCCTTGACGCCGGAGAGCCGAGCGGCCAACGCCGAAATCCCTCGCAACCTGCCCGCGTATCTGCGCAACAGCGAAGGCCGACTCAAGACCGCGCTCGCGCAAGTCAACCTGCTGCGCCGGAATTTCAAATCCGACAGCAGGCGCATGGCCCAGGTCGTAGCTGATCTTCAGGACGAAGTGCGCTACATCCGCATGCTGCCGGTCTCGACAGTTTTTCAAACGTTTCCGCGCATGATCCGCGATCTCAGCCGGCAGGTCGGCAAGGAAGTCGAGTTCGTGATGAATGGCGGCGACAACGAAATGGATCGCTCGGTCATCGAACAGATCAGCGGGCCACTGGTTCATCTGCTGCGCAATTGCGTGGATCACGGTCTTGAAATGCCGGACGTTCGCGAATCGGCAGGGAAGCCCCGCGTGGGCAAGCTCACGATCTCCGCGTCCCAGCAAGGTGGCAGTATTCTGGTGGAGGTTAGCGACGACGGTGCGGGCATCGACGCCAATCGGGTGAAAGCATCGGCGGTAAAAAAAGGCCTTATCACCGCAGACGCGGCTGCGGCAATGACCGAACGCGAAGCCATCTGGCTGATTTTCCGTTCTGGTGTTTCCACGCGGACCGAGATCACTGACATCTCCGGGCGAGGCGTTGGCATGGACGCCGTGCGCGAGCATGTCGAGCGCATGAACGGCATCATCGACATCGAAACAAAATTGGGCAAGGGCACACGCTTCACGCTGAGCTTACCGTTGACGGTCGCGACCACGCTATCGCTGCTGATTCAATCCAGTGGACTGACTTTCGCGCTGCCGGTCTCGAATGTGATCCGCATCATGCGCATCAAACCGTCGCAGATCGGCAGTGCCAGCGGTCGGGCGGTGGTGCATGTTGACGGTCGGCATTTGGCGCTGATCTCGCTTTCGGAGACGCTGGGGATCGAACAGAGCGTCACGCAATCCAGCAGTTATCTGGCGATCATCGTTGGATCGGTGGAAGACCGGACTGCGTTCATCGTGGACACTGTTTTGGGCACGCAGGAAGTGATGATCAAGAGCCTGCCGAAACCGATGATCCGGGTCCCGTGCATCGCGGGGGCGACGATTCTGGGCACCGGCGAAATCGCGATTATTCTCAACGCCGCTGACCTCAGCCGCACGACGAACAAGGGCGGATTCTCGCTGGAGTCACGCCTCACGAAGCCGGTTGTCCACGTCAAAACAGTGCTGATCGCTGACGATTCAGTGACGGTCCGATCACTTCAAAAAAGCATCATCGAAAACGCCGGCTACAAAGTCCAAATGGCCTGTGATGGGCTTGACGCCTGGACGATTCTGCAACACGAGACATTCGACATGGTGATTTCGGACGTGAACATGCCGCGCATGGACGGCTTGGAATTGACCGCGAAAATCCGCGCCGATTCACGTTTGAAGGAACTGCCGATCGTGCTGGTAACGTCGCTGTCGACGCAAGAAGATCGGGAACGCGGCATGGAGGCCGGTGCGGACGCGTACATCGTCAAGAGCATGTTCGAACAAGATCGGCTTCTGGAGACGATTCGCAGACTCATTTAGCGTCGCGAATTCTGATCGGATTGCGCTAAACTCTTGTAAGGCGCAATCCGCCGGAGGAACGAAATGATTCGCGTATTGGTCGTAGAAGATTCACTGACGATGCAGGCCGTGCTGGGCGAAGTGCTCTCGTCCGATCCTGGAATACAAATTGTCGGTACGGCGGTGAATGGTGCCGAAGGTGTGCTGCTGGCGCGCTCGTTAAAGCCTGATGTGATCACGATGGATATTCGAATGCCGGTCATGGACGGTTTCGAAGCGACACGGCAAATCATGCAGGAGTGCCCGACGCGCATTGTCGTCGTCAGCGCAAGCGTGAATTCACCGGACCTGAACATCTCCTTCAATGCGATCAAAGCCGGCGCTTTGGATGTGGTCGAGAAGCCAGCTGGCGATGGCGCGAATTTTCAAGCCATCAGCGAGCGCTTGATTTCGTCCGTAAAACTAATGTCCGAAGTGCAGGTTGTCCGGCATCGCAAGCCCGGAGTCGGTTCGTCCGGCGTTTTCGCGAGTCCAGTCAGCGCGTCGGCATCGCAGTCCTCGCCGATACGAAGTTCAGGAACTCAAACTCTTTTAAAATCGTCTGACTACCCAGTCGCCAGACCCAGTTCGATACCGACTGCGGGAGCGTCAGGGATACTTCGCGTAGGCCGAGAAGCACCGGCAATTTTGGCGGTGGGATCGTCGACCGGTGGCCCTGCTGCTCTATCCGTTTTTCTGAAAGGTTTGCCAACCGGGCTTCCCGTTCCCGTCGTCATCGTTCAGCATATTACATCTGGATTCGGGCAGGGTATGGTGGATTGGTTGCAAAGCGAATGCGCGTTGCCGCTGCGCATAGGCGTCCAGGATCAGCGCATCTATCCCGGCGAAGTTTATTTTGCGCCTGACGATTACCACATGATTCTGCAACGTCGCAGCATTTTGAGCCTGACGCGCGCGCCGAAAGTGAGCTTCGTGCGCCCGTCCGCGACCGTGCTGTTTCAATCCGTGGCGACACATTACAATAACCAGGCGCTGGGTGTCATTCTGACGGGCATGGGCAACGACGGCGCGCTCGGGCTCAAAGAAATGCACGATGCCGGTGCCGTGACGTTCGCTCAAGATGAGGCGACGAGCGTCGTTTATGGAATGCCGAAGGCGGCGGTCGAACTTAACGCCGTGGATCACATCCTGCCGCTTCCCGCCATCTCTGGACAGATCGCAAGGCTTTGCAAAGCCGGTTGAATCATACCGACTTCAATTAAACCGAATTGAATTTGCTTACGATTCGATTCCTGTGCGAGCTCGGTAACCTGGGATCTAGTACCACCGTCTTCTCGAAACGCCAAACAACATGCTGTCGCCACTGGTCCGCACTGTCTGCATAGACAACACCAACGATGATTTCAAGCGCGCGGTGAATATGGCTTTTGTCCGGCAGGCAAGGATGAGGGACGATGCGGCACGTAATGATGGACTAGAGCAATTAACATTCGAATGGAACTATGCCGATACATTAAGGATGCAAACATATTCAATTGATTTACGAGAGCGCGTGGTCGACGCGTATGACCGCAAGACGGGGACTCAAGCGGAAGTCGCAGCGCGTTTTGATGTCAGCGTTTCATGGTTGAAAAAGCTCTTGCGCTTCAGACTTGCCTTCGGTTCAATCGCTCCCAAACCACACGGGGGTGGACATGCTCCCAAGTTTTCGGGTGAGCGCCTGGAAGAACTGAAAAAGTTTGTCGAACAGGATCCGGGTGCTACTTTGGCCGAACTGCTGGAACGGTCCAAGGTGGATGCCAGCATCATGGCCGTGCATCGTGCTTTGGAGCGCTTGGATTGCCGTTTCAAAAAAAGTCGCTGCACGCGGCTGAACAAGAGCGCCCAGACGTCAAAGCCAAGCGGGATGAATGGCGCCAGCAGGCTCCGAAAATAGAGCGGAGCCGGCTGGTCTTCATTGATGAAAGCGGGGCCAAAACCAACATGACCCGGCTTTATGGCCGTGCCTTCGGCGGCAACCGCGCCGTGGATACCACTCCACACGGGCATTGGTGTGCAACGACGATGATTTCCGCGTTGCGTCTGGACGGCAGCACGACCGATATGGTGCTCGATGGCGCGACGGATGGAACGGCGTTTCTGGTTTATGTGCGGGACATTCTGACGCCCAGTTTGCGGCCGGACGACATAGTCGTGATGGACAATTTGGCTGCGCACAAAATGCCTATGATTATTGAGGCAATTTCCTCCAGCGGTGCAGAGGTGCGGTTTCTGCCGCCATACAGTCCGGACTTCAATCCAATTGAAAAGATGTGGTCAAAAATCAAAGCATACTTACGCAAGGTAAAAGCCCGAACGAAAGAAACTTTGTGGGAAGCTATTGGCGCAGCCTTGAAAACAGTCACTGCGTCCGACGTACTCGGCTGGTTCGAATCCTGCGGGTACATTCAACCGTGAAGTGCTCTAGCAACTCTTGCGCCCCCTTGTGGAGAATGTCGCTCAAAATGTCCCGACTTGACGCTTGCGAAAACGGCACACCATTCGTAACCTGACTCATGTGGCCTATCCTTTCTGGCCCGCTGTGGGCCGGTTGGTAATCTTGATTCGATCACCAAGGATACGCCGCACTTTTCAATTTCGCTCATCCACACCTTTTGACAATATCCCCGGACACAGGCCAATGCGGACGACGTGGTTGCTGTCTTCCCGTATATCCTACGCAAGTTCGAAACGATCCTGGCGTGGATTGTCGGCGACGTGCATGACGAAACGAATCAGGCCGTTCGGAAAGTCGCCCGGCAAACGTGCCTATGGCTCAAATTAGCCGGACGGACCGTGGGTCTGAAAGAAGTCAGAAAGCAATTCCCGCAAGTGAGCAACAAGACGTTGAAGCGAGACATGGGAGCGATCTGCGGCAGCCGGGACGAGGATGAGACCTGGACTGTGCCGATCTTTAAGGTGAGCTAAATGAAAGGATAAGCAGAACGGCAGCACTGGACAACGGGGTGGACAACACCCTGGACAAGCGTGTGGTCAACGCCTTGGACAGCTGGTGGACGGCATGCGGTCAGATTTTGTTGCGTTGAAAGCATGACCAGAGGCTGTCCATGGCGTGTCCAGGCGGTTGACCACCGGGTTGTCCATAGAGTTGTCCAGTGGGTTGTCCACTGGCGAAATGCGTTTTAAATCACACAAGGGAATGATGTTAAAGGGCCAGAGTCGAATTCATTCGACTCTGGCCTTTTTCGTTTCCGCTCGACGTAAAATGAAACCGCACCTTTGGAAAAGCCGAGCCGCGCGATCAAGCGCGGCCCGGCTGTTGAAACTGACTTTATTGCGCCACATCTTTCAAAACAATAATGAGCGGCAAAACGCAACTCAACACCATGCATCCCGCCCACGCCAGAAAGCAGTACAGGAACCAGATGCCGCCTGGTTCGTCGTAATCATTCGGTCCTCCCAGCCCGATGAACAAGAACGCCAGACATTGAATGGACGCCATGGCGATGATGCCCGGCGTCCCCACGGCGTAGGCGACGAGGGCAAACAGCGATGCCGTGCCCTGCGTCCCGACTTCCTTCTGCACGTACCAAACCAGCGCGCACCACAGCGCGGAAATAAACAGCATGACGATCGGTCTGAAGAATTTCAGAGACATGCGGAACCTCCTGTTTGAAAAAGTGAAATTGATTGGCGTCGAATAACGATGATGGAGCAATGGACAGCTTTACAATTCGTGCGCAAGCACTTGAGTCGGGCGATGGAGAAATCCAGAAACCGTCGCGTTCACCAACGTCGCGATCACCTGGCATTCGTTTTCCCGGCCGCGATACACTGCGACAAGGACGAACGATTCGTGCTGGTTGGCGATCTCCATGACACCCACAAATTCATCCTCAAATCCAATCGGACGATGCGATATTAGGCGCGTAATTTCGGCGCTCGCCTTTTCATGCGTTGATCGCGACCAGTCATTTAC
>Ga0194061_1001095_pt1 | contig 16278 bp, 8 predicted proteins | sample SepL2221m_MetaG_FD_163423 | JGI IMG/M metagenome (GOLD analysis project Ga0194061, IMG submission 163423) | Anoxic zone freshwater microbial communities from boreal shield lake in IISD Experimental Lakes Area, Ontario, Canada - Sep2016-L224-21m | ecosystem: Environmental > Aquatic > Freshwater >... | reverse complement strand
AGACCCAGGGGGGGGGCAATGCCGGGATTGTTTCAGCCGATGTCGGCAGTTTCTCCCTGACTGGGGGGTCGAAAATCGACAGTAGCACAACCGGCAGCGGAAATGGCGGCTCCATATCTATCAAGGCCGGGAATCAGGTTAACCTTGACGGTTATTACCGCGACAGTACGGGAAAAGACTTTTCATCAGCCATTCAGTGCATCTCATGGGCCAAGGATGGTGGCGCCGGTGGCAGTATTTCCGTGACGACTCCCCGACTGTCGGTCAGTAACAAAGCAGGCATCAGCACACAGACCCAGGGCAGGGGCAACGCCGGCTCGATCGTTATTGACGCGGGAACCGTGAGCCTGTTGAGCGGAGCAAAAATTGACAGTGATTCCTTTGCATCCGGCAACGGAGGAACCATCACGGTCAAGGCATACTACGGAGTGCTGATTGAAGGGCTGTTTCAGATAAGCAATTCCGGTTATTCCAATTCCGGCATGTCTGCAAGTACGAGCGGTTCGGGCAAAGGTGGTTCTATCATTATTTCGACCCCCCTCATGGAACTACGTGACAACGGGAGCGTTTCCCTGGATTCGCTGGGAAGCGGCACGGGGGGAGACATGAACCTGAACGTCGCCAACCTCTCCCTGCGTGACGCGGCGAGCCTGTCATCCCAGAGCCGGGGAACCGGCAAAGCAGGAGATATCACCATCCTTGGCGGTAACGCCCTGAGCATTCATAAGAGCTCTGTTACCACCGCTTCTGCAAACGCTGACGGCGGTACCATCAGGATTGAAACACCGCTGCTCGACCTGTTCGATTGCAGCGTTACCGCTACGGTCAGGGGCGGAATCGGCAACGGCGGCAACATTGACGTTTCAGGCAGTCATATCGTCGTTGACCGCAGTAAAATTATCGCCAACGCCGATGGAGGCAACGGTGGAAACATAAATATCAACACCGGCCTGTTGCTTACCTCTCCTGACGCGGTTATAACTGCATCGTCGCGGCTGGGGCTGCAGGGTACCGTTGATATCAAGGCCCCCATCGTTGATGTGAGCAGTGGCCTGGTGAGTCTGCCAAGCTCATTCATGAACATTCTTTCCCTGAATCCGAAACAGTGCGCATCAACGGAAGAAGAGATCAGCTCGTTCACGGTAACCCGGGAAGGGATACCGCTGAGGCCGGATCGCTTCTATCCGGGCAGGTAATGTCTGAGCACCTGTCCAGGCAGGAGTACACCATGAAACCAGGAAAATCCCTCTTGATCGGCATGCTTCTGCCGCTTGTCCTCATGTTCTCACTCTGCAGCCCGGGTATGGCGGCGAGCGGAACTCCCGTTTCGGGTGGCGCTGCATCCACCATGCTGGGAACGGATGCGATTGCGTCAGGGAACTACGACCGGGCAATCCAGCACCTGAAGAACGCGGTGGAATTGTTGGCAGCTGAAGGCAACGCCCACGCCAGGATTGATGCTCTCAGCCTGCTGGGGGAGACCTATCGCCGACTGGGACTTGACCTCTACGCCATCCGGTCTCTTGAAGAGGCCCTGGCCACGGCAAAATCAGTCAAAGACACCAGACGGTCCGCTTCCATCCTCAGCTCTCTTGCCCTGTTGCACGCCAGGCAATCGTCAACCTTTACGGCAAAACCGGCGGGCACAACTCTCCCGACCACCCGAGGGGGGAGAACCAGTTCCAGAAATCTTTCCTCACATTATCTGAACGAAGCTCTTGAACTGGCCAAAACCTCCGGAGACAACTTCCTGCTGGCTTCGGTATATAACGACCGCGGTGCGATGCTCGCTGCCCGGAACAACTTCGGTGACTCTGTACCCGCCTACCGGGAAGCGATGAAGCTTGCCGGACAGTCTGGCTACACGAAACTTGAAGCAGACGCCACTGCCGGATATGCCGCTGCGGCTGCCAGACTGAACGATTACTCCACCGCCGAAAAATATGCCGATGCAGCCCACGCGCTCTATAAAAAACCGGGATCAGAAAACGAAATTACCGGTGGATTACTTACCGTCGGCCAGATTTTCCGTCAACTTGCAGCTACGGCAGCAGGTCGTTCGGAGTTTTATCGTAAAAAGGCATTCCAGATTTTTGCTGAAACAGCACACCTGGCCGAACGGTCAAAGGACTACCGCACCTTCTCTTACGCATTGGGATATGTAGGGCAACTTAAGGAAGATCATAAAGAGCTGGAAAGTGCGCTCCATTACACGAGAAGAGCACTTTTTGCCGCACAGCAGGCAAACGCCCTGGAACTATTGTCCGCGTGGCAGTGGCAGGTTGGCAGGATTCTGAGGGCGCAGGGTAACCGGGAGGGTTCCCTGGAGGCATACCGGCAGGCGGCTACCAATCTCATGTCAGTCAAACAGAACATGTATGCAGGCTGCTCCTCCACATCGCTCACCTACAAGGACAATATCGAGCCGGTCTACAAAGAGCTCACCGATCTCCTGCTTCAGAAGGCTAGTGCCGCAAAAGATGTGAAGGAAGCTGATCTGCTGCTGCTTGAGGCCCGGCAGTCGGTGGAAACGATGAAAGCGGCAGAAATGCAGGATTACTTCAAAAACTCGTGCCTTGAGGAAAAGCAGGCCACGACACGAAGTGTGGAAACGCTGTCCGCCCGTACCGCCGTAATCTACATAATTTCCCTTCCCGAAAGAATCGAGCTCCTGGTAAGTCTGCCCGACGGAGCCAAAAGATTTACGGTTCCCAACCCCGGTAATTCCATTTCGAGCGATGCTAAGGCGTTCCGCAGGTTTATCACTATATTGACTGACGAATATATGGCCTATTCACGACGGCTGTATGATGCACTCTTAAAACCGCTTGAGGCAGATTTGCAACGGCACGGTATCACCACGCTGGTGGTAATACCGGATGGCGTTTTCAGAGCCATTCCGTTTGCCGCGCTTCACGACGGCACCGACTTTGTTATTGCAAAATATGCCGTATCGACGTCGTTAGGGCTTCAATTGCTCGACAGGCCGCCGCTGAAAGAGAAAAAGGCAAGCCTGCTGGCTGCAGGCATTAGTGAATCAGTTCTTGACTACTCGGCACTGCCCGCAGTTGCAACAGAGGTGAATGCGCTGAAAAGCATGTTTGAAGGGGAGGTGCTGCTCAATAAAGAGTTCAGCTCTGCAAGCCTGAAAAACAAAGTTGAAAAGAGAAATTTTTCCTACCTGCACCTGGCGTCGCACGGTGAGTTTTCCGGTGATGCAGAAAGTTCGTTCATTGTGGCATGGGACGGCCATCTGACCATCGACCAGTTGGGACGACTGATCAAAGTTACCCGGTATAAGGACGAACCGCTGGACCTGATTACGCTCAGCGCCTGCAGCACTGCGGTGGGGGATGACCGAGCCGTTCTGGGACTGGCAGGGGTTGCAATCAAATCGGGCGCCCTCAGCGCCCTCGCAACCTTGTGGGAGGTTGACGATAAAACCACGTCCGAGTTGATAGTCGATTTTTACCGCAACCTGAAAACCACAACGCTTACCAAAGCACAGGCGCTTCAGAACGCTCAGGTTTTCAAGCTGAAAACGGAGCGTCACCCCTATTACTGGTCACCGTTTTTGTTGATTGGCAACTGGTTATAATTTGATGTTAAATGCGATGAGAACTGGCGGGGTGTAATAAGGTAAGCTTATCTCGGAATCGTTTGAACGAATCAAGGCGGTCAAGACGGCATAAATCAGGAATAAGCCTAGCGATTTTAAATGCATGAATATTGTCTTCATAGCCCTACTTTGCTATCAACAATTGCTTTGAAATTTCGGATTCGGATACTTTGGAGTCGTTTGAGAGGTCTCATTTGATCAATCCTCAAGGTATAAGCCCAGCCAATTCTCGAAGCTTGTCGCGAAAATAGCAAAAACTTGGAGAGTTGTTGTTGTCAACGTTCATTTTTGGAGCGATTTGCTCCGCCCACTTCGATTTTTCAGCTCCGATTATTTGCCATCCAAGCGCTGACAATGATTGTGAGCCTCCAGGATATACCGCATTGGCCAAAGCTTCCCAAGTTCCGCAAACTGAATCATTCGTATATGAATTGAGCTTTGTGTCTTTCGCTTTTGGGTATGCAGCCTTAACCGCTGGAATATCGCCAAGAAGCCATGCCTCACCTTCTTCAATGGCGATACAGAATCGTGTTTCCGGCATCGGATTACAGGCTTTCAACATTCCATACAGTTCACTGCGAAATGCCTTGAGACACTTATCATCAAGATCACATACAACAATGACAGCTCCTCGGCAATTATCCGGCCAACTTGCAAAAGTTTTTCCATGACCAGCAAGCAGCCGTGGCATTTGGTCAAGTAAAATCCGTTTCCATGGATCTGCCTTACCACGTAAATCTTTTGGAATTCTTCCAATCCCTTTGTACGGAAGCACTCTGAACGTATGCTCTGAGCCAATAATTTTAGGGACAAGAATATCGAGTGATTTTTTACCGGATTGATCTTCTACGAGTATCTCGAAGTGCATTTACAACCTCGCATCCAGATAATCGCTATACCAGAGGCCGCCCAGTGGAAGGCCCTCAGTAACCATATTTTTCACCAATTCATCATCACTGGCGCGCTTGATGGAGGAAAATCCGTCTTTGCCCTTTTCCAACACCCATACTTCATTTGGCTTTAACGCATCAACAAAATAGGGTTGATGAGTCGTAACAAATACTTGTGATCCAAATTTTCGAGCTTCTGCGTGGTTCCGAAATTCTTTGGCTAACGTTTCCAGAAGCTTATGGTAAAGACCGTTTTCCGGCTCTTCGATACAGATAAAGGGGGGTGGAGAAGGATCCTCCAATAGAAGCAGATAGGCAAAAACCTTCAATGTGCCATCCGACATCTCATGAGCATAGAAAGGGTCTTGAAAGCTCTTGTCGTTGAATCTGAGAAGAATCCGGCCATCCTTTGTTTTCTCTGTATCAATAGTGTCAACACCGGGAATTTTTTCAGCAATACTGTTCAGTATGGATTGAAATTTCTTGGGATGCTCTCGTTCCATAAACTGAACAACATTTCCAAGGTTATCACCGTGAATATTCAAATGCTTTTGAGGTCCGGCCAGAGGCAAACTGCGCGCAGCATCAGGAGTAAAGTAGCTGAGGTACCATCCCTCAACGAATTTTCGAAATGCGGCTACTCGTGGGTGCTGTTTCAGCGAGCCAAGGGTCGCGATTCCAAGCTTACGTTTGTCTTCAAGCTCAACTACTTCCGTTTCCTTACTTTCTTCAATATCATCGCCTTTCCGTAATGATTCAATGAAACCAAACAAGTCAAAATCATCTTTGTTTTCATCGATCTGACGACCAACTATTTCTCCTTTCCAGACAACACCTTTTCCTTCGTTCATAACCAGAAAAGAAAATGGCCAACCATGCTTTTGGCCAATACGCCTTTGCCTGAGCCGCTCTTTTTGCACGTATGGCCGCTCGCTCGAATCGAGATCAATGGTAAGCTCGTATGTAAACGGTCGGGCGTTTCCCTCTTCCTTATAGTAAATTTCAAACTCTATCGGGCCTGTGACACCTCTTGACCGAATCTCCTGAAAACCACCGCGACCGCGAGCGTCACATGCTTCTTCAACTCCGTTTTGCAGGCAATCCGCAAGAAACCCGAAGGCATCAAAAAGAGTGCTCTTGCCAACGCCATTTTTGCCGATAACTGCCGTCATCGGCGTCAGCGGTTCTGCTTTCTGCAGATTCCAGAGTTTTCCAAGTGTAATATCCCTAAGCGTTCGATAGTTTCGTATTCTGAATCCTTCTATTTTTGCCATAGCCCCTCCTTGCAACAAAGAAGTATCATTTTATCAGCCCTCTCTCCACATCACGATAGGCATTCTGAGCAGCGATCTTCACCGGATCGGCCACCAGCGGGAATGTGGTCAGGATGTAGGCAAATTCCTCTTCCGTCAAGCCGTAAAGATGGGCGATAAGGCCATCCAGCTCAGCCCGCAGACGTCCACGTTCAACGTCGTTGGTTACACCCTGATTATGGCTGCCGATACCGGCTTCTTTAGCCAGGTCGTCAAATTCCGGCGAGGTGCAGATCAGGCGGGCGGCGCGATTCATAATGCTAACGTCAAATCTCGTACCTTTTTCTGGAACCTGTGTACTGTACACAAAGAAAAAGTTCATATTAGCAGCAACTTTTAAACGAATAATTGCATCAAATACAAAACTATTGAAAACACCGCACAGGAGCAACATATCTGGGTTATTGACAATCTTGACACCTTTGTCGTCAAGGACACAGACTGTTTGGAAGTTTTCGGAAACAAATGTGGGAGGAACTATTGTGCTTATCATTGTTCTTTCATCGGTGTTTCGCGCAATTTTTCGGAAACCAAGCCGACACACCTGATAGTCAAGACGTTGTCCGGTATCCTTCACACGTCCTAGAACAAGTTTTCTCCCATCTTTTTCTTTGAGCCAAAATCGGTTATCTGTTGAAAAAAGATGAGTAAATTGGTGGATATTTCTACCTTCAATCAAGCGCAGAAGATCATTGTCTTGAGTTGATGAAAAGAACTCAGGATGAGCTGTCGGGTCGATTTCTCTGCAAAAACGTACATGAGCATATGAAGAATCTGGTGAGTCTAATACGGGAAACATCGATATTTTTTTGGCAAACTGAATTTCTAAATCATTTTTAAACTCCATAATCGATAAGGAATCAGGCGATAGCCTTCGAATTAATTCAACGGACGTTGTCAATGCTCCCTCTTTTGGAAACCGCTCCAATTCCGCCACTTCATGCCGCATGAAAGCCGTTGGAAAAGTAACCGTGCGACCGCCTTTTACAAACGTCAGTACCACGAATTTGAAACTACGATGTACCCCCTCAAAAATCTCTTTGTTGTTTTCAAAGCAGAACAGACCGGTTATTTCCGTTTCGCTGAACATCATTTCCCTTAACTGCTTGGTTCCCAAGTCACTATAGATACCACCGGGGATGACGATGCCGCATTCACCGCCGCTTCGCAGCAGGTTGAAACATTGCTCCGTAAAGAGCTTGTAGAGGTTGATGTCGGAACCGGCCTTCTTGCCATTCACCACCGAAATCTGATTCTTGTACTGACTGGAACCACGGTAATACTGGCTGACATACGGGAATCGGTTCTGGTACACGATCCAGGCAGCACGGATGTCGGCCTCCTTCATCAACTTTGACTGTTCCTTCTCAAACTCCTTGATGGTCATCTTGTTCTTGGTGACCAGTTCTGAATGTTCGGCAAAGAACTCTTTGGCCTGGGGCTTGAATATCTCCCACGGCGGATTCGTGATGATTGCGTCAAACCCGCCGCGCTTGTTCAGAATTTCGTCGAACTCATAGCCCCAGTGAAACGGGTGCTGGGCCTCAATATCCTTGATGGTCAAGGCGCGCTTATTCGGCTTTCCTTCCTTGTTTTTAGCGGTATCCCAGGTAGCCTCCTCAAACTTGATCCCCAGGCTGTTAAAATCTTCCAAAAGGATTTTGTTGAGGGTTTCGACCGCCTCTTTTTTGTTCTGTTCAATGGTATCCCTCATGGCACGGAGGTCTTCCGCATAGCCGGCTGCGTGGCGGTAGAGGTCGATCAGGCGGTTTTTTTCTTCCAGTAAACGGGTGAACTTTTCCGCGGTGCGTTGGTTCCGATACTCTTTGGTCAAGTCCTTGCGAGATGTGCTGTTGAACGCCCCAAAGTCCAGAGCCGGCGGTTCGGCAACCACGCCAGAATCCTTCTTTTTGGCTGGTTGATTACTCGATGATGCTGACGTAATCGAATCAAATTTTGCCGGGTCCACATGAATCAGGCCAATCAACGAGTTACCGGCCAGGATGTTGAAGTCGATATTGGGCAGCGGTTCCAGTTCATCCACCTGCTGCGCCGCCGCGACCAGCGCCAGGAAGAGCCGCAACCTTGCTATCTCCGTTGCTTCCTCCATGATATCAACACCGTAGAGGTTGTCGGTAATGATGCTTTTCTTGATGAAATAGGCGATGGACTTGTGCTCTGACTTGACCTTTTTCAGCCAGTCGGTCAGGCTGCGATCCCCCAGGAATTCGATCTTGCCGATAACCGCCGCATAAAGGTTTATCAGGGTCTTCATGGCCGCCACGAGGAAAGCACCTGAGCCGCAGGCCGGATCAAGCAGGCTCAGCTCCGGAAGGACTTTGTGCAGGAGTTCGCGGCAGATATCCGTATCCAGATGCAACAGCAACTCGGCAATGGAATCAAACTTTCGAGGGGCAATAACATTGGGGATGCCGGGGGTATTGATCTTGTCGAGGATCAGCTTGTAGATGGTCTGTTCGCAGAGATATTCGGTTATTTCCGGGCGTGTGTAGTAGGCACCGAAGGCCTTCTGGTTGATGTACTTCTCGAAAATGTACCCGAGTACATCTGGGTTAATCTCATCATCCTTCCCGCCGGGCATATCGTTCAAGTTCCAGGAGTAACGTTGGAATAGATCGAAGAGGTTTTCAAAGGCGATGTCCGGGATGCGGATGTCGGGATTTGTTTGTTCAATTGTATGAGGCAGGAAAAGCCCGCCGTTCAGGTATTTGATGGAGCCGAGAAGTTTCTTGGCCTCTGGAGCGCGCTCATGCTCGGGCTTGGCAAACCCTTCAAAAAAGAGAGCTCTCAGAAAGACTGAGAAATACGTGTTTTCTCCTGAACTAGCCTTGCTTGCAACCAGCTTCTCATGCAGGTAGTTCTGGTTACCACCGTCCAGAAAACCCTTTTTCTGGAGGAAGTAGATGAACATCAATCGATTTAGCAGAACGGAGGCATACCAGCGACGCTGACGGTCATCGGCAATCCCTTCAATCAACTCCAGAAAAGCATCGCGTTGTTCTTTAAACGAATTGAAAAATTTCTTGGTGACCCGCTCAATATCCAGCGCCTTTTTCAGGCGGGTTGCAACCTCGGTTACCGGCAGGCTGCCGGTTTCATCCAGCTCCGAAATATCCACCACCATGGCGCCCAGCTTGCTGAGAAACAGATCACCCGGCTGTCCAGTAACGTACAGGTGCTCACGAGGGAAAGTCTTTGTCCCTTCTCTCTTTACCCAGTACCAGAGGCTCTGGGTGCGGTTCTGGTCTAGAAAAATAAGCAGATTTTCGTGATGGTGGCGGGATATTTCTTTGTGAAGAGCGACACGAGCCTTGGCGTCCGGCATACTTCCGTCTGTTGAACGGATTTCAAATACTACAACTCCGGAGAGTTGGGCGATCTGAAACCGTTCATAGCTTACGCCGTCGTGCGAGAAGGCGACGGCCTGTCTGCTGGTCGGCAGCGACCACCCCAGTTCATCAATAAACAGCGACTGGAACTTAAATTTCTGCAATGAGTCGCGGGTTCTTTCTATATTGAGAACGGACACCTGGTTGCCCTCCTAGCGGACAAGTCCCATCGAACAGATTATGCGCGGTTCGAAGTTTTGCTCTTCTTCGTGGATGAGACAGAGGCGATCTTCTTCCCGCAATGCCATGGCAAGCTCGGCAAGCGATTGATCGGAAATGCCGCTTCGTAACTGCCGGTTCAGAGTATCGGTCGAAGCCTGTCGCAAGGGATAGCGGTATATTTCATCAATCGTCTTGAGGAGCGCCGGGGAGTCGAACAGAGTCCCCTTGACCTCTTCGGCATACCGCTTCAAGCGTTCATACGTCCGAAAGCGCGCGCCCGATGGCCTGCCAAGTTGACCACCAACCGTCTTCTCTTCCGCAACAATCTGCTGAACCCCTTTGAGAACCAGCTCGTGATGCTTTTCCTGTCTGGGGAGTGCCGGTGTATCAGCTGTACATTCCGCAGCCTTCAGGATGGCATATTGGGACTCCGTGACACTGTTACCCTGTGTGTCTATCCAGGCCAGCGAATCGTTGCCTTCGGCGGTGCGCAGATACACGAGAGTGCCCTCCGGTCCTTCTGAAAGTTGACGGGTTGAGTACACTACGGGTGGCAAGGCTGGAATAGTTTTCTGCAGGCTTGGATCGTCACTGATGGCGTTTTTCCATATCTGCCAGGCATACGAAGCAAGATCAACTTCGGAATCCGCGTCGCCATCAAGTATCCCGGAATTTTCATGATAGAGATCGATAATTGCCTGACCGTCATCGCCCTCGAAAAAGGTTTCGTCAGTACCGACCACTTCCGCATTTTCCTGAAGCCGTTGGCGCACCCGCGCCCGCAACCGAATGATCCGTTCCACACCATCCGCCGGCAGGAATGAGTAACAGAGGATGTTTTCGGACTGCTGCCCGATACGGTCTACACGGCCGGCTCGCTGGATAAGCCGGATGATCGCCCAGGGGAGATCATAATTGACAATAACAGAACAATCTTGGAGATTCTGACCTTCGCTGAGAACATCCGTTGCAATCAGGACTCGTAATTCTTCGCTACGTGCAACCTTGTCACGCTTGTTATTGCTTACCGGGCTGAAACGCCATGCAAGAGACGTTGGATCAGCAGATGCCCCGGTTGCGCCAGCCTGCTCTTTGATACCGAGTGATTTCAGCTGTGCTTCCAGATACCGGACAGTGTCGGCAAATTGCGTAAAGATGAGTACCTTTTCCGATGGGTGTCTCTGGTTGATCAGCTCCAACAATGCGGTAAGCTTAGCGTCTCTGGAGGCTTCCCACACACCGCATTTATGCAGAACCAGCAAGAGGGCCGTAGCATCGTTGGCTAAATCCTTGGCGAGCGATTTGACAAACAGAGACGGGTTGAGCCATTTGAAACGCTTCTTGTAATGAACCGCATATTCTGAGTAAATCTCTGACGCCCGCTGCCTGAATTCATCCTCGGTTCGTGGTCCGGACGAACCCTTGAGGGTGCATTCTTCGCCATTATCTTCTTCGAACAGGCCAGCGGTCGCACAGACGTCATCCGAATCCTCATCATAGATTGCCGTATCGAGAGAACCCGCATCGAGTGTGCCGATGGGTAGCGGTTGCCCGTGCTCAATGGCATGCAGGAAGACATAGTTCCTCAGGATGTGGCGCTCAAGCGATAGAATGAAGGCCTGTCCGCTGCTTTCGAGGCGCTTGAAGAGGTTTGTGCGGCAAAAACCCATCAAGCGTTTACCGGCACGGGAAAGGTCCTGCAACAGCTTTGCTTCATGCGGTGTTGGTGATTCATGCGGTGATGAGGCGACATAGTTGCCCAGTCCATACCGAGGCAGGGTAAGAACATTGATGGTATCAACAACATCCGGTGCATACAGCCGGGCATACTGATCCGTTTCGTCTCTGTCGTTGATCGTGAATTTGACAGTGCAGGGCTGACGAGTTGGGAAGTAGGATCGAGTGCCGTCCTCAAACGTAAGATACCTGCGACCTGTTTCAGGATCGGTATCGGCGTAATTGTTCTGAATAAAGCTCCGGGTTCGGCGGACCATGTAGAGCCGCATCAATTCACGCCAGTCGTCGGTAAACTCACTCTTTTCAAAGGCTGATAAGGACCTGACCGGGCATTGGTGGCGACGGATGAATTCCGTTTCTCCCATTTCGCGTAACAACCGCTCGGGACGGATACCAAGGTTATGGTCTTCCTGTACGAAGAGGCGCAACTGATTGGAAAGATCGAGATATGTTTTGTTATAGGGAGTTGCTGAAAGCAAGATGCATTTACTCTCGTTTTCCTGAATGTATTCCTTGATGGCCTGATAGCGCTTGCCTTCACGGTTTCGCAGATTGTGGCTTTCATCAATCAGGACCAGCCGATATCTGCGCAAGTCCGGCAGTTCTCTGGTGGCCTGGCTGATTGATAATATTCTGGCTCTCATGCGGTACTGGTCCCGATAGTCTGCCCACATTGGCACGAGGTTCTTGGGGCAGATAATCAGGGTTTCCAGCCCGTGGTCATCTTCAAAGATTCTCACTAAGGCTGATGCCATAAGGGTCTTGCCCAAGCCGACGACATCACCGATCAAGACACCGCCGCGTTTATTCAGATGATGGGCGGCGATTTTTACCGCTGCCGTTTGAAACTCGAATAGTTTTTTGCCGAAATCGCGGGGAATACGAAACTGAAGCAACCCTTCGCGGGCTTCATGTGCCAAGTGATAGGCCATCTTCAGGTAGATATGATAGGGAGGGAGTATCTCTTCTCTGGCCCAGCTCTCTTCAATAATCTGAACCAGATCATCAGAAATGTCCAGACACCAGCGGTCTTTCCAGCGGTCCTCAAACCACTTTGCTAATTTCAGCGAAGCATCATGGTCAAGCACGTCAATGTTGAGTTCACCTTGACCCGACAATCCGGAGAAGGTGAGGTTACTGCTGCCAAGATAGCCAATTATCGGGTTGATCGGATCAGGACGGAACAAAAGGTAGAGTTTCGCATGCAATGTGTGCCGCAGGTATAACTTTACGACAGCCTTCCCGGCTTTAATCTGTGCTGCCAGGCGACGTAATCCAGCCTCATCTTCGTTTGTCGGCACGCCCTTGGTCAACTGCTCCCGAAAATCTTCTGCCAACTTTTTCTTGAGGCGTAGCGCCGTCTGATTGTCGATCCCAATGTCCTGTTTTACAAGCGCATAGAGGTCACACAATTCATCCTGAGGCGGCCGCTGCATACCGACAAGCAGGCGACAACAATTACCTTCGCCCCCTGCCCATTTTTCAACGTAGGAATCAAGCTGCTTCCAACCCCTTAAATTAAAATAGCCGACACAAAAATCTGCATGGTCGGCGACAGTAAGCGTTTCCTGAAGTGTCGGAAGAAGTTTATTTTCAATATTGTCGAATATACGGGGCATGACAGGTTACTTTCAACTAGCTTGAATATTATAATGTTTGTGTTTAAAGGTGACTATAAAACTTGGTCTGATTATCAGCGTTCGTGAGACTAGGACTCCTGATTTCAATCAAATATTTTAAAATTACAATGTTGATCGCCTGACAGTCACGATGGCAGAAATCGTTGATCATTGCTCACGGAACCCATCCATGTTGATCTCTGGCATATTCACCCGAAACAGACAATCAAGTCAGCATTCAATATTGGGTGGGGAAAACCGAATCACCTGTTCCGCTCGTATAGTATCCGTAACCCGTCCAGCGTCAGATATTCATCAACTTCATCTATACTCTTCGATTCCGGAGCAATGAGCGCCGCCAGGCCGCCGGTCGCGAGCACGCGGAATGTCTCGTGGCTCTCGGCCCTGATCTGCTCGACGATGCCGTCAACCAGACCGACATAGCCGAAGAAAATCCCCGCCTGCATCGAGTTGACCGTGTTTTTTGCAATAACGTGAGGAGGCTTGGCGATGTCTACGCGTGGCAGCTTGCTGGCCCGCTGGAAAAGGGCTTCCAGGGATATGGCCAGCCCGGGCGCGATGGCGCCGCCACAGTATTCGCCCTTGCCGTTGACATAATCAAAGGTGGTGGCGGTACCGAAATCGACAATCACCAGTGGGCATCGGTGTTTCTCATAACCGGCAACGGCGTTGACGATCCGGTCGGCCCCCACTTCGCGGGGGTTGTCGTACTGAATCGGCATGCCGGTCTTGATGCCGGGGCCGACAACGTAGGGTGTCAGGTTGAAGAAATCGTGGGAAATGGCCTCCATCACGCCGGTCAGCGGCGGAACAACCGAGGAGATGATAGCAGCGTTGACCGCTGAAAAAGCCAGTCCGGCCTGGTCGAAGAGACTGTGCAGTAATACGGCGTATTCATCGGATGTGCGCGACTTGTCGGTAGACAGCCGCCAGCTGCGCATCAGCTGCACACCGTCATAGACCCCCAGCACAATATTGCTGTTGCCGACATCGATTACCAGTAACATCAGAGTACCCTCACATCGCCGCCGGCGATCCGTTCGATCACGCCGGCATCGGTTTTCAGCAGCAGTGCCCCGTCTTCGTCTATGCCTGCAAACATGCCACTCAACCCCTCCATGCCGGCGTCACTGACCACAACCTTCCTCCCACTGGCGTTGCAGCGCCGCCGCCACTCTTCCCGCACCGGAGCGAAGCCGAGTTTCAGAAATTCTGAATAGAGCCGGTCGAGCTCCGTCAGCAGGCAGGCGGCAAATTTTCCCCGCTCCACCTGAGAACCGGACTCAATCAGCAGTGACGTAGCCGGATGGTGAAGATCTGCCGGAAACTGGTCGGTCGTCATGTTCAGATTGACGCCGATCCCCAGGATGACAAAATTTATGCCGTCGGTTTCGGCACTCATCTCATTCAGCAGGCCGGCAACCTTCTTCCCGGAAATCAGTACATCATTGGGCCATTTGATCTGCGGAGTGCATGCGGACAACTGCTCGATGGCACGGGCCACAGCCACGGCGGAAAGAAAGGTCAGCTGCGGCGCCTGCTGAGGCATGATCTGCGGCCGCAGGACAACCGAGCAGTACAGGTTGACCGCCGCCGGTGACGACCAGACCCGGCCACGACGTCCCTTGCCGCCGCTCTGGGAGTCCGCCACAACCACTGTTCCCTCGGCGGCCCCCTCTTCAGCACGACGGAACGCATCCGCATTTGTGGAGACGGTCTGCTGCAGGCACTCCAGCCTTCGACCGATTATCGCTGTCGCCAGCTGTGCCTTTATTCCATCGGCATCCAGCAGGTCAGGAGAAGAGAGCAGGCGATACCCGCGTGAAGGAAACGCCTCGATCCGGTAACCGATCTTCCGCAATGCCGAAATATGCTTCCAGACAGCGGTACGTGAAACACCCAGGCTCCTGCTGATCTGCTCCCCGGAAACAAAATCACGCGAGTCGGCCAACAGCCTTGTAATCGCACAGTTCATAACATGACCAGCTGGGAATGTGTCGGATACATCAAGGCTAATCGAGCAGCATGGAGATGTCCATGGCCCGGGGAGAATGGGTCAGAGCACCCACTGAAATGATATCTACTCCGGTCTCGGCAATGGCACGGACCGTCTCGAGATTGACACCACCGGAAGCCTCCACCAACGCCCGCCCGTTAATCGCCTCCACCCCCCGTCGCATATCGGCAAGGTTCATGTTATCCAGCATGATAATGTCGGCACCGGCCTCAAGCGCCTCGTCAACCTGAGCCAGGGTTTCGGTTTCAATCTCAATTTTCAGGGTATGGGGGATATAGGCGCGGGCGCGCCGGATAGCTTCGGTTATACCGCCGGCGGCCACGATATGATTTTCCTTGATCAGCACGCCATCATAGAGGCCGGTGCGGTGATTAATTCCGCCACCAACCCGTACCGCATATTTCTCCAGCTCCCGCAGGCCGGGAGTTGTCTTGCGGGTATCGACAATGCGGGCTCTGGTACCGGCAACGGCCTCGACGTAGTGGCTTGTAAGCGTGGCGATACCGCACATCCGCTGCAACAGGTTAAGCGCAACTCGCTCTCCCATCAGCAGATCGGCGGCATCCCCCTGAACAGTAGCCAGCAGGTCACCCTGGGCTGCCCGAAATCCGTCAGCCACCAGCTGGGTAAAAACCGTTCCCCGGTTTATTCGTGCAAAAACCTTCCCGGCAATCTCACCCCCGGCCACCACCAGCCCTTCCTTGGCTATCAGGCGGGCCGAGGCCGGTCGGCTATGGGGAACAACCGCCCGGGTAGTAATATCGCCGGTATGGATATCCTCAAGTAGTGCCTGCTCTATCAGACGGTCGATCATTATCATCGTTGTCACCTTGTAGCCGAAAGTCGGCAAGCTATATCACAGCGGGAAGTGGCTATCAACCACAAAACCGATACTTCATTCGGAACCGAACCACTCCTGCACCTTGAGCATCCGTCGGTTCCAGGCATCGTTCAAGCGTTCCTGCAGAAACTCCAGGAACAGGCTGTCAAACAGCTGAACCCCCTGCTCGATCAGGAACATGCGCTCGAAAAACACCGCTTCACGCTCGCTCATCTGGTCAACAGTGGCATCCTTTTCGATGCGAACCTGCGGGCATTTCAGCGAGGCAAAACCAAAGGTGTCCCCTTTCAGGGTCAGCTTCCAGGCATTTTCATCCTTTTCCATGTAGATGGTAGCGCTGGTGATGCACTTCCCCCCCGCAAGGGCTGAAATCGCCTCTCGATAACTATCCTGGGAACCTGAGACGGTCACTTTCTGAATCCCACCCTCCCCGCTTCCACCCTGAAACTGAATCCGGTCATCGATCCAGGCACTGAAACGCTCACCGGCGGTGAAATGCCCAGGCCGGTTGACGGTTGATTCGCCCTCACCGCATACACCGCGCTGCAGCAGCCAGAGCATGAAGTCCCAGCCAAGCCACTGGTTGTCGCGGATCAGCGCAACCGCCGCGTCGGAACCGGCCTGATTGGCAGCCTCCAGCTTGTCCAGC
>Ga0194061_1001093_pt1 | contig 16291 bp, 20 predicted proteins | sample SepL2221m_MetaG_FD_163423 | JGI IMG/M metagenome (GOLD analysis project Ga0194061, IMG submission 163423) | Anoxic zone freshwater microbial communities from boreal shield lake in IISD Experimental Lakes Area, Ontario, Canada - Sep2016-L224-21m | ecosystem: Environmental > Aquatic > Freshwater >... | reverse complement strand
CGCATCGACCTTTGGACAAAAGACATGATGGTCGACGAAATGGCCGACTTCTACTACCAGACCTTCATGGGCATGGCCGACACTTTTATGCGCGCCACCCAAAACCAGGAACTGGTGAATCAAATGAAACAAAACGCCAAGGATTTCTACCAGAAATTCCGCGATTCTCAAGTGAAAGAAAATAAATAGCATATTATGAGCTTAGAAGAAAATGTAATGAGTCAATTGAAAGACGCGATGAAAGCCAAAAACGAAGGGCTTTTAAGAGGCTTACGCGCTATTAAAGCAGAAATTATTAAGGCTAAAACCGACCCCGGCGCTAACGGCATCGTTACCGCGGATGGTGAAATAAAAATCTTGCAGAAACTGGTAAAGTCGCGCAAAGACAGCCTGGAAATATACCAAACTCAAAATCGCCCCGACCTCGCTCAGAAAGAATCGGAAGAGATCGCCGTGATCGAAAAATTCCTTCCCCAACAAATGACAGCTTCAGAATTGGAAGAAGCAGTGAAGGCCATTATTGCAACAGTTGGCGCTGCCGGACCCCAGGATATGGGTAAAGTAATGGGTGTGGCTTCCAAACAATTAGCCGGAAAAGCAGAGGGTAAAGCAATATCTACCACGGTTAAAGCATTATTAGGTTAGTAATATAACCGATCATGCTAATTGATATCCTTTTTCTGATTTTACTGCTGATTGCCCTCATTAAAGGGTATCGCAAGGGATTGGTATTGGCGTCATTCTCTTTTGTGGGCATTTTTTTAGGTCTCGCCGCTGCCGTTAAATTTTCTGCTTTAGTGGCTGGCTGGCTGAAAGAATATACCCATATCGCCTTTGGATGGCTGCCCTTTTTGGCTTTTCTGATCATTCTGATTGCTGTTTGGATCTTAGTGCGTATTGGCAGCAAATTGATAGAAAGCAGCCTGGAATTGGTGATGCTGGGATGGCTGAATAGATTATCAGGCGTATTGCTCTATGCCTTATTATACGCTTGCATTTTTAGCGTGGTTTTATTTTATGCCGATAAACTGCATCTATTAAAACCCTATATGATCAGTGATTCAAAATCCTATGCCTATATTCAACCCATCGGACCGAAATTTATATCGCTTTTTGAAAAAGTAGTACCATTTTTGAAAGGAACTTTTCAGGAATTGTCTGATTTTTTTGGACGCTTAAACAAATAAGAATCCATTGGTAATAGATTGGTAAAGAGGTTATTGGCTTTTCTTTACCTTAAAATCTGTATTTTGCACGAACCGTATTAAACAAAAGGAACAGTTTTTGCGGAAAAATAAAAGATATTGGGTAAATTGATAGTCGACTGCCTGCATAAGAATTAAACACATGGAGTACGAAATAAAAGAACAGGAAAAATTTAAATTTATTGAAGAAGGAGAGGGTGAACCTTTATTATTACTTCATGGGCTTTTTGGGGCGCTGAGCAACTTTGCTGATCTCGTAGAACACTTTAGAAAGTCGTACAAAGTAATTGTTCCTCTTTTGCCTTTATTTGATTTAGATATTTTCCATACTACAGTAGGCGGATTAGAAAAACACGTACAAAAATTTATTGAATTAAGAGACTATCATAATATTCATTTACTGGGTAATTCTTTAGGCGGTCATGTGGCATTAGTGCACATCATCAAACACCCTGATAGAATTAAGTCCTTAATCTTAACAGGTAGCAGCGGACTCTTCGAAAATGGAATGGGCGATAGTTATCCGAAAAGAGGTGATCGTGATTATATCAAAAAGAAAACAGAAGTAACTTTCTACGACCCAGCAATGGCCACTACTGAGTTGGTTGATGAAGTTTTCGAAATCACTAATAATAGAATTAAAGTCATCAAAATTATTGCACTTGCTAAAAGCGCCATCAGAAATAATTTGGGTGAAGAACTCAATCAAATTAAACAACCTACCCTTTTAATCTGGGGTAATAACGATATCATCACACCTCCTTTTGTGGGACAGGAATTTCAAAAATTAATTCCAAACAGTGAACTGCATTTTATTGATAAATGTGGCCACGCACCCATGATGGAAGTGCCTGATGAATTCAATAGGATCCTGGATGCGTTTCTGAAGAAACTGCCATAACCTATTACGACTGGCCTATTTTTTGTTGATACTTAAGAAAGATAAGCATGCTGGCAACCCAATTAATTAATTCCGGTTTTCCTTCGGTACATCTAACAGATAGTGCTTCCTTAGCATTGCAGTTAATGGAAGATTACGACGTGCAACACCTGCCCGTTTTATCGGAAGAAAAATATATGGGCCTAGTGTCAAAGTCAGACCTGCTCGACCTTTCAGAAGAACAATCCATCGGCACGGAGACTGCTTATATTCTTCCTTATTCCATTAAAGGGGAAGAACATTTTTTAACAGCACTAAAATTAGCCGCAGAAAAAGAGATCACTTTAGTGCCCGTCGTAAATGATCAATCTGAATTATTAGGTGTGATTTCCATTACCGAATTACTCTACCGCCTTTCTAATTTTCTGGGCAATAACGAAGCCGGTGGCATCATTGTTTTAGAAATCAGCAAACGAAATTTTTCATTTGGAGAAATTAGCAGACTGGTGGAAACCAACGATGCATTAATTACGCAGTGTAATACTTTTACCGAACCGGAAACGGGCCTTGTGATCATTACTTTGAAAATAAATAAAGTAGAAATTTCTGCCATCGTTGCCACTTTTCAACGATACGAATATATTGTTCGCTACTATTTTGGAGAAGAACAATACAGCAATGAACTAAAAGATAATTACAACCATTTATTGGCCTATCTGAATGTATAATTGCAATCACCTATTTTTACCCACTCGAAACAGGTAGTGCAATGAAGTATTGGGGCATCTTTTTTTTATTTGGATTTTGCGTGTGTGTAAAAACGCATGCTCAAATTAATCCGTTAAAAGATAGCATCGATTCAAAATGGGAATCATTGTATAAAACAGATGGCAGTACCGATTCTATTACCATTAAAAAAATAACGGTTCAAGGAAATAAAAGAACCAAGCCCCAAATTATTCTGAGAGAACTGGCCTTTCATAAGGACGACGCTATTGCCATTAAAGATATCAGTGCAGAATTAAAATTGTCGAAGCAGCAATTAATGAATATGTCATTGTTTGTTGATGTAGAACTAATTCCCATACAAACCGGAAATACATTAGAGATACAAGTGAATGTAAAAGAACGCTGGTATCTTTTTCCACTCTTATATTTCAAACTCGTAGATCGAAACTTTAATCAGTGGTGGGTGGAACAACATAGAAGTTTAGACAGGGTAAACTATGGCATAAAATTTATTCAAAATAATATCTCAGGAAGAAACGATAACCTGGACGTGTGGCTCATTACTGGCTATACCAAACAAATTACACTTCGATATGATTTACCCTTTGCAGATCATCAACTAAAAAGTGGTTTTAATATTGGTTTTATTTATGCCGGTCAAAAAGAACTTAATTACGCTACCGGCGATAACAAGCAATTGTTTTATAAAAAAGATGATGCATTCGTAAGAACCCTAACCCGCTTCGATTTTACTTATTCATATCGTCCCGATATTCGGCAAAGACATAGTTTCCGAATCTCCTATAATAAAGAACATATTGCTGATACCGTTTTAAAAATCAATCCAAATTATTTTACCAATCAGGGAACAAATTTTGAGTTTATCGATTTCAATTATGGCTTTCGATATTATCATGCCGATAATAACGCCTATCCCAAAGATGGATTTTTGTTTCAGGGTAATATTTATAAACGCGGACTAGATCATCAAACAAATCTGTGGATGGCCAATGCACGTGCCGTATATGCTTTTCCAATTGCAAAGAAATCGTTCCTGCATTTTGAAGCCATGGCCCAGGTTAAATCACCACCCAGTAATGGATACATCGATCAAAAAATGTTTGGCTATGGTAGTTTTCAAATGCGGGGTTTAGAATATAATGTGGTAGATGGGATGACGGGCTTCATGCTAAAAAGCAGTATCCACCGTGAAATGCTTCATTTTGAAGTTAAAAACCCATTCAAAAGCAAAACCCACGATCGAATTCCATTTCGCATTTATCTGAAAGCATATACTGACCTGGGCTATGCCAAATTGCCCAACGCATCAGCCAGCAATACTCTGAATAATACCCTATTGCATACCTATGGATTTGGTATGGACATTGTTTCGATCTACGATTTTGTATTTAAAATTGAGTATAGCTTTAACCAGCTGGGCAAACAAGGCTTATATTTACAGAGCAGAAACGACTTTTAAAGGAATCATATGAAAGTAGCAATTTATAGTAGGGGTCTTGATTTTGAACAGGAAAATCCTATCCTGCTTTTGTTGGAAGAACTAATGCGCTTTGATTCCACCATCTTTATTTTTAAACAATTATTAGAACAATTCACTTTTCCGCCATCGATCTATCAAAAACTAATTCCTTATACAAAATCAGCAGAACTTACAGATGATATTGATATACTGATTAGCATCGGTGGAGATGGTACGATGTTAGATGCTGTAACATTAGTAAAACAAACGAATATTCCTATTCTTGGTATTAATTTTGGCAGGCTTGGTTTCTTAGCAAGCATTAGCAGAGAAGAGCTTTCAACTGCAGTAGACGCACTGATTAACCGAACTTTTCATATTGAGAAAAGAACCTTGATCCATCTTGATTCGAACGAATCATTGTTTGGAGATGCGCCTTTTGCATTGAACGAATTTGCAATTCATAAGCGTGATATTTCTCCGATGGTAAAAATTCATACTTATTTGAACGGAGAATTTTTGAATACTTATTGGGCAGACGGACTGATCGTGGCTACTCCCACAGGTTCTACCGGATACAATATGAGTTGCAACGGACCCATTGTATTTCCAGAATCATCGAGTTTTGTGATTACCCCAGTTGCGCCGCACAACCTCAACGTACGTTCTATCGTAGTACCTGATTCCAATGTTATTTCTTTTGAAGTGGAGGGCAGGGCCGATCAATTTATTTGTGCCTTAGATGCCAGACGAGAAATAGTTACCAAATCGATACAGTTGGCGGTTCGTAAAGAAAAATTTTATATTAATCTTGCAAGGCTAAATGAAAATAATTTCCTTTCTACACTCAGAACTAAGTTAACCTGGGGCCTGGATAAAAGAAATTAACTTTTACCTTAGAAAAATTTGATGGTATTTTACAATAGAAAGACGAAATAAACTACATGCTGCGTAAAATTGGACTGTTAATATTATTGACCATTTGTTTGGGCACTACCAAGGCCCAGGTGATAGATGCATATTTACATGAAGCAGAATATGGGTTTTCTGTAGGGTTAGGTCATTATTTCGGGGATTTAAATACGGGCATGCAAATAAACCGTCCCAAATTTTCGGGTGGTATTTTTTATAGAAAACAGGTGAACAATTACGTGGGAGTTAAAATCTCCGGAAACTATACCTTCCTTGCTTATAGCGATGTGTACAGTAATAATCCCACAGAGCGAACTAGAAACCTGAGTTTCAATACCGACGTCTGGGAATTGAGTGTTTCTGGCGATTTCAACTTTTTTAGATTCGTTCCTGGCTTCGAAGAATATCGATTTACGCCTTATGTAAGCCTGGGGCTGGGTGTATTTTCATTTGATCCCTATGCTTATTTAGCGGGTGAGAAATACTTGTTACGGCCATTGGGTACCGAGGGCCAGGGTTCTGCTTTATATCCTAGCAAAAAACCGTATAGCCCTATCGCAGTGTGCATTCCATTTGGTGTAGGTATGAAGTATGCATTGAACGAAAGCACGAATGTTTTTGGAGAGATCTCTTATCGATTTACCAATACCGATTACCTGGATGATGTAAGTGGCACTTATGCTGGTGCAGCTACTTTTCCCCCCCTACCTAACGGAAATCCCTCTCCAGCTTTTCTTTTACAGGATAGAAGTTATGAAACAGGTACATCTATTGGCGTAAAAGACCGTCAACGCGGAAATAGTAGTCAAAAAGATGCTTTTCTAACCATTCAAGTGGGCATGTCTTTCAATATCCAATCTTATCGTTGTCCTAAATTCTAGGAAATAAGCATAATTTAAGCTGATAAGGCCTTTTTTCTTCTAATTAAATACTGCCAACCCCGCCGTTTTTGTTAATTTCGCAGCCTAAATGCAGGTATACATGGAGGAAAGCCTCATTGGTAAAATTGATAAGGATCGTTTGCCAAGACATATCGCAATCATTATGGATGGAAATGGACGTTGGGCTGAAGAACAAGGCCAGGAGCGTTTGTATGGGCATTTTCATGGAGTTGAGAGTGTTCGTATCATTGTAGAAGGTTGTGCAGAATTGGGTATTGAATACCTGACTTTGTACGCATTTAGTACCGAAAACTGGGATCGACCTCAGAAAGAAGTAGAAGGATTAATGTCGCTTTTTGTAGAAACCATCCGCAAGGAAGTACCTACATTAAACAAAAACAATATTCGTTTACATGTGATTGGCGACCTGAGTCTTTTGCCAAAAGACGCTCATGAAGAATTACATGAGGCATTGGCTTTAACCAGTCATAATACAGGCCTCAATGTAGTGCTGGCATTGAGTTATAGCAGTCGTTGGGAGCTTGTGAATGCAGTAAAACAAATCGGATTGGATGTAGAAGCTGGAAAGATTAATGCAGCATCTATTAACCAGGAAATATTAGAACATTATTTAGCAACCAGTGAATTTCCTGATCCGGAGTTGATGATCAGAACAAGCGGAGAGTATCGAATTAGTAACTTTTTATTGTATCAATTAGCCTACGCTGAATTATACTTTACCAACACCCGTTGGCCAGATTTCCGCAAGGAGAATCTGGTAGAAGCTATTCTTGATTTTCAAGCTAGAAAGAGAAGGTTTGGAAAGACAGATAAACAAATTCAGGAGGAAAGCCAAATGGCTTAAACACAACTATTTATGTTATAATGTCTGATAAACAGGCGATTTAACAAACACTTTTAATTATTCCCTTTAATTTGCCCAACTTAAAACCAATAAAATCGCTGAAAGTATGATGGACTTTACTTTCAGACTGGAATATAACAAAACGAACCGGATGCAGAAATTGTACAAATATTTAGTGTTGGCTTCTCTTATTTTGTTGGTGAGTTTATCGGCTCAATCGCAATCTTCAACAGATACAACTATTACTTCCATTGACGCTGATTTGATTAACATTTTTACACAGAAAGCTGTAAAATCTTATAAAGTTGCAAACGTGAAAGTGGTGGGTAATCGTTTCTTCGATGAGAACCTTTTAATTTCTATTGCGAACATCAATATCGGAGATGAAATAAAGATCCCCGGTGGCGATAATTTTTCGAAGGCCATTACTAAATTATGGGCTCAGAATTATTTCAGCAACGTGGAGATTTATTTAACCAATTTGGAAGGCAAAAATATCAGTGTAGAAATTCAGGTAACAGAACGTCCCAGATTATCTAAATTTTATTTCAGAGATGTCCGTAAAAGTGAGAGTGAAGATCTTTCAGGAAAAACAGGCTTAGTACCCAATCGTGTGGTTACTGAAAATATGAAGATCACTGCTGTGGAAGCCATTAAAAAGTTTTATGCTGAAAAAGGTTTTCAGGATGCAAAAGTAAAAGTGGTGGAAAGAAAAGATAGTTCAGCTAACAACACACTCACGCTGAATTTCTTTATCAACAAGGGTTCTAAAGTTCATATCAATAATATCAATTTCGGTGGAAATAATACGGTAGAAGAATCGAAACTGAAGAAGAAATTAAAGGATACCAAAGAGCAGTCGCGTTTAACATTATTCCCCACATACGACAAGGGAATGATTGTAGAAGCCAAGCATTATACCTTTGACGATTATTTAAAAGAACACGGATACCTTACATTTAGCAGGACCAAAAAAATATTAGACCCCTACATCCGCCTGAAATTTAGTTCTGCAAAATTCGATAAGAAGAAATTCACTTCCGACCTCGATAATATTCTTGAATACTATAACACATTAGGTTATCGCGACGCGGTAATTTTAAAAGATACTGTATATCACACTAAAAAAGGCGACCTCAATATCGACATTAAATTGTCGGAAGGACGTCGTTATTATTTCGGTAATATTTCATGGCGCGGTAATACCAAATTTGGCGACTCTGTTCTAACAACCATTCTGGGTATCAGAAAAGGGGATATCTATAATATGGATATCCTGAATAAAAAATTAGGTAAGAACTCTGGTCCTGAAGGTGGCGATATCAGTGGTTTATATCAGGATGATGGTTATTTATTTTTCCGTACTGATCCAGTAGAGACCGCTGTTTATAACGATACTATCGATTTCGAAATTAGAATTGTAGAAGGTCCACAAGCAACGATCAAAAATGTGCGTATTTCCGGAAACGATCGTACAAAAGAGTATGTGATTCGAAGAGAGTTGCGTACCATACCGGGTGAAAAATTTAGTCGTACCGATCTTGTTCGTTCCAATAGAGAGATTGCACAGCTGAATTATTTTAACCAGGAAAAAATTGGAATCAATCCAGTACCAAATCCTGAAGATGGTACCGTGGATATCAATTATACCGTAGAAGAAAAATCGAGCGATCAGTTAGAGTTAAGTGCAGGATGGGGTGGTGTAATTGGATTGACGGGAACATTGGGCGTATCGTTCAATAACTTCTCACTTCGCAATATCTGGAAAAAATCTGCCTGGGATCCATTGCCAATGGGAGATGGACAAAAATTAAGTATTCGTGTACAGAGTAATGGTAAAGCATTCCGTTCTTACAACTTCTCTTTCACTGAACCTTGGTTTGGAGGAAAGAAGAGAAATGCTTTATCATTCAGTGTTTATAATACCAAGTACGGACAAACCTATAATCCATATACCGGATTATATGATCCTAACTATTCAAGTCAGAGTTCCATTACCACAACAGGTGCCACTATTGCATTGGCTAAACAATTGAAGTGGCCGGATGACTATTTCTCATTAACAACAGCCTTAAGTTTTACGCGATATAATTTGCACAATTATGCAATCGATCCGGTGAACTTACCAGGATTTGATAATGGCTACGCTCACAACTTAAACGTGAAATTTACCGTACAACGTTCATCAGTAGATCAGCCTTTATTTCCTAGAAGCGGGTCAACGTTTATGGCAAGTGTGCAGTTAACACCTCCTTATACTTTATTGAGTAATAATATTGCTACATCCAGTAATCCTTATGAGTGGATCGAGTATCATAAATGGCGTTTTAATGGAGAGTGGTTTATTCCTTTGGGCAAACCTTCAGGAGCAGAACACAACAAACAATTTGTAATCAGAACCTCTGTGAAACTGGGTTATCTGGGTCGTTACAATCAGGATTTACAGATCTCTCCTTTTGAAAGATTCCAGGTGGGAGATGCAGGTTTAAGTAACCAGTTTGCCTTATTAGGATACGATATCATTGCACATAGAGGATACCCGGTTTACAATACTTCCGATCCTAAAGTGAACCCAGATCAGCAATCAACACGTCAGTACTTTACTATTTTCAATAAATACACAATGGAATTAAGATATCCATTGAGTTTAAATCCAAGCAGTACTATTTATGCATTGGGCTTCTTTGAAGCAGCAAACGGATGGTATTCGATGAAAGATTACAATCCTTTCCAATTAAGACGTTCCGTAGGTTTGGGTATGCGCTTCTTTTTACCGATGTTTGGTTTACTTGGATTTGACTATGGTATTGGATTGGATAGATTTACACCAGGTAATAGCATGAAAGATGCCTCCAGGTTTACGTTCATGTTGGGCTTTGAACCAGAATAATAAAATCTTAAATAGACTTTGTATGAAAAAACTACTTTTTGTTCTTTTAGCCTTTTTAGGTTTACAGGGATTTGTAGCTGCACAACAACGTTATGCTGTAATTGATACAAAATATATCCTGGATAAGATACCAGAGTACAAAGAAGCCGACAAACGTTTACAGGCTGTTAGTCAACAATGGCAAAAGGAGATCGATGATCGTCAGGATCAGCTCGACAAAATGTATAAGAACTACGATGCTGAGCAGTTTATGCTAACCGACGAACTGAAAAAGAAGCGCGAAGATGAATTATTTGTTAAGGAAAAAGAGATTCGCGACCTGCAAAAAAGACGTTTTGGTTATGAAGGCGATTTGTTTAAAGAGCGCCAACGCTTAGTTAAACCGATACAGGACAAAGTTTATAATGCGATCCAGAAACTAGCATTATCAAGGTCTTATGATTTTGTACTGGATAAAAGTGAAGGAATTACCATTATATTTGCCGACCCGAAACTGGATAAGAGTGATGATTTGCTGAAGGAGATGGGTATTAAATTTTAAACAACTATCAATTATAAATTCACTAAAATGAAGAAAGTATTATTTGTGTGTGTGGCTGTTATCGCTAGCCTTTTATTTACAAATCACACCAATGCTCAAACCAAAATTGGAACTTTTGACGAAGAGAGTGTATTGGGTTTGATGCCAGATATCGATAAAGTAACTGCAGCTTTACAAAGCTTTGCTAAAGATTCTTTACAAGTAGATTATGAATATAAAGTAGGTGAGTTTCAACGTAGAGACAGCATCTTCAAAAAAGATTCTGCCGCTATGCCAGCAAGAGCTAGAGAGCAAGCTGTAAAGGAATTAAACCAGATCAAATACCAATTGGTTAATTGGCAGCAATATCAACAACAATCTGTACAGGCAAAACAAGAAGAGTTGTTGGTTCCTTTTAAACAAAAAATCTATGCTGCTTTGGAAAAAATCATTCGTGAGCAAAAATATACCCATATTTTCCGCAGCGATGCTTTGTTGAAGTCTCCAATTGGCGACAACTTATCCATCAAAGTTGCACAAGAATTAAAATTAAACTTGCCTAAGGAAGTTTTGGAAGAATTGAAAAGTCAAGGTATTGCAGTTCCAGCAGGTACCATGGCAGCTCCAGCTACCAAGCCAGCTCCAAAAAAAGGATAATTAATTCAATAAATATTTTTTAAGAACCCCATCCATGCGATGGGGTTCTTATTTTTGATACATGAAGAAGACAGCAATTGGTGTTTTTGATAGCGGCTATGGTGGTTTAACTGTACTGAAAGAGATTGTGAAACAGTTGCCTGCTTACGATTATATGTATTTAGGGGATAATGCGCGTGCGCCTTACGGCCCTAGATCCTTCGACACCGTTTATCAGTATACTTTACAATGCGTGGAATGGTTTTTTGCACAGGGCTGTGAGCTGGTTATTTTAGCCTGCAATACGGCTTCAGCAAAAGCGCTAAGAACCATACAGCAAAAAAATTTGCCCAAGTTGGATACACATAAAAGGGTATTGGGTGTTATCAGGCCTAGTACAGAAATTATAGGCAACTTCACTAAAACAGGATCTATCGGTATTCTTGGAACTACGGGTACTGTGGTAAGTGATAGTTATCCGATTGAAATTCATAAATTTTTTCCTGAGATCAAAGTATTCCAGCAAGATTGCCCCATGTGGGTACCATTGATTGAAAATGGAGAATTCAATAGCCCCGGGGCAGATTATTTTGTAAAAAAGTACTTAGATGCATTATTGGCACAATCGGCTGAAATCGATACTATTTTGCTGGCCTGCACGCATTATCCACTATTAATTGATAAAATAAAACAACAGCTTCCTGCTGGTATTGAAGTGGTATCCCAGGGAGAAATTGTAGCAAAGAGCCTTGCACAATACCTTGATAATCATCAGGATATGTCTAAAATTTGTAGTAAATCCGGTTCTTTGCAATTTTTCACCACCGATTCTGCTACCGATTTTGATAATCATGCGAGCCTGTTTTTTGGAAAGGAAGTTAAATCAGAACATATTTTTCTGTGATTCTTTTGCCTTTTGGTGTACAATCCTTACCTTCGCCGTCCTTTCACAAGCAGCAGTATGGTGACTGCAGGCATGAAACGAAACAATATTACCGGGTTAGTAAAAAAACGATAAAATGAAACGTACATTCCAACCACACAAACGTCGTAGAAAAACCGTTCACGGTTTTCGTAAACGTATGGAGTCTGCAAATGGCCGCAAGGTACTAGCAAGCCGCAGAGCGAAAGGCCGCAAGAAACTTTCTGTTTCTAGCGAGAAAGGATTAAAATAATTACTCGGCAAGACCGCATAAAATATTTAGCCTCATCCTGATCCCGAGTACTCGGGATCAGGATGAGGTTTTTTAGTTTTGTATAACATGGCAACAAAGACATTTACATATTCTGGGCCTGAAAAATTGAAAAGCAGAAAACTGCTCAATCAAGTTTTTGCAGAAGGAAAATCTTTACATGCGTTTCCATTAAAGGTCACGTATACCAGTAAAGATGTGAATGGTTTAAGTGCTGCTAAGATTGGAGTTGGTGTAAGCTCCAGGCATTTTAAAAAAGCGGTGGATCGTAATCGCGTTAAAAGATTGCTTCGTGAAGCATATCGTTTACAAAAATTTATTTTATTAGAAAAGCTTCCTGAAAAAAAACTACTCAGTGTTTTTATTTTATTCGTAGGAAAAGATCTCAGTGAAACTTCTATGATTCCTGAAAAGATGCAATTGATTTTAGAGAGACTAGGAAACAGTTTTCAAAACAAAAATTGAGATGCAAAAAACGGTTTCGCTTATCAAGCAAATATTGATCCTTCCATTCATTATACTGATCCGTTTTTATCAATGGGTAATCTCTCCAGCGCTAGGCCCTAAATGTAGATTCACGCCAACCTGCTCGCAGTATGCTGCAGAAGCTTTGAAAAAATACGGACTTGTAAAAGGATTCGTCTTGTCTGTTAAGCGAATTAGTAAATGCCGCCCCGGTGGTGGGCATGGATACGATCCTGTTCCTTAATTTTATTTTACTGGGGTTACTACTTTTGTAAAGCCTTCCAATTTAATAATGGTCTCTCTGATTTCGTGAATGCTATAAAAGCGATATATCTCAGGCTCAACACCATCAACCCTTTCAGCTGTTGTCATCTGATGAAAGGGTCCCACAATAATGGCCTCTAAATTGTCTGTGATTTTTACTGCCTGATTAGGAAGAATAAAAAAGTTATGATTTGCTGCACTGATATTTTTAGCTGCTGTTAATTGATATAAGGAATCGATTTTTACTTTTAATTCATCCTGCGTCATCATATCTTTCAGCAGTTTTGGTGTTATATAATTCTGCTTACTTCCAATGATCGTATCATTTTTGATATTGATGATGTACAATCCATTTTCTTTAAATGTAACCGACGCATCACCTGTTGGTCCGTTTAGTTTTAAAGCTACTTCAGCGCTGGAAATATTGATGATTTTTTCTTCGTGTCCGCGACCATCTTTTGCTGAAATAGTTTTTGCAGCTTCGTCATATTGTGCCGGTCCCTTGCTCATGATATAGATGCGTTTATTGTTTCCTGCGCAGGAAACAAATAAAACAAAAGCGAATAAAATGACTGCAATATTTCTCATAGTTTCTATTTAAATAAAAATCCCGTCCCGAGAACTCGGAACGGGATTAAAACTAATTCTTTTATGTGAATTAAACTGCTGCAGCAAAACGCTCAGCAACTTTAGTCCAGTTTACTACATTCCAGAAAGCAGCTAAATAATCTGCTCTGCGGTTTTGATATTTTAAATAGTAGGCATGTTCCCAAACGTCTGCACCAAGTATTGGTTGACCTTTTACATCAGCCACATCCATCAAAGGATTGTCCTGATTAGGAGTAGAAGAAACTTCAAGTTTGCCATCCTTTACAATTAACCAGGCCCAGCCGCTTCCGAAGCGAGTCATACCTGCAGCAGCAAATTTTTCTTTGAAGGCATCTAATGATCCGAATGCTGCAGTAATAGCATCAGCAAGTGCACCAGAAGGAGCACCGCCTGCATATGGAGCTAAGCTTTCCCAGAAGAAAGTATGGTTCCAATGTCCGCCGCCGTTGTTGCGAACTGCCGGACTAATCGTACCTGCTACAGCAACCAATTCAGCCAATGATTTTCCTTCATTAGGAGTACCCGCAACGGCTTTATTCAAATTATCTACATAAGCCTGATGGTGTTTGCCATGGTGAATCTGCATGGTCAGCGTATCAATATGTGGTTCTAATGCATCGTGTGCGTAGGGTAATGCTGCAAGTGTAAATGACATAGTTTATTTTTTAAGGTGATGAGGTGCAAATTTAACTGGTTAAATCCTATTTATTCTTACATATATCATTTGTTTCTGAACTCGAAAACTCATTGATGCCTTATCACTAAGTGGATGAGTGGAGCGTAGGGGCTGAAGCCCCAATCACAGAAGTCATCTCAGCCCTAGGCTGAAGCCTAGGGTTAACATCTCAGATAAATTATGTTAACCCCGGCCTTTAGGCTGGGGATTGGATATAGGAGGTTAGATTGGGGCTTCAGCCCCTGCGCTGCGCTCACTTCTAGTTGATAGCCTATACACAAAATGAAAATGTGGAGCGTAAGGGCTGAAGCCCAATCACAGTGGTCATCTCAGCCCTAGGCTGAAGCCTAGGGTTAACCCTTCGATTATCGTTTATCTCTAAAAAAGCTCTGGATCATGAATGCACATTCAGCTTCCAGGATGCCCTTAGTGATTTCTATTTTTGCAGGGAATGGGCCGGGCTCTTTGGTATGGTGGAGGTATCCGTTTTTTGCATCAGATGCGCCATATACAATTCTTCTGATTTTGCCCCAGAAGATAGCACCAGCACACATCAGGCAGGGCTCTAATGTTATATAGAGTGTGGCTTCTGGTAAGTATTTCGATCCCAGTAGATTGAAGGCTGATGTAATGGCCAATATTTCTGCATGTGCAGTGGCATCATTGAGTAATTCAACCTGATTATGCCCGCGCGCAATGATCTTATTATTCATTACAACAACAGCTCCCACCGGTACTTCATCTGCATCATAAGCTTTCTGTGCTTCCTTCAGAGCTTCCTGCATAAAATAAATGTCATCAAATTCTGGCATGTTGCTAAGATAAATAAAGAAGTGAAGAGTGAAGTGAGAAGTGTGAAAAATATGAAATGCAGACGGAAGAGCTTGGTTAAAAGATTTTAGAGGTGGGAGTTTATTTAAAGTTCTTTCTTATTTTTCTGAGAGAAAGAAAAAACTGCGCTCCCTATGTTTTATTTTCAAATTTGAAAATAGTAACCAATTTGGTTACTATTTAGTATCTTCGTAAAACTAGTTTTAGTCATGAACATTTACAACCGTAGTACAATCATTGTTTTTTACACAAAGCACCCTGATTGTAAGGATACATTTGAAAAATGGTATGGCGATGTTTTGGCAAAAAAATGGAAGCAGCCCGCAGATGTAACTAAAGATTTTAATACTGCCCGAACTGTTAAAAATAACAGAGCGATATTTAAAATAAATGAAAATGATTACCGATTAATTGTTGAAATTAATTACCAAAAAGGCTGGGTATTTATCAAATTTATTGGAACTCATGCGGCTTATGACAAAGTAGATGCTTCATCAATAAACTTACAGTAAAAAAAAAGTTGTTATATGGTACTGAAAATTATCCGTTCAAAAAAAGAGTACGCTGTAGCATTACAACGTTTTGAACAAATATTTCAGGCGAAAATGGGAACGCCAGAAAGCGATGAAGCGGATGTTCTAGCTTTATTGATCAAAAATTATGAAGACAATCGTTTTCCAATCGACACACCTGATCCATTGTCAGCTATTCAATACCGTATGGAGCAACAAGGGATGAGTAAGCAAGATCTGGCTGGTATTCTTGGTTACAAAAGCAGGGTTACGGATCTGTTTAATGGTCATAGAAAATTGAATTTAGGAATGATTCGTAAGCTACATACACATTTAAACATCTCTTTTGAGACCTTGGTAAAAGAATACTAGTTTACGATAGATAAAGAAGCTAAGTGATGAGTGAGAAGTGAGGAGTGAGAAGTGGAAAAACATGAAAACGAATACGATAACCCCAGCTTTCAAGCTGGGGTGGGGCTGCTGCTAGGGCTTAGGTCTGTGGCTGCTGCAGGGCAGGGCCCAAAAAAAGGGCAATCAAATTTTTGATTGCCCTTTTTAAGAGTTTCGTTTGTATTACAATTTCTTGATCTTGATATCTCTGAACCAAACCTCATTACCATGGTCTTGTAATCCGATATGACCACTGAAAATTTTACCAAAGTCGGGCATCTTTTTAAACTTGCTGCCGGCAATTAAATTTCTCCAGTTATCGTCACCTACTGTTGTAGATACTACCGTAATGC
>Ga0194061_1001092_pt1 | contig 16296 bp, 20 predicted proteins | sample SepL2221m_MetaG_FD_163423 | JGI IMG/M metagenome (GOLD analysis project Ga0194061, IMG submission 163423) | Anoxic zone freshwater microbial communities from boreal shield lake in IISD Experimental Lakes Area, Ontario, Canada - Sep2016-L224-21m | ecosystem: Environmental > Aquatic > Freshwater >... | reverse complement strand
ATCAATATTGGATGTTTTGCTACTTTCAGATCCCATTAAATATCGCGTCTGTCAGAACATTGGCGGCATCAGTAATTTAACTTATTTGCCACCTAATGTAATTGACAACCAAGATCAAGTTTTTGGGTTTGATAATGGAACTGGCAATGTCTTGATGGATATGGCAGCACAAAAATTATTTGGTGAATCCTTTGATCGAGATGGCGCGATCGCTCGTCAAGGTAAGCCAGATTTAAATTTAATCAATCAATGGCTAGAGCAAGAATTTTTTGTAACCGCACCGCCAAAATCGACAGGTCGCGAGTTATTTAGCTCCGACTATTTAGCAGCGCGTTTAGCAGAATGCCAAGATTTAAGTAATTACGATATTTTAGCTACGCTGACTGAGTTTACAGCTAGGGCGATCGCCAAAAGTTATCGTGATTTTCTGCCTATATTTCCCGATGAAGTAATGATTGGCGGCGGCGGTGGGCGCAATAGTTATTTAATGGAGCGCTTACAGGATTTGCTGACTCCTGCGATCGTGAAGCGTACTGATGACTTTGGGATGAGTGGTGATAGTAAAGAGGCGATCGCTTTTGCAGTATTGGGATATTTGCGTCTCAAAGAACGTGTGGGCAATTTACCTAGCGTCACAGGCGCAAAGCGATCCGTTTTATTAGGTAAAATTTATCAATAGCGATATTTTAAACACTACTTTTACAGGTATCGAACAATGTCAAATAGAGATGCCATCATTAACGAGTTGCAATATATTCCCGAATCCAAACTATCAGCTCTATATGATCTGATTCACTATTTTCGCTTGGGAATTGATAGCCAGATGGAGCAAGAATCCGATGAAGATCTTGTCATAGATAAGTATCAATGTTTAAGAACTATCCAAAAAATTAAACAAGAGGGTTTATCGGGTTTTACCGAGATTAATGATGTAAAAGCTTATATTCAGGATCTCAAACATGAAGTTTACTAATATCAACAAAAAAAGCGGCGCTTTGCGCCGCTTTTTTTTATGCTTGAGAAGCTTTATGCTTCTGCGCCTTCTTCATCACCAGTGATGATTTCTTCAGCTTCGACAAGTGCTTCAGCATCTTCGTAAGATACTTCATACTCGATGTCTTCGATATCGCCATGACGACCTTCGTAGATTGCATCAGCAAGCTTACCGACAATCAACTTGATCGAGCGGATAGCATCATCGTTTGCAGGAATACCGATGTCAACGCTATCGGGATCGCAATTGGTATCAAGTAAAGACACAATTGGAATCTTCAACTTTTGGCATTCTTGAACCGCGTTGTACTCACGCTTGTGGTCAACCACGATCACAATGTCGGGTGGCTTACGCATGAGTTTGATGCCGCCAAGATACTTGCGTAGCTTTTCCATTTCGCGACGTAGGGTCGATGCTTCTTTTTTAGGAAGGCGATCAAGTGCGCCACTTTCATCGCGACGTTCAAGATCCTTGAGGCGATCGACACGAGTTTTGATCGTTGTCCAGTTGGTGAGCATTCCACCCAACCAGCGTTGGTTGATGTAGTAGCTACCACAACGGGCTGCTTCTTGAGCAATTAAACCAGCAGCTTGACGCTTTGTGCCAACAAACAAGACCTTCTTGCCTTGCTCAGAAGCTTGACGCAAGTATGCATAAGCTTCTTCGAGGTATTGTGCGGTTTGCACAAGGTCAATGATGTGAACGCCATTACGCTCAGTGAAGATGTAAGGCTCCATCTTGGGGTTCCAACGACGGGTTTGATGCCCGAAGTGAACTCCAGACTCTAGCAACTGGGCTAGGGTTACGACTCCCATTTAATTTTTCTCCTATTGTTCGGGTTTATCCTTGCGCCTGAGATGGAATCTAGGAGTTACAAGTAACTCTAAACACCCGAAACCTCAAGCGTGTGTTTTTTAACAGCTTGTCTAGGATAGCGCACAATGTAATTAATAGCAAAATAGCGATCGCCTAAAACCCACAAACTATGAACTTGGATTTATAGCCCTTTTTTCTCCTTCAGCATCTTGGCATATTCTTGATCCGCTAAATCCTGCTCGGTGGTATAGGCAAGATTGTTTTGATCGATCGCCTCTTGCTCCATAGCAAAGGTACGCGCAAAATCTAATTTTTCGCTCAGGGTCGATGATGGATTTTTTAGTTGATCAGCGCGAGAAGCTCGTTTTTTGTTGCGATCGCTAATCCCACCATTCAGATATTGCAAAACAAAATAGCGCACTAAAGGTGTAGACAGGAATAGCACTGCATAACCCAATAGCAAAGGTTGAGCCACTTTAACAAATCCCAAAATCAAACCCCAAATTCCAGTTAATGTTACACCTACTAATTTGGGATTGGCTAACAAACTATTCAGAAACAGGGCTGCAACTAGATAGAAAATACCTAAACAGATCGCTAGGGTAATCTTGCCTTGGGGAGCTTGGCTAAATTTCCAAAGCTTTTCTTGGAGATACGCACCTTTGGATTTAGATTTGCGCTCAGAAGCGACTTTTTGTAATTCAGGAAATTTATAGGCAAGGGTTCCTGTCTCGCTGACTTCTGGGAAACCATTAAATTTCGCTAGTACAGGAATCACAAAATATTCATCATTCTCGATATTGCTAGTTTCATCGAGATAGGGCGCAATTTGTTCGGCAATGACCACGCCATTGTTATTTCGGATCATCGTGGCAATTTCGCGCCAACGCCGTTCTTCGAGATTAGCATTGGGATCGCCATCGCCAAACAAAAATGAAAAGACACTCTCGAAAAAGTTCATGTCATCGGGATCGCGTTCACGCAAACGTTGCGGCTCGTAATAATCGCGATCGAACATGATGAACGGATTGCCAAAGGGGTTGCCCCATCCGCCCAAGAAAATAAAGCCGCCGCCGCCACCGCGATCGCTACGGCGATCGCTACGGCGATCATCGCGATCGTTATCGCTACGACTTTGGCTTAAGGCGATCGTTGCCGCAATAATGCCAAGTACCACGATCGCGATCGAGACAATTAACAAAATGCCAAAGGAAAAGCGAATTCCTAAAAATACCCATTTCCAAATCCCTTTCAGTGATTCCTTGACCTGTAGCCAAAATGAACGACTGACAAGGATTTGCCGAAAATTTTGGGCGAATTTATAGGCGATTTCGCCCGACTCCGCCACTTGGATATTACCACCCGTTTCTGAGGCGATCGCCAGCACTTCACGCTGCGCTGTATTCAAATCAAGTCCAGACTGCGCCGCCACATCGCCTATCGTGACCCGATAGTTGAGCTTTTCGACGGCATCGATTACGGCTGTACGAGATGTCATAGGCTTTTATTAAATCTAACTTCTAAACCTATTATGATTGAAATATAGCGCGTTTAAAGCGCGTTACAAAGAGTTGTTTGCTCGGCTGGGAAACACCTCAGTACTTCACCTATCGATAATCAGCAGTTTTAGGATATTTATCATGCAGCAAGAACCAATGGGAGACAATGACTCAGATTTTTTGTTGACCTCTGAACAGGAATCCGCGATGCTTTCGGAATATGGTGCTAATGATGACTCGCAGGACAATCTTCAAGATTCTGAACAGCCAGACTCGACTAGGGGGGCAAATGAGCAGAAGCAAGATCCCAAGTCTAATAGTGGACTGACCAATGCTTTTCACAACCATTATGTGGGCTATATGGACTTGTTTGGAGATCAGCAGACCGTGATGAAATATCTCGATGCTCATCAGGGGTGGTTTCGGCGTTGCGCTCATCCTTTTAAAGCCGATCCCATTGGCGAAACTGGTTATGCGATGGGTGTAGGAAAAGTGGGGGCAATGGGATTTGAGGTTGATGCAAGGGTGGGACTGGATTTATTGCCTCCTGATGCCAACTCTGTATATCGGATTACGACGATTCCTATTCCTGAGCAAGTGCCACAGGGCTATGAGGTGGATTTTCAGGCGGAGATGCGGTTACAGGAAAAATCGGTGGATTTAGCTGGTGAGCTATCGGAGGGTGTGATGACCTGTATTGAGTGGGATTTACATCTGACCGTATTTCTGCAATTCCCGCAATTCATTCAACGCCTATCGCAGGATATGCTCCAAAAAACAGGTGATGGGGTTCTCGGCTTTGTCGTGAAACGGGTTTCTAAGAGTTTAACGGCGAAAGTTCAGGATGACTTCCATAAGACTCACGGCATTAAGGTTCCGAAACAAGTTAAGTTGAGAAGATAAGTAGATCCTAAGAAGCTAATCTTAAAAAGCAAAGATTAAGATCCCCGACTTTTTCTAAGCAAGCAAAGATAATTTGCAAATTCACAAAAAAAGTCGGGGATCTGAGCATTTACAGGTTTCTTTTGCTGACCTACTTAGCTTCTTGAAATAAAGAAAAGGGAATATAGAAAAATGCTTTATACTTTTGGGATTTTACTTGCGCCAGCGCCAGCCGATCGCCCGTTGGGAATTACGGGTAAGCCGATTGAATATTTACAATGCGATCGCTTGATTGCGGCGATTGAGACAGATGTGGATATTGAGGCATTGAAGCTTTTGCCTGAGCAATCTTTGATGCAGGTAATTGTGCAACACGATCGCCTTATTTGTGAATTATTTAATCAATGCACGGTTTTGCCTTTGCGATTTGGAACTGCTTTTGTTTCCATTAGTGCTTTGGAAACTTATTTGCGAACAGAAAGCGAAAAATTATTAGCACGGTTAGAGCGGCTCGATGGTTATGCGGAATTTTTGATCACAGGATCAGCGATCGCACCGAAACCTGATGCTGCGCCAAACCTGAAGGGTAAAGATTATCTCTTGGCAAAGCGATCGCAATATTTACAACAGGAACAATGGCGATCTCAGTTACAAAAAGAAGTTCTCGAATATCGTCAGGTAATTACTGATGGGTTAGATCTAGAACTCTATCAACCCGAATTTCAGCATGTTGAAACTCAAGGTTCAGAAGATGTGCGAGTTTATGCATTGCTACCGCGATCGCAGGTTGATTCGGTACAAGATGCATTGCGTGTATGGGAAGAGCAACATTCCCATTGGCAGATCTCATGGAGTGAGGCTTTGCCAACCTATCATTTTTTGTAATGGTATTTTTGTAATGACGCTCTAGATGGCGATCGCGATATAATCTAAATATTCTAACTTTGGTCAACAAAATGGTTAGCCAATTAAGCAAGAGTCAGAGCCTTAGTGAGTCTAAACCCGACAAATTAGGCGATTTGCAAACTGAAATTTTCTATCCTGAAAACGATGGGAACCCCATGTCAGATAATACAAAACAATTTCGTTGGATTCTGACAATTCAACAAAATATTGACTGGCTCTATGCCAACAATCCCGATGTATTTGTGGCTGGGGATTTGTTGTGGTATCCCGTACAAGGAAACAACAAAATTGCGGCGGCTCCCGATACGATGGTGGTGTTTGGCAGACCAAAGGGCGATCGCGGATCTTATAAGCAATGGCTAGAAGGTGATCTCGCGCCACAGGTGGTATTTGAGCTTCTCTCACCGAGCAATTCTCGTGTTGAGATGTCGAAAAAGCTGTTGTTTTACTCGCTCTACGATGTGGAAGAGTATTATGTTTACGATCCTGATACCAATGATTTAGAAATTTGGATTAGAGGCGATCGCAGTCTCGATAGTATTAGTGCAGTTCATAATTGGGTTAGCCCTAGACTCGGCATTCGTTTTGATATCAGCGACGAATTACAGATTTACCGTCCAGATGGGACAAAATTTTATTCTTACATTGAGATCAGTCAAATGCTAGAGCAAGAACGCGATCGGGCAGATCTTGCAGCACAGCAGCTTGCAGAAATGGCGGCTCAACTTCAACAATATCGCGATCGCTTTGGCGACTTATAAGAGAGTATGTCACCCGCAGAATATCTCGCTTGGGAAAGTGAGCAAGATCGCAAATATGAATATGAAAACGGTAAAATTATCGCCATGACAGGCGGCACGATTCCCCACAGTCAAATTCCCGCTAATTTATCAGCATTACTGATTCCTCACTTGCGTGGTAAATTTTGCAAGATCACCGTCAGTGATGCAAAAATTTCTATCAAATCTGAGAAGTTCTATTATCCCGATGTGATGGTATCCTGTGACAAACGCGATCGCTTCTCGCGTGACTTTTTGCAATATCCCATTCTCATTGCTGAAGTTTTATCGCCGAGTACAGAAGCACGCGATCGCGGTGTCAAGCAGCAAAATTATATGGCAATTGAAACGCTGCAAACCTATATTCTGATTACTCCTGAACGTCCCATTATTGAAATTTATCAAAGACGCGATCGCACTTGGGAATATCAATCTATTGCGATCGAGCAGCCAAATTTTGAACAGCAAGATCCGCTAATTCACATTACCAGTATCGATCTCCAATTTCCTCTCTCAGCGCTTTATGAGAATGTTGATTTTTTTGTTGATTTTCTTGATGACGAACAAACTCTGGAATAATTTGTTAGGCAACTTTAAAAGAAAGGGTAGCGCCCTGAAGGTTATGATCAAACTCGATAAACCTCTGGTTTCAAGATGTTTTCACAGTGAAAAAACCTTTCCTTCAGGGCATTACCAGCTTTTGTTCCTTAATGCTGCAATCAAATAATGAATGTTCCGAATATACAGAAATTTCTAAATCAAATTCCAAGCTGGATGTATCTAGCGATCGCTGTTTTAATTTTTGCTGCGTCAAACTCAGTCACGCGGATCATTACCGACATAGGACAGCATAATTTGATTCATGGTCGAAATCCGATCTCCCTTTGCAATGTTCTATTTGTGGGTAATGTGTTCGCGATCGCTGTAATGTTGCCAATTTTTTATCGCGATTGGACTCCCTATGCGCTTAAAAAATTGACTCGCAAAGATTGGATTAGTTTAACGATCACTAGCATTTTGACGGGTGCGATCGCTCCAGCCTTGACATTCACTGCGATCGCCAATACGAATATTGCAAATATTGTCTTAATTGGGCGGATTGAACCGATATTAACTCTCGTGTTGAGTGTGTGGTTATTGGGATTGCGGGTTGATGGTTGGACAATTGCGGGTTCTGTAATATCCTTTTTGGGTGTGGTTGTCGCCATCGTGCTAGGTGGAGCTGGACCAATGATGACGATGGCAGGATTTCAGATTGGTACTGGAGAGATTTTAGTGGCGATTGCCTCTGTGATTAGTTCTGTGTCACTGATTAATGGCAAAAAGCAATTGCAATCAATTCCTTTGGGCGTTTTTACGATTTATCGTAATCTGGTCGGAACTGTAGTCTTTTTCCTTTTAGCTAATATTCTTTATGGAGCCGAGCATTTTGCCGATTTATTGTCTCCATTGCTCTGGCGATGGATGGCTTTATATGCGTTTGTATTCGTAGTTATTGGTAGACTTTGCTGGCTCTCAGGATTAAAAAAAGCATCGCCAACGGAACTCAATTTGGCTAGTTTAATAAATCCAATCCTGACGATTTTTATGGCTTATTTGATTTTAAGACAAGTCCCAACTATGGCTCAATATTGGGGATTAAGTTTATTGATCATCGGCGCAATTCTCAGTTTTATTGGTAATTTGCACCAAGAGAAGCTTAATCGCGAAAAACTTAACCACTCAATTCCGAAACCTACTGCTATGGAGAAAATGGATACGCCCGTTGGATTTAAAGGACTTTAATAAAAAAGAGTTGCAAAGCAACTCTTTTTTTATTGGCGATTTTGGCTCGCTATTAACTAATTCTGCATAATAATCTGACTTTTTGCCGCCGCGACATCAGGCAACAGTAATACCAATAACCCACTGAATCCACATCTAAATATAGCAATCCGAAATGAGTTGTGAGAGTCGCGCCCGCAGTGCGCGACTCTCACAACTCTTAAAAATCTATAAATCATTTCGGATTGCTATAGAATAGTCTGCCAAACTAGCGATCGCCGTTGGACAGTTGATCGCATCACAATACGATCATGTCCGAGGCTAACTTGATAGCGATCGCTTCACCACATAAAATCTCCACAAGCTTTAATGCAAAAGCCATAGCTGTCCCTGCGCCGCGACTCGTCACCACATTACCATCCACGACAACGGGAATTGTCAAATATTCACCGACTTCCATTTGAGATTGCACGGATGGAAAAGATGTAGCCCGTTTGTTTTTGAGTAGCCCTACTGCCGATAGAACTGTGGGAGCAGCACAGATTGCGCCAATCAGTTTATTTGCCTCAGCTTGAGCAATTAGCATAGCCGCAATTCTAGAATCTTCTCTGAGTCGAAAAGTCCCCGCACCACCAGCAAGCACGATCGCATCGAACTCATTTGCCTTAACTTCATCAAGAAGTTGATCTGCAATCACGGCGATCGCATGAGCGCCCATGACCATTTGCGTGGTTAAACCTGCGGTAGTCACCTTAATATCAGCGCGGCGCAACACGTCAATGATGGTGATCGCTTCGATTTCTTCAAAACCTTCAAATAGAGGCACAAGTACGGTAGGCATAGTTAAGCTGATTCCTGTTGGCATTGGCTACAAAGCCCGAAAAATTCGAGGGTGTGATAATAAATCTGAAAACTATGGCTTTTAGCGAGTTGATTGCCAAGATCATGGATTGGGCAGCAATCAATCGGTAGAGATTTGCCACAGTTAAGACAGTTGAGGTGATGCTTATCCGCAGGCATAACGCTATATACAGTTTCACCATTAGGTAAGGTTAGCGCCTTGATTAAGCCCTGTAATTTCAGCGTTTCTAGCGATCGGTAGACTGTTGCTAATCCCACACTTTTTTCGCTACTGCGTAACTCCGCATGAATAGTCTGCGCGGAAATAGCATGATCATGGGCGCGATCGTGATTGTGGAGAAGCTCTAGCACTCGCTCTTGACTGCTAGTAAGTTTTTCTTTCATGGCTTCAAATATTACCAAAAGTGCAGCTTCAAAAGGCTTGAATGCATAGACGCGAATGCATAGATTTTACAGCCCTTTGCACTCACATATTAGGAATCTTTAATTATGCCTGCCTACCTATATGTGGTAACGTTACCTGCAAACCTAAACAGAGTAAGGAGCATGGCTCAAACCGAATTCACGATTCGTCCAGCGATCGCGGCTGATATTCCCGCCATTTTTTCGCTAATTCTTGCCCTCGCCGAATATGTAAAACTCTCCGACAAAGTCACAGGCAATATCGAATCCTTGCATGAAGATATGTTCGGAACTAAACCTTGCATTGAAGCGATCGTTGCGGAAACTACCTCTAATCAAATCGTGGGCTTTGCATTGTTTTTCACCAACTATTCCACTTTCTTAACCCGCAGGGGTATTTATCTAGAAGATTTATTCGTCCTGTCAGATTATCGTGGATTGGGAATCGGCAAAGCCCTAATTACGACCCTTGCTCAAATCGCGATCGCCAGAGGTTATGGTCGCTTTGAATGGTCGGTTTTAGATTGGAATGAACCTGCGATCGCTTTTTATAAACGCATTGGTGCAGAAGTTCTTCCCGATTGGCGCATTTGTCGAGTCACTGGCGCAGCTTTACGGAACATGTAATAAGTAGGGTAGGGCAAAGCCCTACCTTAATTTATTGGATTTGTTAGCAATCACGATTAGAACTTAATCCATTTGGTAAAACTGTTCGGCATAGTTTTGATTTAGCCAATTGTGTTTCGGAAATTATAGCACTGGTCAAATCTGCGTCCGTTAAATCGGTTTTATCAAAAATAGCGTTCGTAAAATCAGCGAGTAGCATTTTTGTATGCTTAAAATTGACAAACCTCAGATTAGCTCCATTTAAATTAGCACGACTAAGATTAGAAAAAGTAATACTTGAACCCATCAAATTTGCCTTACTCAGATCAGAGCCAAGCAAAAAGGTATAGTCAAAATTACTAACGGGTAAGTATGCACTAGTTAAATTGCAAAATTGACAGCTTCTATTTGTTTGTAGCTGCACGACTTGGCTAGGGTTTGCCGCCCATGCAGGATCTTGTCCTTGTATAGGGAACAACAGCAAGATTATGAGTAGCGCGATCGCCAAAAAAATGCGGTATTTCATAGTTAAGGCTGAATTAAATAGTCACAATCACAGGCGTGTGATCACTCGGTTGGGTAAGTTTGCGAGGTTCGGGATCGATCGCACAGGCCGTAGCCCTTGCATAAAGCGGCTCAGTCAGGAAATGGTAATCAATCCGCCAGCCACGATTACGCTGAAACCCGCCCGAACGATAATCCCACCAACTATAGTACCCGCCACCAGTTTCAAACTTCCGAAATATATCCTTAAATCCTAGGTTTAAAACCTCAGCAAGAGTTTCACGCTCAATATCCGTGGACATTACTTTGTTTTCCCTCCCTTTGGGATCGTAAATGTCAATATCAGCGATCGCCACATTAAAATCACCGCAAATCAGCACATTGGGATTTTTGGCGAGTAGAGCCTGCAAATATTCACGTAACAACGTCAACCAGCGTAATTTGTAGTCATACTTTTCACTCCCCACTTCCGAGCCATTGGGAACATACATATTTACAATCTGGACATCACCAAACTCACCCGCGATTTTGCCAGTAATTAGGCGTTTTTGATCATCTAAGCTAGGGTCTTCGATCTTACCTAATACCGAAGCAAAACCAGTTTGAATATCTTGAAGTGGCGATCGCGAGATCATCGCCACACCGTTATAGGACTTCTGCCCATAGATATAGGTCTGATAGCCCAGATCCGTAAATGGAGTATGGGGAAAATCAGCATCAACAACTTTTGTCTCTTGCAAACACAGCACATCGACATCAGGATTTGCTTGTAACCAATCACAAACATGGACAATTCTTGTCCGCACTGAGTTTACATTCCAAGTCGCAATTTGCATAATTATATTCTTGATCTGTTTATAGATTACTTGCTATGGCACAATATAGGCTATCTAAGCTATAAATCGTAAATCATGATTTCTCATCAAAATATCGCTGAATTAATCCGCAACACATTGCCCAATGCGAAAGTGCAAGTTGAAGATCCTAATCATGATGGTCAACATTTTACGGCGATCGTTGTAGCTGAGCAGTTTGAGGGGCTGTCAATGATCAAACAACATAAATTGGTCTATAGCGCGATCCAAGAACATCTTGATACTGGTGCAGTACATGCATTGCAGCTAAAAACCTACAGTTTATCTCAATGGGAAAGTATGCAAGTCCAAGTTAACTAAATCATATTAAGAGTGGCAAAATTTTGTTGGTCATGTAAAACCCAAATAAGCTGATTTATCCGCAAAGCAGTCAGATCAGCTTATTTGGGTTCTTAATTAAATAATTAATATTCATAAATTACTAAAACCTTCCTATGAAACGTATTACTCTGCTCGGTTCTACAGGCTCCATTGGTACACAAACACTAGACATAGTCGCCGAATATCCTGAAAACTTTCAGGTTGTGGGGATGACCGCAGGGGGGAATATTGAATTGTTTGCCCAACAAATTCGCCAGTTTCAGCCTGAAATTGTGGCGATCGCCAATCAAAATAAGCTCTCAGAATTAAAAGAGGCGATCGCTGATCTTGCTATAAAGCCAATTATATTAGCTGGAGCCGAGGGTGTCGAAACTGTCGCCGCCTATGGTGATTCCGAAGTTGCCGTGACGGGAATAGTCGGATGTGCGGGTCTATTGCCAACGATCGCCGCAATTAAAGCGGGTAAAAATATTGCTTTAGCAAATAAAGAGACTTTGATCGCTGGCGGCGAAGTAGTCGTGCCATTAGTGAAAAAACATGGCGTAAAATTATTCCCCGCCGACTCTGAACATTCGGCAATTTTTCAGTGTTTGCAAGGAGTGCCAGAGGGCGGACTGCGACGGATTATTCTCACGGCTTCGGGTGGAGCCTTTCGCGATCGCCCCACAGAGGAGCTAGCATCAGTGACTGTCGCCGATGCCCTCAAGCATCCCAACTGGGCGATGGGTAAAAAAATCACGATTGATTCAGCAACCTTAATGAATAAAGGATTGGAAGTAATCGAAGCGCATTATCTCTTTGATGTGGATTACGATCAAATTGAGATTGTCATTCATCCTCAGAGTATTATCCATTCCCTAATTGAATTGGAAGATACTTCAGTACTTGCTCAGCTTGGTATCCCCGATATGCGTTTGCCATTACTCTATTCTCTTTCCTATCCCGATCGCGTCCCGACTCAATGGGAACGTCTCGATCTGGTCAAATGTGGCACACTCACCTTCCGCGCTCCCGATCATCAGAAATACCCCTGTATGGAACTGGCCTATGCCGCAGGTCGTGCGGGTGGAACCATGCCTGCGGTTCTGAATGCAGCCAATGAGCAAGTAGTGGAACTATTCTTGCAAGAACGAATTCGCTATCTGCAGATTGCGGATTTGATTAAACATGTATGCGATCGGCATAATTGTGTTTCTAAGCCAGATCTTGAAGATATTCTTGAAGCTGATAAATGGGCAAGAAATGCGGTGCTTGAGCAGATCATGGCAATGATTTAGCTGTTTTATAATGATCTCAGGTTAAAATGTGTAAAGAGGATAAAGCCGTTGTCTATTAATTTGGACTACACATGGAGTTATGGAAAAAACAATTTGCTTAAAGTAGAGCGAGTAATGATTAATAATTTAACTGAGGAAGAAGAAAATATTCTTGCCAGCTATGAGCTTGGTGAATGGCAGTCAATTGATAATCTTCAAGAAGAAATGAATGCTTATCAACAAGCTGCTGCTGTTTGGACGGGAAAGAATTATACAATTAATTTGATTTTGCCTGAACAAGAGTTTCAACAGTTCCAAAAGAAAGCGCTCAGTACAGGATCATCTTCACAAACTATCTTGATAAATCTAATTCGGCAATTTATTGCTTCCTAGGGAAAAAGAGTCTTATGCGCTTTATCAATCCAAAAACCGACTATGCCTTCAAAAAGATCGCTAACCAAGCCAACCTCAGTCCTGAAGAAATAGATGAACTCGAACATCAAGAACTCTCCACAGGACTCAGCATTGAGGCGATCGCCCAACTTAGAAATAATTAACCCTATTTCTTTTTTACTTGGCGATCGCAGGTGGCATGACGACCTTAGTTGCTAATCCCAAAGTTCTTAATACTTGAATTGCCCACCAAGTTACATCAATTTCCCACCAGCGCCAGCCAGCCTTTGCCACATGGGGATAAGCATGATGATTATTGTGCCAACCTTCACCATAGGTAACGATCGCCGCCCACCAGAGATTCCGCGAATTATCGTTAGTCTCAAAGGTGCGATAGCCCCACATGTGAGTTACGGAATTAATAAACCAAGTGCTATGCCATAGCAATACCGATCGCAAACACATTCCCCAAATAATAAACGACCAACCACCAAGCATATATAACCCAACTCCCAAAGGAATTTGCAGTAGTAAATAATATTTGTCTAACCAGAGATAGAAGCGATCGCGAGCCATCTCTGGCGCATATTTACGATATAGGTTCGGATTAAAAAATTCTTCTTTAGGATAGAGCATCCATAACATATGACTCCACCAAAAACCTCTCCGCGCCGAGTAGGGATCTTTTTCCGTGTCTTCAGTATGAGCATGATGTAAGCGATGCCCTGCAATCCAAAAAATCGGTCCTCCTTGTAAAGCTGTGGCTCCGATTAAAGCGATCGTATATTCCAGCCATTTAGGAACTTGAAAACTGCGATGGCTCAGCAAACGGTGATAGCCCAGACAAATACCGATGCTTCCTAAGAACCAATGCAACAGGATCATCGTTCCTAATGCTGACCAAGAGAAGTACCAAGGCGCTAATAGGGCTAAGCCATGGACAAAACTAAAGAAAATTACCGAAACCCAACTAAGTTTTAGTGGATTAGGTCTAGATTCATCGGCTGAAATAATATCTGAAAATAGTCTTGTCATGATTTTTGAACTTACATTAGATAGCGAGGTTTTCAAGCGAGGTTTTTAGTTGAGTGGGACAGAAGCAATTGATGAATTGCCCTTACAGTTTTTACATTTCTTATACAGGGGCATTTACAAAATGCTATGGTGCGATCGCCTCGCCTCAATTGGTTTGCGGAGTCTTTGCTGTATTCCCTTGCCAAGAACTACAAGCTTTTTGAAACTCATAACGCGGATCATCGTTTACAGCGCAGGCTTCATTGGGGCTAGAACAATCTTGGCATTCAATATTTTGATGACAGTGGTTTATTAGTGGAACAAGTTCGTCATGTAATATTTGTAGTTGTTGGATGGTTTCTTCGATCGCTCTAGCCTTTTTGAGCAGACAATCATGTACTGTTTGGCAGGTCGGTGATTTTCCTTCTTTAGCAGCCAAAATCTCGCGAATATCATCTAGGCTAAGCCCCATCGACTTAGTATGGGTAATAAAAGTCAATCGATCCACATCCTCTTGACTAAAGAGGCGATAACCCGATTCAGTCCGATGGGGAGGAGGAATCAACCCGATTCGCTCATAGAAATATAATGTCTGAGGATTTAGCCCCAACTTGCGAGAGACTTCACCAACTTGCAGCATGGTCATCTTTACGTTTTCACATTCAGCTTTTACATCCAACATCTACAAGCTTAGTGCTTATACTATGGTATAAGGTCAAGTGTTTCGTTAAAGTTTCTGTATTGTTACTTAGTTTTGGTTTTAGAGGGTTGTTGTTTTTATAGCTTCTATACAAAACATCAGAAAAAATGTAGGGGCAATTCATGAATTGCCCCTACATTTTTTGGGTCACACTCAACTCAAAACTAAAATTTTCTGCCCCTAATTTACTTTGCTGATACCTGTATACACATTTTCGTTTACCAAACCCAACCAAGGATCACTAGCTGGCGTGAGAAATAGCTGATCGTAAACGCGGCGATTGAGCGCAGTTAGTGATGTCTCACCATTCGTAAATTCATCATTGGCAAACCAGTTATGAATCTGAGCGTGAAAAACATATTCATTGCGAACTGTATCCTGTGCGATCGCCCGTTCAAAACTATCCACTACCGACTTTAAAGCAGCAGTCGGCGATAATTTCCGTTCCATTACTTTCAGGCTACCTTGATCGAGATAAACCCGATTTTGATAGAGTCTAGCCAATCTTGCCCAATTCACATCACTAAGCTTGGCAAACTGGGAAACTGGCGCAATTTCCGACAATATAGTGGTATCGGTACGGCTCAGAGTTGGTAATTCCACCAGAGCTTTACCAACAGTTAGACGACTCGCCAGCATGGCACTAGCTTTGGGATCGGTCACAGTCAAAGGTAGTAAGGGCTGTGATGGTAAACGTAAGCGAGTTAAATCTGACTGCCAATTTTTTTCTAACTTCGCATAGCGATCGCGATGATATTTAACCAAAAGTTCACGGCGTAGCTTTAAATCACCATTGAGATTTTGGACTGAGCTTACCGCTTTCTCGGCTTCCTTGAGATTTTCGATAAAAGCTTGGGAACTATATAAACCTGGAATTGCATCAATCGGACGACCTTCACTATCCAATACATAATGGATGCTATTCCCCGTCAGAGTTTGCTCTAGTTTGCGACCATCCCCAAAATCAATTGTCACTTTGGGAACTGGGCGCTCTGACTGCCAATGTAAAATAAAGCGATCACGGAGTAGTTGGGAAACTCCAGCATTAGGATAGAGCGCGGTGCGGAAAAATCGGCTATTGGCGCAACTCATCTCGTCATTAAGATTCCCCAACAAACGCAGAGATAAAATTGGTTTTCCCGTTTCCTTCGATGCGTTCTTTGCAGCTTCTAAATCTTTGTTCCAATACAATCGCGATGCATCACAGTCCTTTTGCTGACAAATTGCATCCAAAGTCGCCCGTAATTGAGGATTATTCGCTAAATCCTTTTGATAAGTTTTCCAAAATGCATCAACGCCATCATTCTTAAATTCGCGTAACTTGGCGATCGCTATTTCCGATACAGTGCGATCGCTGGATGCAGCTTGTTTTACGAGTTCATCTAGTTTTGGTGGTTCTGACGCTCTAACGGCTTGTGGTGAAGCGATGGTAGTTAGAGCGATCGCGCTTAATCCCAATAAAGCAGTAGATAAACTAACCAGATATTTTCTTGCAATCATTTTAAAATATTCCTAATCGCACGAGACAGGCTTTTAACCGGTGAGGACTTGCTTGTTGCTTCAGATGTTCCCGAATGATCGAATATAAGCTGATTTCCCCACAAAGCAGGCAAATCAGCCTCCTTGGATTTATGTTGACCTGAAACCCGAACCAACGTCAATGAGATCGACAGGGATCTAGTCTGCTAGAATCAGGGCTAGGTATTTACCGTCCTGTTTATTTT